>Ga0209253_10000795_pt1 | contig 27450 bp, 17 predicted proteins | sample FrelakmetBRP12BR_FD_187145 | JGI IMG/M metagenome (GOLD analysis project Ga0209253, IMG submission 187145) | Freshwater lake sediment microbial communities from the University of Notre Dame, USA, for methane emissions studies - BRP12 BR (SPAdes)... | ecosystem: Environmental > Aquatic >...
GCCGCTGCGCCTGGGGCTGGGCCGAGACGTCTCCGGCCGCCCGATCTCGACCGACCTGGTGATGATGCCGCACCTGCTCATCGCCGGCACGACCGGCTCGGGCAAGTCGGTGTGCGTCAACGCCCTGATCGCCAGCCTGCTGCTCCACAACTCGCCCGATCTGCTGAAGCTCGTCATGGTCGACCCCAAGCGCGTCGAGCTGACCTTCTACAACGGCATCCCGCACCTTCTGGCGCCGGTGGTGGTCGACCTGGAGCGGGTGGTGCCGGCGCTGCAGTGGGTGTCGCGCGAGATGGACGAGCGCTACCGGCGCTTCGCCCGCGAGGGCGTGCGCAACATCGCTGAGTTCAACACGCGCATGCAGACCGCCGGGCAGAAGGGGCTGAACTACCTGGTGGTCGTCATCGACGAGCTGGCCGACCTGATGATGCTGGCGCCGGACGAAACCGAGCGTGTGCTGACGCGCCTGGCCCAGCTGGCCCGGGCGACGGGCATCCATCTGGTGATCGCCACCCAGCGGCCGTCGGTGGATGTCATCACCGGCCTGATCAAGGCCAACTTCCCGGCGCGCATCGCCTTCGCCGTGGCCTCGTCGGTCGACAGCCGGGTGATCCTCGACCAGCCGGGGGCCGAGCGGCTGCTGGGGCGGGGCGACATGCTGTTCCACTCGCCTGACGCGCCGGCGCCGCTGCGCATGCAGGGGGCCTACGTCTCGGAGGCTGAGCTCAACCGGTTGATCCTGCACTGGCGCAGCCAGGCCGTCGGGCCTAGCTCGCCGGCGCCCTCGGCCGGTCCGGTGACCGAACGCCAGCCTCTGGGCGGGGCGCCGCTCAAGCAGGCCCCGCTGTGGGATGAGATGGGGGCCGAGGCGGAGGACGGAGTCGACCCGCTCTACGACGAGGCGGTCAAGGTGGTGCGGGGCATGCGCCGGGCGTCGATCTCGCTGCTCCAGCGCCGGATGCGGATCGGCTACACCCGCTCGGCTCGGCTGGTAGACCTGCTGCAGGAGCGCGGCATTATCGGCCCGGCCAAGGAAGGCTCGCAGGCCCGGGAGGTGCTGGACTACGGCGACCTGGACAGGGAGCCGGAAGCCTAGCCCTGCGGGCAGGGCGTTTGCCCACACCCGCATCTCGTGCTACACTACTGGAACCACCAGCCGGAAGGCCCGGCCCTCCGGGGAAAGGGGTGATCGGCGTCCTCCAAATCCCAACATGGCATGTGCAGATCCTCGTGTGCAGTCCGGGAACACCTCTTCCCGACATCCAAACAAGGAGTGAGAGAAGATGAAGAAGCTGTACGCCGTCCTTTCGGTGCTGCTTGCGCTGGCCTTTGTGCTGAGCGCCTGCGGCACACCCGCGACCGAGGCGCCGCCGCCGCCCGCGACCGAAGCCCCGGTGGTGACGGAAGCGCCGCCCCCGCCTCCGCCGCCTGCGCCGCCTGCGCCGGCCTACGTCGCCTGCCAGGTGTCGGACACGGGTGGTACGGATGATAAGTCGTTCAACCAGTTCGCGTGGGTGGGGATGGAAACCGCCCAGACCGAGCTGGGTGCCGACATCCGCTTCCTCGAGTCCAAGGGTGAGGCCGACTACGAGCCGAACCTGAACGCTTTCGTCGAGGAAGGCTGCAACATGATCTTCGGTGTGGGCTTCCTGCTGGACGGGGCCCTCTCGACCGTCTCCACCGCCAACCCGGACGTGCTCTTCGGTGGTGTGGACACCGCCTGGAACAACAACGCCAACTACGTTGGCAGCTTCTACAACATCAACGAAGCCACGATGCTGGCCGGCTACCTGGCGGCGGGCATGACCAAGACCGGGACCGTCGGCGTCTACGCCGGCATCAACATCCCGCCGGTCACCGCCTTCAGCGACGGCTACTATATGGGCATCCAGGAATACAACAAGGTCCACGGCACCAGCGTGAAGCTCGAGGGCTGGGATCCCGTGGCGCAGGACGGCCTGTTCACCGGTGACTTCTCCGACACCGACAAGGGCCGCACGATGACCGAGACGCTGCTCGACGCGGGCGCCGACATCATCATGCCGGTCGCCGGGCCGGTGGGCCAGGGCAGCCTGGCGGTCTTCAAGGAGCGCGGCACGGGCCTGCTGATCGGCGTCGACACCGACTGGTCCTCGTTCTACCCGGATCTGGCCGAGTTCGTGCTGGCCAGCGCCATGAAGCGCATGGACCTCTTTGTCTTCGACCAGATCAAGGCTGGCGTGGACGGCACGTTCGCGGGCGGCAACTTCACCGGCACGCTCGAGAACGGCCGCGTGTCGATGGACGTCGGCTCGTACTATCTTGACAAGGTCCCGGCTGACCTGATGGCCGAGATCGAGGCCCTCAAGGCCAAGATCATCTCCGGCGAGGCCAGCGCCGTCTACCCGCGGTAGGGCCAATCCGGCTCCCGCACGACCGCGCACAGAACGGAAGCAAGGGCCAGGCCCCAAGCCTGGCCCTTGCTCGTTCCAGCGTGCCGTGGGCCCCGCCGCGATGGGTGGCAGTCCTCGTTGCATGCGGTGCTATTCTGTGCTGTAATACACAAACCCCGACCTGCTCGCCCGACCCGCGGTCGGCGGCCCTCGGCGGATCCCTGAAGTGAGGTTCCCATGGCGGCAATCCTTGAGCTGGAAGGGATCACCAAGCGGTTCCCGGGAATCCTGGCCAATGATGGCATCAGCCTGTCCCTGGAGGAGGGCGAGATCCACGCCCTGCTGGGGGAGAACGGCGCCGGCAAGACGACGCTGATGAACATCCTCTACGGGCTGTACTCTCCGGATGAGGGCCGCATCCTCATCCGGGGGCAGGACTCCCACATCCGCTCTCCAGGCGATGCGATCCGGGCCGGCATCGGCATGGTCCACCAGCACTTCATGCTCATCCCGGTCTTCACCGTCACCGAGAACGTCATGCTGGGAGACGAATCGACGACCCTGGGCGGGGTCCTCGACCATAAGACGGTAGCGAAGCGTATCCTGGAGATCTCGGGCGCCTACAACCTGGAGGTCGACCCCTCGGCGCGCGTCAGCGCCCTGGCGGTGGGCGTGCAGCAGCGGGTCGAGATCATCAAGCTGCTCTACCGCGAGGCCAGCATCCTTATCTTCGACGAGCCGACGTCGGTGCTCACCCCTCAGGAAGCGGATCAGCTCTTTCGCATCATGCGCTCGCTGGCGGAGAGCGGCAAGTCGATCATCTTCATCACGCACAAGCTGCGCGAGGTGCTGGAGGTGGCGGACCGCATCACGGTCATCCGCCAAGGCCGGGTGATCGGTACCACGACGCCGCGCGAAGCGAACATGAACAAACTGGCGTCGATGATGGTCGGGCGCGACGTGATCCTGGAGATCGCGAAGGCCAAGGCCAGGCCGGCCGGCGTCACGCTCAGGGTGCAGAACCTCAAGGTGCTTTCCGACCGCAACATGATGGCCGTCAACGGCGTCAACTTCGAGGTGTCCGCCGGGGAAGTGCTGGGTATCGCCGGCGTGCAGGGCAACGGGCAGACCGAGCTGGTGGAGGCGCTGACCGGTCTGCGCCATCTGGTGGAAGGCCGCGTCGAGCTGCTGGGCAAGGAGATCAGCCGCAGCACGCCGCGCCGGATCACCGAGCTGGGGTCGGCGCATGTCCCGGAGGACCGGCAGCGCGATGGACTCGTGCTCTCGTACCCGGTGACCGACAACCTGGTGCTGAGCACCTACTACCTGGAGCCCTACGCCAAGGGGGTGGTGCTGCAGCCCAAGGTGATCCAGGAGCATGCCGAGGGGCTGATCGAGGCCTTTGACATCCGCACCCCGTCGCCGCTGGTGAACGTTGGCACGCTGTCGGGAGGAAATCAGCAGAAGGTGATCGTCGCGCGCGAGCTCTCGCGGCCGATCAAGCTGCTGATCGCCGCCCAGCCGACGCGCGGGCTCGACGTCGGCTCGATTGAATACATCCACAGCCGGGTGATCCAGAAGCGGGATGAGGGCGTGGCCGTCCTGCTGGTCTCCACTGAGTTGGACGAGATCCTGCAGCTCTCGGATCGGGTGGCGGTGATGTACCGGGGCCAAATCGTCGACGTGCTGCCGATCGAAGAGGCCACCAAAGAGCGCGTCGGCCTGCTGATGGCCGGCATTCATCCTGAGAGTCAGGCGGCATGACGGCCGCCACTCATCAGCGCAACGCCGCATAGAGGTCTGCCACATGAGCGATACGAAGACCGAAGCTAGGGACGCGAAGCCGTCCGCCATCGGCGTATTCTTTGACGAGCTCCGCGGGAGCTCGCTGCTGATTCCCATCCTGGCGATCGTCAGCGGTTTGCTGCTGGGAGGCCTCATTGTTGCCGTCAGCTCCAAGGACTTCTACGAGGTGTGGTCCACGTCGCCGCTGCAGGCGATTGGCAACGGGTTGAAGGCTGCCTGGGAGTCCTACGTGACGCTGTTCGCCGGCGCGTTCGGGAATCCGTCGAAGATGGCGGCGGCGTTCCAGAGCGGGGATGCGCTGATCATCCGGCGGGCGTTCAATCCGTTCTTTGAAAGCCTGGTGAAGTCGGTGCCCTATATGTTCGCCGGGCTGGCGGTGGCGCTTGGCTTCCGCGCCGGTGTGTTCAACATCGGCGTCGAGGGCCAGATCTTCATGGGCGGGATCTTCTCGGTGTGGGTGGGCTACACCTTCAAGGGTCTGCCGCCCATCATCCACATCCCGTTTGCCTTCCTGGCCGGGGCATTGGGGGGGGCGCTGTGGGGCTTCATCCCCGGGCTGCTGAAAGCCAAGACCGGCGGCCACGAAGTGATCAACACGATCATGATGAACTACATCGCCTACCGGCTCACCGACTGGCTGCTGCGTGAGCCGATGAAGCGCCCCGGATCCACCAATCCGATCAGCCCGATCATCGAGGACAGCGCCAAGCTGCCGCAGTTCTTCCAGGATCCGATCCGCTTCCACCTGGGATTCTTCATCGCCCTGGCGGTGGCGGTGCTCGTGTACTGGTTCCTGTTCAAGACCACGTGGGGCTTCAACTTGCGCACGGTGGGCGCCAATCCGCGTGCCGCACGCTATGCGGGCATGAACATCGTGACCGGCACGATCATGGCCATGTCGCTCTCAGGCGCGCTGGCCGGCATGGCCGGGGCCAACGAGCTCCTGGGCGTGAACCACAACCTGTCACAGTCCTTCTCGCCAGGCTACGGCTTCGACAGCATCGCCCTGGCGCTGCTCGGTCGAACGCACCCCGTTGGCGTGATCCTCTCGTCGCTGCTCTTCGGCTTCCTGCGCAATGGGGCCGTCCGGATGCAGGCTTCGGCCGGCATCCCGATCGACATCATCTCGGTCATGCAGGCCTTCATCCTGGCCTTCATTGCCGCTCCGGCGATCGTGCGCACGATCTACCGGTTGAAGGAGCCCAAGAAGGCCGAGGCCGAGCTGCGCGTGAGAGGCTGGGGAGGGAGCTGAGCCGATGACCACCACGACATCCACTCTCGAGATGGGGCCGGTCTACGTCCCGCAAACCCGGCGGCGCGTGTTGGGCATCGTCTTCCTGGGGGTGGCCGCCTTGATCTGGCTGTTCTTCTTGCGCGGCGTCGACCCCGCGCTGGAAACCACCATGCGCCTGTACCCGGGCGGCTCGAAGGTGGTGATCGACGACTGGGTCTTCAACACGCAGAACATGCTCTGGCTGCTGGCCGCAGGTTGCGCGGCGGTGGGCGGGTTTCAGCTGGTGCGCGGCTTCGGCCGGCGCACGAGCCTGGCCTTCGCTCTGGTGGGCGGCATGTTCGTGTTCGCCTTCCTTGCATGGGCAGCCTCCGGGGGCCAGCTGAACCTGGGCGGGATGCTGCGCATCATGCTGGTTCGCTCGGTGCCGCTGACGCTGGGGGCGCTGTCAGGCATGCTGTGCGAGCGCGCCGGCGTGTTCAACATCGCCATTGAGGGCATGATGCTCACGGCAGCAATGGTTGGGACGATCGTGGGCAGCGTCAGCAACCTGTGGATCGGACTGCTGGGCGCCGTGCTGGCTGGCGGGCTGCTGGGCCTCATACACGCCGTGATCTCGATCAAGTACAAGACCGATCAGATCATCTCGGGCACGGTGATCAACATCTTTGCTGTGGGCATCACCTCCTTCGTTTCGGGCAAGTTCATGCAGCCCATGCCTCAGTTCAACGATCCGGGGATCTTCGTCCCGTACGAGATCCCGCTCCTCGGCCAGATCCCCTTCCTGGGGCCGATCCTCTTCCGCAACAATCTCTTCGTCTACAGCATGATCTTCTTCGTCGTGTTCCTGACCTTCATGTTCTTCAGGACGCGCTGGGGACTGCGGCTCCGCTCGGTGGGCGAGCATCCCAAGGCCGCCGATACGCTGGGTGTGAACGTGATCCGGACCCGCTACATGGCTGTCATCCTGGGCGGGATGATGGCCGGATTCGCCGGGGCCTACTTCACCCTGGGGTCCGTGGGCAAGTTCGACCAGGTGATGACGGCCGGCCGCGGGTTTATCGCCCTGGCGGCGATGATCTTCGGCAACTACATGCCGTTCGGCGCCATGATCGCCGGGCTGCTGTTCGGCTTCTCTGATTCGCTGGCTGCCAGCCTGGCACTGCTGCGGGTGAAGATCCCGTCGGAGTTCCTGCTCATGACCCCCTACCTGGTCACCATGCTCGTCCTGGCAGGCGTGGTCGGGCGTGCGCAGCTGCCGGCGGCGGGCGGGAAGCCGTACGAGAAGGAGTAGGTCGGTCTGGCAGGTGATGGCAGACCATGATGGTGACGGAGCGCCCGCATCAGGCGGGCGCTCGAGCTCCGCGGAGCGGTGTGGCGAGCCGGGGTGTGTGAGGATGGACATGCCGGGTGCTTGTGCGCTCCGTGCATACCATGTGACTGAGAGGCAGGTGATGTTGGGATGGGACTTCGGACCACAGCCCTCATCCTCGGCGGAGTCGTTCCCCTGGACCTGGACATCCAATGCCTGCCGTGGGCAGCCTGCGATCCATGCAGCCCTCGGTCCCTGCCACACTCCTGACCAGGCCCGTTCGATCCGGAGGCATCCAGCCTCTCACCTGGAGATCGGAGACCCATGCCTCTCACCCCTCGCCAGCGCGTCTTGATGGCGCTCAACCATGAAGAGCCCGATCGTGTCCCGATCATCATAGGCACCAGCAACACTACCACCCTGAAGCTCCGGCCCTACCGGGGGCTCAAGGCGCTGCTCGGAATCCAGAGTCCCGACCGCTTCATCTACGACTGGCCCGAGCTCGGCTCGGCAGCACTGGACGAGACTGTGCTCGAACGGCTGCATGGCGATGCGCGTGGGGTGCTGGATCGGTTCCCGGCACGCGTCTACGCGCGCAATGGCACCCGCCCACTCCATGACCCCTTCATCGACGACTGGGGCAGCGGATCGATTGAGATCGAACCGGGGAACTGGTATCCGGGCGTCCACCCCATGGCCGAAGCGACCACGCTGGAGGACATCGAGCAGTACCCCTGGCCGGATATGGACGATCCAACCCGCGTCGCCCACGTGCGCCAACAGGCGCGCCAGCTTGCCCAAGAGGATCGCTGTGCCATTATCGCCACCCCCTGGCTGCTATTCCCGCTCGAGCGGGCTTTTGCCATGCAGGGCATGGACCGATTCCTCCTAAACCTGGCGTTGCACCCGGACTTCGCCCGGGCTCTGCTGGTCAAGATCGCCGGACTCTGCAAACAACTGATGGGGCACTTCCTGCGCGAGCTCGGAGAGAACGTGGATATCATCAAGATCGGCGATGACCTGGGTACCCAGGACCGGTTACTCATCTCGCCGCGCATGTACCGCCAGGTGCTCAAACCCATCCACGCCGACTACATCTCCTTCATCAAGGAACGCACCCGTGCCAAGGTCTTCTTTCACACCGATGGCGACGTCTTCGACTTGCTTGATGACTTTGTCGAGATCGGCATCGACATCCTCAATCCCATCCAGACCTCGGCGGGAAAGATGGCCAACCTGGCCGAGTTGAAGCGGCGCTATGGACGCAACCTGGTCTTCTGCGGCGCGGTCGATACCCACCGCGTCCTGCCGAGCGGCACACCGGACGAGGTGCGCCAGGATGTGCGTCGTGTGATCGACCAGCTCGGTCCGGGCGGCGGGTATATGCTTGCCTCGGTTCACACCATCATGGACGAGGTCCCGCCCGAGAACATCCTGGCCATGGTCGACGAGGCCGTTGAGTACGGCCGCTACGGCCAGAACGGGTCTCGTTAGGCCGACATCATTCCGGCAAGCATGCGTTCCGGCGGAGCGGCGGGCTCGGACATCGACCATCAATCCGCCATCCTCCAATGGAGGCCGGACCTCATTGCCAGGGGCAGCCTCGCGGGCGACTGCTGGTTGCCCCATTCTGAGATGTCGTCCAACCTGGACTGATCACTGCTCCGCTACTCGCAACCTGATCGTCGCTCGATAGGCGCCGACTCGTTCCGGCCCTTGCCCGCATTTACAATACCGTCTCGATGGAGCAGCAGGTGGCTCGGCGCGCAAGACCGCCTCGGGTAGATACGGTCGGCGGGCACGATCACACGCTGGGCCCACGGTCAGAGGCTCAGGCGACAACCCGGGCCGATCCGAGGATGCGCGGGCTCCATGTGGGCACGAACACTATCATCGATACTCTGGAGGCAAGGCATGTTGGAGATCGGAATCCGGGTGGCCGCACTCATCCTGGGAGTAGGGATCGTCTTGCGGACGTTCCTGGCGGCTATCACCACCTTTGTCCTCCCGCGCAGCTCGCCCGATGTGCTGACTCGGATGGTGTTCCTCGTGGTTGTGCGCCTGTTCAGGTTGCGCGCCCGCACGTTGCGCTCCCCGGCCGCGCGCGAGCACCTGATGGCGTACTACGCCCCCATCGGACTGCTGACGCTGCCCTTTGCCTGGCTGACGCTGGTATCAATCGGCTACATGCTGATCTACTGGGGGTTGGGCTTTGGCTCGTTGGGGGATAGTTTCGTCCTCAGCGGGTCTTCGCTCGTCACGTTGGGCATCGAACGGCCGGCGGGCTTGCTGGGAGCGGGTCTGGTGTTCTCGGAAGCCGCCCTTGGCCTGGTGTTGGTGGCGCTGCTGATCGGCTACCTGCCGACGATCTACGCCGCCTTCTCGCGACGCGAGGCGGCCGTGACGCTGCTCGAGGTCCGTGCCGGATCGCCGCCGGAGGCGGTGGAGATCCTCGCGCGTTACCACCGCCTCGGCCGGCTCGACCGACTCGGCGATCAGTGGGCGGTCTGGGAGACCTGGTTCGCGGATGTCGAGGAGAGTCACACGTCCCTCGCTGCGTTGGTCTTCTTTCGCTCGCCCGTGCCCGAGCGCTCGTGGGTCACAGCAGCCGGTGCGGTGCTGGACTCTGCGGCGCTGTCGCTAGCCGCGCTCGATATCCCGTATGAGGCACAGGCAGCACTGACGATCCGGTCGGGGTATGTTGCACTGCGACGGATCGCCGAGGTCTTCCGCATCCCATTCGACCCCAATCCGAAGCCGGATGACCCCATCAGCACGACGCGCCAGCAGTTCGACGAGGCGTGTGACCGGCTGCAGAAGCAGGGGTTGCCCATCAAGGCGGACCGCGAGAGAGCCTGGCGCGACTTCGCCGGCTGGCGCGTCAACTACGACGCCGCCTTGTTGGGTCTGGCGCGCCTGACCCTCGCCCCGGACGCTCCCTGGTTGGTGACCGACCGGCGGATCTAGCCGGCGGCTCGACTCTGGTCCTCCACAGACCGGCTCGTAGCTGACCGGGCTGCAGGCGTGCGAACCCGTGCCCGCCGGGCGGCGGGCAGGTGCGTGGACGATCATGCCGACCCGGAATCGCGCCCGTAGTTTGCTGAAGGTCGCAGGTGAGGGATCGGGAAGAGCTTGCCGGAGATTGGCCCGCAGACAGGGACGCTGTCTACAGCCGGCGGAGCAGCCGAAGTTCGGGGATAACGAATACGATCGAGAGCAAGGCGCCCGTAGCCAGCGCCGCGGCGCCGCCGAACAGCGGCACCCCCGGCCACAGGCCGAGGATCCACCAGGCACCCGCGCCGCCGAGCACGGTCCCAACGAGGATGCGCGTTAGCGGCCGGCCCTGGCGGCCGAGGGAGGGGTACCGCCGCGCGAGCAGGGCCAACAGGATCCCCGCCTCCAGCGTGAAGGCCAGGCTGTTCGCCAGCCCGATGCCTGGAGCCCCCAGCGGCTTGAACAACCCGACGCCCGCCACGACGAAGACCGCCGCGCTCAGCATGGATACCAGCAGCGGCGTGCGCGCATCCTGGCGCGCGTAGAACGCCCGGGCGGCAACCTCAAGCAGCGAATGCCCTGCCAGTCCGACCAGAAACGCGCGCGTGGCCCAGGCCACCAGGTCAGTTCCTGACGGGTCGAATCCGAACGCCGCCTGGAGCAAGGGACGGATCGTGATGGCCAGGATGACGGTCGTGGGCAGGGCGAAGGCGAGCAGCACCTGGACGGCGCGGGCCAGGCTGGCCTCGAACCCGCGTTCGTCGCCGCGGGCAGCCTGCTCCGAGAGCGTTGGCAGGATGGCCGTGCCGAGCGCCGTGCCGACGATCGTCTCCGGCACCTGCATGATCAGCCAGCCGAAGGCCAGCGCCGTCACCGCACCGACGCCCAGCCGGGAGGCCAGGTTGTCTTGCACGATGAAGATCAGGTTGAAGGCGCCGATGGTCAGGATGCGCGGGCCCAGCAAGCGTGCAATCTGGCGGACACCCGGGTGGTTCAGTCCGAGGCGCGGGAACCAGCGGAAGCGGAAGCGGAGCAATCCGGGGATCTGCACGACCAGGTGCAGGCAGGCGCCCAGGATGACGCCGTAGACCAGCCCATGGACGCCCATCCCGGCGGCCGGCAGGCGCAGCGGTCCGAACGTCAGACCCACCGTGGGAGCGAGGACCAGCGCGCCGAAGATCTGCCCGAGGTCGTAGAAGACCGGCGCCATGGCCGGCAGCAAGAAGTGCTGGTTGGCCTGCAAGCCCGCCATCACGAGCCCGCTGAGCGAGAAGACCAGCGTGGCGATCAGGTTGAGCCGCATCAAGCTGACGACCAGAGCTTGTGAATCCGGGGTGAAGCCAGGAGCGATGCCGAGTTGGGAGCGGACGATTGGGCCGGCGAGAGCGGCGATCCCCAGCGCCAGGCCGCCCGTTAGAAGGAAGGCCCAGTTGCCTATGCGGCTGAAGAGCTCCCACATCGGCGGCCGTCCCTGCCGGTCGAGGACCTCGGACAGAACCGGGATGAGCGCCAACGCCAGCGCACCGCCGGAGATCAAGGCGAACAGCAGGTCCGGGAGGTTGTTGGCGGCGTTGAAGGCGTCCAGTTCGGCGCTGACGCCGAACTGACGGCCGATGAGGATCTGGCGCAGGAATCCCAGACCCTTGTCCAAGGTGAAGAAGATGGCGATGAGGAGCGACGAGCGCGCCACGTGCGATAACGTGCGCGTGGATCCGGAGTTGGCGGCGGTCGCCGAGGTCATCGTGGATCGCTCGGTCAGGGCGCGGCGCCCAATGCCTGCAGCAGCTCGAGGCTTGGGGCGAAGCCTTCGTGGTACTGCAGGCTTGTCCTCAGATCATCGACGGCGCCGGCCGAGTCGCCGATGGCGGCACGCGCCCGGGCGCGCCAGTACCAGCTTTCCTCGAGCGTCGGCTCGCTGGCGTTCACCAGCGTCTGCGTGGCCAGGCTGATGACGTCGCCGTAGCGGCCGGTGAAGAAGTAGGCGAAGTAGGGACCGGTCTGGTACCACAGCATGCGCCAGGCGCGGTGCTCGGGGTCGGACACCGCCAGCTGGGCATCGATGGCATACGCCTCATCGAAGGCCTGCGCCGCACTGGCGTAGTCTTGAAGCCGGACCAGGCTGCTGCCGCGGTTGAACCAGGCGAAGAACTGCTCGCGCCCGAGGCTGACGGAGATATCATCGGACGCTTTCTGTGCCGCCGCCTGGCTGCTGGCCGCCTCGTCGGCATGCGGCCCGAGAAGGCCGATCACCTCCGCCTCGCGGTCGCCGGGGTAGATGACCAGATACGTGTAGTTGAAGGCCCGCCAGTGGGTCAGCATGTCGGCGTAGCCGACCGGCAGGTCGGCCATGATGTACGAGTCCTGGGCCGTGAATCGCTGGCGGGCATCGTCGTAGCCGGTGATCACCTCGTAGTGGCCCATCCAGCCATCGAAGCCATCGCCCTCGAAGCCCTTCTCGACCAGGACCGGGAAGCCGGCGGCCAGGAAGCGCTTGATCACGTCCAGGTCGCCGCCGACGCGCACAACCACGCTGAAGTCGGTCTCGTCCTCGACGAATCCGGCCATCTCATACGGCATGACGTTCTTGTCGCGCGGATTGGGCTTGAGATAGGCGGCGGTATCGCGCTGGTCGCCTGCCCAGCCCCAGTAGGAGAGCGCCATCGAAAGGTTCGCCGGGCCGCAGTTGTTCCACTTCTGGTACTCGTGGCGCACGCCGCGCAGTTGGACGCTCGCCGGAAGAGGCGTGGGTTCGATCGTCGGCGTCGGCGTGACGGTCGGCGGCAGCGTGGGGCCGGGTGTGGGCGTCATCGTCGCGGTCGGCGTGAGGGCCGCCAGCGTGGTCTGCACCATCGCCTGCAGCGTCGGGTCGGGGGTGAAGACCGCCTCCTCGGGCGGTGACAGGGCGTACTTGATCCGGGCGCGCAGTTCGCTGACGCGCCAGCCGACCCGGTCCTGAACGAAGGGCAGGTTGTAGAGGATGACCAGGAGGCCCAGGAGGGCGAGGGCGGCGAGGCATCCGAGCGCGACCCACCGCCGGCGGGGACGGAGCATGGGGCGATTATACCTGCAGGCCCGGCTCAACCGGCTCCCAGATGACGTGAGCCCGGCGGTGAAAGCGTTCCAGTACCTTCAGCAGCGAGGCGCCGAGCATGCTGATCAGCACGACATTGCCGATCGAGGCCGTCGTATCCCAGGCGAGTGAGGTGACCAGGTAGAAGCGGCCGTAGCGCGCCAGAGTCTGCATCAGGTCGAGGCCGGGCTGCCAGGCGAGATCCGGAGCCTGAATGGCATACGGCCAGAAGTACAGGTTGGTCAGTGCGCCATACGCCCAGCCCCACGCCGCGCCGTAGGCGGCCAGGATCAGCAGGCGGGGGCCCTTGCGCGGCAGCCATGCGGCGCCGAGCCCCACCCATCCGGCGGCCATCATCTGATACGGAGTCCATGGGCCGATGCCTCCGGCGGTCAGCGGGCCGGAGACGAGCATCGTCAGCGCGCCCATCATGAAGCCCAGCCGCGAGCCGAGCGTGTAGCCCACGAGGATGATCAGCAGGTACACAGGCGAGAAGCCGCCCGGCAGAGGCACGACGTTGTCGATCACACGCAGGACGGTGTTCAGCCCGACGAGGGCACCGAGCAGGGCAATGGTGTGCAGCGTCAGCCCTTGCTGGGCCTCGGCGATGAGTGCCAGCAGCACGAGCCCGGCCGCGCCGCTGAACAGCAACAGGGCGGCCCGCGACTGCGAGGCGGCCGGGATGACCGGCGCCCAGAAGGGGTACAGGAAGAACGCCAGCCCAACCAGGTTCATCAGCAGGAAGGCGATGTTGGCCGGCGTGAACCGGCGGATCCAGCGCATGTGGGTCATGAGCCTGCCCGGCGGACGATGACTTGCCCGCGCTCGGGGCCGACGGAGATCCAGCCGATCGGGACGGCGATCAGCGCCTCGATGCGCTGTACGTAGGCCCGGGCGGCGTCAGGCAGCGCGTCCCAAGAGCGGAGTGCACTCACGCCCCGCTCCCAACCCGCGCACGGCTCGTACTCAGGCACGCAATCGTCGAGGTGCGAGGGCAATCCCGGCAGATCGGCATAGTGCTGTCCCTGGCATTGGTACCCCACACACACCTGAAGCGAAGGCAGTCGGCCAAGGATATCGAGCTTGGTCAGGGCCAGATCCGTCAGCCCATTGAGGCGCGCGGCATAGCGCAGCAGTACGCCGTCGAGCCACCCGACGCGGCGCGGGCGGCCGGTGGTCGTACCGAACTCATCCCAGGGGTTGACGCCGGTGCCGCGCAACGTCTCGGCCGTCGCGCCGAAGACCTCGGTGGGAAACGGCCCGGCGCCGACGCGCGTCTGGAAGGCCTTGGTGACGCCGATAACGCGGCGCACGTGCCGCGGCCCGATCCCCAGGCCCAGCAGCGCGCCGGCGGCCGTGGGCGATGAACTGGTGACGTACGGATACGTCCCGTGATCCAGGTCGAGCAAGGTGCCCTGCGCGCCTTCGGCCAGGACGGTTTGACCGGCATGGAGTGCATCGGCCAGCATGGCACCGACATCGGCCAGGTACGGGCGGAGCCGCGCAGCGTGCTCTCGGTAGAGTCGGGCCGACTCGGACGGGTCGGGGCAGGGGAGCTGGTAGTAGGTTTCGAGCAGGCGGGCGGTCTGTTCGTCATGTTTGCGGACCGCTTCGGCGAACGCCTCTGGGTCACGCATGGCCTCGGCGCGCAGGCCGAGGCGGGAGGCCTTGTCGGCGTAGGCCGGGCCAATGCCGCGGCCGGTGGTGCCGAGGCTGCCGGCGGCGCGGGCGCTCTCCTCGGCCCCATCGAGGGCACGGTGGGCAGGGGTGATGATATGCGCGCCCGGTGAGAGCAAGAGGCGACCGGGGGAGACATCGATGCCGGCGGCGGCCAGCGCCTCCATCTCGTCGAGCAACGTGCCGGGGTGGATGACCATCCCGTTGCCCAGCACGCAACGCGAGTGCGGTTGCAGGATGCCGGACGGGATCAGGTGCAGCTTGAACAGCCGGTCGCCCACGGTGACCGAGTGGCCGGCGTTGTCGCCGCCGCTGTAGCGAGCCACGACGTCGGCCTGCGCCGCCAGCAGGTCGGTGATCCGCCCCTTGCCCTCGTCCCCCCACTGCGTTCCCACAAGGATGTCGAGCGGCATGGCGTTGACCCCGCGAGGCAGTATAACATCGGAGGTACGTCCCGCCTCCGAAAGGACGTTCAGCGGCGATGGCAAGGATTCCGGATAGGGCGGTGCACAACGAGCGACAGCGGCTCTCGCGGCGGGGCTGCCTGAAACTGGGAGGGCTGACCGCGGCGGGGATGGCCGTTGCAGCCGCAAGCGCCTGGTATGCGCGCAGGGTTGCGCCGCGCGGGCTCGAAGTCACAACGTTCGACCTGCACCTGCCGGATCTCCGACCGGAGCTGGACGGCGTGCGTATCGCTCACCTGAGTGATCTGCACGCCTCCGATATCGTCGGTCCGGAGTGGATCCGGCACAGCGTGGACGAAGTCAACACGTTCGAGCCGGACCTGGCATGCCTGACCGGCGATTTCGTGTACCGTTCTGCCGGCTGGGCGCGCGGATGTGCGGCAGAGCTCTCGCGTTTGAAGGCGCCCGCCGGTGCCTTCGCCGTACTCGGCAACCATGACCTCTGGAACGGGGCCCATGCGATTGCCTCCGCCCTGGTGCAGGCCGGCATCCGCGTGCTTCGGAATGAAGGAGAAGGCGTGCGCGTGCGGGAGGCCAGGCTGTGGATCATCGGCCTGGAGGACCCGGGCCTGAGCTGCCTAGACGACGATCGCGGCTGGGACGGGATGCGCCAGGCGTGGGCAGCCGCCAGGATGGTAGCGACGGATGTTCTTGCCGGCGTGCCTTCAACCGAGCCCAGCCTACTTCTGGTACACAACCCGGACTTCATGGAGATGATGGGCGATCAACCCGTGGATCTGGCGCTCGCCGGACACACGCACGGAGGCCAGGTTGTCCTTCCATTCTTGGGGCCGCTTCTGCTGCCCTCCTGCTTCGGTGAGAAGTACGCCAGCGGGCTGGTTCAATCCCCGGGAGGGCCAGTGTATGTCAGCCGTGGTATCGGACTGATCGAGCCGGCCGTGCGGTGGAATTGCCCGCCTGAAGCGGCGGTGATCACGCTGCGGCGAGGACAAGGCTGACCGGCGAAGGGGGCTGCCCGGTGATCGCAATCCTGAGCAGGTGGTGAACCGGCTATAATCGATGTGAGGCCCTGCCGTGCGATCCATTGCTCGAGCCCTCGTCCTGTCAGTCCCCCTGCTGCTTCTGGCGGGTCTGATGATGCGCGTGCCTGCCTCGGCGGGTGGTGCCGCCCGACCGGACAGTCAGGGTGGTTACGCCACGCCGACGCCCGGTCCCGACGGCAAGATCGTGTACATCATTCAGGAAGGTGACACGCTGTGGGTGATTGCCGCGCGGGCGGGTCTCAGCGTAGAACAGCTGCGCGCTTTGAACGGGCTGGCGATCAACGACTTCATCGTGCCGGGCAAGCCGCTCCTGCTAGGGTACGCCGGGCCTGCTGAGCCGACGGCCCCGGCGGGGGAGGCGCCCACCCCAACAACGGCCCCGCCATCGCCGACACCCGTCTTTGGCACGGCCACGATCTGCGCCTTGCTGTTCGTGGATCAAAATGGCAATGCCCGCCTGGACGCCAGCGAGCCTCCCCTGGGCGGCGGGCAGGTGAGCATCGCCGATGTCAGCGGGCGACTGGCGGCGGAATTCTCGACGCAGGTCGAGTACACCGAGGACAACCTGCCGCTGAGCCACTGCATCGTCGACCTGCAGACCGGCGACTACAACGTCAGCGCCGCCGTTCCGCCGGACTACAATCCGACGACGGTGATGAGCGTCCCCGTCCGGCTCGACCCTGGCGACACGCGCTATGTTGAGTTCGCCGCGCAGCCGAGCGCGGCGCTGGTGAACTCCGGGGACGGGGGTGGAACCCGGTCGACGGCCCTGGGCCTGCTCGGCTTGCTCTTGCTGGCGGCGGCCGGAGGGTTGGCGGTCTACGCCACGCGACTGGGCCGTAAGTCCCCGCGTTGGAACCGCAAGTAGGCCCGGCGGTCCCTACCTCGCCGGCAGAATCTCCCGCAACGCACCCAGCAGCGTAACGACATTCTCGCGTCGGCTTGAATGACCCATCAGGCCGATGCGCCACACCGTGCCGGCCAGAGGACCGAACCCGCCGGCGATCTCGATGTTGTAGTCCTGGAGCAGCCGGCGCCTCACGCCGGCGTCGTCGAGGCCGGCCGGCAGCGTGGGGGTGGACAGGCTTGGCAGACGCAGTGGCTCCGGGACGAACAAGGGCAGGCCGAGCGCCTCCAGCCCCTGCCACAGAAGTTCTGCGTTCCGCCGATGGCGGTCGAAGCGCGCCTCGAGCCCTTCTTGCTTCACCAACCGGAGCGCCTCGCGCAGCGCGTAGGCCAGGCTGATCGGCGCGGTGTGGTGGTAGGCCGGCTTTTCGCTCCAGTACTTGCCGAGGAGCGTCAGATCCAGGTAGAAGGAGGAGACCGGCGTGCGGCGGGAGCGGATCTTCTCTTCGGCGCGCGGGCCGACGGTGATGGGCGCCATGCCCGGCGGCGCCGAGAGGCACTTCTGCGAGGCGCTGTAGGCCACATCCACGCCCCAGGCATCCACCTCGACAGGAAGGCCGCCGAGGGAGGTCACGCAATCGAGGACCAGCAGCGCGTCATGCCGGTGGCAGGCATCGGCGACGGCGGCGATGTCCGGCTGGCGGGCGCCGGTCGAGGTTTCGGCATGCACGAGCGTGACGACCTGGGCGGGGTGGGCCTTGAGAGCGTCTTCGATGGCGTCGACAGCGAACACCTGTCCCCATGGTGCCTCGAGCCTGTCGACCTGCGCTCCCTGCCGCCGTGCGATCTCCGCCAGACGGTCCCCGAAAAAGCCATGGACGCAGGCTAGAACGGAATCGCCGGGCTCCACGAGGTTGGCCAGCGCCGCCTCCATCGCCGAGGTGCCCGTGCCGGACACTGCCAGCGTCAGGCGATTGCCGGTCTGGAAGACCATGCGCAGCAGCGTTTGGATATCGGCCAGCACGGCGATGAAGTCGGGATCCAGATGGCCGACCAGTGGTGTGGCCATCACGCGCAGAACGCGCGGTGCCACCAGGCTGGGTCCCGGGCCGAGGAGCAGGCGCGGCGAAGGGTCAAGATCGTGGTCGATGGACGGCATGGCTGCCTCCAACCGAAGCGTGGCTTGATTGTAGCCCGGGCAGGCGGCGGCGGACAACCTCGGACGGCCCGGGGGGCGGCGGTCCACGGGGAGGGTCGAAAGGCGCGCGAGAGGTCAGGCTGTTTGCCCGAGCGTGGACAGCCATCGGCGCCGGCACAGGTTCTCAGGTCCCTTACAGACCGCGCCCCTGGGCCGATTCCGTTCTAGGATGTAGATGGTCGAACCAACAACGTGAGCCGAACTCCGGGTTTCCATCAGGGAAGGGAGGAGGTGGCTATCCGAGGAAGACAGCAGCCCTCAAGGCTGGTCCCATACTGAGGCAGAAGAGAGGCGAGCCCGCGGGTTCGCCTCTCTGGTTTGGCGTGGAGCAGCGTCCAGGCGGCTTCCGAAGTCGAGGGACTTCGGAAGCCGCAGAAGCCTAGCCTGCCAGCATCTGGCGTATGACAGCGTGCAGAATCCCTCCGTGGCGGTAGGACTCCAGCTCGAGGGGCGTGTCGATCCGTACACGGGCTTTGAACTCAACCAGCGCACCGGACTCGCGTGCGGCGCGCAGGCTGATCATCCCGCCTGGCGTCAGCGCCTCGGCCAGACCGTGGAGGCTGAAGGTCTCGTGCCCTGTGAGGAGCAACGTGTGCGGGCTCTCGCCCGGAAGGAACGTCAGCGGCAGGACGCCCATGCCCACCAGGTTGGAGCGATGGATACGCTCGAAGGATTCGGCCAGGACGGCGCGCACACCCAGCAGGCGCGTTCCCTTGGCGGCCCAGTCGCGCGACGAGCCCGTCCCGTACTCCTTGCCGGCGATGACCAGCAGCGGCACGCCCTCGGCGCGGTAGCGCATGGCGGCGGAATAGATGCTCATGCGCTCGCCGTCCGGCAGGTGGAGTGTCACGCCGCCCTCGACGCCCGGCACGAGCAAATTCTTGAGGCGTATGTTGCCAAAGGTCCCCCGGGTCATGACCCGGTCATTGCCGCGCCGGCTGCCAAACGAGTTGAACTCGCGCGGCTGGACGCCTTGCTCAATCAGGTATCGACCAGCCGGTCCGTCCGACGGGATAGCGCCGGCAGGGGAGATGGCATCCGTCGTGACCGAGTCGCCCAGCAGGGCGAGCACACGCGCCTGGACGATGTCGCTCAGCGGCGGGACCTCGGGCGTCAGGTCCTCAAAGAACGGCGGCTCCTGGATGTAGGAAGACCACGGATCCCAGGCATACAGATCCCCGGCGGTGATGGGGAGCGCATTCCAGGCGTCGCTGCCGCTGAACACCTCGGCGTAGCGTTGGCGGAAGAGCTCCGGGGTGACATGCTGGCCGACGATCTCCTGAACCTCAGCGGTCGACGGCCACAGGTCGCGCAGGTAGACCGGTTGGCCCTGCGCATCAACAGCCAGCGCGTCATGGGTCAGGTCGACATCGGTGCTGCCCGCCAGGGCCAATGCCACGACCAACGGCGGTGAGGCCAGGAAGCTGGCGCGGACATGCGGGTTGATGCGCCCCTCGAAGTTGCGGTTCCCCGAGAGCACGGCCGCCGCCACCAGCTCGCCTTCGCCGATGGCGCGCACGACCTCGCCCGGCAGCGGTCCGCTGTTCCCGATGCAGGTCGTGCATCCATAGCCGACCACGTTGAACCCGAGGTCGGCCAGCGGTTCGAGCAGGCCGGCGCGACGCAGGTAGTCGGTCACCACGCGGGATCCCGGCGCCAGGCTGGTCTTCACGTAGGGCGGGACGCGCAGCCCTCGGCGCAGGGCATTGCGGGCCAGCAGCCCGGCGGTGACCAGCACGGATGGATTGGAGGTATTGGTGCAGGAGGTGATAGCGGCGATGACCACCGCCCCGTGTCCGATCTCGACGGCCGCGCCATTGGTGCCCACACTCACTCGGCGCGATGACGCCTCCGGCGAGACGGCGAAGCCGCCCTCGCTGACCGGTGCGGTCAGCGTTCGCTGGAAGGTGGACTGCAGCTGCGACAGCGGGACGCGATCCTGTGGGCGCTTGGGGCCGGCCAGGCTGCTCTCGATCGAATCGAGGGGCAGGTCTACGACCTCCGAGTACTCCGGATCGGGTGTCGACGCAGTGCGGTAGAGCTGCTGCTCGCGGCAGTAGCGTTCGACAAGGTCGATCGCCTCCTCCGTCCGGCCACTCAGCCGCAGGTAGCGAAGCGTCTCGTCGTCCACCGGGAAGAACCCCACGGTGGCACCGTACTCGGGCGCCATATTGGCCAGCGTCGCCCGGTCGGGAAGCGAAAGACCCTGCAGTCCGGGGCCGAAGAACTCCACGAACTTGTCGACCACGCCGTGGCGGCGCAGACGCTGCGTGACCGTGAGAACCAGGTCGGTGGCCGTGACGCCGTCGGGCAGCTGGCCGTGCAGCCGCACACCGACGACCTCGGGGGCCACGATGACGAGCGGCTGGCCGAGCATGGCGGCCTCGGCCTCGATCCCGCCGACGCCCCAGCCGATCACACCCAGCCCGTTGATCATCGTCGTGTGCGAGTCGGTGCCGACCAGTGTGTCAGGGAAGGCCTGCCCGTCGCGGGCCAGGACGACGCCGGCCAGGTACTCCAGGTTGACCTGATGCACGATGCCCGTTGCCGGCGGGACGACGCGGAAGTTGCGGAACGCCTGTTGGCCCCAGCGCAGGAACTCATAGCGTTCACGGTTGCGCTGGAATTCGAGCTCGGCATTGCGGTGGAGCGCTTCAGAGGAGGCAAAGAAGTCAACCTGGACGGAATGGTCGACGACCAGGTCGACGGGGATACGCGGGTTCACCCGGGCCGGATCCCCTCCCAGGCGCGCCAGGGCGGCGCGCATCGATGCCAGATCCACGACGGCCGGCACGCCTGTGAAATCCTGCATCAGGACCCGGGCGGGCAGGAACGGAATCTCGGGACGTTTCGGCGCGCTGGGAGTCCATCCGGCAAGCGCAACCACATCGTCCGGGGTGATGCTGTGATCACCCACCTGCCGCAAGACAGCCTCCAGGAGGACGCGCAGTGAGAACGGAAGACGAGCCAGCGTGCACAGCCCGGCGCGCTCCAGGCTTTCCAGACGATGAATGCGGTAGCTGCCGGAATGGGTCGCCAAGGTAGAGATGGCGCCGAAGGCGTTCGAATCCATCCTGCGCTCCTTGCGCGGCCAGGTTGGGGCCGGGGAGGGAGAGTATAATCCCGACCAGTTGCCATCCGGCGGCCGCTCTCCGCGGAGGTTCCCCCGCCTTGCTCGTGTGGCTGCTCCTCGGATCCTGGGCCCTGGCCGGCCTGGCACACCTGCTGCACCGGTTGGACCGGCGGCACGGGCGTGGTTTCCTAGCTGCCTACCTGCAATCGCTCGCCATCCTCGATGTCTGGCGTGGGGCGTTGTTCGCCATGGCCGCCTCGGGCGAGTGGATGGCGCAACTCCGTCTTGGCGGTATCGCTCTCACCCCCCGGCTGGTAGCCCCTGTGATCCTGCTTGGCATCCTGGCGGTCTACACCGCCGAGGGGACGGCGCAGGCGACGCTGCGCATCCTCAACCTGTTCGTCCTTGGGATCGTGTGGGGCCTGGCCGTCCCGTTCGTGATCGGCCTTGCCGGCCTACTGGGGTGGATGCCGATCCCCGGCGCCCTGGCTGACCTGCTGCTGTCGGGCAGCGGGGCGCGGCTGTCGGAGGTCCTGGCGCTCGTCGTCGGGATGTACACCGCGATTGTCAGCTACCAGTTCCTGGCCAACCGGCGTTGGCGCGTGCCTCGCTGGCTCTCAGGGGCACTGGCGCTGTTGGCCGGGGCCATCATCCAGGCCCTGCTGTTCGGCGTGGGTAGCCTGTGGGGAATGGAGAACGGCCCCACGCGTTTCCTGGGAGAGTTGGGCGGGGCGCTGCTCTCCGTGGTGGCTTTGATGCCGGTGTCGATTCCGTACCTGCGATGGCTGGAGACGAAGACGCGCGGGGGCGAAGAGCCGGTCGGCAGCCGGCCAGCCATCGCCGTGTTGAAAGAGACATTCGACCTGAGTCGGGCGCTGACCGAATCGCGCCAGACCGTCACGCGCCTCAGCGAGACGCTGCGCGTTCTCATCGAAGCCCGGCACCGGATCGTCCAGGCCGTCGACCCGGATCGACTGATGCAGGACATCTGCGACCTGCTCGTCCGCACGCGCCGCTACCGGTTTGCATGGATTGGAATGAAGCGACAGGGAGACCGGGTTGTCTTCCCGGCGGCGCAGAGCGGTGCAGGACCGGACTACTTGGACTCGGTGACGATCACCTGGGACGACACACCCACCGGCCAGGGGCCGATGAGCGTCGCCATCCGCGAGAACCGGGCCCAGGTGATCGAGGACACGCGCACGGACGAGCGCTTCCAACCCTGGATGAAGGAAGCCGCGGCGCGCGGCTACCTTTCTGTGGCGGGGATCCCCATGCGCAGCGGCGGCGAGGTCGTCGGCGGCCTGGCCGTCTACGCGGAGATACCCCGGGGATTCTCCGCCGACGAGCTCGATCTCCTGCAGGGTGTTGCGGATGATCTGGCGCACGGGCGGGGGCGCCTGCTGGCCGAACAGCTCAATGCCCGGCGGATGCACCAGCTCGATACCCTGCGCGCCATGACTCAGGACATGATCTCGCTGCGCGATGTCCCGCGCCTTCTGGACCGTGTCCTCGAGCGCGCCGTCGATCTGCTGGAGGGAAGCTCCGGCGGACTGTACCTGTGCGACCGCCAGCGGGGCGTGCTGCGAGCCGTGGCCGCGTGGCGCCTGCCGGTCGACATCCTGGGGGTGGAGCTGCACTACGGCGAGGGGGCGGCGGGGAGGGCGGCCGAGTCGGGACGGGGGTTGATCGTTCCGGACTACCGCGCCTGGCCGGACCGCTCGAGCGCCTATGCGCCGGATGCCCCGCTGCATGCCGTCCTGGTGGCACCCATGGTGTGGCAAGGGGAGGTCGTCGGCGTCATCGACGTCCTGCGGGACGAGGGAATGACGCCGTTCGCCCGCGGCGACCTGGACCTGCTGCAGCTGTTCGCCGACCAGGCGGCATTGGTCCTGGAGAACGCCCGCTTGATCGACGGGGCACACCAGCGGGTCGAGCAGCTGAGCCTGCTGCACGAGCTTACGCTGGCGGCGGTCGGCGCCGAGAGCCATCCGGCCTTCGTCGAGGTTCTCACGCGGCGCATGCCGGCGCTGCTGAAGGCCGACAGCTGCATGCTCACCCGCTGGGATGCCGAGCAAGGCGTGCCTCACATTGAAGGGGCGAGCGGCTCGCTGCTCGATGCCGTTCCGCGGCTGCAGGCCTTGCCCGGAGAACACACGCTGACCGAGAGTGCACTGGCGGCCGGCAACGCGCTGGCGATCGAGGCCGTCGAGCACAGCGGCCTTCTGAGCCCGCGCCTGGCGGCCGCCTTCCCGACTCCCTCGGTGATCGTAATCCCCTTGATGGTCGGCGCCCGCTGGTATGGGGCCGTGTCTCTCGGATTCGACCGTCCGCGCGCTTTCCGGCCGGAGGAGATCGCCCTGGCCGAGCAGGCCGGTGCGCTGGTGGCGCTGGCCATGGCCAGGCTCGAGGCGATCGACGCGGAGAAGGATCGGAGCGCGACGCTTGCCGCGTTGCGGCAGGCCAGCCTGGCGGTCACCTCGCGTCTGGATCTGAACGCCGTGTTGGAGACGGTGTTGGAACACGCGCTGCAGTTGTTCTCCGGAGACAACGGCCACATCTACCTGTACGATGGAGATCGGCTGAGCTTCGGCGCCGCGCGCTGGGCGGACGCCGGGCAGCATCAGCCGTACACCACGCCGCGGCCGGACGGCCTGACGATCAGCGTGGCCCGAAGCGGCACGCCGATCGTGATCCCGTCCGTGAATGAGCACCCGCTGTTTGCAGACTGGCGCTGGGGAGGAGCGATCATCGGGCTGCCATTGCGCGTGGGCACGCAGGTGCTGGGCGTGATGAACCTGGCCTTCCATCGACCGCGCCCGCTGGCCGATGCCGAAAAGGACGACCTGCAGCTCTTGGCGGATCAGGCGGCGCTGGCAATCCAGAACGCCTCACTCTTCGCCCGGGCGGAAGCCGAGCGGCAACGGCTCGAGCTGCTTTCGGATGTGGGGCGCCGGCTGGTTGCCAGTGTGGATCCCGCGATCATCCTGCAACAGGCCATCAGCATGACAACCCGAAGCCTGTCTGGACGGTCCGGCAGCGCCTTCCTGCTTGAGTCGGCCGCCGACCGGCTGCGGCTCGCCGCGGCGTGCCGCGCCGACGGACTTCCAGCGGAAGAACTGACCCAGCGCCTCGATCTGAGCCTGGGACGCGGTCTCGAGGGCTGGGTGGCCACCCACCGCACGGCCGCCCGCGTGGAAGACGTACAGCGCGACGACCGCTGGATCAAGATCCCCGGAATCGACGAAGGCGGGGGGAGCGCGATCAGCGCCCCGCTGCTCGTGGAGGACCGGCTGCTGGGGGTCATGACGATCCTGGGCGACGGGCCATTCACCCAGGATCATCTGGACTTGCTGGAGGCGATCTCCAGGCAGGTTGCTCTGGCGCTCTCCAATGCGGGACGATTCGTGGAATTGGAGCGCCGTTTTCGCGAGCAGGGCGCCTTGCAGCAGGTCGCCCAGGTCATCAGCCGCCGTCTGGAGATGCAGCCGCTGCTTGATGAGGTCTGCAAGCAGGTGGCGGACGTCCTGGGCTACCCGAACGTTGAGATCCTCTTAGTGGAAGGCGAGGAGTTGATCAAGCGGGCGACCAAGGGGCCCATCTCCGCGGTGGGGGTCCATATTCCTTTGGCGCGCGGGATTGTCGGTCGCGTGGCGCGCACCGACCGGACCGCCTTTGTGCCGGACGTTCGCCTCGACGCGGACTACGTCGAAGCCATCGCCGCCACGCGCTCCGAGATCGTCGTGCCGCTGCACAAGGGCAACCTGGTGATCGGAGTCCTGAATGTCGAGTCGCCCATGCCCTACGGGCTCAGCCAGGACGATGCCCGCCTTCTGTCGCTGCTGGGCGACCAGGTATCGGTGGCCATTGAGAACGCCGCGCTGTACGACCGGCTGCGGCGCCACAGCACAGATCTGGAACAGACGGTTGCCGAGCGGACAGCACGTCTGGCGGAGGCGCTGGAGCAGGCAACCGAGGCTGACCGGCTGAAGACCCAGTTTGTGGCGGATGTATCCCACGAGCTGCGCACCCCGCTCACCAACATTCGCCTGTACCTGGAGCTGATCAGCCAGGCTAGCCGGGAGCGCTTCGCCGAGTACCTGGAGACCCTGAACCGGGAGACCGAACGTCTGGTTGATCTGATTGAGGATCTTCTGGCCATCTCGCGCCTGGATGCCGGGACGCATCCGCCGGAAATGGCGCCCCTGGACCTGAACGCGCTGGCCCGCGGCCTGGTTGCCGATCGCCGCCGGATGTTCGATGAACGTCGTCTTCAGGTCACGTTCGAACCCGACGAGAACCTGCCGGAGGTGGTGGCGGACGGACGGCTGCTTTCCCAAGTCGTGGCGAACCTGATGACCAATGCCTTGCACTACACCCTGCCGGGCGGGCGCGTCGGTCTGGCAACAGAGTCCGTTGTCGTCGACGGCAGACAGTGGGCGACACTGAGCGTGACCGACACCGGGCTGGGGATCCCGGCCGACGAACAGGGGCATGTCTTCGAGCGCTTCTACCGCGGCACGGCCAGCCGGCGCATGGGCACACCCGGGACTGGGCTCGGGCTTTCGATCTGCAAGGAGATCCTGGACCGGCACGGCGGCCGCATCCAAGTGCAGAGCCGGACCGGCGAGGGGAGCACGTTCACCGTGTGGCTCCCAGCTGGCACGGACCACGCGCGCAGCCCTCGGGGTTGACCATGCCGAGGGGTTTGCAGGACCCGACAGTGGCGAATCAGACCCTTGCTCGCCTTTCGCCGGATTCCGTATAGGGGTCTGCTAGTTTCGCACTGCCCGGCGGACCCAGACCCTCGACTGTCTTCTGGGGCCAGGCAACAAACAACAACGCGGGTCAACCGTTCAGGAATCAGGCTAGCTCCTCGTCGCCCCGAAGTCAAGGAGCCCCGACCGCGACAGGGCATGACCGAGTAGCCAAAGGCGCGTCTTTGCTCGACTCGGGATCTCCGCTGACCGCTGCTGCGGTGGCAATCCGACCAGGATGTAGCTTGGTACAGAGTACGGTGGAGAGGTCAGTCTGGGCGGAGCCCGCAGAGCGATGGCTCCGGACAGCGATGCAAGGGAGAAGGCCGGAGGGTCTAGGCTCGCCTTCCCAGGTCATCCAGGGCTTGCCTGGGTGTGCGGGTGCGCAGCATGGGTTTGAGACGCTCAAGCTGCTCACGATCGAGCGTGATGAGAGCAGAACCGAAGCGAAGGCAAACGGCCCCATAGACGGCATCACTCCCTCGCAAGCGGTGCTCAGCGGCAACCTGGGCGGCTTGGAGGGCCAGCGTCTCATCCAGCGGGACCAGGATCAGGCCCGGCAGGATCCTGAGTTGTTCGGCGAATTGCCGTGCGGTGTCCGAGTCGCCAGTTATCCTGGCAATGGCGGCGGAGACTTCGGGAAGGGCCAGGGTAGGGGTAACGAGAGGAATGGCATCGGCGCGGACTTGCGCCATGAGTCGGCTGCTGTCTGCGTGGTGGGGCTCAGCCGGGTTGAAGGCGTTCAGGAAGACGCTGGCGTCGAAGGTGAGGGGACCGGCCACGAATCACCTCCTCATCCCTGAAAGGATGTCGCCACTGGACTTGCCCTTGGGCCACCGCTTCGCCATGGTCGAACCGAGGCGGGCGAGCTCTTGCCAAGCCTCCGAAGACGATGATCCGGGCGCTTCACCCACCGGGGCTGTCGTGTCAAGTGGAAGGAGGAGCCCCACGGGACGGCCTCGGTAGGTGATGGTGTAGCGAGCACGTCGCTTCCAGACGTTACGAACAATCTCCGAGGCTTTGGCCTTCAGTTCACGCACGCCGATGTCGCGCATGCCCCACCTCCAGGTTGCCATGTAGTCACGAAGGTAACTACATTATACCCCCAGTTCCTGAGGCCGGTGCCCCCGGGTGTTGCCCGCCGTTGCCCGGGCCAGATGGTCGGTCCAAGCCCCGTGACCGTCCCGGATATCCATGCCCGCCCACGCGGAAACCGGAAGGACGCGCAAGGGTCTCCCTGGTTTCGGGAGACCCTCATACGGTCTTTCACGATGAGCCTTGCGCTAGAGGCGACGATGGGATTTGAACCCATGATCAGGGTTTTGCAGGACCCCTTGTCGGAGTCAGAGTTCGAATCAGGGCTCACCGCCGTGGATTCGTCCCGCGCTGAACGCCATTGCGGGAATGCCCGCGGGTTTCGAGAGCCGCGGCACCCACCGTCCTCCCCATGTGGGTTGAAGCCGACGAGGCAGGATCCCGAGGCGTGGGGAGCCGCGAGGACGCGCGCCTGTCAGTGGCCCGGCGCAACCTCGAGCTGCAACCGCAGCGCGATCGGCGCGTAGCTGAAGCGGTGGATCGGAGATGGGCCTAGGCGTGCGAGGGCTTCCTGGTGCCGAGCGGTGCCGTACCCCTTGTGGACGCCAAAC
>Ga0209253_10000796_pt1 | contig 27448 bp, 21 predicted proteins | sample FrelakmetBRP12BR_FD_187145 | JGI IMG/M metagenome (GOLD analysis project Ga0209253, IMG submission 187145) | Freshwater lake sediment microbial communities from the University of Notre Dame, USA, for methane emissions studies - BRP12 BR (SPAdes)... | ecosystem: Environmental > Aquatic >...
CAGATGCTTAAGCACTATTGTGTTGAGGCTCAGAAAAATCCTCCATGTCACTGAAATTCTCAGATTTGCATAGGTAAGAATCTAAAATTAAAAACAATACCTGCAAATAATTAGAGTTGACATTAAGATGTTTATATTGTAAAAAAATTAAATAGTTAGCGGGTTATTTTTAAAGAGAAAGGAAGAGAAAAAGATGAAAGGAAAAAAACAAAAACTTATTATCCCCTTGGTGATAGGAATAGCACTGTTTTCTTTTATGGTGGGCATTATCATCTCCTCAAGCCTCAAAATCACCCCTATCATAAGGGCAACCGATAAAGAGGTAAGTGAGGGAGTTGAGGGAAGTAACGCCAGTCCTTTAAGAGATTCTCAGCTATTTGTGAAGCTCTCAGAAAAGCTAATGCCGGTGACCGTTAACATCAGTACCACCAAGGTAGTGAAGCGCAGAGGGCAGCAGATGATGCAACCCTATGGGGAGGATGATCCCTTCAAATACTTTTTCGGAGATGATTTTTTTGAGAGGTTTTTTGGAGGGCAGATTCCTCAGAGGGATTATACCCTGAGAAGTCTGGGCTCAGGGTTTATAATAGATAAGGAAGGTTACATTATTACCAATAACCATGTGATTGAGGGTGCGGATGTAATCAAGGTGAGGTTATCGGACAAAGATGAGTTTGATGCGAAGATCATCGGGAGGGATGCAAAGACAGATGTGGCATTGATCAAGATAGAACCTTCAAAAGGATTGCCAGTAGTGCAACTAGGTAATTCAGATGAGTTGAAGGTGGGCGAATGGGTAATGGCAATCGGGAATCCCTTTGGGTTGGATCAAACGGTCACGGTGGGGATAGTAAGTGCAAAGTGGCGGAAGCTGGGGATTGGTCCCTATGAAGATTTTATACAAACGGATGCGGCAATCAATCAGGGTAATAGCGGAGGTCCGCTTTTTAATACGAGGGGAGAGGTTGTCGGAGTGAACTCTGCAATCTTTTCACCGAGTGGAGGGAACATAGGAATAGGGTTTGCGATACCGATTAATTTAGCACGGGGCGTGGTAGAGCAGTTGAAAGAGAAGGGGAGGGTAGTGAGAGGGTGGTTAGGGGTGATGGTACAGACGGTAACACCTGAGCTTGCAGAGTCGTTTGGACTTGAACAGGGGAAGGGAGCACTGGTTGCAGATATAGAGGGAGGAGGACCTGCAGAGAAAGCAGGAATCAGAAAGGGAGATATTATTCTTAAGTTTGATGGGAGAGAAATACGGGAAATGAATGAATTACCTCTGGTGGTAGCACAGACTGCGGTGGGGAGAGAAGTTGATTTGGAGCTGTTGCATGAGGGCAAGACGATTTCCAAGAAAGTGGTCGTAGGGGAGTTAAAGGAGGAGAAGAGTTATGCGGTGGCAGAAGAGGCGGGAGGAGAAGTATTAGGAATGGAGGTGGAAGAGCTCACGCGCGAGCTGGCGAGGAGGTATGGATTAGAGGAGACAAAGGGGGTCGTAGTAACCTATGTAGAGGATGGAGGTCCTGCGGATCGAGCGGGAATAAGGGAGGGAGATGTAATCATAGAGGTGAATCGAAAGCCGGTGGAGAGTGTGGATGAGTACCAGCGGGCGGTTGAGGCAGCGAAGAAGGGAGAGAAGATTCTCCTGTGGATCAAGAGGGGGAAAACCTCGCAATTTGTGGTGATAACGTTAGCGAGGGAGTGATAGCAAGACGGACACCATAATTGCATCAGAAAAAAACTTATAAGGGTATTTTATACGAGTGAAGATAGTGACCTATAGAGCGTTACCTACCTTGCCAGAGCCATAAACACGCTATCTACTCCTAGGTGAGTTCTTTTACCTGCCGATCCGGTTTAAATTTTTTCTTAACTGCATGTCAATAAAGATTCTTTGAGTAAAATTCATTAAATAAATTTGAAGCTATGGTAAGATTAAAAAAAGGAGGACTGGTATGAGTAAAGTAGTGAGAGTGCATGGAAGGCAGATACTTGATTCTCGGGGTAATCCTACAATAGAGGTGGAAGTGGTGCTGGAAAGCGGTGCGCTGGGTTGTGCTCAGGTGCCATCGGGAGCATCTACGGGTGAGAAGGAAGCGATTGAGCTTAGAGATGGAGATAAGAAATACTTTTTGGGAAAAGGTGTGACTAAAGCGGTGGAAAACGTCGACAATAGAATACAACGTGAAATTATAGGAATGGAAGGTTTAGAACAACGTGCTATCGATTATAAAATGATAGAGCTTGATGGAACTAAGAATAAGGCCACACTGGGAGCGAATGCAATATTGGGCGTATCATTAGCTGTTGCCAAGGCAACCGCCATAGAGGTGGATCTCCCGCTTTATAGATATCTGGGGGGGGTGAACGCTCATGTGCTCCCCGTGCCTATGATGAATATCCTCAATGGGGGGGCTCATGCCGATAATAATGTTGATATTCAAGAGTTTATGATCATGCCTTTGGGCGCAACCACCTTTGCCCATGCCTTGCGGATGGGAGCGGAGATATTTCATAATTTAAAAAATGTTCTTAAATCAAAAGGCTATAATACGGCGGTAGGAGATGAGGGTGGCTTTGCTCCTAACCTTGGTTCCAATGCTGAGGCGATGGACCTCATCATCCAGGCGATTGAAAAGGCAGGTTACCGACCAGGGGAAGATGTGTGCTTGGCGATAGACGCTGCCGCGAGCTCATTCTACCAGGATGGTATGTATACTATGGCTGCCGAGGCAAAGCCTAAAAAAACTTCAGATGAGATGATTGAGTTCTATGCAGGCCTAGTTAAAAAGTACCCGGTTGTTTCAATTGAAGATGGGCTTGATGAGAATGATTGGGAAGGGTGGAGGCGTTTAACTGCTACGCTAGGGTCAAAGATTCAAATTGTGGGGGATGATATCTTCGTAACCAATCCTGAAATTCTCACGAAAGGTATTGAAGCACACATAGCTAATTCTATTTTAATTAAGCTCAATCAGATAGGAACGGTAACGGAGACTTTGGACACGATAGCGATGGCGACTAAAGCTAACTACACTGCGGTGGTATCTCATCGCTCTGGTGAGACGGAAGATACCACCATAGCTGATTTGGTAGTGGCCTGTAACACCGGTCAGATAAAAACAGGGTCTGCTTCAAGGACTGACCGCATTGCTAAATATAATCAGCTGTTACGCATAGAGGAGGCATTAGGGCAGGACGGTCGCTTTCTAGGGAAAAAGGTGTTCTACAATTTATAGCATTGGTACTACGAATAGGATGTTGCAGGCGATGGAGGAAACGACACAGGGAAATGGTATCAACAAAGGGGAAGGTGAGTTTGAAAGAAAACGGCTTTTGATGGTAGAGAGTCAGCTCAAAAGCAGGGGGATCAAGGATAAGAGAGTACTTCAGGCAATGAGTAAGGTTCCCCGGCACCACTTTGTGCCCCAGGATAGCAGGGGCTCAGCCTACTACGACGGACCTCTCCCCATAGGTGAAGGACAGACCATATCTCAGCCCTATATGGTGGCACTTATGACGGAACGTATGGAGTTACGGGGTGATGAAAAGGTTTTAGAAGTGGGGACAGGTTCGGGATACCAGTCAGCAATTCTCATGGAACTGGCACGAGAGCTCTATACGATTGAGAGGATTGCTCTCCTCGCAGAAAGGGCAAAGAAAAAATTAGTGGAGTTGGGCTACGACAGATTTCATATCAGGATTGGTGATGGGACTAAGGGATGGCCTGAGGAGGCTTTCTTTGATGGAATTATTGTTACTGCGGGTGCGCCGGTAGTGCCAGAAACCTTGGAACAGCAGCTACAAGAGGGTGGAAGACTCGTAATACCAGTGGGCACTCGATTTTCTCAGCGACTTTATAGATGTATAAAGAGAAAGGGGAAATATAGCAAGGAAGAAAATACTATGTGTGTATTTGTCCCTCTCATCGGTGAGTATGGGTGGGACGATGAGTAGTGGTCTGTCGGTGAATGTGCTGTTTAAAAAGGAGGAGTACATGTCAACCTTTAAGATTGATGAACTTGTAGTAGAAAATAACACCAAGATTATTTATCTCATTATGGATGGCCTCGGTGGTCTACCCATGGAGGGTAAAGGTGGTACGGAACTGCAGGTTGCAAAGACTCCTCACCTTGATGCCCTGGCAGAGTGTTCTATTTGTGGGCTTCTTGACCCCATTGCCCCCGGAATTACTCCGGGAAGCGGTCCTTCTCACTTTGCTCTCTTTGGATATGACCCTTTTGAAAATACCATAGGCAGAGGGATCTTAGAGGCAGCGGGCATAGATTTTCCTTTAAGCTCAAGGGATGTGGTCGCGCGAATTAACTACGCAACGGTTAATAAAGATAGAATTATCATTGATCGGAGAGCGGGGAGAATTAGTAGTGAAGAGAATAAGCGGATTTGTACCAAGCTCGAGAAACATATTTCTCTAGGAGAAGGCGTTGAAGTGTTGGTCAAACCCGTAAAGGAACATCGGGCGGTCCTGGTGATCAGAGGCGATTACCTGGGAGAGGGGAATATTGCTGATACTGATCCGCAGCATGAGGGGCTCGCGCCGCTTCCTCCCCAGGCACTCAATCCTCAGTCAGAGAGTACCGTAGCCTATGTGAGGAAGTTTCTTGAGCAAAGCTTCTCGATTCTTGCCGATGAGCCTAAAGCTAACGCGGTGCTCCTCAGGGGATTTGCTCGTCACAGAGTCTACCCCTCTATGCAAGAAAGGTTTAAGCTAAAGTCTTTAGCCATTGCTACGTACCCTATGTATAAGGGAATTGCTCGTTTACTAGGTATGACAATTATAGAGGGGTTGGGAACACTTAAGGATGAGATTGATGCACTTAGAAAGCACTATCTTCACTATGACTTCTTTTATTTTCATGTCAAGCAGACAGATTCCAGGGGAGAAGATGGAGATTTTAATGCCAAGGTAAAAGTTATTGAAGAGGTCGATAGCATTATTCCAGCTATTACCCAGCTTACTCCAGATGTACTAATTGTGACCGGAGATCACTCTACTCCCGCGACCTTAAAAAGCCATAGCTGGCATACACTCCCCGTACTGATTAGCTCACCCTACGCAAGGGTGGATCAGGTGAAGAAGTTTGATGAGCTGAGTTGTACCCAGGGAGGACTGGGAAGAATTTCTACCATTCACCTGATGAGTTTAGCTCTCGCTCACGCACTAAGGCTGGCAAAGTACGGGGCGTAGGAACAGAAGAAGAGGCATGAAAGAAATAGAAGCCCGTAGTGCCGAATTGCGCGAAAAAATCAATTACCATAACTACCGCTATTATGTAGTGGATGATCCCGAAATCTCTGATGCTGCCTATGATCGCTTGATGAGAGAGCTTGAGAAACTAGAAAGGCAGTATCCTTCATTAGTAACTCCAGATTCTCCTACTCAGCGGGTGGGTGCTGCCCCCTTAAAAGAATTCAGAACAGTTCGGCATACACTACCCATGCTGAGCTTGTCAAATTGCTTTGAGGAGGAAGAAATAAGGGAGTTTGATCAGAGGGTAAAAAGATTTCTTAAGATACAAGGTGATGTGGAATATGTAGCAGAGCCAAAGCTTGATGGAGTTGCGGTTGAGCTGGTGTATGAAAATGGAAAACTTTCGGTTGGTTCAACAAGAGGTGATGGAACAGTGGGAGAGGATGTAACCTTGAACTTGAAGACGGTTAAATCGATTCCCCTACAGTTGTTGAGAATAAAATCAATCACTATTCCCGATAAGCTTGAGGTAAGGGGGGAGGTGTTTTTGAGGAAAAAGGAATTTAAATCACTCAACAAAAAGAGAGAAGCATTAGGGGAGACACTGTTTGCCAACCCTCGAAACGCCGCTGCCGGTTCTCTACGTCAGTTAGACCCCCGCATTACTGCTGAGAGACCTTTAGATATATTTTGCTATGGGATAGGGGAGGTCTTTGGTATGCGTTTTACTTCACACGGGGAGGTACTGTCTTCTTTACCCCACTGGGGTCTCAAGGTGAACCCCATCAAATACAGGTGTAAGGAGATACGTCAAGTAATAGAGTGCTACAGGGAAATCGAGAAGCAGAGGGAAACCTTGGACTATGAGATTGATGGTGTAGTGGTCAAAGTAAACGACCTAGTACTTCAAGAGCGTTTGGGAACTATTTCCCGAAGTCCACGGTGGGCAGTTGCCTATAAGTTTGAGGCTCATCAAGAGACGACAAAGATTAAGGACATTATCGTGCAGGTAGGCAGGACTGGTGCACTCACACCAGTGGCTGTTATGGAGCCAGTAAAGGTAGGCGGGGTTGAGGTCAGCCGCGCAACACTCCACAATCAGGATGAGATTGATAAGAAAGATATTCGTATCGGTGATACAGTAGTGGTGCAGAGGGCTGGAGATGTGATCCCTGAAATAGTAAAGGTGGTTGAGTCCGAAAGAACGGGTGGGGAAAAGCGCTTTATCATCCCTGGTAAGTGTCCGGTGTGTGGTTCTGCGGCAGCGAAGTCAGATGATGAAGCAGTGAGTCGTTGTGTAGGTTTATCCTGCCCCGCTAAATTGAAGGAATCGATTATACATTTTGCGTCGAAGAGAGCCATGGATATAGAAGGGCTGGGTGATAAGCTGGTAAACCAATTGGTAGAGAAAGGTGTAGTAAAAGATGTAGCTGATCTCTATTTTTTCTCGGCGGAAGAGTTAGCAGAGTTGGAACGGATGGCAGAGAAATCTGCACAGAACATAGTGAGCGCCATTCAGAAAAGCAAAAGTGCTGGTGTGGAGCGACTCGTCTATGCGCTTGGAATACGACATGTGGGTGAGCATATTGCGCAGGTGCTGATGAGTAACCTTGGAAGTATAGAAAAGCTGATTAAAGCTAATGAAGAGGATTTAACGCAGGTGAAGGAAATTGGTCCCCAAGTAGCGCAGAGCATAGTGCAGTTTTTCGCACAGGAGTTTAATGTGAAAACTATCAAAAGATTACAAGAGGCAGGAGTAAGTTTTTTAACATCACGAAGAGCAAAAGGTGACCTTGAAGGTGTGACTTTTATATTTACCGGAGAACTTAAAGGCTATACGAGGGAAGATGCCAAGAGATTAGTTGAGAAAAGAGGAGGAACGGTAAGTTCAAGCGTGAGTAGTAAAACTGATTATCTTGTGGTCGGCGATTCTCCAGGATCAAAACTGGAAAAAGCAAATAAACTAGGAATAAAAACCTTAACCGAAGGTGAATTTATTGCAATGATAGAGAAATGATTTCCCTTTAATTCACTGCAATAAAAGCGTTCACAATTTCAGGATCAAATTGCGTACCCGAAGCCCTTTTCAACTCTTCGTAAGCCTGATCCTTACTAAATGCTTTTCGATAAGAAAGATCAGAGGTTAGAAAATCATAGGTTTCAGTCACTGAGATGATTCTTGCCGGAAGAGGAATGTTTTCCCCGGATAGACCATTGGGGTAGCCTTTGCCGTCAAATCTTTCGTGATGGTGAAGTATAGAGGGAACAGTGGACTTCAAAAATTCCACATTTTCTATAATCTGTCCTCCAATCTCTGGGTGTTTCTTTATCATGAAAAGTTCTTGATCGGTTAATTTCCCTGGCTTCCCTAAGATATATTCGCTAATTCCTACTTTACCCACATCGTGTAAAAGCGCAGCCAGTTCTAAGTTCCTTCTCTCTCCAATGGATAATCCTATTTTATCAGCAATCTTTTTACAATATTCTGCAACCCTTTGAGAATGACCTGATGCTATGGTGTCTCTTGCGTCAAGAGCTCTAAGAATTACCTTAACAGTTGAAACGTAGGAATCAAGCAACTCTCTGTAAAGCTGATATAACTCCTCTCTGCTCAGCTTGCCTTCGTCACCGGGAAGATCTTCTAAGAATCCTATTTCTTTCAAATCAGATCTGCGAATTCGATGATGACCACCAGGAGTTTTGAGTGCCTTCAATTTTCCCGAATAAATATAATTCTTTATAGTCTGAGTGGTCACCTTCAGTAAATCAGCGGCTTCTCTGGTTTTGAGAATTTCCTTTTGTGTGGAAGGTATTTTCTTCATTCTTTTCTCCAAGAACTGAAAATATAAGGTTTTTATCTTCTTTATTAGCAATAACTAGTATTTATCATAAAATAAATACAATTGCAAGAAATTTTTTATTTTAAATAAATTATTTTAAGTTTAATTTTCTAATAATGCTAATGTTAATTTATATAAAAAGCTAGGTTTTTTTACTGAAAACTCAAAATTTTAATTATTTTTCGAATACACTTATTTTTTAACTATTTATAATGTAATAACCATACCGTAATATAAAGTTTTTAATATGTAGCGGGTTTTCTATGCAAATAATTATAGTTATGAGTTATTTTTATCAAAAACAGCAGAAGACCATGGGCGGGCGTGAGTTTATGGATGAATGCTGATGTAAAATAAAAGCCTGGTAGATAACGTTTACCAGGCTTTTGATTAATATTATAGCATAGGTACTATAGAAGATACTTAAGTCTTTCCCAGGTATTTTCGTAGTGAGAGCCTCTCCAGTATATTTTCTTGCAGAGAGGGCAGAGGGAGAATTCTGTTTGAGTAGCAGCAATATACTCAGGTACTCTATCCTTTGCTTGATCGAGATTCACTTCTTCTAATTTTTGATTACAGCTAAGACATAAGCTAAAAATATGGCAGGGGTCAATTTTGAGGTGGTAAAAATCGATTACTTCCTTTAATTGATTGAGGGGATAGTTATCCTTTATGAAGCAAAGCTGATTGATATTATCCTTGCGGTTTTTGAGGGATGTTTTTCTGGTAAGTATCTGACGGTTATGCTCACGGGCAATTGATAAGAGTGTTTCATCGCTGAGATTACGGTAGTAGAGGGTGTCGAAACCAAGGATTCGCAGCAACCTGGAAAGTTTCCCCAGCATCACGTCTGCTATGAATTTTATTTCTTGCATTTATGATAGTTTAAGTTTGATTGGGTGCTTTTATATTGATGAATTTTAGGGGAAATGGTAGATTCTGTCAACTCAGTTAAAAAACTTTTTTATGAAAAGGCCTATGCTAGATCATGTTAACATTCCAAAAATATTGAAGTCTGCGTTAAGAAGAGGAGGCGATTTTGCTGATATTTTTTATGAGTATGTTCAGCCTACCTCAATTGTGTATGAGGATAAAAGGATTGAGAAGATAATTTCAGGTATCGATACAGGTGTTGGATTAAGAGTTATTTATCACAATAAAACAGCATACGCCTATGCTAACCAGGTTACTGATGAGGGACTTTTGAATTTAGCTGATGCAGTGAGCTGTGCCTGCCAGGGTAAAGTTTTTAATAAGGATATTAATCTGATGAGACGAACCTCAGGGATAACCCATCTTATTAAACTGTCCCCTCAAGAAATACCCATTGATAAAAAAGTAGCTATGGTAAAGAGAGCAAGTGAGGTGGCGCAATCATGGGACAGCCGGATTAAGCAGGTAAAGGTAGTGTATGGTGATGCATTGCGCAGGATAGCTATTGCCAATAGCGATGGCGACTTCATCGAGGATCAACGAGTGAGTATCTTATTTACCGTACAGGTTGTTGCGGCATCAGAGCAGATTGTCCAGACCGGCTATGAGTCTGTAGGAGGGGTCATGGGATTTGAGTTGTTTGATGAATATCCGCCTGAAAAAATAGCTGAAATAGCCAGCAGCCGGGCAGTGAACATGCTCGAGGCGAGAAGAGCACCCGGGGGGAGAATGACAGTAGTGCTATCGAGTGAAGCGGGTGGGACAATGATCCATGAAGCTATTGGACACGGGTTGGAGGCAGATTTAGCCCACGCAGGTCTTTCTGTGTACTCAGGCAAAGTGGGGAGAGATGTTGCCTCTCCACTAATGACGGTAGTCGATGATGCTACCCTGCCCAACAAGAGAGGCTCTTTTGCGTGTGATGATGAGGGGGTAACCGCTCAAAGAACGGTGTTAGTGGAAGGTGGTATACTTAAAGGATACCTTTATGATCGTCTCACTGCGATGAAAGATCACACTCGCTCCACTGGGAATGGGAGGAGGGAATCATATCAGCACAGGCCTTTGCCACGTATGACTAATACCTTTATTATGCCTGGTACCACAACTCCTGAAGACATTATACGCACCACCAGCAAGGGGCTTTTTGTTAAAAAGATGGGCGGTGGGCAGGTGAATACGGTCAATGGTGATTTTGTGTTTGAGGTGAATGAAGGATACCTCATAGAAGGGGGCAGCATTGGTGACCCGGTGCGGGGAGCAACACTCACCGGTAATGGACCTACTTTATTAAAAGAAATAGATATGGTAGGCAATGACTTTGGATTTGGAATTGGTACCTGCGGAAAGGATGGACAGGGTGTTCCTGTTTCTGATGCACAGCCAACCTTGAGAATACCTGAGATTATCGTGGGGGGAGAGGTTTAATAGAGGCAATCTGCTGACACAGTGAGTTAAATTCCTTTATGGTTAAGGTTTCTGCCCTTCTCTGGGGGTTAATACCTGAGCATTCTAAAGCCGTGAGAATTTCCTGTTTACCCCGGTTGAAATAGTGAGCACTCTTTAAACAGTTCAAAAGTGTCTTCCTTCGCTGAGAAAAAGAAACTCTCACCAGCTTTTCAAAAAAATTCTCATCTTTTACTTCGACTACGGGCGTTTGGTAGATAGTGAATTTTACTACCTCAGAGTCTACCTGAGGAGGGGGATAGAAGCACTCTTTGGTAACGGTTAATTGTTTCGAGACGTCACTGAAGAGCTGGGAGAAGATACTGATAGTCCCGTAATCCCTTGTTCCCGGAGGGGCAACAATCCTGTCGGCTACCTCTTTTTGAATCATTACTACGAGTACTTCGATCATTGATTTTAACTTAAAAAGTTTAAAGAGGAGGGGGCTGGTGATATAGTAGGGAAGGTTGCCGATAATTTTAATTTTGGTCTGGGAGCGAGAAAAAACTTTTCGGTAATCGAAGTTGAGGGCATCTGCCCTAATGATGTCGACATTTTTGTGTGCCATGGTTTTTTGTAGAATGGACACAAGTGCCGAATCGTATTCAAGCGCAATAACCTTCGCTGACTGTTCAGCAAGAAGAGTGGTGAGCACTCCCAGCCCTGCACCGATTTCAACCACCGTGTCGTGTGGCGTGATCTCTAGAAGGCGTACAATTTCCTCAGCGATAAAACGTTTGAATAGAAAGGTCTGTCCCAGTCTCTTCTTGGGTTGGATTCTATGCCTTTTTAAAAGGGACAGAAGTTCAGTGAGCTCTTGATTATGGTAGTAAATTTTCTGGGGTACGGCTTGTGTTTTCATGATACCGTGCGTGTAAGATTATTCATACCTGTAGAGGGTAAGTGATTGGTGCGATGAGTTATCTTTTGATTTTTAAAACTTTTTAAAAAAGGGAATCAGTTTCTCATAGGCCTTTTCCAAATGCTCAGGAATGACCGACGTTTCTGCGAGAATGGGCATAAAATTGGTATCACCACGCCATCGGGGCACGATGTGAAAGTGGAGGTGATCTTCTACCCCCGCTCCTGCAACCCTGCCTAAATTCATCCCAATATTAAAACCGTCAGTTTTCAGTGCCTCTTTAAGTAAACGAATCGATGTACTAAGGGTTACCACAAGGTCAAGAGCTGCTTCTGGAGTGAGGATATCTAGGGCATCGGTATGTTTCCTGGGGGCAACAAGCAGGTGACCGTTAGTGTAGGGGTAGCGATTGAGCATTACTAGAGAAAATTCTCCACAGTGGAGAATAAGTTTCTTTTTATTAGGTCGGGTATGCGCAGAGTGGCAAAAGATGCATTTTCCCGATTTACTACCAAGAATGTAATCCATTCTCCATGGTGCCCACAGCTGTTTCATAGTACTCCTTTGCGCGGTTCAAGGGTGATTATTTTTGAGGAATAGTGCTTACTCATTTCCAAAATACCCAGGGTGTTCTGACGTGCGAATCGTTTATCGGTGGGAGAGCCGGGGTTGAAGAACAATACCCCACCTCTGGTGAAGGATGAGGCGTTATGGGTATGACCGTACACCAGAATATCGATCTGGTCAAACTCCTTTATAAGACGGTCTTCAATCCCTTGAGGTGAACCCCACCCATGAATCAGCCCGATGGCGAACCCTTCAACATGAATGACCTGTTTGACAGGAGCAGTCTGCTGAATCTCCCAGGAGTCCATATTACCCGCCACCAGCCTCACTCCCCTCTCTGAAAACATGTCCATAACACTTGTTTCAACTACATCGCCTGCGTGGAGAATCATCTCAACATCGTTAAAATGTTTTTGAATGCATTCCTCCAGATAGGGTGAAGGCTTTGTAAGATGGGTGTCAGCAATTACCCCTAGCTTCAAGAAACGACCTCTCTAGAGTGAGGTGAGTTCTATATCACCCCACGCTCCAAACTTATCGGCAACGATAATAAGCACTCCTAGGATACCCTGCGTAGAGTGAGCGTAGGCAAACCCTCGCTCAATGTCTTTTATTTCCTTCACCAGGTTACCGATAGCGGTTGCCGCTGCATCGGCAAGGGACGCAGAGCGTGCGACGACTGTCACCGCATCAGCTTTACCAAAACTGAGAGAATGCCCTACCGTACCAGATGAGGTGCACACCCCTAACGGAGAAGCCTCGGGGGTAATTTTTAAACCAAGTTTATTGCTCAAGGGCGAAGTACCTGCGTAGACCCCGATGGTGATATTCTGTGCTACCTTCAGGAAGATATCACCCCCGTTTTCCACTACCACCTGAGAGGTGGAGGTCAGTAGATCTTTACCCACATATTCTGCGATAGCCCCGGCCACCGCGGCCATGGGTCCCACCTGTGCTAGCGCTGCTGCACGCATCATTTCCTGTACCATAGGTGGTGCATATTCATCAAGAGGCAGTGGGATAAGGCTGGTAAGAAATGCAGGGTGCTGGTGAATGTAGCCTTCAAGCTGAAAACGGTAGTGGAGCACCGCCTGTTTCGCCTCTTCTTCGAGGTGACGCTCCGCGAGGATGAGAAGATCGGTCTCTTTTATCACTAAGGAAAAGGGGATGAGGTCTTGTGCAGTGATCAGGTTACGATAAAAGGTGCGTTCTTCAGCTTTAAAGGCATTCATTCCTTTGTCTTTTGCGAGGCACGGACATGAGGGGAATCACCATAGGTAGAGCGTATCGCACCACCAAAAAGTGTGTGGAGTTCATTAATGAAAGGGGGGGAGGGATTGACTTTAAAACCGTTTCCCACAGAGATAACCGTTTCGGACTGATGGCCCACCAGGTGAAGAACTACTCGGCAATTTCCCGGGTAGCTGAGGATGAGGTTTCGCAGTTGCTGTAATTGCAGGTTATTTAACTCTTGTGCGTTGAGCGTGAGGTGAAGGGAGAGGAGTGAGAGAGTGTGTGCTTCTGAGAAAGGAATAATCTGATGAGCAATGATCTTTACGTTATCACCATCTACTCCTGCTTTACCTACCACGATGATGGGCTGATCACTTTTAAGCACCAGGGAGCTGTTTTTGTATAACTCCGCAAACACCACCACTTCAACCGTACCTTTGAGGTCTTCAAGGGTAACGAAACACATCCGTTCACCTTTGCGAGTAGTAATTTCCCTTATCGTGCTGATGATTCCTCCCATTCTGATTTCTCTCTCATTGGGGTGATTCATCACGGTGATGCTGTCATCAGTAGTATAGTGCATGAGGAAATCTTTAAAACGGCTGAGCGGGTGCCTGCTGATATAAAATCCAAGTGATTCCTTTTCATAGGAGAGGAGCTCTTCTTCAGACCACTCGGGCAGATCAGGCAGTGGTTCCTCCATCACCGTTGCGGCTTCATCGGCATCCAGTATATCGAACATACTGGTCTGTTTGCTCGAGCGTTCCTTCTGATACTGCTGCGCACGTTCTATCGTCCTATCGAGGGATGCCAGCATTTGGGATCGACGAGCACCAGTGGAGTCAAATGCTCCGCATTTAATGAGACTCTCCATTACCCTTCGGTTGACCTTCCTCAAGTCAACCCGTTTACAAAAATCAGCGAGGGAGCTAAATTTACCCTTCTCATTTCTCATCTCTCTGATAGATTCTACCGCTGCCGACCCTACATTCTTAACCGCCGCAAGTCCGAAGCAGACTTTCCCTTGAGAAATGGTAAAGTCTGCATTGCTCTCATTGATATCGGGTGGGAACACCTCAATACCCATTTCACGGCACTCATTGATGTGGCGCAGTACCTTATCGTTGTTATCCATTTCGCAGGTGAGCAGTGCTGCCATGAATTCAACAGGATAGTGGGCTTTAAGGTAGGCGGTCTGATAGGCAATCATAGCGTAGGCAGTGCTGTGAGATTTGTTGAAACCATACTCTGCAAACTTAGCCATTTGAGCGTAAATATTCTCTGCCTTTTTTAAATCGATATTATTCTTCCGGGCACCTTTTAAAAATTTATCTTTCTGTTCTTCCATCACATCAATTTTCTTCTTACTCATGGCACTGCGCAGCAGATCCGCATCACCTAAAGAGAAATGGGCAAGCGTGCTTGCAATTTGCATTACCTGCTCCTGATAGAGGATTACACCGTAGGTATCCGAAAGAATATCTTTGAGCTCGGGAACCTCATAGCGAAGGGGAATCTCTCCCCGCTTTCTCTTAATAAAGTCATCTATCATCCCGCTTCCCAAAGGGCCAGGACGATAGAGTGCAAGGAGTGCAATTAGTTCTTCCATATTCTCTGGTTTAAGCTTTACCAGAAGGTCTTTCATCCCTGAACTTTCCAACTGAAAAATTCCATCGGTTTCACCCGAGGAGAGGAGCTGGAAGGTAGCTTTATCATCCAGGGGGATATCATTACTACAGATCGATTCCGTTTTTTTAAGGTTAACCAGGTCGAGGCTTTTTTTAATCACGGTGAGGGTTCTTAAGCCGAGGAAATCGAATTTGATTAAGCCAATGTCCTTGACTGCATTCATGGCATATTGAGTAACCACTTCGTTATTCTGACCTCGATAGAGTGGAAGATACTCTACCAGTGGCTTGTCAGAAATGACTATGCCTGCGGCGTGGGTAGAGGCATGGCGGGGGAGACCTTCCAGTGAGAGAGAGAGCGTAAAAAGTTCTCTTACCTGTTCATCCTGTTCAATCATCGTGCTCAATTGAGGTTCCTGCTTGAGGGCTTCGGTCAGGGTAATATTTAAGGTGTTGGGGATAAGCTTTGCAATGCGATCTACCTCTTTGTAGGGCATGTCAAGAACTCGTCCTACATCTCTGATAACCCCCTTTGCTTGCATCTTTCCAAAGGTGATAATCTGGGCAACATTTTCGACCCCGTACCGAGTGGTGACGTAGTCGATCATCTCGTTTCTTCTCTCCATACAGAAGTCAATGTCTATGTCTGGTTGACTGATTCTCTCCGGATTGAGAAACCTTTCAAAAAGGAGCCCATAGGTGAGAGGATCAACTTCGGTGATGGTAAGGGCGTAGGCTACCAGACTCCCCGCGGCAGAGCCACGTCCGGGGCCAACCGGGATACCATGGGTTTTGGCATAGTTAACAAAGTCTGCCACAATCAGAAAGTAGGTGGTGAAGCCGGTATCTTTGATAATGCCCAGTTCTGTCTCGAGCCTATGGTGGTAGCGGTGAGAGAGTTCTTGAAAATCCTTTCTCTGTGAATAACGCTGGAGGCGCTTTTGGAGACCCTCGCGTGCGCGTACCTCCAGGTAGTCATTTAAGTTACCCCCTTCAGGAAGGTGGTAGTGGGGAAAGCGCAGTTCGTTGAATTTAATTTCCAGGTTACATCGCTCAGCGATTTCTAAGGTATTTTTAATGGCTTCAGGTGCATAGGAGAACAGTTCAACCATTTCTTGGGGAGCTTTAAAATAGAACTCATCGGTAGAAAATTTCATGCGGTCAGGGCTGCGTAAGGTTTTACCGGTTTGGATGCAGAGTAGTATCTCGTGTGCACGTACTTCTTCTTTTCTTAAATAGTGGCAATCATTGGTGGCAACCAGCGGAAGGGAAAGTTCTTGTGCCATATCCTGCAGGGCGTGATTGACCATCTTTTGTTCGGGTATTTTGTTTTCTTGAAGTTCCAGGTAGAAGCGGCGATTATCGAAAATCTCACGGTACTCTTCTGCTGCCCGCCGTGCCTTTTCAGGAGCGTTATTGACCAGGTGGGTTGCGATCTCACCGTGAAGACACGCACTCAAGGCAATCAGGCCTTCGTTATGGGATTTGAGCAGCTCTTTGTCAATACGGGGACGATAGTAAAATCCCTCCAGGTACCCTTTGCTCACCAGCGACATGAGGTTTTTATAGCCCAGATGATTCTTTGCAAGCAGAATAAGGTGGTACGATGATTCTGAGATGCCTCTGGCGTCTTTTTCCCATCGGCTCCCTGGAGCCACATACACTTCACAGCCAATAATGGGTTTTATCCCGGCATGGTAAGCCTGTTGATAGAATTCAATGGAGCCAAACATATTACCGTGATCAGTGATGGCGAGTGCCGGCATCTTGTATTTATGAGCCATGGTAAAGAGTTGATCGAGGCGGATGGCGCCGTCCAGGAGGCTGTAGTGGGTGTGAAGATGGAGGTGAACAAATTCGGCGTGTTTCATGGTACTCACTCAAGGAAGCGTAGGTTTAATAAAAGGATGTACTCTTACTAATGCGGTGGGACACGGATTGTTTAGTATAGTAAGGGTTTGAGAGGCAGATGATTACAGGGTTCAGTTGGCAGACGTCAGAGGTAAAAGGCCAGAGGCAGTAGGTAACATATCAATAAGAAATTATCTCAGCCCCACTCCTCATCTCGCTGCTATTCTCTCACCCCCATCCCTAAGTGCTGTCCGCTGAGTGCTGACAACTGCCCTACGCTTATTCCCACTCAATAGTGCCGGGTGGCTTAGATGAAATATCATACACTACTCGATTAACTCCCCGTACCTCATTAATAATCCGATTGGAGATGGTCGTGAGGAGTTCATAGGGGAGCTTTGCCCAGTCTGCGGTCATCCCATCCATACTGGTTACCACCCTCAAGGCAACCACATTCTCATAGGTTCTCTCATCACCCATCACCCCTACCGTTTTAACCGGCAAGAGGACAGAAAAAGATTGCCACACCTTATCATAGAGTGAAGCCTTTTTGATTTCTTCTAGTACGATTGCGTCAGCCTCTCTCAGGACCGCAAGGGACTCTCTGGTGACAGGACCGATGATGCGGATTGCCAACCCCGGTCCGGGGAAAGGTTGGCGGTTAATAATTTCTTTTGGTATGTCAAGTTCTTGACCTACTGCGCGCACCTCATCTTTAAAGAGCTCACGCAGGGGTTCAATCAGTTTGAGTTTCATACGTGCTGGAAGTCCACCTACATTATGGTGACTCTTAATAGTGGCGGAGGGTCCTTTGAGAGAAACACTTTCAATCACATCAGGGTAAAGGGTACCTTGAGCGAGGTATCTAACAGCTTTTATTTTTTCTGCTTCTTTTTCAAAGAGGGAAATGAATTGCTCCCCGATGATTTTTCTTTTCTTTTCGGGATCGGTGACCGTTGAGAGCTTGGTGAGGAAATGTTTTGCACCGTTCACATGGATGAGGTCTATCTGAAGGCGATTACGAAATATCTCGATCACCTTTTCTGCCTCATTCTTTCTCAGGAGCCCATTATCAATGAAAATGCAGCTTAGTTGTGTACCGATAGCTTGGTGAAGGAGCACTGCCACCACGGTTGAATCTACCCCACCACTTACGCCACAGATTACCCGGTCTTTGCCCACCTTCTTTCTAATGTCTTCACTAGAGGATTCGATAAAGGACCTCATATTCCAGAGAGGTTTACAGTGGCAGACGTGGTAGAGAAAATTTTCTATGATCTGTTTTCCTTGGGGAGTGTGGATAACTTCAGGGTGAAATTGCACACCGTAGAGGGGATACTGACTAGATCGCATTGCCGCAATGGGTGAGTTTTTACTGTGGGCTATGGTGGTACAATGGGGGGGCAGTACCTTCACCCTGTCTCCATGACTCATCCACACCTCAAGGTGAAGTCGATGGTTAAGATTTTTAAATAAGTCTGAGTGATCGTCTACCAGGAGCTGGGCATAGCCGTATTCTCTCTGGTGAGACCTTTCTATCTCTCCACCCAGGAGGTGGCAGATGAGTTGCATGCCGTAGCAGATGCCAAGTAAAGGAACACTGGTGGTGAGGAGGGTGGGGTTGATAGAGGGAGCTCCTTTATCGTACACGCTTGCGGGAGAACCGGAGAGGATGATGCCCTGGGGGTTAAACTTTTTTATTTCCTCTAGGGAGCAATGAAAGGGACGAATTTCAGAATACACCTTACATTCCCTTACCCTGCGTGCGATAAGCTGGGTGTATTGGGAACCACAGTCAAGGATAAGAATTTTCCCCTGGTGAAGATTTTTTTTCATCTGCTATTCCTGCTCCAAGCGATAGTTAGGGGCTTCCTTGGTGATAAAGACACTGTGGACATGGCTTTCTTTTAACCCGGAGGGGGTAATCTTGATGAAGGAAGCTTTCGTGCGAAGCTCTTGAATAGTTTTACACCCCGCGTAGCCCATCCCCGCCTTTAATCCCCCCACTAGCTGGTAGATGCTTGAAGAGAGATTTCCCCGATAGGGAACTCGTCCCTCAATGCCTTCAGGAACGAGCTTTTTTTCATTTTCTACTTCAGACTGAAAATAGCGATCTTTGCTTCCCTGCTTCATTGCTTCCAGTGATCCCATACCTCGATATACCTTATAGCTTCTGCCCTGAAAGAGAATGGTTTCCCCAGGACTCTCTTCGGTACCGGCAAAGAGGCTCCCGATCATCACCGTGTGGGCGCCCGCGGCAATTGCCTTGGTAATATCCCCAGAAAATTTTATTCCGCCATCAGCGACCAGGGGAATTTCGTATTTGTCGGTTACTTTACGGCAGTTCATAATGGCGGTAACCTGAGGAATGCCAATGCCTGCAATCACCCTGGTAGTGCAGATAGAGCCGGGGCCTACCCCTACCTTTATCGCATCGACACCCGATTGGATGAGGGCTTCGGTAGCTTCGGCGGTGGCAACATTGCCTGCGATCAGTTGGCAGTGGGGGAAGTGTTGTTTACATTCTCTAATAGTGAGGAGTACCTCCTTGGAGTGTCCATGGGCAGTATCGATCACAATAACGTCAGCTCCTGCTTTGATAAGTGACTCTGCGCGCGCGCGCCTCTCTGGACCTACTCCCATGGCAGCACCAACCCTCAGTCTTCCTAAGTGATCTTTGCAGGCGTTAGGATACGTTTCCATTTTCTCAATATCCTTCACGGTGATCAGACCTTTAAGATTATGCTTCTCGTCGACGACTAAAAGTTTTTCTATTCGGTTTTTGTGGAGAATCTTTTTAGCCTCATCAAGAGCAGTGCCTTCAGGAACGGTGATGAGACTCTCTGTGGTCATTACCTCAGAGATCTGCTGAGTGAGATTGGTTTCGAACCTCAGATCACGATTGGTAAGAATACCAACTAATTTATTATTCTTTACCACCGGAACTCCCGAGATATGGAAGCGCGCCATTATCTCAAGTGCTTCATACAGTTTCTGCTCGGGGTGAATGGTAATAGGATTTACGATCATGCCGCTTTCTGACTTTTTTACTTTGTCTACTTCGAGTACCTGATCCTCTATGGAGAGGTTCTTGTGAATGATGCCAATACCGCCCTCCCGAGCCATACTGATCGCGGTGCGGGATTCAGTAACCGTATCCATGGCTGCACTCACCAGTGGAATAGTGAGCTTAATGGAGGGTGTTAACTGGGTTGAGACGTCTATGTCTTTGGGAAGTACTTCAGCATAGGCGGGAACTAACAAGACATCATCGAAGGTTAATCCTAAGGGTAATTCAACGTCTGTCATGTATGAGTACTCCTCTTCTTAAAGTGATGGTGAGCATAGTAGTGGTGACTCTACCTTTCACCGATGCGCACTCAGGTAATGACTGCGCGAAATGTGCACTCCTGTGCCTGGTGCAGAGTCTACCGGATATTTGTGGAGTCGTGAGTGGTTGTGAGATGAAAAAAATTATCCTACTTTTATCCCGGTGTCAAGGTAAAAGCAGCAAGGAACTGTGGTAGTAGATGAAAGTGTGTAAACGCACCAGGAACCAATGAATAGTAGTTTTATTACTCACCTGGTGCGAGTGCATCCAGTATGATACCTTCGAGCAGTCCCGCATCTGAGACCGTAAGTTGTGCAAAGCCAAAGAGTTCCAGTATCTCAAGTACCACGGCGGCACCTGGGATGATTACTCCCTCTCTCCCTTTCTCCAACCCGGGAATGCCTCTTCGCTCCGCATACGGGAGGTGGCTTAAATGGTTAAAGATAGCTTCAGTGGTTTCTCTGGTGAGGCAATAGTTATTAATTTTGGATGGCTCATATCGTTTTAACTTTTGAGCCATTGCCGCCAGGGTGGTAACTGTTCCTGCGGTACCAATCAAGGTGTAGTGGGCAAGGTGATGAGTTATCATTTCTTGAGGGATAGCAATGTGTTGAAGGATCTCCCGGATGGTGTTTCTTAGAAGCAGAAGGTTAGTGGTATCTGGTGGATCTGCGGTAAGGTATCGTTCTGCGAGGTGAACAACCCCTAGGTTGAGACTTACAATGTGTATCGGGGTGGAATCTTCTGTGAGCACAAATTCCGTACTCCCTCCTCCAATATCACACACCAGGCATTTCTCTGTTTTGCTTTCTACCACTGAGAGGACGCCACGCAGGGTCAGGAGTGCCTCCTCAAAACCGGAGAGTATTCTCACCATTATTCCGGTGTGCTCATAGACCCGGTCAATAAACTCACCTCCATTATGCGCCTCTCGCACCACGCTGGTAGCTACTGCATATACATTATCAACGTTATGGTGTTTAATGAGCTGGGCAAAATGTTGCACTACCTCCAGGCCTCTCTCCATGGCCCGAGGGTTAATGGATTTTTGGTGAAGGAGCCCCTCACCTAAGCGGGTAATAGCCCTTTCAGTATGAAGGGTAGAGAAGCAGGGAGGAGAAACCTCCGCGATTAAAAGCCTAAAGGTGTGTGTCCCGAGATCTAAAGAAGCTACCCGTGACATGGAAAGAGGCAAGGCTGGTTAAGGTGTAGTATGGCAGAAGCACCCTTCACTCGCCGCTGGCGCATTCACTTTCATCTCCTTTAATCTTGGCAAGGGCATGGGGGAGTGCGGGTAGCAGTACCGAGAGATTTTCTCTCACTGCTTTGGGGCTTCCTGGTAGATTCACAATAAGTGATTTGTGGCGAATGCCGACAACCGCACGGCTAATCATAGCGTGGGGTGTTTTTTTTAACCCCTCACTTCTCATGACCTCAGCCATTCCGGGAATTTCCTTTTCAATGACCTCGTAGGTTGCCTCCGGCGTAACATCCCTCGGGCTTACACCCGTGCCCCCAGTGGTAATCACCAGATCCAACTTTTTATTATCTACAAATTCTATGATGGTGGTGGCAATCAGTTCCTTATGGTCTGGTACTATTTCATAGCACTTTACTTCAGCGTGCAGTGAGGCGATGATTTTTTCAATCTCTGGACCACTTATATCTTGTCTCGCTCCTGCTGCTCCCTTATCACTGATGGTGATAATACCTACGGAGAACACATTATTTTTCATCTATTCTTCCTGCCCAAGTTCCGATTTGCGTTGGGCGATAATTTGTTCACTTATCTGGCTGGGAACTTCCTCATAGTGAGAAAATTCCATAGTAAAGGTGCCTCTGCCCCCGGTAATGGAGGTTAAATCGGAGGCATATTTTAATGTCTCAGCCATCGGTACTTGAGCTTTGAGTATCTGATAACTGATTTTTGGTTCCATCCCTAAAATTCTTCCCCTTCGACCGTTAAGGTCGCCAATCACATCTCCCATGCAATCGTCAGGAACGGTAACTTCTACATTCATAATCGGTTCCAGTAATACGGGTCGTGCTTCCTGTATGGCTTTTTTAAAGCCCATGGAAGCAGCGATCTTGAAGGCCATATCAGATGAATCAACATCATGGTAGGAGCCATCGTAGAGCGTTACCTTCAGATCTACCACAGGATATTTAGCAAGCACCCCCCCTTGCATTGAGTCAATGACACCTTTTTCAACCGAGGGGATATACTGGCGGGGGATAGCTCCTCCCACAATTTTATTTGCGAACTCAAATCCTTGACCTCGTGGCAGGGGCTCAACCTCCAACCAGGCGTCACCATACTGACCCCTTCCTCCCGACTGTCTCTTGTACTTCCCTTGTGCTTTTGAGCTTCCCTTAATGGTTTCTTTGTAGGCAACCTTGGGTGTTTTTACCTCTACATTGACACCAAATTTTCTTTGCATTTTCTCAATGACCACATCCAGGTGCGTTTGACCCATGCCCGCGATGATGAATTCTTTGGTCTGTTCTTCTCTTCGAGTTTTAAGGGTATAATCTTCTTCCATGAGACGTGAGAGAGAGGAGATAAGTTTATCTTCATCAGCTTTGGTTTTCGGTTCTAGTGCCAATTGCATCACGGGTTCGGGAAGGTCGATATTCTTAAATACGACAGGGTGTTTTTCATCGCTGAAACTGTCGCCAGTGGTTGTCTCTTTAAGTTTTGCGACTGCTACAATGTCACCAGCGATGGCTGGATTGGACGCCTTCTGGTTTTTGCCCTCAATTTTCATAATTTGGCCAATGCGCTCTTTTATGTTTTTAGTAGCATTATACACGGAGGAATCAGAATTAAGCGTACCTGAGATCACCCGAAAGATGGTGAGTTTGCCCGCGTAGGGATCGGCAACGGTTTTAAACACAAACGCAGAAAATGGATCGTCCTTGGCAGCACCCCTCTCTTCTTCTTTTTGAGTGGAGGGATTGATGCCCTTGAACGGTTTTCGCTCCAGGGGGGAGGGAAAACATTGTGCCACCAGGTTGAGCACTGGTTGCAGTCCAATATTCTTAAATGCTGAGCCACAGAGCACGGGAACCAGTGAGCCTGATACCACGCCACGTTTGAGGGCGCTTTCAATTTCCTCAGCGGTTAATGCGGTCCCCTCTAAATATTTTTCAAGCAGTTCATCGCTTGATTCAGCAATATCCTCAATCATTTTAGCTCTCAGCTCCTCTGCGCGTGGACGGAGCTCTTCCGGTATAGTCTCCTCTTTGTATCTTCCACTCGCATCATCAGCGTAGATCAGAGCCTTCATGGTGATGAGGTCAATGATACCACAGAAAGAAGATTCTTCACCTACCGGCATTTGCAGCACCAAGGGCTTTATCCCGAGAATTTCTTCACTACTCTTAAGCACCTGAGATAGGTGTGCGCGCTCCATATCAACTTTATTGATAAAGATAAGCTTGGAAAGGCCAAAAGAGCTCGCATACTGCCATACCTTTTCAGTGTTAACCTGTACACCCGAAAGAGCATCGATGATCACAATCGCGGCGTCAACCATGTGCAGGCAACTCCGGACATCAGCTGAAAAGTGGGCATCACCTGGAGTATCAATAATAGTAATTTCACATTTTTCCCACTTAAAGTGGTGGAGGGAAGAGCTTAAGGTTTTTCTTCTCTTAAGCTCTTCTGGTTCGTAATCAAAGAGAGAGGTACCCTCATCGACCCTGCCCAGTCGGGTATTGACCTTGGCATCGAAGAGGAAGGCATCAGCAAGTGAAGTCTTTCCCGCACCTCCGTGAGAAAGGAGTGCAATATTTCTTAACAATTTTGTCTCCATAGAAATTACCCCTGTCGTTATGGTTTGAGTGATTCTAGATATTTTTCTGCTGCGAAGGCTGCCGTCGACCCATCACCTATCGCAGTGGCAATTTGCCGTAGCAACTTGTTCCTCACATCTCCCGCGGCAAATACACCAGGTAGAGATGTTTCCATTTGCTCATTGGTTTCAATGAAGCCCTGCTCAGTCAAAGTAAGGGTGCGCTTCAACCAGGAGGTATTTGGCCTAAGTCCCACGTAGATGAACATGCCATCAACCTTAAGGGTTGAAGTGCGCGTGTCTTTTAGATTCTTTAAGCATACTGACGTTACCGTCTGCTCTCCCTCAATCTTCTCAACCACTGTATTCCAGATAAAGGATATGTTTTCCTTCGCAGACGCCCTCTCCTGTAGGATTTTGATAGCTCTCAGTTGATCGCGACGGTGGATGATATACACCCTTTGTGCAAATTTGCTTAAGAAGAGCGCCTCTTCCACTGCTGCATCTCCACCTCCGACGACCGCAATGTCTTTATTTCTGAAGAAGGGCCCATCACAGGTAGCACAGTAAGACACCCCACGGCCGATCAGTCTTTCTTCTCCTTCTACGCCCAGCTTATAAGGCTCGCTTCCAGTGGCGATAATGAGAGCTTTGCAGAGTAGTGCTTTACCATTACTCTGTATCTTCTTGGTATGGTTATTGAGTAGGGTGAGTTCCTGGGCGGTTCCTATTTCTACTTTAAGGCCAAATCCTTTTGCCTGTTTCTCCAGGTTGCTGATGAGTTGGATACCTGAGATTCCCTGCTCAAATCCGGGATAGTTTTCAATCTTTTCACTGCTGTTTACCTGACCCCCCAGGGCTAGCTTTTCTACCAGAAGCGTGGCAAGCCGTGCTCGGGAGGCATAGATACCCGCAGTGAGTCCGGCAGGTCCTCCTCCTACAATTATGACATCATACCTAGTGTCCACAGGGATCAAGCTTTTATTATTGAATAACCACTTATAGTTTGATATGTTTTTATCTGCTTTTAAATTGCTATTCTTAGCAGTTTGAAGTAAATGGTTATTCTAGAAATTCATCCTGTAAAAGTCAATCAAAATATAGCAGGATTTTTTGACGTAAAAAGGATTGAGGCATTGAGGAATTAAGGAAATGAATACTATGTGGTTTTATAAAAGGATGCTCTTTTCAAAAAGCAAGGTTGATGAAGTCGTAAAAAGCTAGCCAAAGATATTTGAAATTTTAATATATTTGAGTTCTTTTGAAAATATCAATCTTATAGTAACCTGGTGCAACAAAGCTGCGATTAAGTTGGTTGGAAGTCCACATCCCCCCCCTGGTGGGAGGGGATTAAGGGGAGGGGGAGCATAAATGATTCACTATCTTTATTTTCACCCTCACCCTAACCCTCTCCCTTCAAGGGAGAGGGGGTGTCTTTGACTTTTTGAGGAGATCATCGAGGTTAGGTAAAGAGGGATCTATTGCGTATGGAGAAGAGGAAAACCTATTTTGCCTGTCAGGCCTGTGGTTATCAGTCCTCAAAGTGGATGGGGAGGTGTCCTAATTGCAATGAGTGGAACACCCTGGTCGAAGAAAAAATCATTTCAGGGGGAGACTACCACCATAGATTGGTAGGCATCAGGAGCGAGGGAGAAATTCCCCAGCCTATAAGTGAAGTGACCAGCAGTGAAGAATCTCGCATTAAAACAGGAATCGGTGAATTTGACCGTGTGCTGGGAGGTGGCATTGTATTAGGCTCGGTTGTCCTTATCGGAGGGGACCCCGGGATTGGCAAGTCAACGCTCCTCTTGCAGGCGTTACACGGGATAGCAGCCACTGATGGTAAAGTGCTCTATATCTCAGGTGAGGAATCGGCACGCCAGACCAAGATGCGTGCGGAAAGGCTCTCGGTGTGCTCACCGCAGTTGTTTGTACTGGCGGAGAACTCGTTAGAAAGGATAATAAAAGAGATACAAGGGCTTAACCCCAGGGTAGTCGTCATCGACTCCATTCAGACCATGTATACCCTTGAACTGCAATCTGCACCTGGCAGCATTGGCCAGGTGAGAGAGTCTTCTGCAAAACTCATTATGCTCTCAAAGAGCAGGGAGATTTCAAGCTTCATCATTGGACATGTGACCAAGGAGGGGGCAATAGCAGGGCCGCGGGTACTGGAACACATGGTCGATACCGTCCTCTATTTTGAAGGTGACCGTGGCCACCCCTACCGGATATTGAGGGCAGTAAAAAATAGATTTGGCTCCACCAATGAAATTGGGGTTTTTGAGATGAAGGATTTCGGACTCTCTGAAGTTTCAAATCCCTCTGAGGTGTTTCTCACCCGAAGGCTTGCGGATGTGCCGGGTGCAGTGGTGGTTGCCTGTATGGAGGGATCAAGACCCCTTCTGGTAGAGATACAGGCCCTGGTGAGTACCACCAACCTTGGTGTTCCCCGAAGAACTTCTATTGGTGTTGACCACCATCGAGTATCAATGCTCGCTGCGGTGCTGGAGAGAAACCTCAAGATTCCCCTCTATAACAAAGATATTTTCCTCAATGTTGCAGGGGGGGTAAAGATTGAAGAACCAGCGGTTGACCTGGGAGTGGTGGTTGCCATTGCATCAAGTGCTTTGAATAAACCGGTTGATGCTAAAAAGGTATTTATAGGCGAAGTAGGATTAACCGGTGAGGTAAGGGGTATATCACAGGTGGATATTCGGTTGAAGGAAGCTTCCAAACTTGGTTTTACCACCTGCATTTTACCAGAGGTAAATAGAGAGCGGGTAAAGGGTACTTCCCCCATAGAGTTATATGGGGTTTCATCAGTCAGTGGCGTTTTAAAGGTACTGTCATGATCTAACGTTATTAGTCCTCTGTGATCAGTTGTCAGTGGTTCGCGTTTTGATTCTGGTATATTTTTTACTACCCTGACTATGGTAAACTGATTACTAAAAACTGTAATTGAGGTTATCAATGCTTATGCCTATCGCAAAAGAGGGAAGGTCATACATACTCATTGTTTCACTTGGTGCCACGCTGCTATCAATTTTTTCGTTCATCTATCCTTCTTTACTTTTAAGAATAGCTGTTTTACTGTGCTGGGGTGCATTTATAGTGGTGGTTAATTTTTTTCGTGATCCAGAGCGGGAAGTCCCTGGTGATCCTCGGAATATTATTTCACCTGCCGATGGGAAGGTGCTAGATGTCAGAACAGTGTCAGAACAAATGTTTCTCCATCGAGAAGCCATCCGGGTGTCTATTTTTATGTCACTTTTTGATGTCCACGTCAATCGTGCCCCCGTAGAGGGGATGGTTAACTATATTCACTATCATAGGGGAAAATACTTACCTGCGTATAGGGAAAAGGCTTCTTTAGATAATGAACAAATGACTATTGGTTTTATCTTATCACCGCAGGAAGAAAGAAAAGAAAAGGAATTAAAAATTATGATACGCCTGATTGCAGGAGTAATAGCGAGGAGAATTGTTTTTTGGAAGAAGCTGCACGATACGGTAGGACAGGGTGAGAGGATAGGGATGATTAAATTTGGCAGCAGGGTAGAGGTCTATCTACCGCAGGGCATAGAACTTTTAATTAAGAAAGGAGATAAAGTTAAAGCAGGGGAAACGGTTATCGCACGCATGGTAGCAGCAGCATAGTGGAGTGAGATAGAGAAAAAAAGCGAGAATACTACATTAGATTCTTACCTATGCAAATCTGAGAATTTCAGTGACATGGAGGATTTTT
>Ga0209253_10000797_pt1 | contig 27417 bp, 24 predicted proteins | sample FrelakmetBRP12BR_FD_187145 | JGI IMG/M metagenome (GOLD analysis project Ga0209253, IMG submission 187145) | Freshwater lake sediment microbial communities from the University of Notre Dame, USA, for methane emissions studies - BRP12 BR (SPAdes)... | ecosystem: Environmental > Aquatic >...
CCGTAGCTGTAGAAGCGGTAGCGCTGGGCGATGGCCTCCCGGTACGCGGCGAGCACGAGATCCCGCCCCGCGAACGCCGCCACGAGCATCAGCAGGGTGGAGCGCGGTAGGTGGAAGTTCGTGAGGAGATGGTCCAGGGCCAGAAAAGTGTGGCCCGGACGGATGAAGAGCGAGGTCCAGCCGGCGCCGGCGCGCACTGTGCCGTCGGGCTTCGCGCACGACTCCAGGGTTCTGGTGACGGTCGTGCCCACCGCCCAGATCGCGCCTCCGCTGGCGCGGGCGGCGTTGATGGCGGCGGCGGCGGCCTCCGGCACGACGTAGGCCTCGGGATCGAGATGGTGACGCTCGGGGTCCTCCACCGTGACCGGCCGGAAGGTGCCAGGTCCCACGTGCAGCGTGACCCGCGCGATGCTCACGCCGCCGCGCTCGAGTTCCGCGAGCAGCTCCGGGGTGAAGTGGAGGCCGGCGGTCGGCGCCGCGACGGAACCGGGCGCATCCGCATAGACCGTCTGGTAGCGCTCCGCATCGGAGGCGGTGGGCTCGCGGCGGATGTAGGGGGGGAGCGGGACCCGGCCGCAACGCGCGAGGACGGCGTCGTCTCCGCCTGGGCCGGCGAGCCGCACGCGCCGTTCACCCGTCGCGAGATGCTCAATCACCTCGATGCGGTCCTCGCCCTCGAGCTGCAGCGTGCTGCCGGCGCGGATCCGGCCTCCCGGGCGGACCAGCGCGCGCCAGGTGCCGCCGTCCTCGCGGGCGACGAGGAGCACCTCGGCCGCGCCGCCGCCCGCGCGCCGCGCGAGGAGGCGGGCGGGGATGACACGGGAGTCATTCACCACCAGCACGTCGCCGGGCGAAACCAGGGCGGTTAGGTGCGAGAAGACGTGATGGGTAATGGGTGATGAGGGATGGGGGAGGGCTGACGGCCGACGGCGCAGTACCATCAACCGGCTGGCGTCGCGCCGCGCGGCCGGTTCCTGCGCGATCAACTCCTGGGGGAGGTCGTAGTCGAAGTCGGCGGTCCTCACGGCCGACGGCTGACGGCTGACGGCTGACGGCTGACGGCCCGGTTAACGGTGGCGCGGTGCAGCTTGGCCTTGCAGAGCGTCAAGAGCACGATTCGCTTTCCATTCCGAGTGGGTGGTGGTAGGGAAGCTTACCCCGTGTCGCGCGAGGGTGCCATCGCGCGAGGGCGCCCCGTCCCGCGCGTCGCACCGAACCGGCCGTGGAGAGCACGCTGTGAGTGATCGCTCGTTGAGGGCCGCCTACGCCTTCTGGGCTCCGCTCTACGATGCCATCGTGGGCGGAGTGGGCCATGCGCGCCGGCGGTCGCTCGAGGTTCTGGCGCCGCGCGCCGGGGAGCGCGTCCTCATCGTCGGCGTCGGTACCGGCCTCGACCTTCCGCACCTGCCGCGGCACGCCGCCTACGAGGCGGTGGACCTCACCCCCGCGATGCTCCGCCGCGCCGAGCGACGCGCGGCGCGCCTCGGCCTCCCACTCGTGGCGCTGGAGGCGTCGGCCTCGGCGCTTCCCTTCGAGGACGCGCGCTTCGACGCCGCCATCCTCCACCTCGTCCTTGCCGTGGCGCCGGACGCTCTGGCGGCGCTGGGCGAGGTCCAGCGCGTCCTCAAGCCGGGTGGCCGAGTGGTGGTCTGGGACAAGATGCGCCGGCCCGGCCGGCATCCGTCGCTCTTCCGCCGCGCGGCGCACGCCCTGACGCACCGGCACCTCACCGGATTCATGCTCGACTTCTACGGGACGGTCGCAGCGGCCGGCGGCCTGCGCATCACACACGACGAGCCGTCCGTCTTCGGCGGGATGTGGAGGATCGTGCTGCTGGAGAAGGAACGTGGCCGCTAATCGCGAGTAGCCATCAGTCTCTTCACCGGCGGTGTCATCAGGAGCATGATGACCGCGACTACGGCCAGCCCCGCGGCGCACGTCGCATTGAGACTGCGGTAGACCGTGGCCGTGTAGGCGACATCCGCGCCTCTCTCCCTGTCGACCGACGCGAGGCTCGAGCCCTCCCGCTAGCGCGTGCGGTGCGCCGGCTCCGGCGGCCGCAGCGCCCGCACCATCGCCTCCTCGGATTTCGAGAAGTGCATCTGCACGATCACCCAGCTGCCCTCGCGCTTCTCCAGGACCCCGGTCCAGCGGACGTTCACCCAGTCCGCCGGCCTTCCCTGCCACGTGTTGCGGTCGTCGAGGATGCACGACCACCAGGCGACGTCGCCGCCGCGCGAGAGGTGGATCTGCATGTCCCTGAAATCCGAGCCGACGGCGGCGAAGTCGGGGTTCATGAACAGCCCTTCCACCTGCTGCTTGAAGGCCGCGAAGCCCCTGACGGTCCCGGCGCTATCCGGCGAGAACCAGAACAGCGTGGAGTCGTGCGCGAACGAGCGGTAGAGCAGCGTCGTGTCTTTCTGCATCGCCCACTGGATCGAGGCGCGGATGACGCTGTCGATCCTCGCCGTCTCCGCGGCCACGTCGGGCGCGGGGATCCTGGTCGCGCATCCGGACAGCAGCACGATCAGCGCGAACGCGATTGCGGCCGGACGTCTCGCTTCGAACATGAACTCCTCCGGTGGGTGAGTTGACGCCCGCAGGCGCAGGATGGCTGCCCGGCGGGAATGCGTGTGTTGCGCTTGCGCGGCCGCCTCGCGGCCGGCCACGTCACGGGACCGCCGCTGCGGGACTGCGCCCGCTCAGCCATCTGGCGCTGAAGAACCGCACCCACAGCAAGAGGAGGAGCGTCGCGAGGCCATAGCCGAACACGACCCCGTACAGTGCATTCACGGCGGCCGGAGCAGAATGCCAGTAGGCGGTGAGCGGAGCCTGGAAGACGTTGCTGAGCCAATGGATGATCATCGGCGGGAGAAGACTGCCGGACTTGATGAAGAGGTACCCGTAGAACAAGCCGAACAGGGATGCCCACACCACTTGCCCCAGAGTATTGACCAGCGCGTGGCCCGCGAGAACGGCGGGAAGGTGCGCCGCCCCGAAGGCGATGGCTGAGAAGACGATGGCCCTGCGCGGCGGGAGCGTCGCCAGGAGCATCGTCAGGAAGATTCCTCGAAAGGCCACCTCCTCGAAACTGGAGAAGAACTGCGCGAACAGCAGCGCCGATTGCGGTGGAAGTGCCGACGAGAGATCGAACACCCGGCGAAGGAACTCCCACGTCAGGGGCTGCCCCTCGGTCAGCCGGTAGACGAGTGAGCCCGATCCCTGGCACAGGATGAGAACCAGGTCGCAGGTAAGCGTCAGGATCAGCAGTGGAACGAACGGCCGCACTCTGGTCAGCCGGATGTCGTCGAGGTACTCCATGAACTTGCGCCGGCCCTTGGGGATGCGCAGGAAGAAGGGCACGATGACGTACGCCAGGAACCCGCCCACGGTGAACAGCATGACGGTGGAGAACGACTCCATGTTCGAGAGGTCTCTCGGCAGTCGCAGGAGGCCGAAGAGGACGAGTCCCACGAGGGCATAGCAGACCGGCTGTATGGCCAGCATCAGCAAGAGCGCCCGCCAGGGGTGCCTCGCCAGGCGAGATCCGCGTGTGTCAGGCAGGGGAGGTGCGTCTCCGGACATCGGGGTGTCGTTGTCCACCACTCGGCTCCTTGGGGACCCAGAGGTGTTGTCCGCTGTCCTCATGGCTGTACGGAAGGGAACTTCATTTGTGTCGGTCAGAGTATCTGCCAGAGCATTTGGCGGGGCGTTGGCCCGTGAAGGATGTAGCGGGTCGGTGATGACGGACAGAAGCGGAAGGGTATCTGATTACCGGCAGCCACTCCGGTACCACTCCGCGATCAGCCGCAATCCCTCCTCGAGGCTGAGCGCCGGAACAAAACCCAGCTCGCGGCGGATCAGTCCCCCGTCGAAGGTCCAATAGCGGATGCGCACGCTGCGCAGTTGCTTGCGCGTGACCGCTGGTTTCCTATGGAGCAGCGCTGCCGCCACTTCGCTCAGCAGCGCCAGCAGTTGCAGCAACGGATAGGGCAGGGTGAGGCGCAGCCGGTCTTTTTGCAGCAGCCGCGCCAGGATATCCACCGGTTCCATCCAGGAGTATTGGCAGCCGTCGGTGACGAAATAGGTTTGTTTCTCGGCAGCTGGGTGTTCGGCCGCGAGAATCAGCGCTTGCACCAGGTCTTGGACCATGCAGAAACTGGTCTGCCGGTCGCCGTTCCCCAGCATCGGGCGCAACCGCTTCTCCACCATCTTCAGCATGGACGATACTTCCCGTTCACGCGGGCCCAGCACATTGGGGGGACGCACGATGACCCAGGGCAGGGGGGTGGCCAGACGCCGCAGCACTTCTTCCGCTTCCAGCTTGCTTCTGCCGTAGTCCGAGACCGGTGTGCAGGGATCGTCTTCATTCTTGGGGCGCCCCGCGGCGGCCGGCCCGGCGGCGGCGATGCTGGATACGAAGACGAAGCGTCGCAGCTGTGGAGCACGTTCCCGGCAGCACTCCAGCAGATGTCGGGTACCGTCCACATTGCTGCGCCGGAAAGCCGCCATATCGGGAGCGTGAATGGCCGCTCCCAGGTGGAACACTAGATCACACTCCCGCACCGCCGGCGGCAGGGTTTCCGGACGTGTCACATCCCCCTGCACCAGTTCCAGCGGCAGGCCCTGCAGCCAACGCAGATCCGCGCCGGGACGAACCAACGCGCGCACCTGCCAGCCACGGCGCAGCAACTCTTCCGCCAGGTGACTGCCAATGAAGCCATTGGCTCCGGTCACCAAGGCGCGGGAAGCGGTACTCATGGGAAACACCTACAAGAGGTGCTGGTCGGTGTACCAGCGGGCGGTCCGGGCCAGCCCTTCCTGCAAAGGAACACGGCTGATGTAGCCGAGATCGCGTTCAGCCTTGCTGGTATCGACGCGCCAGTAGCGGTGCTTCAGATAGGCGATATTGCGGAAACGAATGAGCGGCACCCGGTGGCGCAGCCGGCCGACAAGCTCGCTGAACGGACTGACCAGGTAGAGGATTTGCAGCGGCAGCCAGATGGTGATGGCGCGTTTGTTCATGGCCCTGGCCATGGCATCCGTGACTTCCTTCATGGAATAGGGGTGCTTCTCTCCCAGCAAGTAGGTTTGACCCACCGTGTTGGGGCTTTCTATGGCGGCGATCAAGCCGTCCACGATATCGGTTACGTAGGCTACGTTCGTCTGACCGTTGCCGACCAGTAACTTGATGCCCCTGTTGACCAGACGAACCAGGGAGTAGAGACCACCTTTGCTGCGGGGGCCGTACACCAACGGCAGTCGCACGATGGTCCAAGGCAGTATCCCGTTCAGGTGATGGAGTTCCTGTTCCGCCTGCCACTTGCTCTTGCCATAGTCGCTGATTGGCCGGCAGGGGGTGTCTTCGCTGTACGTATTGTGCTTGCCGCTGGGGCCCATTGCGGCGACGGAAGAGACCAGCAGAAAGCGTTGCGGCGGCCGGGGGCTTTCCAGGCAGGCCTTCAGCAGATTGCGGGTGCCGTCGACATTGACGCGGTAGTACTCCTGCGGGTCGTTCGCACTCAGAACGGCGGCCAGATGGAATACGTAATCCACATCCTTCACTGCCGCCGGCAGCGCGCTCTTGTCGGTGATATCCGCGATGATGCGGGAAAGGGGCAGTGAATCGATCCAGCGGTTATCGTCATTTGGTTTGACCAACAGTGTGACCTGATGATTCCGTGCCAACAATGTTTCACACAAATGACTGCCGATGAAGCCGGTGCCGCCGGTCACTAGAATATTCATGAGTTGCCTAACAGTCAGCAGCCGATATGATATGATATAAATGAGAGCTTGAAAGACGGATAGGAACTTCCTTCGCGTTCCCCGGAGTACCCGGGCGGGGCGTCGGCGCGTCAATGAGGACTTCGAGCACCTCTTCTGCCTGGTGCACGACCTCGAGAAGCGGCTGGACGCGGGGCTGCTGGACAACCTCTGGCCGGGGGAGCCGGGGGTGACCGAGGCCGACCTCGAGAGCTCCCTCGAGGCGGCGTTGGCCCACTGAGGGGCAGGCCCCGGCTCAACTGCGTCTAGGTGACCCCTGAGGCATCCGAGTACTAATTTGACATGATTTAGTAGTCAGCTTATACTAGTCAACTACTAACTCGTCTCAATTTAGTACTGGAGTACCCCGATGAAGGTCCCCGTCGCACCACCCCATCTGCCCACGCTCTTGGGCCGGGTTGCGAAGAAGCGGCCGGAGCGGCTGCTCGAGATCGTCGGCGCCGCTGGCGGAGCGGCGCCGGACGGCCGGTATCGCCACTGGGACACACTCCGGCACGTGCCGCCGCCAAAGAAGCTTTCGTCAGAGGAGTGGTGGCTGGGTGTGAAGCTCGCGCGGCTGCAGCTCTACCAGCAACTGCCTTTCACGACAAGGGAAGGCAGGCCGTTCAGGTACGCCTTGGTCGCTCCCGTGCATCGGATGCTGCACTACGTGACGAAGAACGCGAGTGGGGCCATCCGGGTGGACGAGGTGGTAACGGATACCGGCACGCGCGACACGTATCTCGTCAAGTCGCTAGTCGAGGAGGCTATCACGTCGAGCCAGCTGGAGGGCGCCTCCACGACGAGAGCCGCTGCGAAGGAGATGCTCCAGCGAGGCCGGAAGCCCCGCGACCGTAGCGAGCAGATGATCTTCAACAACTACCGGGCCATGGAGTTCGTGCGCTCGGTGGGAGACACGCCGCTGACGTCATCGGTTGTCCTGGAGCTGCACCGACTCCTGACCGAGGGAACGCTCGACGACCCGACGGCCGCTGGTCGGCTGCGCCGCCCCGACGAGGACGTTGTCGTGGCGGATTCGTTCGGCGTCCGCCTCCATACGCCCCCCCCAGCCGATATGCTGCTTGGAAGGCTAGAGAGCCTATGCGCGTTCGCCAATTCGTACCGGGAGGACGAGCAGGAGACCTTTCTCGATCCGGTTCTCAGAGCCATTCTGCTGCACTTCTGGCTGGCCTACGACCACCCGTTCGTCGACGGCAATGGTCGCACGGCGCGGGCGCTGTTCTATTGGTCGCTCGCGGTGCAGGGGTACTGGCTAGCGGAGTTCATCTCGATCTCGCGGGTCCTCAAGAAGGCACCGGCGCGCTACGCTGAAGCCTTCCTGTATGTTGAGACCGACGACGACGATGTCACCTACTTCCTTCTTCATCAGTTGCGCGTGATCGAGCGCGCGATCCGAGCCCTTCACGAGTATCTCGTCATCAAGGAGCGGGAGACACGGGAGACGGAACAGCTGCTTCGCGGTTCCCACTTGGCGACGGCAGCATTCAACAACCGCCAGCTGGCTCTGCTTGGTCATGCCCTGAAGCACCAGGGTTTCTCGTACACCTTTGCGTCGCACAGCCGCTCGCATCGCGTCACGTATCAGACCGCGCGGACCGACCTACTGGCACTGGAACGAGCGGGTTTGGTGGAGCGTTTGGTCCGAGGTCGGACGTTCGTCTTTGTGGCGCCGCGCGACCTCAGGCGTCGCCTGGACGGCCTGGGGCAACGCTGACGTCACGGGTGTTAGCGGGGCCCGGGCTGTCAACGTCGGCCTCGCGCTCTGTCGCTAAGGACGATCCGAAGACGGGGAGCCCCGCCACCTGGGAGGGGGCGGCGCTACTGCACCACCACCCGTCCCGACATGCTGGCGCCGTGCACGCCGCAGTCGTACGTGTAGGTGCCGGCCGACGTGAAGGTGAAGGCGTAGGTCCCGCTGGTCTTCACCGTGCTGGTCGTGAAGCTCGGCGCCCCCGTCGATTCCACGCTGTGCGAGTTGACGCCGGCCCACGTCCACGTCACCGTGCCCCCCGCCGCGATGGTGTCCACCGCCGGGTTCAACGTGCTGTTCCGGCCGCTGCGGAAGAAGTTGTCGCCCACCTGGACGGCGGCGCTGGCGGCAGCCACCGAAATCGTCGCGTGGAACGTCACCGGTGAGTTGGCCAGCCCCGCGTTCGTCGCGGTGACGGTGACGGGACCGGCGGCGCCGCCGAGGGTGAGGACGGTCTGCGCGAGGCCGCTGGCGCCGCTGGTGGCATTCAGCGGGTTCACGCTCCCCGTCCCGCCCGTGAGCTGCCACGCCACCGCCACCCCCGACACGCCGTTCCCGAACTGGTCCCCCGCCTTCACTGTCAGCGGGTTCGCGAGCGTGGCGTTGGGCGAGCCCGACTGGTTGTCGCCGCTCGCCAGGGAGAGCTGGGTCGCGGAGCCCGCCGCGGCGGTCGCCAAGAACGTCACGGGCGAGCCAGTCGCCCCCGCGAGCGTCGCCGTCGCGCTCTGCCCGCCGGCGACCTGCCCCAGGGTCCAGGTCGTCGTGGCGATGCCGCTCGCGTCCGTGACCGAAGTCGTCGGGCCCACCGACGCCCCCGTGCCCGCCGCCGCCCACGTCACGATGTCCCCCTGGTGCGGCGCGCCGCTCAGGGTCACCAGCACGCGCAGCGGATTCGCCAGGGCCGCGGCCACCGTCCCGTTCTGGCCGTCACCGCTCGCCGCAAGGGTCTTCTGGATGACGGGCGCCGGCCCCGCGGAGGCAGTGGCGCTGAACGTCACGGGCGAGCCGATCGATCCCGCGAGCGTCGCGGTCGCGCTCTGATTGCCGACCAGGCTCCCCAAGGTCCACGTCGTCGTCGCGATCCCGCTCACGCTCGTGACCGACTTCACCGGGGCGACCGACGCCCCCGCGCCCGACGCGGCCCACGTCACCGTGTCGCCCTGCTGCGGCACCCCGCTGAGCGTCACCAGCACCCTGAGTGGATCCAGGAGGGCCGTGTTTATGGTGCCCGTCTGGCCGTCGCCGCTCGCCGTCGCGGTCCGTTGGATGGTGGGCGCGGACGAACCCGTCGGGCCGTTGCCTGAGCCGCCGCACGCCGAGGCAGCGGCCAGCACCACAGTGCAGGGGACGAGCAGACGCAAGGTTCTCGTGGTCACGATGACAGCTCCATTCCGATGACGCGCAGCAACCCGACAGCTGACGGGCAGGCACACACCTGCCGGGTCACCCCTGTCGCCACTCCTACCGGTGAGCGCGGGACGCCGGAGCTTTCATCCTACCTACCTAATTACGAATAAACAAGTCGGGATACCACGGAGCGCTTGCGGAGCGAGACTCGGGTGAGTCGGGGGTGCTCGGGGCCGGCGCTGGTTGAGGATGGGTGCTGCAGCGAGAGGCGAGCGCCTGGCGGTGAGCGGCGGGCTCTGGGATTGGCGGGCGCGTTCGAAGCCCCGGGCCCGGTGGGCGAGGATGCGGGTGATGACCGGCGGCCCGCAGGGACCATTCCACCGGGTCAATGATCACGACGGGGCACGGACGCGCCCCTCGACCGCCGCGACCCCTCTGCCTCTGGCCTCCTGGCGTCGCCGCATTTCCGGCGTCCGGCTCGCGTACTCATGAGTGGGAACGGTCGCGACTTGGTCGAGACGAGCACCCAGCGAGTAGTCCGAGTACGAGGCCCTCTGAGGTCGAAGTCCGGCTGCAAACTCCCCTGCTTCCGCGACGCTACGGGAGTTCCCATTGAGCCCACGAGAATTGGCGCAGTAGTTCCCTGCCACCGATTCTCCATCGGCCGCGAGGAACATCCGATTGCATGTACACTCGACGTGCCAGTATCATCAGGTCCATGGAACGCAACGTCTCACGTCCGGCGCGAATTCTGGTTCTGTATCACAGCCAGGACGGGCACACGAAGCTGATGGCTGACCTGGTCGCCGAAGGCGCCGCCAGCGTCCCCGACACCGAAGTTCGACAGAAGAACGTCGCAGAAGCCACTGCCGGCGATCTCGTGTGGTGCGACGGCATCGCGGCTGGTTCGCCCACGCACATGGGCACGATCGCTTGGGAGATGAAACGCTGGTGGGACGTGATCGCCCAACCCCTGTGGCCGAAGATCGAAGGCAAGATCGGTTGCGCCTTTTCCTCGTCCGGCGGCATCGGCGGCGGTGGTGAATTGACGTGCCTGGCGCTGCAGATCGTGCTGATGAACTACGGCCTGCTCGTCTTCGGCGTCCCCGACTATGTCGCCGAGGGCCAGACCCTTCACTACGGCGCCATCTGTGCTGGGCAACCTCAGACTGAGGGAGAGCGCGAAGCCTGCCGACGTCTGGGCCGACGCCTGTCCGAATGGGTGCAGACGCTGATCTGTCAACGCCCCGAACACGATCCGCGACAGGCCACCTACACGCGATTCCTCTGAGTATGCTGCGGTGCCGAACTCAGCCGCGGCGCAGCTCGTCCAGCTTCACCCACCGACCCGGCGCCGCCTCGTGCATCCAGCAATCCCAGCCATTCATCGCGCGATGCGTCACGGCAGAGGCTGCGAGCGAGGGGGAGTTGAACACGCGGCCGCGGAACTTGATGGTGCCGTCGGGCTGGACGATGGCCTTGTACTGCTTGCCCTTGAACGGCCAGCGTATCGGCGTTCGCTTGCTGAAGTACGCACCGAGGCTCGGCGCGCGCCTGGCCGGGCCTCCCCCACGCCGCGTGTACTTGCGCAGCTTGCGTGGCCCGAACAGCTCGGCGAGTTCTGCGCGCTGCCCCTCCGTGATCTTCCTCCGGAAGTACCGCCGCAAGTCCTGGGAGCGCGCGAACTTGGTCTTGGAACGATTGCCGCGCGGCATCGTGATCCGCAGGACCAGCGCCTCAAGCTCCCGCAGATGCTGCTCACCCTCCGTGAGATACATGCTGAAGGAGTCCCACAGGCCTGCATGGCGGTCTCGAACGTGCGCCTTCAGTCGCGAGCGCAGGTTGGACGCCAGACCGACATAGTAGAGCCGAGTGCCTTTGTAGAGCGCATACACGCCGCGCTTTCCCTTGACGTACTCCCGGACCACTTCGGGATGCTCCTCGAGGATCTTCCTCGGCATCCGCTCGACGTGCTGGACCACGAGATGCGCTCTCGTGCGTGCCATGGAACGGCTCCTGGAGAACGCTGCCCTATACCTCTCGACTGTACACGCTGACGCCCTCGTCCTGGTAGCTCTCGAACACATGTTCAAGAACCGCGGCGTCCTTCTCAGGCGGTGCGACCCAGAGCATTCGACTAAGAGACAGGTTCCACGGCGATGGCGGAAGGGTGAGTATCGCGCACGGGTGTGATAGTGGAGACGCCCACATACCGCGACGTCAGGTACTCCAGGTACAGGTCCACCCCATCGGCGCGCGCAACCGCGAGCCGGGACACCAGGTCCTGGTAGGTCAGCGTGCGAAAGCCAATGCCCGCATCGAGTCGTTCCTGAAGCCGCGTGATCTCGCGCCGGTGCTCGTCTGCCTCGGGCCCAACGGCATCGAAGTACAGGTAGAGCAGCGAGAAGCCCGCGAAGTCCTGCGACTTCAGGCCGAGCGTGTGCTTGAGCAGCTGCGGGGCATCGAGGTACGTGAAGTGCCGGCGCCCGTGCTGAAGGTCTTCGGCCAGCTGCTGCGCCTTCGGAAGCCCTCGGCCGAGCCACAGGGGGGCGTTGGCCGGGAAGTACTTGGGTTTGAAGGCCGCGTGCCTGCACGGCTTGGCACTCATCCACTCGGTGAACTTCGACTCGATGGCGACCACGGTCTTGTGCGCGCAGGTGAGCACGACGTCGAGGTTCGGCGGGTTCCCCGGCAACCCCGTGCTGAGCTTGCACTCGAAGCTGACGTCAACGATTGGGTGCTTGAGCTGGAGCGCCTCCGCGAGGGGTTGGGGATCGTGGTTCGTCCAGAAGTCGAAGACGTTGACGGCCAGGGCAGACGAGGAATGCAGCGCACGCATCTTGGCGGGGCGTGACCGCGTATCGGCGAGTTCCCCGCCGTCACCGGCGAGGAAGGCGGCGCGGGCCTTCGCGGAGAGGGGTTCCCGGAGATTGAGTTCCACGGCTTCGAGGTAACCGCGCGCGTCCACGGGGTACGCTTGGGACGCCGCCCATCGCTCTTGGTCTCGTTTGACGTCAGTTCGTGTCATGGGGTCGTCTGATTCGCATCTATAGGCGTTTGCCCGTTAGACACACGTCAGTCGTGCCAATCTTCGGCGTCCATTCGCGGGCGTATTGGTATCTTTATGGGCGCACACGTCCGCTATCGACAGAAGTGTAAACTATTGTCATTAAATACGATAGAATGTATAGTCATTGGTGCTATCGCGCTCGAACCCGGGTCAAGGGCTTCGATTTATGGGCGCGACCATAAGGTTTATGGGCGCAACCATAAAGATGGTCACTCGTACCATATTCCGCGCTGGACACCCAGCCGCTTGAGCTTGCGCTCCGTCACAAGCCGGCCCAGGAGACGTTTGGCCTGCTGCGACTCCATCCGGCACAACTCGGCCACCTCGCGGCGCGTGATTCGCCCATGCTTCGTCACGTACTGCAACACCATCTGCTCCTGCTGGAGCGGTTCGAAGCCGCGCTGGCGCACGTAGGCCGCGGGCGCGCCCAGCCGCCGGTACGTGTCGGCGGAGAGATGATACGTCCTGCCCTTGAGTTCCCCGCGCGCTTCGAGGAGCCCCGCCTCAATGAGCTGGGTGAGCGTGCGCCGCGCCTCGGCGTCGGGCCGCTGCATCAGCGCCGCCGCCTGCGGCCCGGTGATGCGGCCCTCGGCGCGCACGGCGTGCAGGACCAGCAGCTCGTTGAGGCGCAGGTCGCGCCCCGCCTGGTTCTCCTCAACGACCACGCGCACGAACTCTAGATTCGCCGCCCCGCCGGGAAGCACGAGCACGACAGCCGCTTCCGTGGTGCCGTCGTAGCTGGGCGCCGGGCGGCCGTTGCGCAGTTGCTCGTGGAAGATGGTATCGATCCCTCGGCCGGTTCGGTCCACGATGCCGGCGCGCTTGAACGCGTCGGCGAGGAGCGGGTTGCGCGGCCGCGGCGGCGTCACGAGGAGGTTGTCGAGGCGCACGCCTTCGGGGAAACCGCCAGGACTGGAAACCTCGATTCGGTCCTCGTGCCACTGCACGTGGACGGCGCCGAGGCGCGTGTAGTCGCGGTGGATGAGCGCGTTCGCGACCGCTTCGCGCATCGCGAGTTCGGGGTAGTCGGGCACGCCCACGCGGAGCGCGCCGACCATCAACTCCTGTTCCCGGTTGCGGGCGCGCCACCTGCCGAGCAGCTCCTCCATCGTGCGGACGAGCGGCAGGCGGAAGAAGTCGTTCGCCTCGACCTTCTGCCCGGCCAGCTGCTGGAACGCCACCTCGTGCGTCGGAATGAGGGAGTGAAGCGTCTCTTCCCGGCCGAAGAGCAAGAGGCCGAGCACGCGGACCGCCGACACCTCGCCGTTCGCCACCACGGCGCCGAGGGCCTTCGCGAGTTCGACGTCCGTCAGGTCGAGCAGCGACCGGTCGCCCTGGCCGCGGCTCTCCCGGATGTTGCGCCGGTACCGTTCGAATTCGAGGGGGTCGAGATCGACCCACCGGGCTTCCGGAACCATGGCGGTGGAGTAGTCGAGCTGCCCACGGTCGGCTTCGTGCGACTGCATTTCGTGGAAGGGGTACGGCACGCACGCGGGTCGCCCGTCGCCGCCGATGGCGCGCCGGACGTAGAGTCCGTTGCTGCGGCCCACGGGGTGACGGGAGGGGGAAACCTCGATTGCGATGACCTGCTTGCCGTCCAGCGACAGCACATCGGCGCGGCACGAGACCGATGGGCGGGTGAGGTTCGCGATGACGGCTTGGACGCGCCGCGTGTCCGTGCTCCCCGACTCGTGGCGTGGGCGAGCGCCGGTGACGCGGCCATCGTCTTCCACGCCGATGAGGAGCCAGCCGGGCTCGGCACCGGGCCGGTTCGACAGGCAGACGACCGCGTCAACGAGGTCCGAGTCGCTGAGGGCCTTCTTCTCCTCGCCCTTGAACTCGACGTCGAGCGTCTCGCCCGCGGCGATCAGCTCACGCACGTGTTCTGGTGTCATCAGCCGCCCTACTGCCCGAACAGCGTGTCCTGCCCCTTCGGCGCGGTGAAGCCGAAGTGCCGGTATGCCGCCGCCGTCGCGACGCGGCCGCGCGGCGTGCGGTCCAGGAAGCCCTGCTGGATGAGAAACGGCTCGTACACCTCTTCGAGCGTGCCGGGGTCCTCGCCCACCGCCACCGCCACCGTGCCCAGCCCTACCGGCCCGCCCTCGAACTTCTCGATGATCGTCTTCAGGATGCGGGCGTCCATGTCGTCGAGGCCGAACTCGTCCACGTCGAGGCGCGCGAGCGCCACGCGCGCCACCTCGCGCGTCACCTTCCCGTCGGCCCGCACCGCGGCGTAGTCCCGCACCCGCCGCAGCAGCCGGTTCGCGATGCGCGGCGTGCCGCGGCTCCGCTTCGCGATCTCCTGGCCGCCCGCCTCGTCCACCGGCACGGCGAGGATGCGCGCCGAGCGCTTCACGATGAGCGCGATGTCCTCGGCCGGGTAGAAGTTGAGCCGCTCCACCATCCCGAACCGCGCCCGCATCGGCGGCGTCAGCAGCCCGTAGCGCGTCGTCGCCCCGATCAGCGTGAACGGCTCGAGCGCCATCGGGATCGTCTCGGCGTGCGGCCCCTCGCTGATCCGCACGTCCACCCGCCGGTCCTCCATCGCCGGGTAGAGGAACTCCTCCAACGTCGGCCGCAGGCGGTGGATCTCGTCGATGAAGAGGATGTCGCCGGAGCGGAGCCCGGTGAGCAGACCCACCAGGTCGCCCGGCCGCTCGAGCACCGGGCCCGTCGTGGTGCGGATGCTGACGCCCATCTCCTTCGCGAGCAGGATGGCGAGCGTCGTCTTGCCAAGCCCCGGCGGGCCGAAGAAGAGAGTGTGGTCCAGCGGCTCCTTGCGCAGCTTCGCCGCGTCGATGGCGATCTGGAGGTTCTCCTTCACCTTCGCCTGCCCCACGAACTCGTCGAGTCGCGAAGGGCGGAGCGACGCGTCGGCGCCGGTGTCGTCGGGCAGCGGCTCGGGCGTGGTGATCTGCGCGCGCGGCGTCACGCTAGCTCCGGGAGAGGCGGGTCAGCGCCCGCTTGATGAGCGCCGATGCGCCGAGCGTCGCGTCTTCGGCCAGTACGCGGCGCACGGCTTCGTCGGCCTCGGCGGCGGTGTAGCCCAGGCCCATCAGTGCCCTTGCGGCGGTGTCGCTCACCGTCGCGATGCGCTCCCCGCTCTCCGCCACCAGGTCGTCCGTCTTGTCGCCCAGCTCCACCATCAGGCGCTCCGCGGTCTTCTTGCCCACGCCGGGCACGGAGACGAGGACGGCGATGTCGCGGTCGCGGATGCTGCGCACGATGCGCTCGGAGGGCAGCGCGGAGAGCATCGCGAGCGCGAGCCGCGGCCCCACTCCGCTCGCCGTCATCAGCCGCTGGAAGACCCGCCGCTCCTCGGCGCTGGTGAAGCCGAACAGCGTCTGGCCGTCCTCGCGGACGACGAGGCAGGTGTGCAGCTCGACGGGCTGGCCGGGGTGCGGCAGGGACTCGAAGGCGCGCGTCGGGACGAAGACCTCGTAGCCGAGCCCCGAGGCGGTCCGCACCACGACCCGGTCGGCTTCCTTGAGCGCCAGCGTGCCGGAGACGAGGGCGATCATCCGACCACCGCCCGGCGCAGGACGCGCCCCGAGCGCACGGCGTGGGTGAGCGCCACCGCCACGCCGTCGGCGGCATCGCTCGGCGCGGGCGGTGTCTTGAGGCGCAGGATGCGCGCGACCATCTGCTGGATCTGGGCCTTGGTGGCGGCACCCGCGCCCGCCACGGCCTTTTTGATCATCGCCGGAGGATACTCCGTAACGGCCAGGCCCGCTTGCGCTGCCGCGAGCAGGATCACGCCGCGCGCGTGGCCGAGGATGAGGGCGCTGCGGGCGTTCTTGTGGACGAAGACGGCCTCCACGGCGACGGCATCGGGACGGTGGCGGGCGATGATCTCGGTGATCCCCTCGAAGATGGTCTGGAGTCGCACGGCGAGCGGCGCGCCGGCGCGGGGCCGGACCACTCCGCACTCGATGAGCCGGAGGCTGCCGGCGCCGTCGCGGTCCACGACGCCGTAGCCCGTGACGACCGTGCCCGGGTCCACCCCGAGCACGATCACACGCCGGCCAGCGCCTCGAAGTCGACGTCGAAGTTGGAGGACACCTTCGACACGTCGTCGTGCTCCTCGAGCGCCTCCATCAGCTTCAGCAGCGTCTCGGCGCTCTTCCCCTCGACCTTCACCGTGGACTTGGGGATCAACGCGATCTCGGCCGACTCGGGCGCGATTCCGCGGCGCTTGAGTCCTTCCTGCACCGCGTGGAGGTCCGTGACGCCCGTGGTGACGACGTACTGCTCGCCTTCGCGAACGAAGTCGGCGGCACCGGCCTCGAGGGCGGCCTCCATCGTGGGGTCCTCGTCGTAGCGGGTGGCGTCCACGTAGATCTGGCCGCGCTTGTCGAACATCCACGCCACCGAGCCGGCGCTGCCGAGGTTGCCGCCGTACTTGGCGAAATCGTGCCGGACGTCGGCGACGGTGCGGTTGGGGTTGTCGGTGGTCACTTCGACGAGGATCGCCGCGCCGCCGGGCCCGTAGCCCTCGTAGGTGATCTCCTCGTAGTTCACGCCCTCGAGCGCGCCGGTGCCCTTCTTGACGGCCCGCTCGATGTTCTCCAGCGGCATGTTCGCCGCCTTGGCGGTGTCGATGGCCGTGCGGAGCCGCGCGTTGCCCGCGGGGTCGCCGCCGCCCGAGCGGGCTGCGACGGTGATCTCCTTGATCAGCTTCGTGAAATGGGCGCCGCGCCGGGAATCGGTCACGGCCTTCTTGCGCTTGATCTGCTTCCACTTGCTGTGGCCGGCCACGACTCACCTCCGAAGGCTGCCGGGAATCTATTTTCCGCGGGGGGCCCCAGCAACGAGCGCGCTTGACCGCCCGGAACCCCGTGGCGAGGTTTCGCGGCGTGAAGACCCCCATAGTCCTTCTTGCCGCGCTCGCCCTGGCGGCCTGCTCCGGCGGAGAGAACGCCGGGCAGGACGAGTCCGCCGTCAGGACTCCGCCCGTGCTCACCGGCGTCCCGGTCATCGAGGGGTCCCAGATCGTGGACACCTCCGGCACGCGTGAGGCCGCGCGTGTCACGCTGCTGGTCCCCATGCCGTCCGATTCGGTGGCGGCGTTCTACCGCAGGCGGTTGGTGGCCGAAGGATGGCGGATCGTCGGGGACGTGGCGGACGCCGGCGGGGTGGATCTCTACGCGGAGCGGAGCGGGCCGCCCCTCTGGGTACACATCCGCCCGGGCCCGCGGCCCAACACCGCTCTCTACGCACTCATCGGCGCGACGGGCGGTCCCACGCCCGGGGGAGACTCCGCGCGCTAGCGGTCGGGGTCGAGCATGTCCTCGAACCGCATCCACTCCCGGTAGAAGTAGAGGTCCACGAAGCCCGTCGCGCCGTGGCGGTTCTTCGCTACGACGAGTTCTGTGGCGCCCTCCAGCCCTCTGTACGCCTGGTACATCTCCTCCCTGTAGATCCCCAACACCACATCGGCGTGGAACTTCGCCGCGCCGAGCGCCCCGAAGTCATCGAGGTTCGGGCGCGGGTCCCGCCGCTTGGGGTTGTGGCGCGGGAGCTGGGCCGCGAGGAGCAGGGCGGTCTCCGCCGCGAGCGCGGACTCCTTGAGCAGGCGCACCGCGGCGGCGTCCTGTTCCTCCTGGCCGTTTGCGCCGGACGGGGGTGGCAGGACCTGGAGGTAGTCGACCACGGTCAGCGCCGCGTGCTGCTCCAGGATGCGCTGCTGTACGGCGTCGAATCCGCCGGCGAGCGTGAGCAGCACCAGCGGCCGGTCGCGGATGCGCACGGCCACGGCCCCGAGCGCGGCGCGGGCCTCGTCGGTCACGTCGCCGCGGCGGATGTCGTTCATCCGGACGCGCGCCTCGATGGCCAGCGCGCGCTCCAGCAGCCGCTCCTCGTCCATCTCGCCCGACAGGAACGCGACCCGCTCACCGCGTGCCGCGACGCGCAGCGCGATCGCCAAGGCCAGCGAGGACTTGCCCGAGCCCACGTCCCCGCCGAGCACGACGAGGTCCCGTCGGCGGAGGCCGCCGCCGAGCATCCGGTCCACGCCGGGGAAGCCGGTCGCCACCGTGTCCGGGTTGGGGGCGCCGCCGATGGTGTCGTCCACCCGTTCGACCACTCCGGCGACCGAGCGCCGGCGCCGCGGGATGTCCGGGCTCACCGGGATGCCTCGGGGGCGGGCGGCCGCGCCGCGCGGGCGGCCGCGTGGATCGCCGCAGCGGCGAGCGCGGAGCAACTCTCGGCGGCGGGCGCGAGGAGGTGCGAGAGGACGACGGACGGGGCCACGCCGCGCGCCGGCAGGAGGTCCGCCAGGGCGGCGCCGAGGGAGCGGCGCAGCGGGGCCGGTGCGGTTAGGCTCCGGACCCTCTGGCCGACGGCCCGGAGCCGGTCCGACTGCCGCGCGGGCGGGCTCGCGGGGGGCGCCGCCGCGAGGGCCGCGCGCACCGCGAGCCAGAGTGCGAACACGCCGTCGCGCTCGGGACCGCGGGCGCTGGCGGCGAGCGCGGACGTGAGCGCGCGGTCGGCCGATTCGAGTGCGGGATGGCTCATCGTTGTCGTCTGGAGTGCCTCGTCGCGAATGTAGCGGTGTGCGCGTGGAGCGGCTAGGTTCGCACGATGGCGCAGCGCGCGCGAACGGTACTCTGGGTGGACGACGAGGCGGAGAGCCTCGAGTCGCACCGCCGGTTCCTGGCCGACCACGGGTTCGAGGTCGCGGCGGTGGCCCACGGAGACGACGCGCTGGAGATGCTCCGCCGCCAGACCTACGGCGTTGTCCTCCTCGACGAGCAGATGCCCGGGCGCCGCGGCCTCGAGCTCGTCAGCGCCATCCGCGAGTTGGATGCGACCGTCCCGGTGGTGATGGTCACCAAGTCCGAGGACGCCGCCGTGATGCGGGAAGCCATCGGCCTATCGGTCGACGACTACCTCGTCAAGCCGCTCCAGCCCCGCCAGGTGCTCTCGGTGCTGACGCGCCTGCTCGAGGGCGACCGCATCCGCCAGCAGCGTCTCTCCCGCGATTTCGTCACCCGGTTCCGGGAGATCGAGGCGCGCCGCGGCACGGCCCTCGGCTGGCGCGAGTGGATCGACGTGGCCCACGAGCTGGCCGTCTGGGACACCCGTCTCTCGGCGGCCCCCGAGCAGGGGCTGCAGGAGGCGCTGCGCTCCCTGCGCGACGGCCTCCGCCGTGACTTCGGCGCGTACATCGCGCGACACTACCCGCAGTGGATCGCCGAGGACGACGGCGACCGGCCGGCGCTCTCTCCCGACCTCGTCGAGGAGATGGTCCTCCCCGTCCTGCGGGAGCGCGGCAAGGTGATGCTGGTGATCGTGGACTGCCTGCGGCTCGACCAGTGGGAGGCGCTGCAGCCGCTCATCGCGCCGCTCTTCGACATCGAGACGTCGTACTACTACAGCATCCTGCCGAGCGCGACGCCGTACAGCCGCAACGCCATCTTCGCCGGGCTCTTCCCGCGCGACATCGCGACGGCGTTCCCGGACTGGTGGACGGAACGCGAGGACGAGAGCCTCAACGCCCACGAGCACGACTTCCTCACCCGCCAGCTCGAGCGGCTCACCGGCCGCCCGGTGCCCACGCGCTACGAGAAGCTCTTCGGGGGCGCGGACGGCGAGGAGCTTCTCCGGCGCCTGCCGGCCTCTCTCGCGCAGGACGGCGTGACCGCGCTGGTCTTCAACTTCGTGGACCAGCTCACCCACGGCCGCACCGAGAACCCCATCCTGCTGGAGGTCGCGAAGGACGAGCCGGCGCTGCGCTCCCTCACCTGCTCCTGGTACCAGCGCTCGGCGCTGAAGGCGGCCCTGCAGGAGGCGGAACGGCGGCGCGTGCCGGTGGTGCTCACCAGCGACCACGGGTCCGTCCCGTGCTTCACTCCGGCCACCGTCTTCGCCAAGCGCGATGCGACCGCGAACCTGCGCTTCAAGTTCGGCGAGGACCTGCGGGCCGAGGAGAAGGGTGCCGCGATCGCCGTGGACGACCCCACGACCTACGGCCTCCCGCGCCGCGGCCTCGGCGTGCGCTGCCTCTTCGCGCTCGAGGACCGCTTCTTCGTCTACCCGACCCGCCTGCGCGAGTACCAGGCCCGGTACCGCGGGGCGTTCCTGCACGGCGGTGTCTCGCCCGAGGAGATGATCCTCCCCGTGGCGCTCCTGACGCCACGCGCCGGCTGACCGGTGCACCGCTACCGCCAGCTCCTGCAGTTCCTGCGGCCCTACCTGCCGATCTTCCTCGCGGCGCTCGCCGCCGCCGTCGTGTCGTCGGTGATGGAGGGGTTCACCTTCGTCCTGATCATCCCCTTCCTGCGGACCGTCTTCGGCAACTCCACGGCGCTGCCGCTGGTGGGCGGGAACGCCGTCGAGAAGGTCCTGGAGTGGACGATCGGCGGCCTCGTGCACGGCTCGCCGCAGGCCGCGCTGCGCAACGTCACCTTCCTCATCCTCGGCTCGTTCGCGGTCAAGAACGCCGCGCTCTACGCGGCGCGGCTCGGCAGCGTGATGGTCCAGGAGCGCGTGGTGCGCGACATCCGCACCCGGCTCTACGCCCACCTGCAGGGGATGCGGCTGGACTTCTTCCAGCGCACCAAGGGCGGCCAGCTCCTCACCCGGATGCTGGCCGACACCGACCAGCTCCGCGGCCTCCTCGGCGACACGGCGGCGTCCTTCCTGTCCGCGGTCGCCACCATCGTCGTCTACCTCTTCATCCTCTTCGCCCTCTCGTGGCGCCTCACCGGGCTCTCCCTGGTGCTGGCGCCGTTCCTGATCTTCTCCCTGCGGCCCCTCCTCGGCCGACTGCGGAGGGGCTTCCGCGCCACCCTCGAAGACCGCGGCGAGCTGACCAGCGTGATGCAGGAGACCGTCGCCGGCGTGCGGCTTGTGAAAGCCTATGCGGCCGAGCCGTACGAGCGCGAGCGGTTCGCCGCCGCGGCGCACCGGTACGCCGCCGGCGTCATCCGGATGCAGCGGATCGCCCTTCTCTCGCATCCGATCAGCGAGACCTTCGGCGCCCTGCTGACGGTGGTGCTGCTCTGGGTCGGCGCGGCGCTCGCCTCGGGTCCGGGCGCGTCGATGCGGCCCGAGACGTTCATCACCTTCCTCGCCGTGGCGCTGCGGCTCCTGACGCCGCTCAAGTTCCTCTCCAATCTGCCCTCGCAGCTCCAGCAGGCCCTGGCCGCGGGCGAGCGGGTGCTCGAGATCCTGGATCTCACGCCGGGCGAGGCGACCGCGGCGGGGAGCGAGTCGGTCGCCGGCTTCCGCGACCGCATCGCCTTCGAGCGGGTGGCCTTCGCGTACGCCGGCGGGCCGGAGGTCCTGCAGGACATCGGCTTCGAGGCGCGCCGCGGCGAGATCGTGGCGCTCGTCGGCTCCAGCGGGGCGGGGAAGAGCACGCTCGTGGACCTCATCCCGCGCTTCTACGAGCCCACCGAGGGCCGCATCACCCTCGACGGGCGCGACTTGCGGGAGTTCACGCTCCGCTCGCTGCGCGGGCTGATGGGCATCGTGAGCCAGGAGACGGTGCTGTTCAACGACTCCGTGAAGGCGAACATCGCCTACGGCGCCCTCGACCGGTACGACGCCGCGGCCATCGAGGCGGCGGCCCGCGCCGCGAACGCGCACGCCTTCATCGGCGGCCTGCCCAAGGGCTACGACACGGTGCTCGGCGAGCGCGGCACGCGCCTCTCGGGCGGCGAGCGCCAGCGCATCGCGATCGCCCGCGCCCTGCTGCGCGACCCGCCGATCCTCATCCTCGACGAGGCGACGAGCGCGCTCGACTCCGAGTCCGAGCGGCTGGTGCAGGAGGCCATCGACCGCCTGCTCGCGGGGCGCACGGTGTTCGTCATCGCCCACCGGCTCTCCACGATCCAGCACGCGTCGCAGATCCTCGTGCTCGACGCCGGCCGCATCGTCGAGCGCGGCCGGCACGAGGAGCTGCTGGCGCGCGGCGGCGTGTACCACCGGCTCTACACCCTGCAGTTCGGCACGCAGGCCGCCGGGTCCCCGCAGAACTGATGGCGCGGCACGCACCGCCGGGCGGCCCGGAGCACCGCGCGTGAGGCGCCGCACCGATCTCGTGGCCTACCTCGCGCTGCGCGCGGCCATCGGCGCGATGCGCCCGCTGCCGCGCGGCCTCGCGCTCCGCCTCGGCACCGCGGCGGGCCGCTTCACGCGCTCCCCTCTGGGTCTGCGGCGCGCCGTCGCAGAGGGGAACCTCGCCCGCGCGTTCCCGGATCTCCCTCAGGCCGCGCGAGACACCATCTGCCGCGGGGTCTTCGAGCACTTCGGACGGATGACGGTTGAGTCCCTTCGGGTCGCGGCCACCGGCGGGCGTGAAGTGTTGCCGCTCGTGCGGGCGGGAGATGTGCCCGCTCTCGTGCGCGACCTGCTCGGCCGCGGCCGGGGCCTGCTCGTGCTCACCGGCCACATCGGGAACTGGGAGGTGGCTGCGGCCTTCATGGCGGCGCTGGGCCTTCCCGTGACCGCCGTCTGGAAACCGCAGGCGAACCCGTGGGTCGCGGACTATCTCGACGGCCTGCGCCGCCGCCTCTCGGTGGACGCCATCCCGATGCCCGAGGCGCGCGCGGGCGTGCGCGCCGCCCTCGAAGCGGGGAAGGTCGTGGCGCTGGTGGCGGACCAGGCGCCGCTCCGCAGCAGTACCTGGGTGCCGTTCTTCGGCCAGCCTACGAGGACGTACGAGGGACCGGGCCACTTCGCCGCGCAGACGGGCGCGCCGGTCGTCTTCGGTGGGATGCTCGAGGACGGCGCGGGCGGCTACCGCGCCTTCGCCGAGGTCCTCGACGAGGCGCCGAGAGGGAACGCCGACCAGCTCGTGCCGCGCATCGCCACGCTCTACCGCGCAAGCCTCGAAGCCGTTGTCCGCACGGCTCCCGAGCAGTACCTCTGGACACACCGCCTGTGGAAGACCCCTCCACCGGCCGGCCCATGACCGATCTGAGGGCGGCACCCGAGCTGCAAGCGCTCGTCCGCGAGCTGCGCGACCGCGAGTTCCCGTGGACCGCCGCGACGACGTACCTCAACAACGCGGCGGTCGGCCCCATCCCCGAGCGGACCCGGCTCGCGCTCGAGGCGTTCAACGCCAAGCGCACCGCGCCGCACCAGCTGCCCGACCGCGACCTCGGCCCGCTCCTCGCCGCGAGCCGCGCTGCCGCAGGGCGGCTGATCGGCGCGGAGCCGGGCGAGATCGCGCTCGCGCCGAACACCTCCACCGGCCTCAACGTGGCGGCCCGCGCGCTGCCGCTCGCACCGGGCGACACGGTCCTCCTCAGCGACCGCGAGTTCCCAGCCAACGTCTACCCGTGGCTGGCGCTCCGCCGCCAGGGGATCGCCGTGGAGCTCGCGCCCGTCACGGCCGATGGCTTCCCCGACGAGGACTACCTCGTCGAACGGCTCGCCGACCCGCGGGTGCGTGTCCTCGCCGTCTCCTTCGTGCAGTTCTCCAACGGCCACAAGGCGGACCTCCGCCGGCTCGGCTCGGCGTGCCGCGCCAACGGCGCGTACCTCGTCGTGGACGCGATCCAGGGGCTTGGTGCCTCGCCGCTCGACGTGCGCGACACACCGGTGGACCTGCTCGCGTGCGGCGGCCAGAAGTGGCTGCTCTCGCCGTGGGGGTCGGGATTCCTCTACGTGCGGAAGGAGCTGATCGGCCGCCTGGTGCCGGTGGCCGTCGGCTGGATGGCCTTCGAGGGCACGGACGACTTCACCGCCCTGCTGCGCTACGGCGACCGCCTGCTCGCCGACGCGCGCCGGTTCGAGCTGCCCCCCTCCTACCAGGACCAGCTCGGCTTCGGGACGTCGGTCGGGCTGCTGCTGGAGTTGGGAATCCCGGCCATCGACTGCTACACCCGCGCCCTCGGCGAGCCGGTGCTGGCGTGGGCCGCCGAGCGCGGTGTGAGCATCGTGTCACCCACCGACGCCGCGCACCGCTCCGCCATCGTCTGCCTCGCGCCGCCGGAGCCGCTCGAGGTGCACCGCCGCCTCCGGCAGGCCGGCATCGTCTGCTCGCTGCGCGAAGGAGCGATCCGGCTGGCGCCGCACTGCTACAACACGCTGGAGGAGATGGAACGGGTGGTGGGGGTGATGGATGAGGTGGTGGGGAGAAGGTGATGACCTGCTACGCCGTCGCTTCCCTCATCCCCCCGAGCAGGTACTCGATCACGTCGGCCGCCGAGTACCGCTCCCGGTCCCCCAGGAATCTCCCGAGCGCCTTGAGGTCGTCGCCGGCGGTGAGGATGGGTGGCTCTATCACTCCGTCCTTGCGCACCTGCCCGTGGCCGATGTTCGCCATCAGCGCGTTGCAGAGGCACTGGCGTCCTACGGTGTCCTCGATCGCCCCACCCTTGGAGACGTAGGAGTCGATGGGCTCCGACGCGCACCGGAACCCGACCCTCCCGTTCTCCATCTGGTACGGCGTCCGCAGGTAGCCCATGTTGCACACGCGCTCCCGGATCTCCTCCGGTCGCGGACTTCCGTCCCAGCGGACGACCTTGAACGGGTAACCGGTGGGTGAGATGCGTGAGTCGGTGATGACGTCCACCGCGCCGCGGCGCGCGCTCGCGAGCACCTCCCGCTTGTACCCTGGGTCCAGCCCGGACTCGTCGCAGAACGCGAACAGCGTCCCCACCTGGACCCCCGCGGCGCCGGCGGCGACGGCCTCGCGCAGCGCCGCAGGCGAGCCCGCGCCCCCCGCCACCCAGAACGGCAGGCCGAGCTCCCGTAGCTTGTCGAGATCCACGACATCGCGCGATCCGTAGAGCGGCTCGGCCCGCTCGTTGAACACCGGCTCGCCGCGCGGAGGCGCGTTGTGCCCGCCCGCGGTCGGCCCCTCGACGACGAAGCCGTCCACCCGGCCGTTCGCCTTCCGGGTGAGCATCGTGGCCAGCAGGTTCGATGCGATGATCGCGAGGAAACGGGGACGCTTCAGCGGCGGCGGCGGAACGGGCCAGAACTCCCTGGGCTCGAGCGTCATGTGGTGCGCCCTGGCGGCGTCGAGGCCCTCGACGTCGAGCTTCAGGGAAGCCGGCTCGTGGTTGGCCAGCCGGTCCAGGGCACCGGGGATCTCCCTAGGGATGCCCGCGCCCATCAGGACGTAGTCGACGCCCGCCAGCATCGCCCCGTAGAGCGACGCCAGCGTCGGCAGCTGGATCTTGGTCAGGAGGTTGATGCCGACGAGTCCGTCGTGACCCTCCTTGGCGAGGTGCACCTCCACGAAGTTCGCCAGCATCGTGAGCAACTGGCGCATCCTGCTGACCGTGGCCTGGTGCATCGGCAGCGCCTTGTAGGGCTGCCCTTCGGCCCGGCCCTCAGGAAGGAAATGGTCCCTGAGCACCCCCTCGCTCACCTCCGGGATCGGGAATTTCTCCATGGCTCGGCGCATGTGGCCGCCGACGTCGCCGTCCTGCAGCCGGCGGACCAGCACCGTGTCGATGCCGGTGCCGGACACGACGCCGAGCTGCCCCCGCAGAGCGGTGGTGCGCGCCAGGAACCAATTGGAGACTGCCGCCCCCATTCCGCCCTGGATGATGAGCGGCGGGGCCCCTGTTGCCGTCATGCGTTGTCTAGTGGAGGCGTGGGAATAGCCTGCGAACGACGTAAAGGTTACTCGCGCGCCGGATCGGGGGCAACGTGCGATACCACGATGTCCGCGAACTTCAGCTTCCCGTACTTCACCACGTACCGTCCCGCCGTCAGCACCCGCTCCGCATCTCCCGCCTTCGCCCCGTCCACCTGTACTCCCCCCTGTGCCGCCATCCGCCTCGCCTCGCCGAGGGATTTCGCGAACCCTATGTCGCGCAGGATGACCGCCAGCGTCGCCGGGGCGTGCGTGAACGCGGGGAGCTCGGCGGGCGCCTCCTTGGCCTTGAAGAGCCGGTCGAAGTGCGCCGACGCCCGCTCGGCCGCGTCCGCACCGTGGAACTGCTCCACGATCCGGGTGGCCAGCCAGCGCTTCGCGGCGTAGGGCTGGGTGCGGCAGCGCTCCTGCGCCGCCGGCAGATCCGCCGGGGGGAGCCCCGCGAGCAGCGCTGTCCACTCCTGGAGAAGCGTGTCGGGGATCGACATCGTCTTGCCGTACTGGTCCTCGGGCGGCTCGCTGATGCCCACGTAGTTGTCGTACGACTGCGACATCTTCCGCTCGCCGTCGGTGCCGCGCAGCAGCGGCATCACCAGCGCGACCTGCGGCTCGAGGCCGTACCGCTCCATCAGCGTGCGGCCCACCAGCAGGTTGAACTTCTGGTCCGTCCCCCCGAGCTCCACGTCCACCTTGAGGTACACCGAGTCATAGGCCACCAGCAGCGGGTAGAGGAACTCGATCATCGAGATGGAGGAGCCCGCGGCGTGGCGCTGCGCGAAGTCGTCCCGCTCGAGCATCCGAGCCACAGTGTAGCGCGCTGCGATCTCGACCACGTCCGCCATCCGTAGCGCCGAGAGCCAGCGGCTGTTGCGCTCGATCACCGTCTTCGCCGGGTCGAGCACCTTGAACACCTGCTCGCGGTAGGTGGCCGCGTTCCGCTCGACCTCCTCCTCCGAGAGCCGCGGGCGTGTCTCGTTGCGCCCGCTGGGGTCGCCGACCAGCGCGGTGAAGTCGCCGATGAGGAAAACGACCCGGTGTCCCAGCTCCTGGAAGGTGCGGAGCTTCCGGATGGAGACCATGTAGCCGAGGTGCAGGTGCGGCCGGGTGGGATCGAACCCCTGCTTGACCGTCAGGGGCTCGGCGCGCTTGATGGAGCGCTCGATCTTCCGCGCCAGGTCCTCCTCGGGGATGATCTCCACCGCGCCCTGGCGGATCGCGTCCATCTGCTGGTTGAGCGGAGGGAAGGCGGCCATCCCGCAATCGTAGCGGCGGGCCCCGCCCGCTGGCAAGCGCGCGGCGGGTCCGGTAACTTGCCAACCTATGCCGCAGGCCAGACCCGCCGGGCGCCTGGCGCGCTGGTTCGCCCCGGAGCGCGCGCGTCGCACCGTGTTCTTCGTCCTCCTCGCCGTCGGCTTCGCCCTCGGGCTCGCCTACGGGAGCTGGACGCGGGTCTGTGCGGGCAACCAGTGCCCGTCCATCGCCGTCCTCGACGACTACCGTCCCCAGCAGACGTCCAAGGTCTATGCCGTGGACGGCCGGCTCGTCACCGAACTGGGACTCGAGCGCCGTACCCTCATCCGCCTCGACGAGATGCCGGCTCACCTCCGGCAGGCGTACATCGCGGTCGAGGACAAGCGCTTCTACCTGCACCACGGCATCGACTTCTCCCGCATCCTCGGCGCCGTCCGGGCCAACGTCCTCGCGCTCAGGTGGGAGCAGGGCTTCTCGACCATCACGATGCAGCTCGCGCGGAACGTCTTCCCCGACCGGATCAGCCGCGAGAAGAAGGTCAGCCGGAAGCTCAAGGAGGGCTGGGTCGCGCGGGAGCTGGAGCGCACCTACTCGAAGGACCGCATCCTCGAGCTGTACCTGAACCAGATCTTCCTCGGCAGCGGCGCC
>Ga0209253_10000798_pt1 | contig 27411 bp, 24 predicted proteins | sample FrelakmetBRP12BR_FD_187145 | JGI IMG/M metagenome (GOLD analysis project Ga0209253, IMG submission 187145) | Freshwater lake sediment microbial communities from the University of Notre Dame, USA, for methane emissions studies - BRP12 BR (SPAdes)... | ecosystem: Environmental > Aquatic >...
TCGCGACCGCCCGCGGATGAGACGGTGCAAGTGCCTCGGCGAGCTCGACGTTCGCGGCGTAGTCGGACTCGCGCGAGAACGCGATCGCGTCCTCGCCCGAGTCGGCGAGCACGTGGAATTCGTGCGAACCAGTGCCGCCGATGGAACCGGTGTCGGCGCGCACGGCGCGAAACCGGAGGCCGAGACGCGCGAAGATGCGTGAGTAGGTTTCATACATGGTCCAGTATTCACGCTCAAGATCTGCGCAATTCGCGTGGAACGAGTAGCCGTCCTTCATCGTGAACTCGCGGCCACGCATCACGCCGAAGCGTGGCCGGATCTCGTCCCGGAACTTGGTCTGAATCTGGTAGAAGTGGACCGGAAGCTGCCGGTAACTCCGGATCTCGCGCCGCGCGATGTCGGTGATCACCTCCTCGTGGGTCGGTCCGATCACGAAGTCCCGTTTGTGGCGATCCTTCAGGCGGAGCAGCTCGGGGCCGTACTTTTCCCAGCGCGTCGACTCCTGCCAGAGTTCAGCGGGCTGCACGGCCGGCAGGAGTACCTCGAGCGCTCCGGACCGGTTCATCTCCTCGCGAATCACCGCCTCGACCTTGCGCACGACCCGAAGACCAAGGGGCAGCCAGCTGTAGATCCCGCCGGCGAGCCTGCGGACGAGGCCGGCGCGTAGCATCAGGCGATGGCTGACGATCTCGGCGTCGGCGGGTGCCTCCTTGAGCGTCGAGAAAAAGAACTGCGATGCGCGCATCGGCGAGAGTCCGTTGGCAAAGGTCGCGATTCTACTTGATCGCCTGTGGAGCCCCCGCTCGCGCCCCACCCCCGACGTGCCCTTCAATTCGGCCGGGAATTGTGGAAGAATCCCTGTCAGTCAACGCATCGATCCTTCGTCCCATGCTCGACCGCGAAGGGTACCGCCCGAACGTCGGAATCATCATTGCGAACGCGAAGAACGAGGTCTTCTGGGGTAAGCGTGTTCAGGAGCATGCTTGGCAGTTCCCGCAGGGCGGGATCAAGCACGGCGAGACGCCGGAGCAGGCGATGTACCGTGAACTCCAGGAAGAAGTCGGTCTTCTGCCGCCCCACGTTCGCATCCTGGGCCGCACCCGCAGCTGGCTCCGCTACGAAGTCCCACAGCATTGGGTACGGCGCGAATGGCGCAGCAGCTATCGCGGGCAGAAGCAAATCTGGTTCCTGCTGCGCATGGTCGGACGGGACTGCGACGTGCGGCTGCGCGCCACCCAGAAGCCCGAGTTCGACGCGTGGCGCTGGAGCGAATATTGGGTTCCGCTCGAGAGCGTGATCGAGTTCAAGCGCCAGGTCTATCACCTGGCGCTGACCGAGCTCGCGCCGTTTCTCGTGCGCGATCACCGCCGACCACGCTACCCCGCCGCACGAGCGGCGCGCGACGATCGCGCCTGATGGAACGAATCCGGCTGGCCGGCGGCCGGGCCTGCGCGTGGCGTGCATGATCGCTCTTTGTCCACGCCCGGAGAACATACGTACGACGATCCCGAGCGCAGCCCAGACGGTTGGCTAGGCCGGAGAGAAGGTCATGACGCTGCCACTCTCGCTTGACATGCAAAGGGCTGCTGGATACACTCCGTCCATGTTTTAGATCAAGTCTAAAACTGACGCGATCTCCCCCAACGCAAGGAGGCATCATGAAGCTCAAAGGATCCCAGACCGAAGCGAATCTGAAAGCCGCGTTCGCCGGCGAGTCGCAGGCAAATCGCCGCTATCTTTATTTCGCGAACAAGGCCGACGTCGAAGGTCAGAACGACGTGGCTGCGCTGTTCCGTTCGACCGCGGAAGGCGAAACCGGCCATGCGCACGGCCATCTCGAGTACCTCGAACAGGTGGGCGACCCCGCCACCGGGCTGCCGATCGGTGCCTCGCGCGACAACCTCAAGGCCGCCGTGGCGGGTGAGACGCACGAGTACACCGATATGTATCCGGGGATGGCAAAGAAGGCGCGCGAAGAAGGCTTCGACGAAATCGGTGATTGGTTCGAGACGCTCGCGAAGGCAGAGCGCTCGCACGCGAACCGATTCCAGAAGGCCCTGGACGTGTTGACCGACTGAACTTCGGTCGAGCCGCTGGGCAGGGGGAGCGGCTCGCCGCTCCCCTTTTACTTCCCACTAGCAAAAGGGCACCGCCATGACCGTACGCGAAGGGAGCCTCGAGGCGCCCACCCGGCACGCGATCGATTGGAAGTCGGACGACTTCTACGACGAGGAGAAGGTCTATGCGGAGATGCACCGCGTGTTCGACATATGCCACGGGTGCCGCAGGTGCGTGAGCTTGTGCACCGCCTTTCCGTCGCTCTTCGACCTCGTCGACAACGGACCAACGGGGGAAATGGACGGCGTGGAGCGCAAAGACTACTGGAAGGTCGTCGACAACTGTTATCTGTGCGACCTCTGCTACATGACCAAGTGTCCCTACGTTCCGCCCCACCCCTGGAACCTGGACTTTCCGCATCTCATGCTTCGCGCCAAGGCGGTAAAGTTCAAGCGCGGCGAGATCCGCTTGCGCGACAAGGTGCTGTCGGCCACCGATGCGATCGGCCAGCTTGCCGCGATCCCGGTGGTGGCGCAAACGGTAAACGCGGTCAACGCGAACAGCGTCGCACGCGGGGTCATGGAAAAGGTGATCGGTGTTGCAAGGGAACGCCGGCTGCCGCCCTATGCGCCCGGAAAGTTCCGCTCCAAGGCGCCCGACAGCCCGCAGCACCGTGTGAGGGACGGCGAGCGGACGCCCGGGAAGGTCGCGATCTTCTCGACCTGCTACATCAACTACAACGAACCGGGCATCGGGCTCGATCTGGTGAGCATCCTCGAGCACAACGAGATTCCTTATCTGCTTCCCGAGGACGAGGCGTGCTGCGGCATGCCGAAACTCGAGCTCGGCGATCTGGATGCGCTCGAGACCCTGAAGAACATCAACATTCCTCCGCTCGCAAAGCTCGCGCGGGAGGGCTACGCCATTCTCACGCCGGTGCCTTCGTGCACGCTGATGTTCAAAAGCGAGTTACCGCTCCTGTTTGCCGGTGACGCGGACGTGAACGCGGTGTCGGATGCAATGTTCGAGCCGTTCGAGTACTTGGTGCTCCGCCACAAGGACGGCCTCCTCAAGACCGACTTCAAGCGCGAGCTCGGCAAGGTGTCCTATCACATTCCATGCCATTCGCGTGTGCAAAACATCGGCCAGAAGACGCGCGAGATGCTGTCGATGATCCCGGGGACGACGGTGAACACCGTTGAGCGCTGCTCCGGCCACGACGGCACGTGGGGGGTGAAGACCGAGTTCTTCGAGCAGTCGATGAAGATCGGCCGTCCGGTGTTCAAGGCGATGGCCGGCAGCGATCCTGACTACATCAGCTCGGACTGCGCGATGGCCGGACGCCACATCGAGCAGGGCATGGGCGAGACGCGCGCCGCACGCCAGCATCCGATCTCGCTCCTCAGAATGGCCTACGGTCTCTGAGACCACTTCCCGCCAGGAGATCCCCACCTCAACTCTTTTCCGAGTCGGAGCGCCGCGCACGCAAGACGCCGGCCGGTGCTCGCTCCAAGTCAGGGAACCAGCATGGCCACAAGTACCAAGCGAAAGATCGAACGCTCCAGCCTTCTCACGCTGGAGGCCTATACGCGCGGCCGTAAGGCGTTCCGCGAGAAAGTGATGGAGCACAAGAAGAACCGCAAGGTGCACCTCGGCGACCACGTCACCCTCCTCTTCGAGGACGAGCTCACCATCCGTTACCAGATCCAGGAGATGCTGCGCGCGGAGAGGATCTTCGAGGAGGATGGGATCCACCACGAGCTCGAGTGCTACACACCGCTCATCCCGGACGGCCGCAACTTCAAGGCCACTATGATGATCGAGTACACCGACGCCGACGAGCGGAAGCGCGCGCTTGCCCGCCTGAAGGGTATCGAGGACCGGGTCTGGGTCCAGGTCGAGGACAGCGACAGGGTCTACGCTATCGCCGACGAGGATCTCGAACGGGAGAACGAGGAGAAGACCTCCTCGGTGCATTTCCTGCGCTTCGAGCTCAGCGAGGAGATGACGAAGGCACTCAAGTACGGCGTGGGGCTCGCGATCGGCGTCGACCACCCCGAGTATCGCGCCGTGCTCGACCCGGTGCCGCTCAACGTTCGCAGCTCGCTCGTGAGCGATCTCGCGTGAGACGCGCTCTCGCCGCGGTGACGGCGCTCCTGGTCGCGGGCTGCAGTTCCAGCGGGACCGTCAGCAGCTCGATCTACGAGAAGATCACCGGCAAGACAGTTGAGCGCGAGCCCGATGCGAGCGCCGCTCAGGTGGCGCTGCCGGCGTGGCCGGATTCCGGAAGCCTGATCCCTTTCGACTCCAGCCGCGCAGTCGCGCTCAAGTTCTATGTGGATGGGACTTCGATCTCGAACCCCGGGGGCGACCTCGTCCGATTCACGCTCGTGGGCAAGGGTGAAGGTGCGGCGGAGAACGTCTCGTTCGAAGGCTTCAATTGCGCTACCGGTGACCGGATCACCTACGCGCGGGGCAAGAGCGATAAAACCTGGTCGCGTGCTCGCGACGCGACCTGGATTCCGATCGCGCGTACCGATGTCGTACGGGTCGCTTTGTTTGCAGACTACCTTTGTCCCGGCCACAGACCGGTCAAGACGGCGGCCGAGGGCGCGAATGCACTCCGCTACGGGGGCCATCCCGCGGCCCGCTCGGCGGACGGCGGCTATCGCATCGATCGAAACTGGTAGCGGGCGGCGGGCGTTTCAGAGCACGACGAGATTGTCGCGATGGATGAGCTCCGGTTCGTCCACATAGCCAAGCACCGCTTCGATCTCCGCCGACGCGCGGCCGCGAATCCGGCGCGTCTCAGCGGCGCCGTAGTTCACTAGTCCGCGCGCGATCTCGCGGCCCTCCGGGTCGATGCAGGCTACCACCTCACCCCGGTCGAACTCGCCTTCGACCGCTACGACGCCGATCGGGAGCAGGCTCTTCCCGCCCGCGGCCAGCGCGCGCGCCGCGCCGACGTCGAGCGCGAGCCGACCGCCGACTTGCACGTGATCCGCCAGCCACTGCTTACGCGCGGCGAGCGGTGCGGTGGCCGCAACGAGCAGCGTGCCGATCGTTTCGCCGGACGCGAGCCGTCGAAGCACGTCCGGTTCGCGGCCCGAAGCGATGATCGTGTGCGCGCCGCTTCGCGCCGCCCGCTTGGCGGCAAGCACCTTGGTAATCATGCCGCCGCGGCCGACCGACGTGCCTGCGCCTCCAGCCATGGCTTCGAGCACGGCGTCGCCGGCGCGTGCCTCGCTGACCAGCGTCGCAGCGGGATCCTTGCGCGGATCGGCGGTGAAGAGTCCCTGCTGATCGGTCAGGATAACGAGGCAGTCGGCCTCGATCAGGTTGGTCACCAGCGAGGCAAGGGTATCGTTGTCGCCGAACTTGATCTCGTCGGTGACGACCGTATCGTTCTCGTTGATGACCGGGACTACGCCGAGGTCGATCAGCGTGCGCAGGGTGGAGCGCGCGTTGAGATAACGGTTCCGGTCGGCGAGATCGGCATGGGTGAGGAGCACCTGCGCTGTGTGCAACCCGAGCGCCGCGAAGCAGGACTCGTAGACCTGCGCGAGCCCCATCTGCCCGACTGCGGCTGCTGCCTGGAGCTCGTGCATCGCCTCCGGGCGCTTTCTCCAGCCCAGCCGCTGCATCCCCTCCGCGATCGCGCCGCTGGACACGATCACGACTTCGCGACCTTCGTGGGCGAGTGCCGCGATCTGGCGCGCCCAGGTCGCGATCGCCGCCCGATCAAGCCCCGCGCCCTCGTTCGTCACGAGCGCGCTCCCGACCTTGACGACGAATCGCTTCGCCTCACGCACTCGCGTCTGCATGGCGTCCGCTGCTCTCCAGCTCACCCATGACGGCGTGCATCAGCTCCCTGCAGCCCTCGCCCGAGGCCGCGGAGATGACAAAGTGCCGCCGCTTCCACCGGAAGCGGCGCAGGAAGCCGGCGATGCGTGCTTCGCGCTCGTCGGCGGAAACGAGGTCGATCTTGTTCAGCACCACCCAGCGCGGTTTGGCCGCCAGCGCGGGGTCGTATTTCTTCAGCTCCGCCACGACGGCACGCGCTTCCTTGACCGGGTCCGAGTCTGGGTCGAGCGGCGCAATGTCGACGATGTGCAGCAGGAGCTTCGTGCGCGCAAGATGCCGCAAGAACTGGTGCCCGAGCCCTGCGCCTTCGGCTGCGCCTTCGATGAGGCCGGGAATGTCAGCGACGACGAAGCTGCGATTGGTGTCGATGCGTGCCACACCCAGAACTGGATGGAGGGTGGTGAACGGGTAGTCGGCCACCTTGGGGCGCGCGCTCGACAATGCCCGGATCAGCGTCGACTTGCCGGCGTTTGGCATCCCGAGCAGGCCGACGTCGGCGAGCACCTTGAGTTCGAGATGGAGGTTCCGGTCTTCACCCGGCTGCCCGGGCTGCGCATAGCGCGGCGCGCGGTTCGTGCTCGACTTGAAGTTGACGTTGCCCAGGCCCCCGCGCCCGCCGCGCGCGATGATTGCTGCCTGGCCGTCGGCCGCGAGGTCGGCGACACGCTCGCCGGTGTCGAGATCGGTGATCGTCGTCCCCACCGGAACGCGCAGCCGAACGTCCTCGCCGCCGCGGCCGCTGCACTGCTTGCCCATGCCCTTGCCCCCGTCCTTGGCTCGGTGGATGCGCGCGAACCGATAGTCGATGAGGGTATTCACGTTGCGGTCGGCGATCGCATAGACGCTGCCGCCGCGCCCGCCGTCGCCGCCGTCCGGGCCGCCGCGCGGCACATACTTCTCGCGGCGGAAGCTCGACGCGCCATCGCCGCCCTTGCCGGCATGCACTTCGATGCGTGCCTCGTCGACGAACTTCATATCGAAATCGATACCGACGTCAAGTCCATGGGTGGCAATCCCCGGTGCCCGCCCTTGCCATGCGCGGGGGAACACGGTCTGCTGGCAGCGGGAACAAAAAAGCCCTATCCAAGGGATAGGGCTCCGGCCGGCGGAAGACGCTTACGCTGCTTGCGGCACCACGCTGACGACATGCTTGCCCCCGGCACCCTTGCGGCCGAAAAGCACGTGCCCGGCGACCTTGGCGAATAGCGTGTGGTCGCGTCCCATGCCGACATTTTCGCCGGCGTGGATGCGCGTTCCCCGCTGGCGGATGATTATGCTGCCAGCCGAAATCAGTTCGCCTCCATAGCGCTTCACGCCCAGGCGCTTGGACTGCGAATCGCGACCGTTGCGCGAGCTGCCGCCCGCTTTCTTGTGTGCCATGACTGTTCTCCTCGGGGTCCGGGTCTACGCGGAGATTCCGGTGATCTGGATTTCAGTGTAGTGCTGGCGATGCCCTTGCGTCTTCTTGTAGTGCTTGCGGCGGCGAAGCTTGAAGATCCGCACCTTGTCGCCCAGCCCGTGGGCGATGACCGTGGCCTTCACCTCGGCGCCCGCGACGAGCGGCGCTCCAACTCTGAGGTCTTCGCCCGATCCGATTGCGAGCACCTGATCGAGGACGACCTCGGCGCCGGCTTCGTTAGGGAGTTTCTCGACCCGGAGCTTGTCGCCCTGGACGACGCGGTATTGCTTGCCGCCCGTCTTGATCACCGCGTACATGATGGTTGTCCTGCCGGGAAATCAGAAAACCGTTGATTATACAGAAGACGAGCTTCGAGGGTCAAAAACGCTGTGCTATTCTGTTCGGCTCGTCTTTGTCCGGGATTTCCCCGCTTGTCCCCGCCCCTCGAAAGCGTGCGCCGCCTGATCGCGGACGACATGGCCGCCGTGGATGCCCTGATCCGGCGCCGCCTCGACTCCGATGTGGTTCTCATCCGCCAGGTCGCCGAGTACATCATTGGCAGCGGCGGCAAGCGGCTCCGCCCGGCGCTCCTGCTGCTCGCCGCGGGCGCGACGGCTTACCGGGGTGCGAGCCAGTACGAGCTTGCGGCGGTCGTGGAGTTCATACACACCGCGACGCTGCTGCACGACGACGTCGTGGACGACTCCTCGCTCCGCCGTGGGCAGCGCACCGCGAATGCCGAGTTCGGCAACGCCGCGAGCGTGCTCGTGGGGGATTTCCTCTACTCGCGCGCTTTCCAGATGATGGTCACCGTCAATGACATGCGGGTAATGGAGGTGCTGGCCGAGGCGACCAACACGATCGCGGAGGGCGAGGTCCTCCAGCTCCTCAACGTGCACAACGCGGACGTCGACGAGGAGGCGTACCTGGAAGTGATCCGACGCAAGACCGCAAAGCTTTTCGAGGCCGCGGCAAGGCTGGGCGCGATCCTCGGACGCGCCCCGCGCGATATCGAGGAGGGCTTCGCCGCCTACGGTGCGCACCTCGGCACCGCCTTCCAGCTCATCGACGACGTGCTCGACTATTCGGGCGACCTGGCCGAGATCGGAAAGAACCTCGGCGACGATCTCAACGAGGGCAAGCCGACGCTTCCGCTCATCTATGCCATGAAGAACGGCAGCGCCGATGAGCGCGCGCTCGCGCGGGCAGCGGTGGAAAGCGGCGGGCGCGAGGGATTCGCCGAAATCCTGCACATCATCCGCGCAAGCGGCGCACTCGACTACGCGCGGTCGCAGGCGGGCCGCGAAGCGGAGGTCGCGCGGGCATCCATTGCCCGCCTGCCACATTCACCGTACAAGCAATCTTTGCTAGACTTATCAGCTTTCGCGGTCGGCCGTAACTACTGACGGCACGGTCGCCCAAAGCTCCTTCGGGGTGTAGCGCAGCCTGGTAGCGCACTGCGTTCGGGACGCAGGTGTCGGAGGTTCAAATCCTCTCACCCCGACCAATCTCTTCATCCACGTGAGCCCGCAGGGGCTCGCCGCGTGCGGGCGTCGCTCGCCCCCATGCCGCGACGCCGGTTCTGCGCACGAATGCCAAGTCGTTCTTTGACCGCTTTTCGACGCTGTGCTACTAGTGCGCGCGTCGTTTTTCGTTCGCGTTCGAGCGCATCGATGCTTCCAATCTCGACCTCGCGGGTTCTGCACGCGACTTTGGCCGCGGTGAGCCCGTTGCCGGAGTTGTTCCGCCCCGCGCGCTGAGGCTCTGCGCGTTCGCGTCATGGGCAAGCTCCTCATTCTCCTCGCCGTCGTTTTCGCGGTGATCCTCGTTGTGCGCGTGCTCGGCAAATCCGGGCCGCGCGGCCCGGCGCGCCGCGATGGTCCGCCCGTACGTGTCGTACCTTGCGCGCACTGCGGATTGCACGTGCCCGAAGGTCAGGCGATCAGGGCCGAGGGACGCCATTTCTGCTCGGATGAACACCGCCGCCTTTACCGCAGTTGAGCGAGCGCGGCCTTCGGCCGCCGGGTCGGCCAAGGCGGCGCGATTCGACGTCGAGCCGGAGGTCCCCGAATCGTTCTGGACCTCGCTGCGCTATTTCAACGTCTACCGCCTGATCGTCGCGGCCCTGTTCATCGCAACGGCGTTCATTCAGCCCGGGCTGCTCGACCTCTCCGGACGCGACCTGCGGCTGTTCTGGCTTACGGCGACCGTGTACCTGGGCCTCGCGGCGGTGTACCAGCTCGTCGTGCGCCGCATCCACCGGGGCTTTGCGGTGCAGCTCACGTTGCACATTCTCACGGACATCGTCGCCATCACCCTGCTCATGCATGCGAGCGGCGGGTTCAAGAGCGGCGTCGGCGTGATGCTGCTGATCTCTCTCGCCGGCGCAGCGCTGGTGAGCGGCGCGCTGATGACGCTCCTCTACGCCGCAGTCGCCTCCATCGCTGTCCTCCTCGAACAAGCTGTGCAGGTGCTCGCGACCGAGGCTAGCGTGGCAAGCCTGCTCCAGCCGGGTCTCCTCAGCCTGGGATACTTCGCCACCGCGACCATCACCAATCGCCTCGCGAAGCGGGTGATCATGAACGAGCGGGTCGCGCGCCAGCGGGCGGTGGAGCTTGCCAACCAGCTGCGGATCAGTGACGTCGTGATCCACGATGTTCAGGACGGGGTGCTCGTCATCGATGGCAACAACCTCGTGCGCCAGGCGAACCGCCGCGTCGAGGGGCTCACGGGCCGTCCCGGGCCCGAGCTCGAGGAGCTCGAACGCTACTGGCCGGAGCTGGCTGAGCGCCTTTTGCGCTGGCGGGACGCGGGCGGAAGCCCGGTGGAGACGGTCGAAGGTCCCGGGACCGGTAAGCCAGTGCGCGCGCGCTTCGTGGATGCGGGCGGCATCGGCGAGCACGTTTCGCTCGTCTTCCTCGAGGATCTCTCGGAGCTCGAGGAGCAGGCGCGCCAGCTCAAGCTCGCCGCGCTCGGGCGGCTCACTGCCAACATCGCGCACGAAATCCGCAATCCGCTTTCCGCGATCACGCACGCCGCGGATCTGATGCGAGAGGAGAACCGCGCTGCACCCCGCGAGCGGCTGGTGCGGATCATCCGGGACAATGCGCACCGGCTCGATCGCATGGTGCGAGACATCCTCGAGCTCACCCGCCGCGACCGCGTCGCGCCCGAGCCGATCCGCCTCGCACCCTTTCTCGCCACCTTCGTGGACGAGTTCGCGCAGAGCGAGGGGATACTGCGCGAGGGCGTTCGGGTTCAGTGCGACGGCGAACCGATCGCGCAGTTCGATCGGGTCCACCTGCACCAGGTCCTGTGGAACCTGGTTCGCAACGCCTGGCGCCACTCCGGCAAGGGCGCCGGCAGTGTCGCGATCCGCGTGAGCCTCGCCGGTCACCGGCTGGAGGTGCATGTCGTGGATGACGGACCCGGCGTGCCGCGGGAGCTGCGCGGCCAGCTGTTCGAGCCGTTCTTCACGACCTTCAGCTCCGGCACCGGTCTCGGTCTATATATTGCGCGGGAGCTCTGCGCGGCGAATGGCACGACGCTCGACTACTTGGACCGCGGCACCGGTGCCGATTTCCGTATCCAGTGGCAGGGGAGTCCAGCATGAACCAGACGGAGCGCCGCGGCGCGCCGAAGCCTGCGAATGTCCTCGTCGTCGACGACGAAGCCGACATCCGGGAGCTGCTCGAGCTCACGCTGATTCGTATGGGGCTTGGTGCGGAGTGCGCGGGCACGGTCGCCGATGCGCAGGCGCTGCTCAAGTCGCGGAAGTTCGACCTCTGCCTCACGGACATGCGCTTGCCCGACGGCCAGGGACTCGAGCTCGTGAGGTTCATCGCCGCGAACTGCGTCGACGTGCCGGTCGCCGTCATCACCGCCCACGGCAGCACCGAGAACGCCGTTGCCGCGCTCAAGGCCGGCGCTTTCGACTACGTGTCCAAACCGCTCTCACTGGAGCAGTTGCGCACGCTGGTGAGATCCGCGCTCAACCTGCCGCAGAAACAGACTGCGGAGAGGCGCTCGGTGCACGAACTCCTCGGCGACAGCCCCGCCATCGAGCACGTGCGTGGCCTGATCGCAAAGCTTGCGCGTAGTCAGGCACCGGTCTACATCAGCGGCGAGTCCGGGTCTGGAAAGGAACTCGCCGCGCGGCTCATACACGAAAACGGCGCTCGGCGCGAGAAGCCCCTCGTGCCGGTGAACTGTGGTGCCATTCCGGAGAATCTCGTCGAGAGCGAGTTCTTCGGCTATCGCAAGGGCTCGTTCACGGGTGCCGAGTCCGACCGCGAAGGCTTTTTCCACGCGGCGAACGGCGGGACGCTCTTCCTCGACGAGGTTGCCGACCTCCCGCTGGCCATGCAGGTCAAGCTTCTACGGGCGATCCAGGAGAAACGCGTCCGCAAGGTCGGGGCCACGGCGGAGGATCCGGTGGACGTCCGCCTGATCTGCGCGACCCACCAGAATCTCGCCAGACTCGTGGAGCAGGGCCGCTTTCGGCAGGACCTTTACTTCCGGCTCGCAGTGATCGAGCTGCGCATGCCGTCGCTGCGCGAGCGGCGCGAAGACGTTGCGGTCCTCGCGGACGCCATCCTCGCGCGGATCGCCGCCGAGTCGGGGACGGCTCCCGCGCGACTGCCCAAGGTGGCACGCGACGCGCTTGCCGCTTACGATTTTCCGGGCAACGTGCGCGAGCTCGAGAACGTGCTGGAGCGCGCGCTAGCGCTGTCGGGGGCCGGGGAGATCCAGCTCGAGGACCTTCAGCTTGCACCCCAGGTGGCGGCCGAAGAGCCCGCTGCGCCGAATTCCAAGTGGCCGCTGCAGGACTATCTCGACCGGATCGAGCGCGAGGCGATCCTGGAAGCCCTCGACAAGACGCGGTTCAACCGAACCGCCGCCGCCAAGCTCCTCGGGATCACGTTCCGCGCGTTGCGCTACCGCATGGAGCGATTGGGCATTCACTGACAGGTGACGGGGAGGGCGCTGGGTCCAGGTCTGGGCGCTTCAATCCGGCTAGGCGCGGCTCGTCGGCTAGGCGCGCGCAACACCAAGCCAAGTACCAAGTGCGGAAGTCGCCCCCGCGCAGCGGCGATTCGCGCAGCATGAAGGCAGTGTACCCTCGTGGCGTCGATGCGGCGGAGATCAGTGTGAAGCTGACCGAAGACGGCCGGGTCGAAGGCGTGCGCTTCCTGGCGTCGCCTAACGCCGACGGGCGCCCGCCGGGCGAAGCGATCACCCTGCTCGTGGTCCACAACATCAGTCTGCCGCCGGGCGCGTTCGGCGGCGATGCGGTGCATCGGCTCTTCACCAACGCACTCGATCCGAGCGAGGACCCGTACTTCGCGGCGCTCGCGGCCACGCGTGTCTCGGCGCACTTCCTGGTCCGCCGTTCGGGCGAGATTGTCCAATTCGTCCCTTGTGCGTCGCGCGCCTGGCACGCTGGCGTCTCGCATTGGGAGGGACGCGAGCGCTGCAACGATTTCTCGATCGGCGTCGAGCTCGAGGGCACGGACGTCGTTCCTTATCACTACGCGCAGTACCGCGCTCTCGCGACGCTCATCAGCGTGTGTCGCGCGGCCTATCCCCTCGGCGCCATCGTCGGCCACTGCGATATCGCGCCGGGGCGAAAGACCGACCCCGGTCCGGCCTTCGATTGGACGTTGCTTTACGCGCTGCTCGCGCGTCCGGTCTGAACTTTCTGCCCGCGCCGTCGCTAATCGCGCGCGACTTCCGCCTCGCATCTGCGCTCTTTCGCCCGCGCGCGTTGCGCAGCGCAGGCGATGAAGCAACAAACCTCTTGCGGCGCCGAGTTCCACCCACTAGAATTAGGTCTGTACTTGCCGGCGAGCACTATATATAGTAGTCGGCAGGTCGGCCAAGCGAAAACAAGAAACGGCCGGCAGTCGTAATGCGAAAGCCCTGAAAGGAGACCTCAATGCAGCTCGTCGGCGAAGTCAGCCTGCCCACGAACGTTCCCACCGCAGGTCTGTCCGACCCCGACGCAGCAGGGTCGTCTCCGTTTGCGCAGTACAGGGTGATCCGCCGCAACGGCGCGGTGGTCGGTTTCGAGCCGGGCAAGATCTCGGTGGCGATGACGAAAGCGTTCCTTGCCGTTGAGGGGGGGCACGGCGCAGCCTCGGCGCGCGTCCGCGAACTCGTCGCCGACCTGACCCAGCAAGTGGTTGGAGCGCTGATGCGGCGCCAGCCTTCGGGCGGCACCTTCCACATCGAGGACATCCAGGATCAGGTCGAGCTCGGGCTGATGCGCTCGGGCCAGCACGACGTTGCGCGCGCCTACGTGCTGTACCGGGAGAAGCGCGCCCAGGCACGCGCGCAGGACGCGGCGGCGAGGAAAGCGTCCATACAGGCCACCATGCACGTGGTCGAGAGCGGCGAACGGCGCCCGCTCGACCTCGCGCGCCTCGAAGGGCTCATCGCTTCCGCCTGCCAGGCGCTCGGCGACGCCGTTGATCCGGCTCTGATCAAGGCCGGCACGCTGAAGAATCTCTACGACGGCGTGCCGATGGCTGAGGTGCGGAAGTCGACCATCCTTGCGGCGCGGGCGCTCATCGAGAAGGACCCCGCCTACGCCTATGTGACGGCGCGGCTGCTGCTCAACGACATCCGCCTCGAGGTGCTGGGCGAAGAGGTGCCGCAGGAGGCGATGGCGGTCCGCTACGGCGACTATTTCCCCGATTTCGTCAAGAAGGGCATCGCGGCCGAGCTGCTCGATCCGAGACTCGCGACCTTCGACCTCGCCAAGCTCGGCGCTGCGCTCGACGCTTCCCGTGACCTGCAGTTCCAGTACCTCGGACTTCAGACCCTCTACGACCGCTACTTCCTGCACATCGACGGCACCCGGATCGAGTTGCCGCAGGCGTTCTTCATGCGCGTCGCCATGGGGCTCGCGCTGAACGAAATCGACCGCGAAGCGCGGGCGACCGAGTTCTATAACGTGCTTTCGAGCTTCGACTTCATGAGCTCGACCCCCACGCTGTTCAATTCCGGCACGCTGCGCTCACAGCTGTCCTCCTGCTACCTGACTACGGTCTCGGACGACCTCGACGGCATCTACGAGGCGATCAAGGAGAACGCGCTCCTTGCCAAGTACGCCGGTGGACTGGGCAACGACTGGACGCCGGTGCGGGCGCTCGGCTCGCACATCAAGGGGACGAACGGCAAATCGCAGGGCGTGGTGCCGTTCCTCAAGGTCGTGAATGACACCGCCGTCGCGGTCAACCAGGGCGGGAAGCGCAAGGGCGCGGTGTGCTCGTACCTGGAGAGCTGGCACCTCGACATCGAGGAGTTCCTCGAGCTGCGCAAGAACACCGGCGACGACCGCCGCCGCACCCACGACATGAACACGGCGAACTGGATTCCCGATCTGTTCATGAAGCGGGTGATGGAAGGCGGGGAGTGGACGCTCTTCAGTCCGTCCGACGTGCCCGACCTCCACGACCGGGTCGGGAAGGCTTTCGAGGAGGCCTACGTCCGCTACGAGGAAAAGGCCGTCCGTGGTGAGATCAAGCTCTTCAGGCGGATGCCCGCCGTCCAGCTCTGGCGGAAGATGCTCTCGATGCTCTTCGAGACCGGCCATCCGTGGATCACGTTCAAGGATCCCTGCAACATCCGGTCGCCGCAGCAGCACGTTGGCGTCGTGCACAGCTCGAACCTCTGCACCGAGATCACCCTGAACACCAACGAGCACGAGATCGCCGTGTGCAACCTCGGTTCGCTGAACCTGGTGAACCACCTGAAGGGCGGGGCGCTTGATTGCGAGAAGGTCAAGCGGACGGTGGCCACCGCCATGCGGATGCTCGACAACGTCATCGACATCAATTACTACTCGGTGGCGAAGGCGCGCAATTCGAACCTCAAGCACCGCCCGGTGGGGCTGGGCATCATGGGTTTCCAGGATTGCCTGCACATCCTCCGCATCCCTTATGCATCGCAGGAGGCGGTCGAGTTCGCCGATCGCTCAATGGAGGCGGTGGCGTACTGCGCCTACTGGGCTTCCACGGAGCTGGCCGCGGAGCGCGGCCGATATTCCTCCTTCAAAGGGTCGCTCTGGGACAAGGGCATCCTGCCGAAGGACGGGCTCGAGCTGCTCGCGAAGGAGCGCGGCGGCTACGTCGAGGTCGAAATGTCCGAGACGCTGGACTGGGCGGCCCTGCGCAGCCGGATCAAGAAGCACGGGATGCGCAACTCCAATTGCCTCGCGATCGCGCCCACAGCGACGATCGCCAACATCGTCGGCGTGTCGGCATCGATCGAGCCGACCTACCAGAACCTCTACGTGAAATCGAACCTCTCGGGGGAGTTCACGGTGGTGAACGAGTACCTGGTGCGGGATCTCAAGAAGCTCAGTCTCTGGGACGAGGTGATGATCTCGGACTTGAAGTACTTTGACGGCAATCTCGCCCGGATTGACCGGACGCCGCCGGAGCTTCGCCGGCTGTACGCGACTGCCTTCGAGGTGGACCCTTCATGGCTGGTCGAGGCGGGGGCGCGACGGCAGAAGTGGATCGACCAGTCGCAGTCGCTCAATATCTATATTGCGAACGCCTCCGGCAAGAAGCTCGACGAGACCTACAAGCTTGCTTGGGTGCGGGGCCTCAAGACCACCTACTACCTCCGCGCGCTCGGTGCGAGCCACGCCGAGAAATCCACGGTGAAGGCCGGTCAGCTCAACTCGGTGCCGGCCGATGGAGGCGTCATGGGGGCTTCGGCGGAGGCCGAAGCGAAGCTCTGCTCGATCGAGAACCCCGAATGCGAGGCTTGCCAGTGAGGCGGCCCGCGGCGGGGCGGCGCAGTCACGCAGCAATGCGGGGAGTCTGGTGGGCGTCGGAAGCAACGCTCGACGAAGTACCGAATAGGAACGCCGGGGACGAATCATGCTGAGCTTCGAGGACGATGCCACGATCAAGCCCTTCGGAGGCCTGAAGGCGCAGCCTAGCCCAGGGCTCCTGACCGGGACTTCGGGCGGTGCCGCTCGGCGCGTGCCGTCGCCGGAGCCAGAGGACGACGGCGCGTACCGCCGCATCCGGGTCGAGGACAAGCGCGTCATCAATGGCGGCACCGACGTTAACCAGCTCGTCCCGTTCAAATACAAGTGGGCCTGGGAGAAGTATCTCGCCGCGTGCGCCAATCACTGGATGCCGCAGGAGATCAACATGAGCCGCGACATCGCGCTCTGGAAGGATCCCAACGGCCTCACCGAGGACGAACGGCGGATCGTGAAGCGCAACCTGGGCTTTTTCGTCACGGCCGATTCGCTCGCGGCCAACAACATCGTGCTGGGCACCTATCGGCACATCAGCGCGCCGGAGTGCCGGCAGTACCTCCTGCGCCAGGCGTTCGAGGAGGCGATCCATACCCACGCCTATCAGTACATCGTCGAGAGCCTCGCGCTGGACGAGGGGGAGGTGTTCAACGCCTATCACGAGATCGCGGTGATCCGGGACAAGGACGAGTTCCTGATTCCGTTCATTGACACGCTCACCGATCCGGCGTTCAAGACCGGCACCCCGGAAACCGACCGCGAGCTCCTGCGCAGCCTGATCGTCTTCGCCTGCATCATGGAGGGCCTCTTCTTCTATGTCGGCTTCGCGCAGATTCTTGCGCTCGGGCGTCAGAACAAGATGACCGGCACCGCAGAGCAGTATCAGTACATCCTTCGCGATGAGTCGATGCACTGCAACTTCGGCATCGACCTCATCAACCAAATCAAGCTCGAGAATCCGCATCTGTGGACGCCGGAATTCCGCGAGGAAATCCAACGCTTGATGCAAAAAGCTGTTGACCTTGAGTATCGCTATGCGGAAGATACGATGCCAAGAGGAGTGCTCGGTCTCAACGCAACGATGTTCAAGGAGTACCTGCGTTACATCGCGAACCGTCGCTGTCAGCAGATCGGTGTCGAGCCGCTGTTCAACGGAGCAACCAATCCGTTCCCTTGGATGAGCGAGATGATCGACCTCAAGAAGGAGCGCAACTTCTTCGAGACGCGAGTGATCGAGTATCAAACGGGGGGCGCGCTGAGTTGGGACTAGGGTGCCTTCGAGAAAGCAGCGATCGGAAACGTCGGTGCTGGCGCTTGGCGGGCCATGCGGGAACGTCGGGCGGATCATTGGGGCGACACCGGTGGGTGTCGCCGCACGCGTGCGTCGGGCTGGGGCAGAGCGCCGGGACTCCTTCGGGTCGCCGGCGTTTTGCTTTCTGCCGCCGGCGTCGCGTTCCGCATTCGGCCGCTCGGGAGGCTTGGGCGCGCTGGATGTCCCGGCCGCATCGGTCCGGGGCGGTTTGGTGTGGTTGTTCCCTCAGCTCGACAGGAGTTCTACATGGCAACGAAGGCAACTGCGAAGAAACCCGCGGCTAGAGCGAAATTGAAGAAGGCTGTCGCGAAAGTCCGCGTCAAACGCGCCGTCAAGGGGTCGGTGATCCTTGCCACGGTGCGGCGCGCCGTCAAGAAGGCGGTCGTGCGCATGAAGGTGAAGCGCGCGGTCAAGAAGGCCGTGGCACAGGCCAGCGTCAAACGTGCGGCCAAGAAAGCAGTGGCGCGCACGAAAGTGAAGCGCGCGGTCAAGAAGGTTGTGGCGAGGGCCAACGTCAAACGTGCGGTCAAGAAAGCAGTGGCGCGCACGAAAGTGAAGCACGCGGTCAAGAAGGCCAAGGCCAAGCGCGGCGCGAAGGTTGTGGTCGCGGCGGCGCCGGCGAAACCGGTGTCTGCAGCGCCCGTCAAGACGGCGTTGAACCCGGCCGCAGCATGGCCCTTTCCGTCAGGCTCGCGTCCTTGACGGTGCGGGTTGCGGACCGCATGCGAGCTCGCATCCTGTGCAGGCGGGATTCGGGCCGCAAGCGTTCCGCGAGCCGCGTGAATTGCGGCACGTCGGAGCCGAGTGCCGGTTGCCGCGCCAGTGCCTGGGGCGCGAGCCGCGTGCCGGTTACGGGCAACGCGGTCCTTGCCGGGGCCTTGGCGACACGAGTGCTCAAGAATTCAGCCGCTCGGGATTCTTGCCCGAGCGGACGGATCCCCCGCCCGTAAGGACGGGGTGTTTATGGTGTGTTTGTTCATTAACCTTGAAAGGAGTCTCACTATGGCGACCAAGAAGAAGCCCGCCAAGAAAGCTGCGAAGAAGCCCGCGAAGAAGGCTGCGAAGAAGAAGTAAGCAGTCCGTTCCAGGCTTAGAAAAAGAAAAACGCGTCCTTCCTCGCGCGGCGAAGCGAGCCTGCAGCTCAAGAAGAACGGAACGCTCGTCGTAAGCGCAAGCGTGGAAGGACCGGCAAGTGACGCTTCGAGAGAAAGCCGGACTGCCGATCTCGGTCTGATTCGCCCGCCGATTCGCCTGGCCACTCCGTGGCGAGTCGATGCGGGAGAAGCCGAAGAACGCAGTCGAGGCTTCGAGAAGGTCCCCGAAGAATCTGCGGCCAGCCTTTGTGCAGGCAAGGGCTGGACCGCAGACATTCGGAGGTGGTGTGTTTGCCCCCGGCTGACCTGCCCGTTGACGTCTTCATTCTATCAACGGGGATCCCGGCTCAGTCGGGACGGCTTTCCCAAAATTTTTTTATTGTGCATCGCAGAACTACCTTCGTGAGCCGTTCCTCGGCAGGCGTTGACAGAAGGTAACTACTTCATTAAAATGCGCAAATAGAAACACTTCAGGCTGCCCTATAGGGCGGCACCGGCAGGGCGGACCAGGGTCGGAAAGACCCCATGGGGTTTGCTTTGCCACCATTTCACCGGGTTTCGCCGGCTGTGTACCGGCCGCGGAGACCCAAGACTAGACGCGCAAGACCGGGACGGAGGTGCGGACGGCTGCCAAGGCCGATCGCGACTACTGTTGTGTGCCCAGGCTAGTGTTCGGGCTGCAACCAATAGCAGCTGTCTAACGGAGGTGCCTATGAGCCTCGCGAAACTGCTGGATCAGCCTCGCGAACTACTGGAGCGAATTCTTATGAACATGCGCAACAGCTTGGCTATTGTCGGCTTGGCGGCGGTCGCGTTTGTGGCCCTGGATGCGGTGGAGACGGACGTCGCCTCGCGTGTCGAACGCCTCGAACCTATGGTGGTCGCGTCAGACCCGTTACCCCGCGAAGAGGTCCTCGCACCTGCACAAGTCGTGCTCGTTCACGCCGACGCGAGGTTGCGCGCAGCGGCGGACTACCTCTCGCGCCGCTACCAGGTCGCGGCGGAAGCCGCTGAGAAATTCGTCGCGACGGCGTTCGCTGCCGGCCAGCGCGTGGGAGTCGACCCGTTGCTGATTCTCGCTGTGGCAGCGATCGAATCGCGCTTCAACCCCATTGCCCAGAGCAACATGGGCGCGAAGGGCCTGATGCAGGTGATCCCGAAGTACCACCTGGACAAGTTCGCGGCCTTTGGAGGCGAAAGCGCAGTGCTCGAGCCCGCGGCCAACATCCAAGTCGGCGCGCGCATTCTCAAGGACTATATTCGCACGGCGGGAAGCGTCGAGTCGGGCCTGCAACTCTACAATGGGGCCCCGGACGATCTTGACGGCCAGTATGCGCAGAAAGTGATGGCCGAGCGCCAGCGCCTCGAGCAGGCTCTGGCACGTCCGATCCGTCTTGCGGATTCACGAACCTAGTGCAAACCTAGTGCGGTGTTGCGGTGTTGCGCTAATTCGTGGTGAGAAGCTCTCTCCCTCGGTCCCGCCAGTTGCCGGTTGACGCGTTCGCATAGCGGAGCGCAGAGCCTCGCGTCACAGGCGCTGCTGCGCGGCGGCAGCTATGCGCCGACGAAGCGCCGAATGCGCTCGATGCCTTCTTCCAGGTCGGCCATGGCGCGCGTGTAGGCGAAGCGCACGTAGCGCTCGCAGTGGTTCGAGCCGAAGTCGATTCCAGGCGTGATCGCGACCCCGGCCTGCTCGAGAACCGCCATGGCGAATGCATAGCTGTCCGGCGCGAACGCCTCGCAGCCCGCGTAGACGTAGAACGCGCCCTGAGGCATGACGGGGATGCGAAAGCCGATCTTGCGCAGCGCAGGCACCAGGAAATCGCGGCGCCGCTGAAACTCGCGCCGGCGCGACTCCAAGACTGCGAGGCTCTCGGGCCGGAAAGCGGCGAGCGCCGCATGTTGCGCCGGGGCGGAAACACAGATGAACGCGTTCTGCGCAAGGCGTTCGATCTCGCGCACGTATGCCACCGGCGCCACCAGCCAACCGAGACGCCAGCCGGTCATGCAGAAGCACTTGGAGAAGCTGTTGACGACGAACATGTCTTGGGCGAGCGAGAGCGCCGTCGCAGGCTCAGCGTTGTAGGTGAGACCGCCGTAGATCTCGTCCATGAGCACCCAGCCGTCCCGCGCTCGCACCCACTCCAACAAACGCCCGAGTTCGGCGCGGGGCAGGGTGGTCCCGGTCGGGTTGGAGGGCGAAGCGAGCAGAACGCCGCGGGCGTGCGACCCCCAACAGCGCTGGAGATCGGGGAGCGTGAGCTGATAGTTCTGGCGCTCGTCGACGGCAATCGTGCGCGGCACGCCTTCGAACAGACGCACGAGATGGCGCGTGCACGGATAACAGGGGTCGGGCATCAACACTTCGTCGCCGGGATCGACGAGCGCACCCATCGCCAGCACGAATGCCCCTGACGCACCGGCCGTGACGATGATTCGTTCCGGCGCGACGTCCACCGCGTGACGCTCGCGATAGAAACGCGAGATCGCCTCTCGCAGCTGCGGAATGCCGAGCGCTGCGGTGTACCCCATGGGATCGCTGGTCAGGGCAGCCACTGCGGCGTCAATCACCGGCTGCGGCGCCGCGAAGTCGGGCTGGCCGATCTCGAGATGGACGATCCGTCGCCCGCTCGCCTCGAGCTCCGCGGCGCGCCTGCCGATCTCCATGACATGAAACGGCTCGATGTCGCGCATGCGGGCGGCAAGAGCGAGCCGGGGCGCGATCGGCGCGGCGGGGAGGTCGGTCACGTTCAGGCGGCGGGAAACCGGGTGCGGCGCTCGATGATTCCCTCACTCGACAGCAATCGGACGCCTGCGGCGGCAAAATCCTGCCTCGCTGCCGCGAGCGAACCGCCGGTATCGATCGCCCGGCACCCATCCTCGATCACGACGACCTGGAAGCCGGCTGCCCGTGCGTCGAGGGCCGACCAAGCGACGCAGAAGTCGGTCGCGAGCCCGCAGATGAAGACGCGGTTGATGCCTCGCTCGGCGAGGTAGCCCGCGAGCCCTGTCTTGGTCTTTCGGTCAGCCTCCACGAACGCCGAGTAACTGTCGGTGTGCGGGTGATAGCCCTTGCGGATCACGAGCGCTGCATGCCCGATGTCGACCGCCGAATGCAGCGCCGCGCCCCGCGTGGACTGCACGCAGTGGTCGGGCCAGAGTATCTGCTTCCCGTAGGCGAGGTCGATGGTGTCAAAAGGCACATGCCCGGCGTGCTGCGAGGCAAAGGAGACGTGCCCCGGGGGATGCCAGTCCTGCGTCAGTACGACGTTGGCAAACGCGCGCGCGATGCGATTGGCGAGCGGCACCACTTGATCGCCCTCCGGTACGGCCAGTGCGCCGCCGGGCATGAAATCGTTCTGGAGATCGACGACGAGCAGCACGTCGGTGGGCTGCGGGGCAAGACGTTCCATCCGAAGGCCGAAGTAGAGCGGGGACGACGTCGAGGATACACCCCCGTGCGTGCCCCGAGCGACGGCGACCGCCGGCGGCCCTGACGCTGACGCTTCGGACATTGCCTATACTCCGGGACCCCGCAACCGTTTTACGACCACAGGACATCGCATGGACGACTCGTTCCTCCAGGCCGCGCTCGATTACCACCGTTATCCGCGTCCCGGCAAGATCGCCGTCAGCGCGACGAAGGACCTCACCAACCAGCGTGATCTGGCGCTTGCCTACTCGCCGGGCGTCGCGGCCGCATGCGAGGCGATCAGAGCTTCATCGGCCGAAGCGCGGAGTCTCACGTCGCGGGCCAACCTGATCGGCGTGGTCACGAACGGCACGGCCGTGCTTGGGTTGGGCGCGATCGGTCCGCTCGCGGCAAAGCCGGTGATGGAAGGCAAGGCGGTTCTGTTCAAGAAGTTCGCCGGGATCGACTGCTTCGACATCGAGATCGACGAGCGCGACCCCGACAGGTTGGTCGACATCATCGCCGCGCTCGAGCCGACCTTCGGCGGCATCAACCTCGAGGACATCAAAGCCCCGGAGTGCTTCTACATCGAGAGAAAGCTCCGCGAGCGCATGAAGGTGCCCGTGTTCCACGACGATCAGCATGGCACGGCGATCATTGTCGGCGCGGCGATCCTCAATGGTCTTCGCGTGGTCGGCAAGGATCTCCGCGAGGTGAAACTCGTCGCGTCCGGCGCGGGGGCTGCGGCGCTGTCGTGCCTCGATCTCCTGGTATCGATGGGCCTGCCGCTCGCGAACATCTGGGTCGCCGACATCGCCGGTGTCGTGCACGAGGGTCGCACGGAGGAGATGGACCCGAACAAGGCGCGCTATGCGCGCAGGACCGACGCCCGCAGGCTCGCCGACATCATTTCGGGCGCAGACGTCTTCCTCGGCCTTTCCGCGGGGGGCGTCCTGAAGCCCGAGATGGTGAAGACGATGGCGGACCGGCCGCTCATCCTTGCGCTCGCCAACCCGGTGCCGGAGATCATGCCCGACCTAGCGAAGGCCGCGCGGGCCGATGCAATCATCGCCACGGGACGTTCGGACTACCCGAACCAGGTGAACAACGTTCTCTGTTTCCCGTTCATCTTCCGTGGCGCCCTGGATGTGGGCGCAACCCAGATCAACGAGCGAATGAAGCTCGCAGCCGTGCGCGCCATCGCCGAACTCGCCATGGCCGAGCAGTCCGAAGAGGTGACCGCCGCCTACGGCGAGCCGAACCTGAAGTTCGGGGCCGAGTACCTGATTCCGAAGCCGTTCGATCCGCGCCTGATCTCGGTGATCGCGCCCGCGGTCGCGCAGGCCGCGATGGACTCGGGCGTCGCGACGCAGCCCCTTGCAGACCTCGACGCCTATCGCGACTCGCTCGCGCAGTTCGTCTATCACTCGGGGTTCATCATGAAGCCGGTGTTCACCGCAGCGAAGGCTGCGCCACCGGCGCGCATCGTGTACGCGGAGGGCGAGGACGAGCGTGTCCTGCGCGCGGTCCAGGTGGTGGTAGACGAGAACCTTGCGCGACCGATCGTCATCGGCCGGCCTGCCGTCGTCGAGCGGCGGCTTGAGCGGCACAACTTGCGGATCAGACCCGGCGTGGACTTCGAGCTCGTAAACCCGGACTGGGACGACCGCTACCGGAAGTATCACGAGGAGTACTTCCGGCTCACGCAGCGGCGCGGGGTGTCCCCCCAGTACGCAAAGCTGGAGATGCGCCGTCGGCACACGCTTATCGGCAGCATGTTGCTGCACTTCGGCGAGGCCGACGGGCTCCTCTGCGGGACGTTCGGCACGCACGGGCTGCACCTGCACTATGTCGACCAGGTGATTGGCCGGCGCCAAGGGGTGCGCAACTACTACGCCCTCAACGTGCTGATGCTCCCGAAGCACACCGTATTCATCTGCGACACCTACGTGAACTACGATCCGACCGCCGAGCAGATTGCCGAGATGGCGGCGCTCGCGGCCGACAAGGTGCGCCAGTTCGGGATCGTGCCGAAGGCAGCGCTGCTCTCGCATTCCTCGTTCGGCTCCGCCGATAGCCCGACAGCGGTCAAAATGCGCCAGGCGCTGGCGCTGATCGAGCAGCATGCGCCGGATCTGGAGGTCGAGGGCGAGATGCACGGCGATGCCGCGCTCTCGGAAGACGTCCGTGCCGCGCGCTTCCCGAACTCCCGGCTGAAGGGCGCGGCGAACCTGCTCCTGATGCCGACGCTCGACGCCGCCAACATCGCCTTCAACGTGCTGAAGAGCGCTGCGGGCGACGGGGTCACCATCGGGCCGATGCTGCTTGGCGCAGCCCGCCCGGTGCACATCCTGACCCCCTCCACGACGGTGCGCCTGATCGTGAACATGACGGCCATCACAGTCGTCGACGCCGCGATGGCCCGCCAGTCCGTGCGATCGGCATAATCCGCCGCCGGCGGGCCTGCATCCCGCCCGTGCGGCAATGACCTTCGATCGACCTCGCACCGGCCTGATACTCACCGGCGGCGGCGCCCGCGCCGCCTACCAAGTCGGTGTGTTGCAGGCCGTCTGCGAGCTTCTCGGTCGGCCGCGGGAGAACCCCTTCCCGATCATCTGCGGCACATCGGCGGGCGCCATCAACGCGGCGGCGCTCGCGATCGGCGCGGACGATTTCTGCACTGCGGTAGGCGGGCTGGTGGAGACCTGGGAAAGCTTCCGGGCAAGCCATGTCTACCGCACCGATCCGTGGGGCGTTGCCAAGAGCGGCGCACGCTGGCTCGCAGCGCTTACGCTCTTCTATCGCAACCATCTGGTCTCGCTGCTCGACAACTCGCCGTTGCGGGAGCTCGTGACGCGGAGCCTCGATCTGTCCCGGATCCAGCCCAACATCGATGCCGGCGCGCTGTTCGCGGTCTCGATCACGGCATCCGGCTACGTCTCGGGCCAGAGTGTGTCGTTCTACCAGGGCGGGCCCGGGGTGGTGGAGTGGGAACGAAGCCAGCGGGTCGGCAGTGCCTCGGAGATCACGCACGACATCCTCATGGCGTCGAGTGCGATCCCATTCATTTTCCCCGCCGTGAAGGTGCACCGCGAATACTTCGGCGACGGGTCGATGCGGCAGATTGCGCCGGTCAGTCCGGCGCTGCATCTCGGCGCCAACCGCGTGCTGATCATCGGCAACGGGCGACGCCCGGGCGAGCCGGCGCGAGTCCGCTCGAACCTGTATCCTTCGCTCGCGCAGATCGCCGGGCATGCGCTCAACTCGATCTTTCTCGACAGTCTCGCCGTCGACATCGAGCGGCTGCAGCGGATCAACCGAACCATCAGTCTCATCGAGCCCGAGAAGGTTCGTCAGGCAGGGCTCGCGCTGCGCCACATCGACGTGCTGATCATGAATCCCAGCCAGCCGATCGAGCGAATCGCTGCCCGCCACGTCGGACGACTGCCGCACACGATCCGTTTCCTGCTGCGCGCGATCGGCGCGACGAACCGCAACGGCTCCAACCTCGCGAGCTATCTTCTTTTCGAGGCTTCGTTCTGCCGTGCCCTGATCGAGCTCGGCTACGACGACACCATGGCACGCCGCGAAGAAGTGCTTGCGTTCATGCAGGGAATGGCGCCGGAGACGCCGCGCTTCGGGGAGCTCGCGCCCGCCTGACGCGGCGGCCACGAAAAGTGCCCCTGCGGCACTCGGAGCCGATGCGGTTCAAGCAGGAAACGTTGCCGGCAACGCGGGAATGCCGCAGAGATCGGGCCCGAGGGGGCGTGGCCTCTCGTGGCGCAGCGTGGCGCAGATACCCTGCCGTGCGGCTACTCTCAATTTGCTACACTGCAGGAGAAGGCTGCCGCCCGTCAGCCCCACCCTACGAACACGGAACAGCCATGAGCGACCAGTCGACCGTCAACGATCCGTTCGAGATGTTGCGCAGGATGTGGGCGCAGGCGGGTCTGCCCCTCGGCGGCATGTCCGTGCCCGGCATCCCGTTTCCCGGCCTGCCTCTGCCGGCTATGGCGCTGCCGACCTTCAATGTGGAAGAGCTGGAGAAGCGGATCTCCGACCTGAAGACCGTCGAGAACTGGCTCACCCTCAATCTCAACGTGCTCAAGATGACCATCCAGGGCCTCGAAATGCAGAAGTCGACGCTGCATGCCCTCAAGGCCATGCGCCCCACGGTCTCGAGCACGACGACCGCGGAGGGAGCCCTGCAGAGCGCGGCGGAAGCCTGGTGGAACATGTTCCAGCAGGTGACCTCGCCGGGCACGCGACCGGAGAACGAGGAAAAATAGATGTTCCGGCTCGGCCATGCGCGCGCCGCTCACTGGCGCGACGCGGTCGATGCCTGCCTGGGCCAGCTCGCGCCCGTCCCAGCGGCGGCAACGCTCGGGTTCGTCTATCTCGCCGACGCGCTGGCACCGCACGCGGGGGAGATCCTAGCGCGTCTCGAAGCGGATACCGGCATCGGCGATTGGGTTGGCAGCGTCGGGGTGGGAGTCCTGGCGACCGGGACCGAGTATCTGGACGAGTCAGCGCTGGTGGTGCTGCTCGCCGATTTTCCGGTCGGCGAGTTTCAGGTCTTCTCGGGCCGTAGGCGACCGCCCGCGGCGGGCACACGCACCGCGAGCGGCGCGTCCGCCGCGCATTTCGCCGTCGTGCACGGCGATCCTCACACCGAGTCGATCCCGCAACTCGTCGAGGACATGGCAGGAAAGGTCGAGAGCGGGTTCCTGATCGGTGGCCTCGCGAGCGCGCGTGGCGAAACCATCCAGATTGCGAACGGAGTGCTGAGCGGTGGGCTCTCCGGCGTGGTCCTGTCCTCGCGCGTCCCTGTCGTGACCCGCCTGACCCAGGGATGCCAGCCGCTTGTGCCTGCACGCGGGCGAGCGGTGGCGCATCACCGCATCACCGAAGCGGAGCGGAACGTCATCGTCACGCTCGACCACCGGCCGGCCCTCGACGTGCTCTTGGAGGATCTCGGTGCACCGTTCGCGCGCGATCTCGCGCGGGCTGCGCATCAGATCTTCGCCGGGCTGCCGATCGAGGGTTCCGACACCGGTGACTATGTCGTTCGCAACCTCGTCGGTATCGATCCGAAGAACAGACTTGTCGCCATCGGCGCCGAGGTCGAGGCGGACATGCCACTCATGTTCTGCCGGCGCGATTCGGAGGCCGCGCGAGCGGATCTCGAGAGAATGCTCGCTGAGCTCTCCGCCGAGTTGGTCGGCACGCCGAAGGGCGCGCTCTACTATTCCTGCCTCGGCCGTGGCGAGCACATGTTCGGCGAGCGCTCGGCCGAGCTCGAGATCGTGCGCCGTCGGCTCGGCGACCTTCCGCTTGCCGGATTCTTCGCGAACGGCGAGATCTCTCACGACCGGCTCTACGGCTATACCGGCGTCCTCGCCGTGTTCACCTGAGCGATGGAACGCGTCGCTGTCGTCACCGGCGCGAACCGCGGCATCGGTCTCGAGGTCGCTCGCCAGCTCGCGC
>Ga0209253_10000799_pt1 | contig 27352 bp, 24 predicted proteins | sample FrelakmetBRP12BR_FD_187145 | JGI IMG/M metagenome (GOLD analysis project Ga0209253, IMG submission 187145) | Freshwater lake sediment microbial communities from the University of Notre Dame, USA, for methane emissions studies - BRP12 BR (SPAdes)... | ecosystem: Environmental > Aquatic >...
GCAGTGCGCATCGATGTGCACCATGCCCACCGGGCGGTCGCGCCCCAGCGCTTTCAGGATCGGGTAGGTGATCGAGTGGTCGCCGCCGACGGAGAGCGGGATCACGTTCGCGGCGCGCAGCCGGTGGAAGAACGCTTCGATGTCGGCCATGCACTGCGCCAGCGAGAAGCGGCTCGCCATCGGCACGTCGCCGATATCCGCGACCCCGAGCGCTCCCATCGGCGCGATCTTCAGCACGTGCTCGTAGGGGCCGACGCGCTCCACGCTGCGCACCGCGCGCGGGCCGAGACGCGCCCCGGCCCGGTTGGTCACGCCCAGGTCCATCGGCACGCCGACCAGCGCGACATCGATGTCGCAGAATTCGCCCTGTCCGCTCGCGCCTGCCGCGTCGCGAGCGAGCACCGGTGCGCCGAGAAAGGTCGCCACGCCGGCGAACGGCCACTTGCGCCGCTCCGGGTCGACGAACACGCTGGCGGCAACCGCGGCGAAGGCGGGATCGAAGACGTCCCCGCCCTTGGCGTTCGCATATCTGGCGCGCAGGGCTTCGAGTTTCTCTGGCTTCATTCGCTTGGCACCGTGGCGCGCACGCGGGGGAATCGAACGCCGGCCTACCGGACGTCCGCGCCGTCGTTCGCGGCGGCGAACGTCTGCAGGTGGTGGTGGGCTTCCTCGGCGGATTCGTAGATGTGCGGCGCGAGCCCGCGCTGCGCCAGCGCGTCGCCCAGCTTCATCCGCAGGAAGTTCGACGTCGTGTAGCGCGTGACGCCCCAGTAGTAGCGCTCGACCAGCGCCTCGACCATTTCGGTCCAGGCGTCGACCTGCTCCGGGCTGATCTCGAAGTTGTCGTAGTTGACGATCGCGTAGACCTTGCGTCCGAGCGGGGCCAGCTTGCGGTCGATCTCGGCGCGGACCTCGTCGATGTCCTGGCGCGAACGGATGGCCAGGCGCTCGAAGTTGATGAAGAAGAGATTCTGGTCCGCCGCGTAGACGAGCCGGCGCGCGAGCGGAATCGCGAGCATCCGCTCGCGGAGGTTCATCGGACCGTCGCGGAAGATGGTCGGATCCATGAGCTTCGGCGCGCCGCGCAGGACCGGGCGGAAGCCCATCTGCGCGAGGATGTCGCGCTCGAGATCGACGCCGGGCGCAATTTCGGTCAGCTCGAGCCCGTCTTCGCAGAGCCGGAACACGCAGCGCTCCGTGATGTAGAGCGCCGGCTGCCGGCGCTTCCAGGCGTAGCTTCCGGAAAACGTCCGGTGCTCCACTTCGGCCACGAACTTGCGCGCCTTGCCCTCGCTGTCGATGACGAGCCTGCCGTCCCTGACGGCGATCACCAGCTGGCCGGCCGTGAACGTGCCGACGAACACGACGGACTTGGCGTTCTGGCTGATGTTGATGAAGCCGCCGGCGCCCGCGAGGCGCGGCCCGAACCGGGACACGTTGAGATTGCCTTCGCGATCGGCCTGCGCCAGGCCCAGGAACGCGAGATCGAGGCCTCCGCCGTCGTAGAAGTCGAACTGGTAGGGCTGGTCGATGATCGCCTGCGTGTTCGTCGCGGCGCCGAAGTTGAGCCCCCCGGCCGGGATGCCGCCGACGACGCCCGGCTCCGCCGTGAGCGTCAGGAGGTCGATGACCTTTTCCTCGGCGGCCACGCTCGCCACGCCTTCGGGCATCCCGATGCCGAGGTTCACCACGCTGTTCGGCCGCAGCTCCAGCGCCGCGCGCCGGGCGATGATCTTGCGCTCCGACATCTCCATCGTCGCGATGTGCGACGCGGGCACCCGGATCTCCCCGGAGAACGCGGGGCTGTACGGCTCGATGAACGTCTGCATGTGGTACTCGGGCTTCTCGGCGACGACGACGCAGTCGACGAGGATGCCCGGGATCTTCACCTGCCGCGGGTTGAGCGAGCCGCGCTCGGCAATGCGCTCGACCTGCGCGATCACGATGCCCCCCGAGTTGCGCGCCGCCATCGCGATGGCGAGGCCCTCCAGCGTCAGCGCCTCGCGCTCCATCGTGATGTTGCCGTCGGTGTCGGCGGTGGTGCCGCGGACGATGCCGACGTTGATCGGGAACGCGCGGTAGAACAGGTACTCGGCGTCGCCGATCGGCATCAGCGTGACCAGTTCCTCGGTCGTGATGGCGTTGATCTTGCCGCCGCCGAAGCGCGGGTCGACGAACGTGCCGAGGCCCACGCGCGACAGGTGCCCGGGCTTGCCGGCGGCGATGTCGCGGAACAGGTGCGTGATCACGCCCTGCGGCAGGTTGTAGGCCTCGATCTGGTTGCCGACCGCGAGCGCCTGCAGCTTGGGCACGAGGCCCCAGTGGCCGCCGACGACGCGCCCGACGAGCCCGGGGTGGCCGAGATGATTGAGCCCGCGCTCCTTGCCGTCGCCCTGGCCCGCCGCATAGACGAGCGTCAGGTTGCGGGGGCTGCCGACGCCGCCCGGGTCGTCCCTCGCCGCCGCGAGGAAGCGCTCCTCGAGCGCGACCGCGATGTTCTCCGCGAAGCCGATCCCGACGAAGCCGGACGTGGCGAGCGTGTCGCCGTCGCGGATCAGCGCGACGGCCTGCCGCGCGGCGACGACCTTGCCGTGCTCGAACGTGTGCAGTGCGGCGAGAACCTCGTTGACGCTGGTGGGTGTCATGGCAAGGGAAGGTGGTGCGCAGTCGGGCGCATCGAGGGACCCGGAGCGGGTCGTTCGCGAGCTGCAGCGGGTCGTCGGAGATCGGAGCGGCCTCGAGTCGCCGGCATCGCCGCATGTTATCGCGTGGGCGGCGCACGCGCCATCACCCCGCGACGGGACGCCGGCGACCGCGCGGTGCCGTGATCGCCCCGCTGTCGCGCGGCGCGATCGGTGATAACCTCGTCGGGAAGCGGGCCCGGCACGCGGGGCGACGGAATGGCGTGCCGCCGGGCGTCCACGCCGTGGAGAACCTGATGGCTTCGAATCCCCCGCACGCGCTGCGGCTCACCTTCGCCTACGAGGGCGCGCAGATCCGGCTTGCCGGCAGCGAACGCATTGCGATGATCGTGCCGGCGCCCGTGAGCGCGCCGCCCGAAGCCGGACAGACCGGCTACTGGTTCGGCGTGCAGGACGCCGGCGGCCGCCTCCTCTACCACCAGCCGCTGCATCGGCCGATCAAGGTCGACGTCGAGGTGTTCTCGCCGGAGGGGCGGCAGTCGATCGCGCGCGTGCCGACCTCGCAACGCACGGGCCGGTTCACCGTGCTGATGCCGGACGTCGCGGACGCGCACACGTTCGCCTTGCACGGTCCGCCCGATCCCGACCGGCCCGACGAGCCGGCCCGCGAACTGCTGCGGCTCGGCGTCGACGCGCTGCGCCGGTCGAAGCCGCCGCCGGGCGCCGGGGGCACCCCCCCGCCGCAGGGGCCGAAGGGATGAGCGCCGCCGACGGATTCGTGAGCGGCACGCAGAAGATCGTCGACCACGGGCCCGACGCGGACCGCTACAACGTCGTCATCCTGGGCGATGGCTACCGCGGCACGGAGATGGCCAAGTACCACGCCGACGTCCAGGCCTTCGTCGACGCGTTCCGCCAGGCCGCGCCGTTCGGCGACCTCTGGTGCGGCATCAACGTCCACCGGATCGACGTCGTCTCGACGGACAGCGGTGCCGACGATCCGGTCTCCTGCGGCGACGGCAGCGCGGGATCGGGCGCCGTGGCGCGGACCTATTTCGACGCGACGTTCTGCAGCGGCGGCCTGATCCGCCGCCTGCTCACCTGCGACAGCGCGAGCGCGCGCAGCGTCGCGCACGCGCAGGTGCCGGCCACGCACGTGGCCATGGTTATCGTGAACTCGCCGCTGTACGGCGGCTCCGGTGGCGAGGTCGCGACGTTCTCGTCGGCGCCGGGCGCGGCCGAGATCGCGCTGCACGAGATGGGCCACACGGCGTTCGGCCTGGCGGACGAGTACGAGTCCTACGCCGGGTGCGCGAGCGGCGAGACCGGGCACGACGTGTACGCCGGCGGCGAGCCGGTCGAACCCAACGTGACGCGCAACGCCAACCGCGCGTCGATCAAGTGGCGAGCGGTGCTGTCATCCGCCGCCGACGCGCTGCCGACGACGGCGAACGCCAACTGCGGCCAGTGCGACCCGCAGCCCAATCCGCGCGCGGCGGACTACGTCGGCGCGTACGAAGGCGCGCGCTACATGCACTGCGGCTGCTACCGGCCGGCCTACAGCTGCCGGATGCGCACGCTGGGCCAGCCTTACTGCGGCGCGTGCCGGAAGGCGATCCGCGATGCGCTGGCGCCGTACCTGCCGGTCGCCTATCAGGGCCTCTGGTGGAACGCGCCGGCGGGCTCGGAATCGGGCTGGGGCATGAACATCGCGCATCAGGCCGACGTCATCTTCGCGACGTGGTTCACCTACGACGCCGGCGGCAAGGCGTGGTGGCTGTCGATGACGGCGCCGCTCGCGAGCGGCGGGAACGTCTTCACGGGCACGCTCTACCGGACCAGCGGCCCGCCGTTCAACGCGGTGCCGTTCGACCCGGCCCTCGTCGTGCCGACCGCCGTGGGCACCGGCACGCTGACCTTCGCGGACGCGGACAACGGCACGTTCGCCTTCACGGTGAACGGCGTGAGCCAGACCAAGGCGATCACGCGGCAGGTGTTCGGACCGCTGCCGACGTGCCGCTTCGGCACGCAGGCCGACCTCGCGGCCGCGACCAATTACCAGGACCTGTGGTGGAACGCGCCGCCGGCATCGGAATCGGGCTGGGGCCTGAACATCGCGCATCAGGGCGACACGCTGTTCGTCACGTGGTTCACGTACAACCTGGATGGCTCGCCGCTGTGGCTGTCCGCCACCGCGCCGAAGACGGGTCCGGCGGCCTACGCCGGGACACTCTACCGGACGACCGGCCCCGCGTTCAGCGCGACGCCGTGGAATCCCGCGGGCGTGTCGCTCGTCGCGGTCGGCACGTTGACGCTGACCTTTGCCGACGGCAATCGCGCGACGTTCGCGTACACGGTCGACGGGATATCGCAGGCCAAGGCGATCACGCGGCAGATATTCCGGCCGCCCGGCACGGTGTGCCGTTAGCCCTGCGCCGAGTGTCCGGATCGCGCGCATCGGCGGCGCCCGGTGCCGTCGCACCCGGCTGCCGCGGGGGTTACGCGATCGGCGCAACCGCGAAGCTCGCCGGCGGCAGGCCGCGCTCGTAGCGCTCCCACATCGTGACGTAGGCGGCCTCGATGTGGCGCCGGAAGCGCTCGGTGTCGAACAGCGGGCACGTGAAACGATTGCGCGCCAGTCTTTCCTTCAGGCGGGCCAGTTCGCCCGGGGCCCTCGCGAGCGCGAGCGCCCGCGCTTCATAGCCGTCGAGGCTGTCGGTGACGAGCTCCGGCAGGCCGACGGCGTCGAGGAGGCTCGCGGCCACGCGGCCCGCGAACGTGCCGCCCAGGCAGGTCAGCAGCGGCAGTCCGGCCCACAGCGCGTCGCTCGCGGTCGTGTGCGCGTTGCACGGCAGCGTGTCGAGAAACAGGTCCGCCTGCCGGTGCCGCGCGAGGTGCGCAGGCAGGTCCATCCGCGGCGCGAAGACCAGCCGCTCCGGCGCCACGCCCCGCCGCTGCGCTTCGTCCCGCAGATTGCGCACCGCGCCGGCATTGCCTTCCAGCAGCCAGAGCACGCTGCCCGGCAGAGCGCTCAGCAGGCGCATCCAGACGTCGAACACCCGCGGCGTGATCTTGTAGCTGTTGTTGAAGCAGCAGAACACGAAGCCCGCGTCGGGAAGGCCCAGCTCCGCCCGCGCGGGTGTGCGCTCCGCGATCGCGCGCTGGCGGTCGTTCACCTGGTAGCTGTCGGGCAGCCGCACGACCTTCTCGGTGTAGAAGGCGTCGTGCCCCGGCGGGATCACCCGGTGATCCGCGAGGATGTAGTCGAAGTAGGGAGCGCCCAGCGTTCCCGGGTAGCCGAGATAGTTGACCTGCACCGGGCTGGGCCGGTAGCTGAACACGCGCTGCCGTTCGCGGCCGAAATAGCCGTTCAGATTGACGAGCAGGTCGATCTTCCGGTCGCGGATCGCCGCCGCCGCTTCACGGTCGCCCAGGCGGGTGATGTCGACGATCTCGCTCATGGCCCGCTCGATCCTGCCGCGAAGGGCGCTCGCGTCGTTGCGTCCGTTGTCGATGGCGATCAGCTCGAAGCGGCTCTTGTCGTGCAGCTCGAAGAGCTCCCCGATCAGGATCGACGTCGCCTGGTGCCGAAGCTCGCCGGACACGTATCCGATCCGGATCTTCGCGTTGCCGTAGGTCTCGCCCTTCCACATCGCGACCGGGGCGACCGGCGAGCGCTCCGCGGCAAAGACCTCGGCGCAGATCCGCAGGTCCGCGGCCGAGTCCGCCATTCCCAGATAGCCGAACGGCTCCGCCACCTTCTTCCGCGCCCGGACGCCCTCGTTGACCGCGTCGAGGCTCGACTCGAACCGCGACCAGTCGCAGCAATGCATCCGCGCGTGGAGCAGCATTCCCGGCGCGAACGGGAAATCCGGCGCCAGCGCGACGAGCCGCGCGAGCGACGCCGCCACGTCTTCCTGCCGACGCAGGTGCTGCAGGGCAACGGCCCGGTTGTACAGCGCCTGCGCATAGTCGGGCTTCTGCGCCAGCGCGCGGTCGAAGCTCGCCAGGGCATCCTCGGGCCGCTCCATTTCGAGCAAGGCAATGCCCCGGTTGTACAGCGCCTGCACGCGGCCGGGCTCGAGCGACAGCGCGCGATCGAAGCTCGCCACGGCATCCTCGAGCCGCTTCAGGTCGAGCAGCGCGTTGCCGCGGTTGTAGTGTGCTTCCGCGTAGTCCGGCCTGAGCGCCAGCGCACGGTCGTAGCTCGCCAGCGCCTCGTCGAAGTCGCGGAGCTTCTGCAGCGCGAGGCCGAGGTTGACGAAGGCCGGCGCGAAATCGGGTCTGACGGCGATCGCCGCGCGCATCGACGCCACGGCCGCGGGCAGGCGACCGGTCTCGTACTCCACGAGCCCGAGCAGGTGCAGCGCGTCGAAATGCCGGGGGTCCTCCGCCAGGATGTCGCGATAGAGCCGCTCGGCGGCGTCGAGCCTGCGTCCCCGGTGCAGCGCGAGCGCCTGCCGGAACTTCGCGTCGCTCACGTCGGAGCCCGGCAGTCGGCGCAACGAGCCGGTTTCGACCGTACAATGAAGGCTCGCTGTTCCCTTGACTGTCGCCTCTTGAGCCGAGCGAGCATCCGCGCAGTAGTATTCCCAGCCCGCGGAGCGCTTCGTCCGGGCAGCGCGCCGCGCGAGTTGCCGGAATGACGTTCGCGGTCTCGATCTTCCGCCCCCCGAACTACGTCTTTACAAGAGCGTTCGACGACGTGGCGGCCACCGTGTACCACGGGCTGCGCGCCCTCGGGCATGATGCGATCGCGACGACGCAGCTCGCCACGCCCGGTCGGCGCACGATCCTCTTCGGCGCCAACGAGCTGCCGAAATTCGGGCTCGCGGCGAGCGCGCTCGCCCCCGGCACGATCATCTACAACCTCGAGCAGTTCGCCCAATCCTCCCGCTACGCCAACGACGCCTATCTGCAGCTGCTGCGGGCGTTCCCCGTCTGGGACTACAGCCGGCGCAACATCGAGTGGCTGCGCGGCCGCGGGATCGACGCGCGGCACGTGCCGATCGGCTGGATGCCCGAGATCTCGCGAATCGCGCCCGCGGCGACCCAGGACATCGACATCCTGTTCTACGGCTGCGTGAACGAGCGGCGCAAGCATATCCTGGCCGAATTGTACCAACGGGGTCTCGCGGTGGTTCACAGGTTCGGCGTCTACGGCGAGGAGCGCGACGCGCTGATCGCCCGCGCGAAGGTTGTCCTCAACCTGCATTTCTACGAGACGAAGATCTTCGAGGTCGTTCGCGTTTCCTACCTGCTCTCGAACAGCGCGTGCGTCGTGTCCGAGGACGGCCTCGACCCCGACGAGGCCGAATTCGCCGGTGGCCTCGCCTTCTCCCCGTACGAAAGCCTGGTGGCGACGTGCGTCGGGCTGCAGGGTGACGAGCGGCGCCGCAGGGAGCTGGCCGAGGCCGGCCGCAGGCTCATGGAGGCGCGGCGCACGGACAGGTTCCTGCGGGACGCGCTGGGCTGAACGTCCGGCCGGGCGGCGCGGCCGCTACGGCAGGAAGCGCGCCAGCTTCTCGCGCAGCTCCGGCGAGAAGGGGACCGCGCGTCGCGTCTCGAGCGACGCCTGCACGACGATCAGCGTGGCGCGCACCCGCACCTCGGCGCCGGCCTTCGCCTCGACCGCCAGCGTGAGCGAGCTGCCGCCGATCTTCTTCACCCACAGGCAGAACTGCAGGAGCTCGCCGACCTTGCCGGGCTCGAGCAAGTCGACGGCCGCCGTGGGGTCGGTGCTCGCTTCAGGCCTGCGCGGTGACGCGATCGACGAAGCGGGTGATCGCCTCGATGACCGCCTCCGGCTGGTCCCGGTGCGCCGAGTGCCGGCAGTCCCCGAGGCGCAGGAGCTCGACGTCGGCGACCTGCGCGCCGATGCGGCGCATCTGCTCCATCGTCCCGTACTCGTCGTCCTCGCCCTGGATCGCCAGCACCGGGCACGTGATGCGCGGCAGGTACTCCTCGATGCTCCAGTCGCGGAACGCCGGGTCGAGCCAGATCCTGTTCCAGCCGAGGAAGGCAGAGTCGACATCGGCGTGGTAGCGGGCGAGTTTCGCGCGCAGATCCGTGGATTCGTAGGCAAGTTTCGCCGCCGCGATGCTCGCCACCGAGATGTCCTCGACCAGCACGTGCGCCGCGAGCGTGACCACGCCGGCCACGGGCCGCACGCCGGCACCGGCGTGGATCAGCGCGATCGAGCCGCCGTCGCTGTGCCCGACGAGGACCGGCCGTTCGATCGCGAGCGCGTCGAGCAGCTCCGGCAGCGCGACCAGCGCCTCGTCGTGCATGTACCTGACGGTGCGCGGCGCGGAGAGCGGGTCCGAATTCCCGTAGCCGCGGCGCGAGTAGATCAGCACGTTGCAGTTCGTCGCATGCGCAGCGCGGGCCGGGAAATCCCGCCACATCGCGACCGAGCCCAGCCCCTCGTGCAGGAAGACGAGCGTCGGGCGTTCCGCGCGCGCGATCTCGATCCGCTCGTATTCGATGCGATGGGAGGCGACCGCCAGGAACGGCATCACACCCCCAGATGCCTGTGCAGAACGTCCGGCTGGGCGAGCAGCGCCTTGCTGTCGCCCTCGAACACCACGCGCCCCTTCACCAGGATCACGTTGCGGTCGGCGATCGCCGTGACCGCGCGGTAGTTCTTGTCGACGATCAGCGTAGCGATGCCGCGGGCGCGAATGTCGTCGATGATGCGCCAGATCTCCTTCGCGATCTGCGGGGCGAGGCCTTCGGTGGCCTCGTCGAGGATAAGCAGGTCGGGATTCGTCATCAGCGCGCGGCCGATCGTGAGCATCTGCTGCTCTCCGCCCGACAGCTGCCAGCCGCCGTGGTCGAGGCGCTCGGCGAGCCGCGGGAACGTCGAGAGCACGCGCTCGTAGGTCCAGTCGCGGCGGCCGTCCCGCCCCGCGCGGGCCGCCATCACCAGGTTCTCGCGCACGGTGAGGTTCGGAAAGATGCCGCGGCCCTCGGGCACGTACGCGATGCCCTGGCGCGCGACGAGAAACGGCAGGGCGCCGGTCATCGGGCTGCCGCAGACGAACACTTCCCCGTGCCTCGGCTTGACGAGCCCGAGCATGCTGCGAATCAGCGTGCTCTTGCCCATGCCGTTCCTGCCCATCAGGCCGACCGTCTCGCCGCGGCCGATGCGGAAGTCGACGCCGTGCAGGATGTGGCTCGCGCCGTAATACGCGTGCAGCTCCCGCGCCTCGAGCAGGAAATCACTCATCCGCGCCCCCCATGCGCGCGGCTCGCGCCGCTGCGCTGTCCCCCGAGGGGGCGCGATTCGCGCCTTGGGACGGCCCGGCGGCACTCATGGGGTCGCCCCCTCGGTGCCGAGATAAGCTTCCCGTACCGCGGCGCTCGCGCGGATCTGCGCCGGGGGGCCGCTTTCGAGCACCTGGCCGTTGACCATCACGGTGATCGTGTCGGCGACGGCGAACACCGCGTCCATGTCGTGCTCGACCAGCAGGATCGCGTGCTGCCGCGCGAGCTTCCTGAGGAGCTCGACCATCCGCGCGGCCTCCTCGGCTCCCATGCCGGCCAGCGGCTCGTCGAGCAGCAGCACCTCCGGGCGTGTTGCGAGCACCATCGCGATTTCGAGCTGGCGCTGCTCCCCGTGCGACAGCGCCGAGGCGACGCGCTCCCCGCGCTTCCCGAGGCCGGCGGCGGCGAGCGCATGCTCCGCCGCTTCGCGGACCGGCGGATACGCGACGGCATCGCTGAAGATGGACAGCGCGCGCGGCGTGCGCGACTGCGCGGCGAGCCGGCAGTTCTCGAACGCCGTGAACGCGGGGAAGATGTTCGTCTTCTGGTAGCTGCGGCCGATGCCGATGCGCGACCGGCGGTCCGCCGACCGGCGGGTGATGTCCTCGCCCTTGTACGTGATGCTGCCGCCCGAGGCCGTGAGATCGCCGGAAAGGAGGTTGATGAGCGTCGTCTTGCCGGCCCCGTTGGGACCGAGCACCGCGTGCAGCTTCCCGCGCTCGAGCTCGATCGACACGCCGTTCACCGCGGCCAGCCCGCCGAAAAGGCGCATCAGCCCGTGCGTGGCGAGGATCGCGTCACTCATGGTTGGCCTCGCCGATCAGCGTGCGCCGGAACCGTCCCGCGATGCTCGCGAGCCCGCCGGGCAGGAAGATCACCAGCAGGACGATCGACCCGCCGAGCAGGAGCTGCCAGTGCCTGGTTAGCGATTGGAAGATCTCCTGCAGCGCGACGAACGCGAACGCGCCGATGACCGCGCCGTACAGGCTGCCGAGGCCGCCCAGGATCAGCATCAGCAGCACGTTGCCCGACTGGTGCCAGGACAGGAGCTCGGGGTTGACGAAGCCGAACTGCAGCGCCGACAGGTAGCCGGCGAGCCCGGCGAGCGCGCCCGCCAGCGTGAAGCTCGCGAGCTTGTACCGGTAGACCGGGAAGCCGAGCGAGCGCATCCGGTGCTCGTTGCTGCGGATGCCCATCAGCGCGCGGCCGAACGGCGAGCGCAGCACGACGCGCAGGAACCCGAACACCGCGAGCAGCAGCACCAGCACGAAATAGTAGACGTGCGCGGCGTTGCCGAGATCGAAGGGCGTCACGCCGCCGATCGCGGCGACCGGCTTGAAATTCATGCTGATGCCGTCCGATCCGCGGCCGAATTTCGTGTCGTGGAACACGAAATAGAACATCTGCGCGAACGCGAGCGTCACCATGATGAAGTAGATGCCCTTCACCCGCACGACGAACACGCCGACGGCGAGCGCGGCGACGCCGGCCGCGAGGACGGCCGCCGGCAGCGTGAGCCAAAGGCTCGCCGCCTCGTACTTCGGCGCGAGCAGGCCGAGCGTGTAGGCGCCGATGCCGTAGAACGCCGCGTGCCCGAACGAGACGAGCCCCGTGTAGCCGACGAGCAAGTCGAGCGACAGCGCGAAGATCGCGAGGATCATCACCTTGGTGACGAGCTCGGTGTAGAACGTCGCGCCCGCCAGGGGGAAGAGCGCGAGCAGCGCGACGACCGCACCCAGTGCGAGCCGTTTCCGGTTCACCGCGCGGCCCCGGTGCAGCAGCCTTGCATCACCCGACCCGCTTGAAGAGGCCCTCGGGGCGCCACAGCAGGATCGCCGCCATCAGCAGGTAAACGGTGACGCCGGCCGCCTCGGGGATCAGCACCTTGCCGAAGGTGTCGGCGAGCCCGATCAGCAGCGCTGCGAACAGCGCGCCCCAGATCGAGCCGATGCCGCCGATCACGACGACGACGAAGCAGATGATGAGCACCTGTGTGCCCATTCCCGGGTAGACCGACGACACGGGCGCGGCGATCATCCCCGCGAACGCCGCGAGCGCGACGCCCAGCGCGAACACGAGCCGGTACACGAGGTTGATGTTGAGGCCGAGCGCCGAGACCATCTCGCGGTTCGACGCGCCGGCGCGGATCATCATGCCGAGGCGCGTGCGGTGGATCAGCACGTACAGGAGCCCCGCCAGCGCGAGGCAGACGGCCGACATGAACAGCCGGTACACGGGATAGGAGAGCGTCGCGGTGAGCGGGACCGACCAGTTGAAGATCGCCGGAACCGCGACCCCGTGCACGTCGTTGCCGACGATGAGGCTGCGCAGCTCCTCGAAGACCAGGATCAGCCCGTAGGACAGCAGCACCTGCTCGAGGTGGTCCCGCTTGTACAGGTGCGAGAACAGCGCCCACTCGAGCACGATGCCGAGGAGCACCGAGAGCACGATGCCGACGACGATCGCGACGAACAGGTTGCCGGTCAGCGACGACAGCGTGAACGCCATGTACGCGCCGATCATGTAGAAGCTGCCGTGGGCGAGGTTGATGATGCCCATGATGCCGAAGATCAGCGTGAGCCCGCTCGCGACCAGGAACAGGAGCAGGCCGTACTGCACCCCGTTCAGGAGCTGGATCAGCAGCGAGTAGATGTCCATGTCCGGGCGCCGGCACTCGTCAAAAAAATCGCGCGGGGGACGGGAAGTCCACCCGCGCGACAGTTTACAGCCTGCGGCGTCAGAGCTTGCAGCCGCGCGGCGGGTCGGTCAGGTTCTTCACCGCGACGCCGATCACCTTGTTCTCCTTGCCCTCGACCTTGCGCAGGTAGATGTCGTGGATCGGGTTGTGGCCTCTGTTCAGCGCGAGCGGGCCGCGCGGGCTGTCGAGCTTCGCCGCGCTCATCGCTGCCACGAGCTCGGCGCGCTTGCCCGTGTCGCCCTTCACCGCGTTCAAGCCGACGATGAGCAGCTGGGCGGCGTCGTAGCCCTGCACCGCGTAGACGTCGGGCTCGGTCTTGTAGGTCTTCATGTACGCGGCGCGGAACGCGTTGTTCTTCGGGTTGTTGAGGCCGTCGCCGTAGTGCAGCGTCGTCAGCAGACCCTGCGCCGCGTCGCCCTGCGCCTCGAGCGTGCCGTCGGTGAGGAAGCCGGCGCCGACCAGCGGAATCGTCTTGTTGAGCCCGGCGGCCGCGTAGTCCTTGACGAACTTCACCGCGCCACCGCCGGCGAAGAACACGTAGACGACGTCGGGCTTCAACGCCGCGATCTCGGTCAGGTACGACTGGAACTCGACCTGCGGAAACGGCAGCGACAGTTCCTTGATCACCTTGCCGCCGCCCGCCTCGAACGATTCCTTGAACCCGCCGACCGACTCGTCGCCCGCCGCGTATTTCCAGGTGAGCGTGACGGCGGTCTTCTTCTTCTGCTCGGCCATCACCTTGCCCATCGCGATGCCCATCTGCGAGTTCGAGAACGACGTCCGGAACACGTTGGCCGCGCACAGCGGCCCGGTGATCTCGTCCGCGCCGGCGTTGGGGATGATGAGCAGCGTGTTGTTGTCGCGCGCGACCTTCGACATCGCCAGCGCGACGCCCGAGTGCACGGTGCCGACCAGCACGTCGACCTGGTCGCGCTTGATCAGCTTGTTCGCGTTCTCCGGGGCCTTCGCCGGATCCGACTCGTCGTCGACGGTGAAGTACTCGATCTCGCGCCCGCCCGGCTTGCCGCCGGCTTCCTCGATCGCGAGCTTGAAGCCGTTGGTGATCGCGGTGCCCAGCGCGGCGTAGGTACCCGTGTAGGGCAGCATCAGGCCGACCTTGAGCTTCGGCTGCTGCGCCGGCGCCGTCGCAGGCGCCAGCAGCATGCCGGCCGCAGCGCCTGCGGCCACGATCGCGCCCAGACGGCGCAGGAAGTTCGGGGTTGTTCTCATCGCGGGTTCCTCCTCGGGTTTGCTCGCGGGGACCGCCCGCCGGCGGCGCCCCGCGCACTGCGGTTCGACGTCAATGCGCCCTGGCGCGCAGCTTGAAGCGCTGTATCTTACCTGTAGCCGTCTTCGGCAGCTCGTCGATGAATTCGATCCAGCGCGGGTACTTGTAGGGCGCGAGCCGCGATTTCACGTGCTGGCGCAGCTCGTCGGCCAGCGCCGGCGAGCCGGCCGTGCCGCTCTTCAGCACCACGTACGCGACCGGCTTCACCAGCTCTTCGTCGTCGGCCCGGCCGATCACCGCCGCCTCGAGCACCGCGGGGTGCGTCACGAGCGCCGACTCGACCTCGATCGGGGAAACGTAGATGCCGCCGACCTTCAGCATGTCGTCGCTGCGGCCGGAGTACACGTAGTAGCCGTCGGCGTCGATCGAGTACTTGTCGCCGCTGCGCGTCCACCGGCCCTGGAACGTGTCCCGGCTCTTCTCGCGGTTGTTCCAGTAGGCGATCGCGGACGTCGGGCCGTTGATCTGCAGCTCGCCGACCTGGCCGGCGGCCGCCGGCTGGCCGTCGTCGCCGACGATGCGCAGCTCGTAGCCCGGCACCGGGACGCCGCTCGTCCCATAGCGGACCGCGCCGGGCCGGTTCGACAGGAAGATGTGCAGCATCTCGGTCGAGCCCAGCCCGTCCAGGATCTCGACGCCGAAACGCTCGGTCCAGCGCCGGCCGATCTCGGCCGGGAGCGCTTCGCCCGCCGACGTGCAGCGGCGCATCCGGAGCTCCCCCGCCTTCGGCAGGTCGGGGCTCGCGAGCAGCGCGGCGAACAGCGTCGGTACGCCGCAGAAGATCGTCGGCTGGTGGCGGCGCAGGCGGGCGAAGACCGCCGCCGGCGTCGGCCGCTCGGCCATCAGCACCGTCGTGGCGCCGACCGCGAGTGGAAACGAGAGCCCGTTGCCGAGACCGTAGGCGAAGAAGAGCTTGGCCGCCGAGAACACGAGGTCGCCCTCGGAGAGGCCCAGGATCGGCTTCGCGTACAGCTCGGCGGTCTGGATCATGCTCGAGTGCGCGTGCACGGTGCCTTTCGGCGCGCCCGTCGAGCCCGACGAATAGAGCCAGAAGCAGGCGTCGTCGCACGTCGTTTCCGCCGGAACGAACGACGTCGGCGCCGCGGCCGTCAGCTTCGCGAGCGACAGCTGCCGCGCGGCGTCGCTGTCCCCGCTCGCGCCGGAGACGATCACGTGCTGCAGGTGCGGATGCTTGCCGAGAATCGGCGCGAACGCCGGATACAGCTGCACTGACACCACCAGCGCGCGCGCGCGGCTGTCCCGCAGCATGTAGTCGTAATCGTGCGTCGTGAGCAGCGTGTTCGCCGCGATCGGGACGATGCCCGCCTTGATCGCGCCGAGGAAGGCGGCCGGGAAGTCGATCGTGTCGAGGTGGCAGAGGAGCACGCGCTCCTCGGGCCGCAACCCCAGCGCGGTGAACGCGCCCGCGCAGCGATTCACGCGCTCGGCGAGATCGGAGTAGGTGTACGTCCCGGCATCGTCGATGTACGCGATCTTGCCCGCGCGCCCGGCGGCGAGGTTGCGCTCGACGAGGTCGTGCGCCGCGTTGTAGCTGCGCGGAATCTCGATCCGCGGCGGGCTCGCGTCGTGATCGGCGGTACTGAGGGACGGCATGGTGCTCTCCTCCCGGCGCCGGCGACGCCGCAAACTCTCGGGACTCCCCGAACTCGATCGCGCCCTGCGCCGGCGGGTACCGCGCCCGGCCGCCACATTCGACGTCGAGGCAATCTAGATCATGCCCCGGCGATCGTCAAGCACAATACATCCGGTGCGTTCCGCCAGCAGGGCGCCGAGGACTCCGGCGGCGCCGCCGGGATCCGGCCCGCCGTGCTTCCGCGGCCCGCTTCCGGCACCGCCCGATCCAAAGTGCTTGACGCGAAGCGAGCACGTGCAATATATTGCCGAACCCTTCCCCACCCGCCCTCGTCGCCCGCGAACGATGACAACCACGGCCCAGCACCGCGCGGCCCCCCCGGCGCCCCCGGCGAACGACGCAAGCGATGCCGAATTCCTCGCGGCCATGGGCCGGCACCTGCGCGACGCGCGCGAGCGGCGGGGCATTTCGCGCCGGGCGGTCGCGCACGACGCGGACGTCTCGGAAAGGTATCTCGCGCAGCTGGAAGCGGGAGAGGCCAACGCCTCGGTGCTGCTGCTGCGCAGCGTGGCGCGCGCGTTGCGGATGCCGCTTGCCGAGCTGCTCGAGCCGCGTGAACACTCGGTCGAGCAGCGGCTCATCCGGCGCTTCCTCGACGGGCTGCCCGCGCACCGGCTCGAGGACGTCGCGTTCCGCCTCATGCGCGAGTTCGGCGACGAGGCCGCGGCGCGGCGCAGGCGGGTCGCGCTGATCGGCCTGCGCGGCGCCGGCAAGTCGACGCTCGGACAGGCGCTGGCGGCGCAGATGCGCCTGCCGTTCGTCGAGCTCGACCGCGAGATCGAGCGCGAGGCGGGCATCGGCCTCTCCGAGGTCTTCCTGCTCTACGGCCAGGCCGGCTACCGCCGCATCGAGCGCCGCTGCCTCGAGCGCATGGTCGGCGCGCACCCGGAAATGGTGATGACCGTCGGCGGCGGGATCGTCTCGGAGCCCGACACGTACAACCTGCTGCTCCTCAACTGCTTCACCGTGTGGGTCAGGGCGTCGCCCGACGAGCACATGGCGCGCGTCCTCGCGCAGGGCGACCTGCGCCCGATGCAGGGGAGCGCGGAAGCGATGGAGGACCTGAAGCGGATCCTCGACGCCCGCGAGCCCCTGTACCGGAAGGCGGACGTCACGCTCGACACCGCCGGCGAAGACCCCGCGCAGAGCCTCGTCCGGCTGCGCCAGGCCGTCGCGGCCCCGTAATCCTGGAGACACGCATGACACAGGCAACCCTTGCGCCCGCGCCGGACGCCGGAATCCGCGAGCGGCCGCGCATCACGTACGACACGCATCCCGACCGCTACGCGCACTGGAAGCTCGCGTTCGACGGCCCGGTTGCGACGCTGAAGATGGACGTCGACGAGGACCGCGGTCTTGCGCCCGGCTACAAGCTGAAGCTCAACTCGTACGACCTCGGCGTCGACATCGAGCTCCACGACGCGCTGCAGCGGATTCGCTTCGAGCACCCCGAAGTCGGCGCCGTGATCCTCACCAGCGGCAAGGAGCGCGTGTTCTGTTCCGGCGCCAACATCTTCATGCTCGGCACGTCGTCGCATGCGTGGAAGGTGAACTTCTGCAAGTTCACGAACGAGACGCGCAACGGCATCGAGGACTCGAGCCGGCACTCGGGGCTCAGGTTCATCGCCGCCTGCAACGGCACGACGGCCGGCGGCGGCTACGAGCTCGCGCTTGCCTGCGACGAGATCCTGCTGGTCGACGACCGCTCCTCGGCGGTGAGCCTGCCCGAGGTGCCGCTGCTCGGGGTGCTGCCGGGGACCGGCGGCCTCACCCGGATCACCGACAAGCGCCGCGTGCGGCGCGATCACGCCGACATCTTCTGCACGCTGGTGGAGGGCGTGCGGGCGCAGCGCGCGCAGGAGTGGCGCCTCATCGACGGCTTTGCCAAGCCGCAGCAGTTCGCGCAGAAGGTGCGGGAGCGTGCGCTCGCGCTCGCCGCCGTCAGTGATCGACCCGGCGACCGGCCCGCAGACGCGAAGGGCGTCGCCCTCGTCCCGCTCGCGCGCACGATCGACGACGCCGGCTATCACTACGACAGCGTCGACGTCCGGATCGACCGGCAGGCGCGCAGCGCGACGATCACCGTTGCCGCGCCGAAGGCGGCACCGGCGGACGACGTCGCGGCAATCGTCGCCGCGGGCGCGGCGTGGTGGCCGCTCGCGATGGCGCGCGAGCTCGACGACGCGATCCTGCTCCTGCGGACCAACGACCTCGACATCGGCACCTGGATCCTGCGAACCGCAGGCGACGCGTCGCTCGTGCTGGCCGCCGACGCGGCACTGCTGCGCCACCGCTCGCACTGGTTCGTCCGCGAGACGATCGGCATGCTGCGGCGCACGCTCGCGCGCCTCGACGTCACGTCGCGCACGCTCTACGCGCTGGTCGAGCCGGGGTCGTGCTTCGCCGGCACGCTGCTCGAGCTCGCGCTGGCCGCCGACCGCAGCTACATGCTCGCGCTGCCCGACGACGAGGCGACGGCGCCGCGGGTCGCGCTGTCCGCGCTCAACTTCGGCACGTACCCGATGGTGAACGGCCGCGCGCGCATCGACGCGCGCTTCTACGGCGAAGCGGAACCCATCGCCCGGGCGAGCGACGCCGTCGGCCGCCCGCTCGCCGCCGACGAAGCGCTCGCGCTGGGCCTCGTCACCGCCGCGCCCGACGAGCTCGACTGGGCGGACGAGGTCCGCATCGCGCTCGAGGAGCGCGCGAGCCTGTCGCCCGACGCGCTGACGGGCATGGAGGCCAACCTTCGCTTCGGCGGCGCCGAGACGATGGAGACGCGCATCTTCGGCCGGCTGTCGGCCTGGCAGAACTGGATCTTCATCCGGCCGAACGCGACCGGCGAGGCCGGCGCGCTCAAGATCTTCGGCACCGGCAACAAGGCCCGATTCAACTGGGACCGCGTCTGACGCCCGCACCTCTTCCAAGGAACGCACGATGACCATCGACTACAGCGAGAAGATCCCGAACAACGTCGACCTCGCCGGCAACAGGACGCTGCAGCGCGCCCTCCTGCACTGGCAGCCCGAGTTCCTGCACTGGTGGGCCGACATGGGGCCCGAGGGCACGGGCAACGTCGACGTCTACCTGCGCACCGCCGTCTCCGTCGAGCCGAAGGGCTGGGCGCACTTCGACTACGTGAAGATGCCGGACTATCGCTGGGGCATCTTCCTCGCGCCGGCGGAAGCCGGCCGCAAGGTGAACTTCGGCGCGCACAAGGGCGAGCCCGCGTGGCAGGAGGTGCCTGGCGAATACCGGGCGAACCTGCGCCGGCTGATCGTCACGCAGGGCGACACCGAGCCCGCGTCGGTCGAGCAGCAGCGCCACCTCGGCCTCACCTGCCCGTCGCTCTACGACCTGCGCAACCTGTTCCAGGTCAACGTCGAGGAGGGCCGCCACCTGTGGGCGATGGTGTACCTGCTGCACGCGCACTTCGGCCGCGACGGCCGCGAGGAGGCCGAGGCGCTGCTCGAGCGCCGCTCCGGCGACGCCGACAACCCGCGCATCCTGGGCGCCTTCAACGAGCCCACGCCCGACTGGCTGTCGTTCTTCATGTTCACGTTCTTCACCGACCGCGACGGCAAGTACCAGCTCTGCTCGCTCGCCGAATCGGGCTTCGATCCGCTGGCGCGCACGTGCCGCTTCATGCTGACCGAGGAGGCGCACCACATGTTCGTCGGCGAGTCCGGCGTGGGCCGCGTCATCCAGCGCACCTGCGAGGCGATGGTCGCGAGCCGGACCGACGACCCGGCGGCCCTGCGCGCGCAGGGCGTCATCGACCTGCCGACGGTCCAGCGCTACCTCAACCTGCACTTCAGCGTGACGATGGACCTCTTCGGCTCCGACGTGTCGTCCAATGCGGCGACGTTCTACACGACCGGGCTCAAGGGCCGCTTCGACGAGACGAAGATCGCCGACGATCACCTTCTGGTCGGGGCGACGTACCCGGTGCTGGAGATCCGCGACGGCAAGCTCGCCACGGTGGAGGCGCCGGCGCTCAACGCGCTCAACGAGAAGCTGCGCGACGACTACATCCGCGACGCGGTCGCGGGCATCGACCGCTGGAACCGGATGATCGAGAAGCAGGGCGTCCCGTTCCGGTTGAAGGCACCGCACAAGGCGTTCCACCGCCGGATCGGGCCGCTGGCCGCCGCCAGCATCGACCCCGACGGCAATGTCGTGTCGGCGGCCGAATGGGCGGCGAGCGTCGACCGCTGGCTGCCGAGTGCCGCGGACCGCGCGTTCGTCGCGTCGCTGATGGGCAGGATCGCGGCGCCGGGCCGCTACGCCAACTGGATCGCCCCGCCGGCGCGCGGCATCAACAGCCAGCCGGCGGACTTCGAGTACGTGCGGTTCAATTAGGCATGAGCGGGACGCGTGCGCGAGGGGGGCGAAGCCGAGGCCCGCAGGGCGCGTCCCCGAGTGCTCGCGGCGGCCGACTTGCAAATCGCGACGAGGCGGCACGGCCGTGCGAAGGCCGCGGCGAGGCCAAGGGCCCGCCAACGGCGCGGAGGCCGCAATGACCGGAAGCGCGAAGGCGACGGAGGTGCTCCGCCAGCACCTGATCGACCCGGAGATCTGCATCCGCTGCAACACCTGCGAGGAGACGTGCCCGGTCAAGGCCGTCACCCACGACGCGCGCAACTACGTCGTCGACCCGGCGAAATGCAACGGCTGCAACGAGTGCATCGCGCCCTGCCCGACCGGCGCCATCGACAACTGGCGCCGCGTCGACCGGCAGAAGGCGTACACGATCGACGAGCAGCTCTCCTGGGATATGCTGCCGGCGCAGCAGGAGATCGACGCCGGCGCCGCGGCGGACACGCCGCTCGAGGTCGTGCAGTTCACCGCGGAGGCGACCGCGGGCCAGGGCGGCACCGTGGTGCCTCCGTGGTCGGCCGCGCACCCCTACACGAACCTCTACACGATCGGCAAGCCCGCGCTCGCGACCGTCACCGGCAATTTCCGGCTGACCGCCGACGGCGCGTCCTCCGACGTCCGGCACATCGTTCTCGACTTCGGCGGCGCCGCGTTCCCGGTGCTGGAGGGGCAGACGATCGGCATCATTCCGCCCGGTCTCGACGCCGCCGGCAAGCCGCACCACGTGCGCCTGTACTCGGTCGCGAGCCCGCGCGAGGGCGAGCGGCCGCGCTACAACAACCTCGCGCTCACGGTGAAGCGCGTGACCGAGGACCACGAAGGCAGGCCGGTGCTGGGCGTCGCGTCCAACTACCTGTGCGACCGCGCGAAGGGGGACCGGGTGCAGGTCGTCGGCCCGTACGGCACGACGTTCCTGATGCCGAACCACCCGGGGTCGAGCCTGCTGATGGTCTGCACGGGCACCGGGTCGGCGCCGATGCGGGCGATGACCGAGCGCCGGCGACGGCGCATCGCGCTGAAGGAAGGCGGCGAGCTGATGCTGTTCTTCGGCGCGCGGACGCAGGACGAGCTGCCGTACTGCGGCCCGCTGCTCAAGCTGCCGATGGAGTTCATCGACATCAACTTCGCGTTCTCGCGCGTCCCTGGCGAGCCGAAGCGCTACGTGCAGGACCGCATCCGCGAGCGCGGCGCGGACGTCGCGCGCCTGCTCGACGATCCGGACGCCTACGTCTACATCTGCGGCCTGAAGGACATGGAGCACGGCGTCGACCAGGCGTTCCGCGATGCGTGCCGGGCGCACGGGGCGGACTGGGACCAGCGGCTGCCCGAGCTGCGCGCCCAGGGACGCTATCACGTCGAAACCTATTGAGCGGCGCCGCGACCATGAGCACCGACCTCTTCTCCGACGCCACCGCCCCCTCCTTCGACGATCCGCTCGGCATGCTGTCGGCGTGCCACCGCCGGATCGAGCGCCAGCTCGCCACGCTCGACCGGCTGCAGCGGCACCTGCCCGAGCACGGCTGCGACGCCGACGCCCGCGCCGCCGCGCGCGGCATCCTCCGCTACTTCGACAGCGCGGCGCCCAACCACCACGCCGACGAGGAAGCGAGCGTCTTTCCCCGCCTCCGGAGCGCCGCGCCGGGCCGCGCCGAAGTGCTTATCGCCGAGCTTGAGCGCGAGCACCGCGCGCTCGCGGCGAACTGGCGCCGTCTGCGCCCCCTGCTCGCGGGCATCGCCGCCGGCGCGCGCGCAAACCTGTCGCCGAAGCAGGTGGCCGAGGTGCGCGTTGCGTACGAGGGACACATCGCGAAAGAGGAAAACGGCCTCATCCCGCTGGCCGCGCAGGCGTTGGACGCCCCAGCGCTCGCGCAGGTCGGAAGCGAGATGGCCGCGCGACGCGGCGTGGTCTACGGTCGCTGAGACGAAGCGCCCCCACTCTCGCTCTGCGGGGCGGTGGCCTCAGTTCAGCGCGCAGGACCCCGGCCCGCCCGGGTGACCGCACGAGCCGCACGGACCCGCCGCGACGGGCGCCGCTTCCGCGGCCGACACCGCAGTGGCAAAGACGGACAGCTTCTTCGCAAGGTCGGCCGAGTGGCAGCTGGGGCAGTCCGGAACGGCACCGGAGCGGACGAGCGTTTCGAATTCGTGCCCGCACCCGTTGCAGGCGTACTCGTAGATCGGCATGGGCGCCTCCTCCTCAACGTCGCATTCTAAACCGGCCCGGGATGCTCGCCATTCGGGTGCCGCTCCGGTAATTCTCTCCGCGCCGGCGGACCCGATGCGTCATTTTGTCGCGGGTTGGGTCCAACCCTGGCGATTCCCGGATCGGGGCCGCGCCTCCTCGTGACATCGCCCCGCAAAGGGTTTAGGATGTTGCAGTGCAGCAATTCGTCAGGAGGCTCCATGGAAATCGCGGGGAAAGTAGCAGTCATTACAGGTGCCGCCAGCGGCATCGGGCGGGCAGTGGCGGCCGAATTGGCGCGCCGCAGCGTACGGGCGATGGCGCTCGTGGACATGGGCGAGAACATCGATAGCGTCGTCGCCGAAGTCAATGCGACGGCCGGCCGGCCGGTCGCCTACGCCTACCGGGGCGATACGACCGACGAGGCATTTCGCGCGTCGGTCTTCGATTCCATCAGCAGCCAGTTCGACACCGTCAGGATGTGCGTGCCCGCGGCCGGCATCACGCGCGACGATCTCGCGGTCCGCATCGACAAGATCACGGGCAAGGCGCGCATCTATCCGGTGGACCGGTTCAAGCAGGTCCTCGACGTGAACCTCGTCGCGCCGGTCTACTGGGCGCTCGAGATGATCGGCCGCATTGCCGAGAATCGCGCCGCCTGCGGGCTCAAGCGGTGGCAGCCTTCCGAGGGGATGCAAGGGTCCATCGTGTTCATCGGCTCCGTTTCGTCGCAGGGCAACCGCGGCCAGATCTCCTACGCCAGCACGAAGGCCGGCCTCGAGGGAGCGGCGGCGACGATCATGAAGGAGGCCATCTTCTACGGCGTGCGCTGCGGGCTGATCCACCCGGGATTCACCGACACGCCGATGGTGCGCGCGATGGGCGACGACTACATCAGCAAGCACATCCTGCCGTTCACGCAATTGAGCCGGCTCATTCGCCCCGAGGAGATCGCCGACGCGATCTGCTTCATGCTCGCCAACTCGGCGGTGAGCGGCGAGCTGTGGGCGGACGCGGGCTGGCACGCGCCCGCGTAGCACCCGCCGTTCAGATGACGCGCGAGTACTGCGCCTTCTGCTGCGCCTCGCGCAGGTAGCGGTCGAAGTGCATCGCGACGGTGCGCACGAGGAGCCGCCCGCGCATCGTCACCTTGAGCTCCCCGTCGCTCATCACGACCAGCCCGTCGGCCGCGAGGGGGCCGAGCGACGCCAGATCCGGCGCGAAATAGTCGGCGAACGCGATGCCGTACTCCTTGCCGAGCGCGTCGAAATCCAGCTCGAAATTGCACATGAGCTTCTGGATCACGTCGCGGCGGATCAGGTCGTCGGCGTCGAGCTCCACGCCGCGCATCACCGGCAACGCGCCGGTGTCGAGCTTCGCGTAATACTCGTCGAGCGTCTTGACGTTCGCGACGTAGGCGGCGCCGACCTTGCCGATCGCCGAGATGCCGAACGCCAGCATGTCGCAGTCGGGCTTCGTCGAATAGCCCTGGAAGTTGCGGTGCAGCTTCTTGCTCGCCTGCGCGACGGCGAGCTCGTCGTCCGGCTTCGCGAAGTGGTCCATCCCGATGTAGAGGTAACCCGCCGCGCCGAGCTTCTCGATCGCGAGGGCGAGAATCGCGAGCTTCGTCTCCGGCGCCGGCAGCGCGTCGACGTCGACCCGCCGCTGCGGCTTGAACAGGTGCGGCACGTGCGCATAGCTGTACAGCGCGATGCGGTCGGGCGACGCCGCGATCACCTTGTCCAGCGTGGCGGAGAACCCGGCCACCGTCTGCCGCGGCAGCCCGTAGATCAGGTCGGCGTTGACCGACACGAAGCCGTTCGCCCGCGCGGCGTCGATCACGGTCATCGTCTCCGCTTCGGTCTGGATCCGGTTGACCGCCTGCTGGACCGCCGGATCGAAGTCCTGGATGCCCACCGAGATCCGGTTGAAGCCCAGCCGCCCGAGGAACACGACGGTGTCGGCCGAGACCTTGCGCGGATCGACCTCGATCGAGATCTCGGCATCCGGCGCGAACGCGAAGTGGCCGCGCAGCATCCCCATCAGCGTCGACATCTCGTCCCGCGCGAGGAACGTCGGCGTGCCGCCTCCCCAGTGCAGCTGCTCGACCTTCGCCCCCCCCTCGACGAGGCCGCTCACGATCTCGATCTCGCGACCCACGTACTTGATGTACTTGGCGCTGCGCCCGTGGTCCTTCGTGATCACCTTGTTGCACGCGCAGTAGTAGCAGATCGTGTTGCAAAACGGGATGTGCACGTAGAGCGAAAGCGGCGCCATCGGCCGCTCCTGGTTGCGCGCATGGAGCGCGTCGACGTACCTCTCGGCGGTGACGCCGGCGTGGAAGCGATCGGCGGTGGGGTAGGAGGTGTAACGAGGACCGAATCCGTCGTACTTCTTCACCAGGGCGGTGTCGAGAACGAGGTCGGCTGCAGCGGCAATGGCCATGGCAGCTCCCGATAAGCGGACGTACTCCCGCGAATGACGGGGATTGTCACCGGCCCCATTGCAGGCCGCCTTGATCGTGATCAACCGATCGCGAAGGGTCCGGGCCGGGCCGCGGCCCGGCCGCGCGCAGCAAGAGGGGGGTCCGGCGCGCTCAGACGGTCAGGCAGGCGCGCACGCCGTCGGCTTCCATGTCCGCGCCCTTCCCGGCCTTGATGACCTCACCGCGGGAAAGGACAACATAGCGATCGGCGAGCGAGCGGGGTCACAATCATCGCTCGAGTCTGCGCCACTGGAGCGGCTCAGCCGCGGTCCGGCTTCAATGCAATCGCCTGCGCATAGAGCGCTTCACGCGGCAAACCGGTCGCCGCCGCGGCCACGCGCGCGGCGCGCGCCGGCGGCAATTCGGCGACGAGCGCCGCGAGCAGCCGGCGGGCGTCGATGGCGGGCTCGCCCGCCGCGATCTCGGACGCCGGCGGTGCGTCGACGAGCAGCACGAATTCGCCGCGCTCGCGGTGCGTGTCGGCGGCGAACCAGCCCTGGGCTTCCGCGAGCGTCACCGGCGTGATCGTCTCGAACATCTTCGTCAGCTCGCGCGCGACGACGAGCGTGCGCGCCCCGCCCAGCGCACGCTCGAGATCCGCCACCGTGTCCTGCACGCGGTGCGGCGCCTCGTAGACGACCAGCGCGACCGGCAGGCGCGCGACCGCCGCGAGCAGCTCGCGGCGCGCCTTCGCAGCCGCCGGCAGGAAGCCGAGGAAGAGGAATCGCTCCGCGGCGAGGCCCGCCGCCGACAGCGCGGCAATGGCCGCGTTCGCGCCGGGAATCGGCACCACGGCGAGCCCCGCGTCGCGCACCGCGCGCACGAGGCGCGCGCCCGGGTCGCTGACCGCCGGCGTCCCGGCGTCGCTGACCAGCGCCACGCTGCGCCCTGCCTGCAGCAGCCCGACGATCTGCACGGCGCGCGCCGCCTCGTTGTGCCCGTGCAGGGACAGCGGGCGGGTCGCGATGCCGTAGTGCCGCAGCAGCACCGCGGTCACGCGCGTGTCCTCGGCCGCGATGACGTCGGCGCTGCCCAGGATGTCGATCGCGCGCAGCGTCACGTCGCGCAGATTCCCGAGCGGCGTCGCGACCACATATAATGTCCGCGCCACCGCGCGAAAGCGCGGGGCCGCCGCGCCACCGGCACTGCCCGCATCCCCGCTTTCGTCCATGCGAAACCCGACTCCGATCGTATGATCGCCCCGTTCCGGCACGTGCGGCGACCGTGCTCCGCCGCGATGTGGCGCATTGTCGCGAGCGCGCTCGCGCTGTGGCTCGGGCTGCCCGCATTGTCCGCCGCGCAATCCGCCCCGGCAAGCGATCCGGCGCCGCCGTCCCTCGTCGCGGCGCCGCCCGCCGCGGCCGCCACGGCCGAGGCACCCGCCGGCGAGGCCATCGGCGAGACGGCTGCCATCGTCCTCGTGCTGCCGCTCGCGTCGCCGGCCTTCGGCCGTGCGGCCGAAGCGGTGCAGGCCGGATTCCTCGCCGCGGCGGACGCAGCCAAGTCGAAGGTTCTAGTGATCGCGCACGGCGACGACGAGGTGCTCGCAGGCTTCGCGAAGGCGAAGAAGGCCGGTGCGCGCGTCGTCGTCGGGCCGCTCGTTCGCGACGACCTCAAGACCGTCGCCGCCGCGGGGCTCGAGCTCCCGCCGACGATCGCGCTGAACCAGCTCGACGACGGCACGCCGCTGCCGCCGAAGATGTACGCGCTGTCGCTCACGCTCGACAGCGACGCGCGCAAGCTCGCGCGCCGCGCGCGGGACGAGGGCGCCGCGATGGTCGCCGTCATCGCGAGCGACACGCCGCTGCAGCAGCGCTTCGCCGCGGCTTTCAACGCCGAATGGATTCTCGCGGGTGGCGGAGCGCCGGTGATGTTCCGGTTCGACCGCACGCCGGAGGCGCTCGGCTCGCTGCGCCGCGACCTCGGCCGCGCGCAATACGACGCGGTTCTGCTCGCGCTCGACGGCCCCGACGTCGCGCTGGCGAAGTCCTACGCCAAGTCGATCCCGACGTTCACGAGCAGCCTCGTCAACGAGCGGCAGCCGCGCGAGGCGCTGCGCGACCTCGACGAGCTGCGCTTCGTCGACATCCCCTGGCTCGTCGAGCCCGAGGCCGCGTCGTTCGCCGGATTGAAGCGCCGCGACTACGCGAACGCCGCGCTCGAGCGGCTCTACGCGCTCGGCATCGACGCCTTCCGCGTTGCCCAGGTGTTCACCGACGGCCCGCCGGAGAAGCTCGACCTCGACGGCGCGACCGGGCATCTGTCGCTCGACGCGTCGCGGCAGTTCGTCCGCGAGGGCCGCATGATGGTGTTCCGGTCCGGCGCCATCGTGCCGGCCGACCCGCGCTGAGCATGGCCGGCGCGCGCGGGGACGCCGGCGGGCGCGCGGAGACGCTCGCCGCCGAGTTTCTCGCGGCGCGCGGCGTCGCGATCGTCGAGCGCAATTTCCGCCGCCGCTGCGGCGAGATCGATCTCATCGCGCGCGACGGCGACGTGCTCGTGTTCGTCGAGGTACGGCTGCGCACGCGCCGCGACTTCGGCGGCGCGGCGGCCAGCATCACCGCGGCGAAGCGCGCACGCATGGCGGCCGCCGCCGGCCTCTATCTCGCGCGGCTCCGGCGCACGCCGCCGTGCCGCTTCGACGCGCTGCTGCTCGACGCGCTCGACCCTTCGCGCATCGAGTGGCTGAAGGACGTGCTGCAGGTGTGAGCGGCCGCGGCCCGCGGGTTCGCGCCGCGCGCACGCGGGTCGCCC
>Ga0209253_10000800_pt1 | contig 27322 bp, 25 predicted proteins | sample FrelakmetBRP12BR_FD_187145 | JGI IMG/M metagenome (GOLD analysis project Ga0209253, IMG submission 187145) | Freshwater lake sediment microbial communities from the University of Notre Dame, USA, for methane emissions studies - BRP12 BR (SPAdes)... | ecosystem: Environmental > Aquatic >...
CACCAAGGTGATTCCCACCTACAGCGTCATGGGTCCCGTGAAGGCCGCGCTCGAGGCGTGCTGCCGCTACCTCGCGTACGAGCTGGGCGGCAAGGGGATCCGCGTGCACGCGATCTCGCCCGGTCCGCTCAAGACCCGCGCGGCGTCTGGCCTCAAGGACTTCGATCTGCTGCTCACCGAAGTCGAGCAGCGCGCGCCGATCGGCGAGCTGGTGGACATCATGGACGTCGGCTTCACCTGCGCCTATCTTGCAACACCGTACGCGCGGCGGCTGTCCGGCGAGACGCTGTACGTCGATGGCGGCGTGAATATCATGGCTTGAAGATGGCGTAAGGGCGCCCGCAGGACGGGGCACGCGCCGCGCGCCGAATACCCTCGATGTCACCGGAGGCACCACGATGGAAAGACTCTGGATCGCCAACATTGCACCGGGCACCACCGACGACGAGCTCAGGGATCTCGTGAAAAAGTACGCGCCCGATATCGAGTGCACGGAAATCGTGCGCGAAGAAGGAACGGGCTCGCGACCCGCGGCGCTGATGTCGTTTTCGAACAAGAAATTCGACTCGCTTGGCAAGCTCGCGCTGCGCCTGAACGGCATGTACTGGAAGGAACGCACGCTTTCCTGCTCGACGATGCTCGCCTGAGCATCGGTCGTGGGTCCGGCTTCGGCCGGACGCGTTTCGCCGCCTGAAGGCGGCCCCACGAGCAGGCGCGGTGCGGCCGTTGTGGGTCCGGCTTCAGCCGGATGCGTTTCGCCGCCTGAAGGCGGCCCCACGAGCAGGCGCGGTGCGGCCGTTGTGGGTCCGGCTTCAGCCGGATGCGCGTGTCCGCCCCAACGGCATGCCCTGAAACGCCTCGTCGATCGCCCGGCGCAATTCGGCGTAGCCTCGCGTCACCGGGAACTGCGGGAACTCGCGGACGACGTTCTCCGGAGGATGGAAGAGGATGCCGCGATCGGCCTCGCCGAGCATCGCGGTGTCGTTGTAGCTGTCGCCGGCCGCGACGACCCCGAAGTTGAGCTCCCGCAGGCGCTTCACCGCCTCCCGCTTCTGATCCGGCATGCGCAGGCGGTAGTCGACCAGCATGCCTTCCGCGTCCGCCTCGAGCGAATGGCAGAAGAGCGTCGGCTGCCCCAGCTGCTGCATCAGCGGCCGCGCGAATTCGTAGAAGGTGTCCGAGAGGATGATCACCTGGTAGGCCTCGCGCAGCGCGTCGAGGAAGTCCCGGGCGCCGGGCAGCGGCCCCATCGCGGCGATGACTTTCTGGATGTCGGGCAGGCCGAGGCCATGCTGCCGGAGAATCTGCAGGCGCCCGGTCATCAGCCGGTCGTAGTCGGGCTCGTCGCGCGTCGTGCGCGCAAGCTCGGGAATCCCGGTGCGGCCGGCGAACTCGATCCAGATTTCCGGGACCAGAACGCCTTCGAGGTCGAGACAGACGATTTGCATCAAAGGCTCCGCAGGAGGCCCGGGCCGCGGGCGCGAAGGTTCGAGATGACCGCTGCGACCGGTGTTGCCGGTGGAAGCGGCAGGATGGAAAGCGTCGTGAAGCGGAGGGGCGTGGACACCGGTCACGCCTCGGGCGCCGGTTCGACGGGGAGGTCGAGTTTCGCGATCGCGTCCGCGACCGCCCGAATCGCCGCGCCGCGGGGATAGCCGCTCCGCGTGGCGATCACGAGGCGCCGCGAGGGCGCGGGCGGCGCGAAGTCGATGGCGCGCACCAGGGGGTTCGCGTACTTCGGCGTGAGCGCCGAGGCCGGCAGCACCGAGACGCCCATCCCCGACATCACCATGTTGCGGATCGTCTCCAGCGAGTTGCCCTGCTTGCCCGGCGCGGCGGGCCGCGCGAACTCGCGGCAGGCGTCGAGCACCTGGTCGCGGAAGCAGTGGCCGACGTTGAGCAGCAGCAGGTTCTCCCCGGCAAGTTCTTCGGCCCGCACCGATTTGCGGCGCGCCCACGCGTGCTTCGCCGGGACGATCACGCGGAACGCCTCGCTGTAGAGCGGCACGACGTCGATGCCGGCGCCGTCGTAGGGCAACGCGACGATCGCCGCGTCGATCAGCCCGCCTTTCAGCATCCCGTCGAGGTTTGCCGTCAGGTTCTCCTCGATGTCGAGCGGCATCCGCGGCGCGGCGCGCGCGAGCGCCGCGACGAGATCCGGCAGCAGGTACGGCGCGACCGTGTGGATCACGCCGAGGCGCAGCGGCCCTTCGAGCGGGTTGCGGCCCTGCTTCGCCACGAGCTTCACGCGGTCGGCTTCGTCCAGCGCGCGCTGCGCCTGCGCGACGATCTCCTCGCCGATCGGCGTCACCAGCACGTCGCCCCTGCCGCGCTCGAAGATCTGCACGCCGAGCTCGTCCTCGAGGTTCTTCACCGAGGCCGAGAGGCTCGGCTGGCTCACGAAGCAGCGCTCGGCCGCGCGGCCGAAATGGCGCTCCGCGGCGACGGCGACGACGTACTTGAGCTCGGTCAGGGTCATGCGGAGCGGCGATCGGCAGGGCGATAGGTGGCGCCTATCGCCCCGATCTTAACAAAGTATTGGATCGCGCGGCGCGGCGCCCCTATCGTTCGTCCTGTCGCAACCGCAGCGATCCACGATCAACCGACAGGAGAAAGAGACCATGCTGCAGAACCGTGAAGGCAGGCGCGTCCCCGACGTCACGTTCCGGGTGCGCCAGAACAACGACTGGAAGAGCGTCACCACCGCCGACCTCTTCGCCGGGAAGACCGTCGTCGTCTTCTCGCTGCCCGGCGCGTTCACGCCGACGTGCTCGTCGACGCACCTGCCGCGCTACAACGAGCTCGCGCCCGCGTTCTTCGCGAACGGCGTCGACGCGATCCTGTGCGTGTCGGTCAACGACACGTTCGTGATGAACGAGTGGGCGAAGGACCAGGAGGCCGCGAACGTCGTGCTCGTCCCCGACGGCAACGGCGAGTTCACCGAAGGCATGGGCATGCTCGTCGACAAGTCGGACCTGGGCTTCGGCAAGCGCTCGTGGCGCTACTCGATGCTGGTGAAGGACGGCGTCGTGCAGAAGATGTTCGTCGAGCCGCAGAAGCCGGGCGACCCGTTCGAGGTGTCCGACGCCGACACGATGCTGGCGCACATCAACGCCGGGGCGAAGGCGCCCGACCAGGTGGCGATCTTCACCCGCGACGGCTGCCCGTTCTGCGCGAAGGCCAAGAGCCTGCTGACCGAGCTCGGGTACGACTACGCCGAGGTGCCGCTGCCGCACACGACGCGCAGCCGCGTCGTCGGCGCCGTCGCCGGCGCGAAGACGGTGCCGCAGGTCTTCGTGAACGGCCGGCACATCGGCAGCCTCGAGGCGCTCGAAGCCTGGGCGCGCAAGGCGGCCTGAGCGCGCACGCCCCGGCGGCCGCCGCCCCGAGCGGCGGCCGCTCGCGGCAATCCCCCAACGAATCCCCAACGAACCCGACCTGCCGCTCATGGAACAACTCAACGTGGATGTCGCCGTCATCGGCGCCGGGACCGCCGGGCTCGCCGCCTATCGCGCCGCCGTCGCGGCGGGCAAGCGTGCCATCATCATCGAGGGCGGGCCCCACGGCACGACCTGCGCTCGCGTCGGCTGCATGCCGAGCAAGCTCCTCATCGCCGCCGCCGAGGCCGCGCATGCGCCCGCCCGGTGGCCCGAATTCGGCCTGCGTCTCGAGGGGGAGGTGCGCGTCGACGGGCGCGCCGTGATGGCGCGGATCAAGCGCGAGCGCGACCGCTTCGTCGGGTTCGTGCTGGAGGGCGTGGACGCGATTCCCGCCGCCGACCGGCTCCACGGCCACGCACGGTTCGTCGACGACCGCACGCTCGACATCGACGGCCGCACGCGCGTCGCTTTCGGGCGCGCCGTGATCGCGACGGGCTCGGCGCCGAGCATTCCGCCGTTCCTGCGCGGGCTCGGCGACCGCCTGATCGTCAACGACGACGTCTTCGACTGGGACGACCTGCCCCGGTCGGTGGCGATCTTCGGGCCGGGCGTGATCGGCCTGGAGCTCGGGCAGGCGCTGCACCGGCTCGGCGTGCGCGTGCTGCTCTTCGGCCGCGACGGGCACGTCGGCCCGTTCACGGATCCCGAAGTCCGCGCGTATGCGTCCCGCACGTTCCGGGAGGAGCTGGCGCTCGATCCCGATGCGGACATCCGCGCGGTCGAACGCGTCGGCGACGCGGTGCTGCTCCGCTATCGCGACCGGGATGGAACCGAGCGAAGGGCCACCGTCGACTTCGTGATCGCCGCGACGGGCCGCGCGCCGAATGTGCGCAGCCTCGGACTCGAGCGCGCGTCGCTCGCGCTGGACGCGCGCGGCGTGCCGGCGTTCGACCGCCTGACGATGCAGTGCGGGGATCGTCCGATCTTCATCGCCGGCGATGCGAGCGACGACCTTCCGCTGCTGCACGAAGCCGCCGACGAGGGACGGATCGCGGGCGAGAACGCTGCGCGGCATCCCGACGTGCGCCCCGGCCTGCGGCGCCCTCCGCTCGCGGTCGTGTTCTCCGATCCGCAGCTCGCGGTCGTCGGCACGCGTTTCGCCGACCTCGCGCCCGGCACGTTCGTCACCGGCGCCGTCTCGTTCGAGAACCAGGGCCGCAGTCGCGTGATGCTGCGCAATCGCGGCCTGCTGCACGTCTACGCCGACGCGGCGACGGGCCGGATCGCGGGCGCGGAGATGATCGGCCCGGACGCCGAGCACCTCGCGCACCTGCTCGCGTGGGCGATCCAGTCGGGAATGACGGTCGAACGCGCGCTGGAGATGCCGTTCTACCACCCGGTGGTCGAGGAAGGGCTGCGCACGGCGCTCCGCGAGGCCGGCGCAAAGCTGCGGGACCGCCTGCTGCGCCCCGCGGCCTGATCCCCTGGCCGGGGGTGTCGCCCGGCGTCGGCCGGAAACCGATCAGGCGCACGCAGCGGTTCTGCGAACGAAGCGCGCGGTGTAGCATTCTCCACAGTCGGGACCGGGCCGCGCGGCCGTCCTTTCGACGTCGCGCGCGACGCGGCATCCTGCACAGGGAGTGCCACATGCAACTCGGAATGATCGGACTCGGCCGGATGGGCGCCAACATGGTCCGCCGTCTCATGGCCGGCGGACACCCATGCGTCGTGTACGACGCGGCGAGCGCCGCCGTGCAGGAGCTCGTTGCCGAGAAAGCCGCGGGCGCCGCATCGCTCGCCGACCTCGCCGCGAGGCTCGCGCGCCCGCGCGTCGTCTGGCTGATGGTCCCCGCTGCGGTCGTCGACGCGACGCTTGCCGACCTCGTCCCGCATCTCGAGCCGGGCGATATCGTGATCGACGGTGGCAATTCGCATTACGTCGACGACATCCGCCGTGCGAAGGAGCTGGCGCCGAAGGGCATCCGCTACGTCGACGTCGGCACCAGCGGCGGCGTGTGGGGCCTGGAACGCGGCTACTGCATGATGATCGGCGGCGAAGCGGAGACCGTGAAGCACCTCGATCCCGTGTTCGCAAGCCTTGCGCCGGGCCGCGGCGCCATCGCGCGAACGCCGGGGCGCGATGCGGCAGACGGCACGGCCGAACAGGGCTATCTGCACTGCGGTCCGAGCGGCGCCGGGCACTTCGTCAAGATGGTGCACAACGGCATCGAGTACGGAATCATGGCGGCGTACGCGGAGGGACTCGGCATCCTGCAGGCGGCCGACGTCGGCAAGCGGCGGCACGACGCCGACGCCGAGACCACGCCGCTCTCCCATCCGGAGCACTACCAGTACGACTTCGACCTGCCCGACATCGCCGAGGTCTGGCGGCGCGGCAGCGTGATCGCGTCGTGGCTGCTCGACCTCACCGCGACGGCGCTCGTCGACGACCCGGCGCTGTCGAAATTCGCGGGTCGCGTGTCCGACTCGGGCGAGGGCCGGTGGACGATCAAGGCGGCGATCGACGAGGCGGTGCCCGCGCCGGTGCTGACGACGGCGCTCTACGCGCGCTTCAGCTCGCGGGGCGAGGCGGACTTCCAGAACAAGGTGCTGTCGGCGATGCGCTTCGCCTTCGGCGGTCACCTGGAGAAGGGCTCAGGCAAGTGACGCCGGGCCGCTGTTGCGCCCGGTAAACGGCGATCAGCGCGCCCGCGCCGTCGGGGCGCATCGCCCATTGAGGTCGTGCTCCGAGGCGCCGTCGATCGTCACGCGCGCGAACGACCCGATGGGCAGCGCCGCGCCGTCCACGATCCGCACGGTGCCGTCGATCTCGGGCGCGTCGGCCGCGCTGCGTGCGATCGTCGTGCCGTCCGGTTCGCGGGCGTCCACCAGCACGGTCATCGTTTCGCCGACGCGGCGCGCGAGCCGCGCGGCGCTGATCCTCGCCTGCGCCGCCATGAAGCGCGCGCGGCGCTCTTCCTTCACCGCGGCGGGCACGGGATCCGGCAGTGCGTTCGCCGCCGCGCCTTCCACGGGCGAATAGGCGAAGCATCCGACGCGGTCGAGCTGCGCGGCGTCGAGGAACGCGAGCAGCTCGTCGAACTCGCGCTCGGTCTCGCCGGGGAAGCCGACGATGAACGTGCTGCGGACGACGAGATCGGGCCGCGCCGCACGCCACGCCTCGATGCGCTTCAGCGTTCCCTCGGCGTTCGCGGGCCGCTTCATCAGCCGGAGGATGCGCGGGCTCGCGTGCTGGAAGGGCACGTCGAGATAGGGGAGGAGACCGCCGTCCGCCGGGTCGGCCGTCATGCGCTCGACGATCTCGTCGACGTGCGGATACGGATAGACGTAGTGCAGGCGGACCCACGCGCGGCGAGCGCGGGCCAGCGCGTCGAGCGCGACGGCGAGCTCCGTCATGCGCGTCTTGAGCGGGCGCCCCTGCCAGAAGCCGGTACGGTAGCGGACGTCGACGCCGTACGCGCTCGTGTCCTGCGAGATCACGAGCAGCTCCTTCACGCCGGCCGCGAGCAGCCGCTCGGCCTCGGCCAGGACCTCGCCGATCGGGCGGCTGACGAGGTCGCCGCGCATCGACGGGATGATGCAGAACGTGCAGCGGTGGTTGCAGCCCTCGCTGATCTTGAGATAGGCGTAGTGCTGCGGCGTGAGCTTGATGCCCTGCGGGGGCACGAGGTCCGCGAACGGATCGTGCGGCTGCGGCAGGTGCCGGTGCACTGCGGCCATCACCTCGGGCGCCGCGTGCGGCCCCGTGACCGCCAGGACTTTCGGATGCGCGTCGCGGACGAAGGTGCCGCCGTCCTTCGCGCCGAGGCAGCCGGTCACGATCACCCGGCCGTTTTCCGCGAGCGCTTCGCCGATCGCGTCCAGCGATTCGGCGACCGCGGCGTCGATGAACCCGCAGGTGTTGACGACGACGAGATCGGCGCCGGCGTAGGTCGGCGCGATCGTGTACCCCTCGGCCCGCAGTTGCGTGACGATCTGCTCGGAATCGACGAGCGCCTTCGGGCAGCCGAGCGAGACGAAGCCCACCCGCGGAGGGCGGGAGGGCGCGCGCCCGGTCGGGCGCGGCGGATTCGGGCGGCGTGTCGCCATGGAAGTGACGTGTGGAGGCTGTGCGGCGCGGCAGCGCCGCGGACATTGCGCTGCGGCAGACTCACCCGCGCGCGCTGGGCGCCAGCGCGATTTCGCAATGCAAGATAAACCGGGCGGCGCCCCGGGTTGTTGCAGCGCTTCGGGCGCTCAGCGCTTCTTCTCGTCTTCGGCGGGGGATTGTTGCGAAGCACCGAAATTGGGGAACGGAAACGCGGCGAAGATGCCGCGCGTCTGGTCCTGCATCCGCTGCTGCATGTCCATGAACAGCTTCGCGCTCTGCTCGAGATAGTTGCCGAGCATCCCCTGCATCGCGGGCGCCTGCATCTGCATGAACTGCTTCCACAGGTCGGGCGTGATCATCATCTTGTCGCCGTAGATCTGCTTCGCCTGGTCCTGCAGCTTCTTCTGGATCGCGAGGAACGCCTTGACGTTCTGCTCGATGTAGCTGCCCATGATCGTCTGCTGCGCGGTGCCGTAGAAGCGGATCATCTGCGCGAGCATCTCGGAGCTGAACATCGGCATGCCGCCGGCTTCCTCCTCGAGGATGATCTGCAGCAGGATCGCGCGCGTCAGGTCATCGCCCGTCTTCGCGTCGATGACCTGGAACACGACGTTGTCCAGCACCATCTGCTTCACGTCCACGAGCGTGATGTAGCCGCTGTTGGCCGTGTCGTAGAGCCGGCGGTTGGGGTACTTCTTGATGATGCGCGGGGTGTCGCTCATGACGCGCTCCGGTAAGGCAGGGGGAGCATTATAACCCGCTGATTTCTTGGGCGTTTGGATTCGGCCGGCGAAGCGGTGAAAGGACTTTGGTGCGATGCAGCAAAAACCCCTTGACTTCGGGGTTGCGCGTACCTACAATGGATTTTGTGCGGTGCAGCAAAAGCGCCGGCCGGAGCGCAGAACGATAAGCCTCCGGCAGGCCGTTCGACCGGCACCCAACGTTTTGCAGGCAACCGGTCGCCGTTGGCGGCCTGGCTCAACCGTCGATGAAAGGGAACACCATGAACACGAACATGTACGCGCCCACCGAGCAGTTCGCGAACCTGAGCAAGGCGAGCATCGCGCAAGCGACGAAGCTCGCGGCCCTGGCGCTCGAAAACGCCGAGAAGCTCGTCAAGCTCAACATGAACGCCGCCAAGATCGTCATGGCGCAAGGCGTCGAAGGCGCGTCGGCCGCGGCGTCCGTCAAGGACGTGCAGGACGTCTTCGCGCTCCGCGCGAAGTACGCCGAGTCGGGCGTCGAGGCGGCGACCGCCTACACGCGCAGCCTGTACGAGATCTCGTCGGAAGCGCAAGCGCAGTTCACGGCGCTCGCCGAAGAAGCGTGGTCGACGTACACGAGGGACGTCGCCGGCTGGGTCGAGAAGGCCAGCAAGTCGGCGCCCGCGGGCTCCGAGGCGGCCGTCAACGCGTTCAAGTCGACGATCGCTGCGTCGACCGCCGCGTTCGACCAGTTCCAGAAGGCGACCAAGCAGGTCGTGAGCCTGGCCGATGCGAGCGTGCGCGCCGCTTCCGCCAACGCGACGAAGGCTGCCGGCAAGGCCCGCAAGGCGGCGTAAGTCTCGCCGTTACTGCATTGCCGCGCCAAGGGCCAGAGCCCCGGCGCAGGGTATGACACCGGGCGGCTTGCAGCGATGCGCGCCGCCCGGTCCGTTGTGGCGGCTTGATATCGGCGGCGCTGCCCCTATATCCGAGTTGCTGTCTCTACCTGTATCTTTCTCCTCCTCCTGAAAGATACAGCCTCGGCCCCGCAGGGCAACCTGCGGGGCTTTTTTTCGTTCCGTGCTCGAAGATGCGATGCCGGGCGCTAGTCGAGTCTGCCGACCTGCCGCACCGCTTCGCCGAGCTTCTGCGCATCCGCCTCCCAGAAGCGCGCGAGCTCGGGCGCGTCGAGATACTGGATCGGCGTCTCGACCGTCGCCATCGCCGCGACGAAGCGCGGATCGGCGGCCGCGACGCGCGCGGCCTCGCGCAGCTTCGCGAGCGCCGGCTCCGGCGTTCCCGCCGGGGCGAACATCGCCGCCCACTGGAAGAAGACGACGTTGAACCCGGATTCGGTCAGCGTCGGGACGTCGGGGAGCGCCGCCAGCCGTTTGTCCCCCCAGGACGCGAGCACCCGTTTCACGGTCAGAACATGTGCTGGCCGCCGTTGATCGCGATGTTCGCCCCGGTGACGAACGCGGCTTCCTCGCTCGACAGGTACGCGACCAGGCCCGCGACCTCCTCGGGCTTGCCGAGCCGGCCCATGGGGATCTGCGGGATGATCTTGCTGTCCAGCACTTCCTTCGGGATCGCCATCACCATCTTCGTGCCGATGTAGCCCGGGGAGATCGTGTTGACGGTGACGCCCTTCCGCGCGACCTCGAGCGCCAGCGCCTTGGTGAAGCCGTGCATCCCGGCCTTCGCCGCCGAGTAGTTGACCTGGCCGAACGCGCCCTTCTGGCCGTTCACCGACGAGATGTTGATGATCCGGCCCCAGCCGCGGTCGACCATGCTGTCGCACACCTGCTTCGTCATGTTGAAGCAGGAATCGAGGTTGGTCTGGATGACCGCGTCCCAGTTCAGGCGGTCCATCTTCTTGAACGTCGAGTCGCGGGTGATGCCCGCGTTGTTGACCAGCACGTCGATCGGGCCGACCTCGGCCAGGACCTTCTGCGCGCAGGCGACGCACGAGTCGTAGTCGGCGACGTCGCACGCGTAGGCACGAAAGCCGTAGCCCATCTTGTTCATCGCGTCGAGCCACTCCTGCGCCTTGGTGTTTCCCGGCGAGTGGGTCGTGACGACCTTGTATCCCAGTGCGGCGAGCTTGATGCAGATCGCCTCGCCGAGTCCACCCATGCCGCCGGTGACGAGCGCAATACGCGGGACCTTCATTGGCATTTTTTCCTCCTGTCGCGTTGACGTCGGTAGCGACCGGCGCGAGCCGCGCCGGCGCGTGCCCCCTCTTCTGCACGAATCTTAGCGCAGTCGCGCGCGTCGTGGCACGGACGCGGCGTCGAGGCCGGGCGCGACGCCTGGCGGGCGGTCACTCGGCCGCCGCGAGGACGTATTGCCCCGGGGCCGGGGCAAGAGCCGGATGGCGGCGGCTGCCCGGCGCGCGGGGTGCGGTGCGCATTCCTCCGCCGTGCGGGGCGAGCCACGCGGCCCAGTACGGCCACCAGCTTCCCGGCCGGCTCTCGGCGCGGGCGAGCCAGTCGTCGGCGGCCTCGGTCAGGAGCTCGTTCGCCCAGTAGTTGCGCCGGTTCGCGTCCGGCGGATTGACGACGCCGGCGATGTGCCCGGACGCGCCGAGCACGAAGGTCGCGTCGCCGCCCAGCAGCGTCGTCGACCGGTACGCGGAGCGCCAGGGGACGATGTGGTCGTCGCGCGACGCGACGATGCACGCGGGCATCGTCACGCGGCGGAGATCGATCCGGGCGCCCGCCATCGTCAGCGCGCCGCGCTCGCGCAGCCTGTTGTCGAGGTACATGTTCGTCAGGTAGTAGACGTACATGGGCCCGGGCAGGTTCGCCGAGTCGCCGTTCCAGTGGAGGAGGTCGAACGCGGGCGGCGTCTCGCCCTTCAGGTAGTTGCCGACCACGTAGTTCCACACGAGGTCGTTCGCGCGCAGGCTCGCGAACGCGCCCGCGAGCTCGCTGCCGTGGATGCGCTGGCCGGCCAGCAGCGCGCGCTCGCGCGCCGCGAGCAGCTCGCGCGAGACGTAGACGCCGATGTCGCCCGGGTCGGCGAAGTCGAGCATCGTGGTGAGCAGCGTCACGCTCGCGACGCCGTGGTCGCCGCGGGCCGCGAGCACCGCGAGTGCGCAGGCGAGCAGCGTGCCCCCGACGCAGAAGCCAAGCGCGTTGACCGTCCTGCTGCGGGCCACGTCCCGCGCGACCTCGATCGCCGTCAGCACGCCGTCCGCGAGATAGTCGTCCCACGTGAGGTGGCCGAGCTCCGGCGGCACGTTGCGCCAGGAGATCATGAACACCGTGTGCCCCTGGCCGACGGCCCAGCGGACGAAGGAGTTGCCCGGCTGCAGGTCGAGGATGTAGTACTTGTTGATGCAGGGCGGCACGATCACCAGCGGACGCCGGTGGACCCTGGCGGTCGTCGGCGCATACTGGATGAGCTCCATCAGCTCGTTGCGGAAGACGACGCTGCCGGGCGTCACCGCGAGGTTGCGGCCGACCGCGAACGCGCGCGCGTCGCTCATCGAGATGCGGCCCTTCTGCGCGTCGGCGACGAGGTTGGCGAAGCCTTGCGCGAGGCTCGCGCCGTCCGTCGCGAGCGCGCGCTTGATCACGTCCGGGTTCGTCGCCGGGAAATTGGTCGGCGCGAGCGCGTCGACGCACTGCTTCGTCAGGAAGGCGAGCCGGCGCTTGTCGGCGTCGGGCAGCGCCGCGAGCGTCGCGAGCTCGGTCAGATACTCGGCGCTCAGCAGGTAGCCCTGCTTCATCAGCGCGAAGAACGGAAGCTCGCTCCATTCGCGCGCCGCGAAACGGCGGTCGCCGGGCGCCGGCGCGGCGACGACGGGGATCGCCGCGCCCGACGATGCGGCGGCGGACCACAGGGCTTCCCAGCGCGGCCGGTACTTCTCTTCGAGCGCGGCAAGCGTCCGCGCGTCGACGATGCCGGCCGGCGGCGCTGCGGGGGTCGGGACGGCGGACATGGGGAGGCGGAGACGGCCGGAGGAAACGTCCGGAGGGCGCGGCGGCGGGGCGGGCGCGATGGGCGTTCGCTCAGTGCTCGAGCGCGACGTGCGCGAGCGCGATGACCCCGACCCCGAGCCCGATCAGCGCCACCTGCTTCACCGTCTCGAGCGGCTCGGGCCGCCGGTGCAGGCTCGGGATGAGGTCGGCCACCGCGACGTAGAGCAGGCTCGATGCGGCGATGGCGAGGGCGGTCGGCAGCACGTGCTGCATGTCGGCCAGCGCGGCGTACCCCGCGAGCGCGCCGGCGAGCGTCGCGCTGCCGATCGCGACGTTGTACGCGAACGCCTTCCTGCGCGTGAAGCCCGAATGCACGAGCACCGCGAAGTCGCCGACCTGCTGCGGCACCGCGTGCGCGACGATGGCGACGGTCGTCGCGACCCCGAGCGCGGTGCTCGCGAGGAATGCGGCAGCGATGACCACGCCGTCGCAGAAGTTGTGGACGCTGGTGCCGATGAGGATCATGAGCCCCGAGCGTCCCTCGTCGGCCCCGTGCGCGTGCAGCGCGTGCTGGTGTTCGGTCTCGTCGGCGTCGTCCTGGTGCGCCTCGTGCCCGTGCGCGTGCCGCCAGAGCACCAGCTTTTCGAGCAGGAAGAACGCGAGCAGCCCGGCCAGCACCGTCAGCATCACGCGCTGCGCGCTGCCCGTCTCCAGCGCCTGCGGGAGGAGCTCGAGGAACACCGCGCCCAGCAGCGCGCCGACCGCGAACGACACGAGCCGCGAGATCCACGACCGGTGGAGCGCCAGCGTGCCCGCCGCGGCGATCGTCGCGAGCACGCCGCCCGAGAGGGCCGCGATGACGATCTGCGCGAAGGTGGCCAAGGCGGGTGGGGGCGGGGCGAGGAGTTGCGGGGCGGGAAACCGCCGCGCCGATCGCGTCGCATTATACGCACCGCCCGGCGCGCGCCCTGCGCTCGGCGCGGCCCCGTCGGCCGCAACGGCGTCGCGATCGATCGGCGCCCGGCGCGTGCCGGCGCGAGGTCACCCAGGCGTCATGCCGCGAGCCACACGGCGGCGGCCATGCGGCCGGAGCGCCGCTCGCGGCGATACGAGAAGAAACGCGCGGCATCGCCGAACGTGCAGAAGCCGCCGCCGCAGACGTGTGCGACGCCGCCGTGCGCGAGCCGGCGCCGCGCAAGCCCGCAGAGATCGGCATGCCACTTGCCGGGCCGGTGCGGAACGAAGAACTCGTCCGCGCCCGGGTCGACGGCGCGGAACGCATCGCGGACGTCGGCGCCGACCTCGAACGCCGCGGGACCGATGGCCGGACCGAGCCATGCGACGAGGTCGGCGCGATCGACGCCGAGAGCGGCGAGCTCCGCGATCGTGGCCTCGAGCACGCCGGCAGCGAGCCCGCGCCAGCCCGCGTGCGCGATCCCGACCGCGGTGCCCGCGCGATCGGCGAACAGCACGGGCAGGCAGTCGGCGACGAGGACCGCGCAGACGACACCGCGCTCGGCGGTGACCGCGGCATCGGCCGCGGGAAGAGCCTGCGCGAACGCGTCGCGCCCGAGCCGCGCGACCGCCGCGCCGTGCACCTGGTCGAGCCACGCGGGCGGCCCGGGCAGGAACGCCTCGAGGCGGCGCCGGTTCTCGGCCTGCGCCGCCGCATCGTCGTCGGTCCGGCGCCCGAGGTTCATCGACGCGTAGGGCCCGGCGCTGACGCCTCCGGAGCGCGTGGTCACCAGAGCGCCGACGCGCTCCGGTGCCGGCCACTCCGGGACGATCCAGTCGAGCCCCGCGTCGCGCAGCGCCTTGGCGAGCGGCATTGCGTCCGATGGCGTCATTGCCGGCTACGCGCGCGCAGCTCGCGCAGCAGCTCCGCGAAATCCGGAGGCAGCGCGGATTCCCACGCGCAGGCGCGGCCGGTCACCGGGTGCACGAACTCGAGCCGGGCCGCGTGCAGCGCCTGGCGCGGAAACGGAACCGGCCCGCGGCGCCCGTAGGCCGGGTCACCGACGAGCGGGTGGCCGAGCGAGGCGAGATGCACGCGGATCTGATGCGTGCGTCCCGTCTCCAGCCGGCACCGGAGCAGCGTCGCGACGCCGAAGCGCTCGACGACGTCGTAGTGCGTGCGCGCCGGCTTTCCGGTCGCGACGATCGCCATCGCGGTGCGGCGCGTCGGGTGGCGTCCGATGGGGGCGTCGACGACGCCGCCGCGCGCGATGTCGCCCGTGGCGAGCGCGGCGTATTCGCGCCTGACCGTGCGGGCCTGCAGCTGCCGGACAAGCGCGGTCTGCGCGGTGAGCGTCTTCGCGACGACCATCAGTCCGCTCGTGTCCTTGTCGAGCCGGTGGACGATGCCCGCCCGGGGCACGCCGGAGAGCTGCGGCGCGTGGTGGAGCAGCGCGTTCAGCAGCGTGCCGTCCCGGTTGCCGCTGCCGGGGTGCACCACGAGGCCCGCCGGCTTGTCGACGACGATGAGCGCGTCGTCCTCGGCGACGATGGCGAGCGCGATCGGTTCAGGCAGCGCGGCGAGCTCGCAGGGATCGGGCTCGGCGCGCACGACGACGTGCTCGCCGCCGCGCACGCGGCGCGTCGGCATCGCCGGGCGGCCGTCGACTGCGACGCGGCCGGCGTCGATCCAGCCGCGCAACCGGCTGCGCGAGTACTGGGGCAGCGCCTGTGCCAGCACGGCGTCGAAGCGCTGGCCGGCCGCACCGGGCGGCACGGTCACGGTGAACGTCGTTCCGTCGTTCGCGCGCGCCGTGCCGGGGCCGGGCGGCGGGGGGCGCGGAGGGGAGGCAGGGGGTCGGTCGGGCACGGGACGAGCGGAGCGGGAACGGGGCGTCGGGTATAATTGACGGTCTGCCTGGAGCGATCGAACCGCATGCTTCCCTTGTCGCGCCCGCTGTCGCCGATCCGCATGCACGCCGGCGTGCGCGGCGGCCTCCTCGCCCGTCTCGCGCTGATGCTCGTCGTCCTCTTCGTCGGCGGTTGCGGCCTGCTGCCCGACGTCAAGGACGAGTTCGCCGACATGAGCGCCGAGCGCCTGTACAAGCAGGCGCACGACGCGCTGCTCGACGGAAATTATACGCGGGCGATCAAGGTCTACGACGCGCTCGAGGCGCGCTTTCCCTACGGGCGCTACGCGCAGCAGGCGATCCTCGAGTCGGCGTACGCGAACTACCGCGCCGGCGAGACCGCGACGGCCGTCGCGGCCTGCGACCGCTTCATCCGCACCTATCCGAACCACCCGAGCGTCGACTACGCGTACTACCTGAAGGGGCTCGTCCACTTTCGCGAGGACCAGGGCATCCTGGGCTACGTCTACGAGCTCGACCTGTCGGAGCGCGAGCCGAAGGGCATGCGCGAGTCGTTCTTCGCGTTCAAGGAGCTCGTCACGAAGTTCCCCGACAGCCGCTACGTGCCGGACGCGACCGAACGGATGCGCTACCTGACGAACTCGCTGGCGCTCTACGAGGTCAAGGTCGCGCGCTACTACTACAACCGCGGCGCCTACGTCGCGGCGGTCAACCGCGCGCAGGCGGCGCTCGTCGGCTACCCGCGCACGCCGGCCAACGACGACGCGCTGCAGGTCCTGATCCGGAGCTACGACAAGCTGGGGCTGGTCCAGCTTCGCGACGACGCGCAGCAGATCCTGCAGCTGACGTTTCCAAACAGCACGTACTTCACCGCGGAAGCGAAGCCGTGGTGGAAGGCGTGGTGACGCGCCCGGCCTGACCGGCAACGCCCTCGGACCGGCGGCGACGCGGAGGGACGGCGCGCGGCGCCAGCGCCGGAGCGAGCGCCGTGTTCCGCGTCAACCCGCGTCAACCCGGCTCGGCGAAGAACGCCTCGACGTCCGCCAGCTCCCGCGTCCGCCGCATCGGCGGCAGGCTGCGCCAGATCCGCTTGCCGTAGGGCTTGTCCGTGAGCCGCGGGTCGCAGATCATCAGCACGCCGCGGTCGGTTTCCGTCCGGATCAGCCGGCCGGCGCCCTGCTTCAGCGCGATCACCGCCTCCGGCAGCTGGTAGTCGAAGAACGGGTTGCCGCCTTCGGCGCGCAGCGCCTCGAGCCGCGCGGCCAGCAGCGGGTCGTCGGGCGGTGCGAACGGCAGCTTGTCGATGATGACCACCGACAGCGCCGCGCCGGGCACGTCGACCCCCTCCCAGAAGCTCGCGCTGCCCAGCAACACCGCATCGCCGAGCTCGCGAAAGCGCGTGAGGAGCTCGCTGCGGGATCCCTCGCCCTGGACCAGCAGCGGCCACGCGGAGCCGTCGCGCGCGAAGGCGTCGGCCAGCAGGTCGCGCGCGACGTTCAACGCCCGCAGCGTCGTGAACAGCAGGAACGCGCGGCCGCCGCTCGCGCGAAGCACCGGCAGCGCGGCGGCGACCACCGCCTCGGTGTGCTCGCGCGAATTGGGCGCGGGCAGGTCCGGCGGCACGTAGAGGAGCGCCTGCGACGCGTAATCGAACGGCGACTCCCAGCAGCCGGTCGCGGCGTCGGCGAGGCCCAGCTCGCGCTGGTAGAGCGAGAAGTCGTTGCCGACGGCAAGCGTCGCCGACGTGAACACCCACGCGCGGCCCGACTCGGCGACCTGCTTCGAGAACACGTCGGCGACCGATAGCGGCGAGGCGTGCAGCTGCCAGCCGGCCTGCGTGACGTCGACCCAGCGTATCCACGCGTTTCGCGGCGGGCCGTCGCCGGCGTCCTGCCCGTCCTGGCCCGTGCGCCAGCGCGCGAGCTGCGCCACCGCCTCCGTCGCGCGCTGCGCGCAGTGGGCGATGTCCTCGCTGCGCTCGGCGAACAGCGCGAGCTCCGTCGCCAGCCGGTCGAGCGCCGCCGCGAGCTCGTCCTGCGCCTCGCCGAAGCCCGGGCGCTCCGCTGCGACGCGCTGCGCGAGCTTGCCCGGCACGTCGCCGAGCGCGAGGCGCAGTTTCCGGATCGCGGGGCCGACGCCCGCCGCGGCGTCCGGAAGCTCCGCGACTTCGCGCGCTCCGGTACGGGCGGCCACCTCGGCGTCGCGCGCGAGCTCGGCCAACTGGCCCGCGGTCAGCTGCTCGCCGAAGAAGAGCGTCGCGGTGTCCGGCAGCTGGTGGGCTTCGTCCAGCACGACGGTGTTGCAGGCGGGCAGGAGCTCCGCGAGCCCCTCGTCCCTCAGCATCACGTCGGCGAAGAACAGGTGGTGATTGACCACGACGACGTCGGCTTCGAGCGCCGCCTTGCGCGCCTTCAGCACGAAGCAGTCGGCGTGGTGGGCGCAGTCGCCGCCGAGGCAGTTGTCGCGCGTCGACGTGACGAGCGGCCAGATCGTCGCGTTCTCCGGGACGTCGGCGAGCGCTCCGCGGTCGCCGGTCTCCGACGCGCGCGAGAACGCGATGATCCGGGGCAGGTGCCGCGCATCCTCGCGCGACGGCAGGCGCCCTTCGGCCGCGGCGCGCTCGAGATGGTGGTGGCAGACGTAGTTCGCGCGACCCTTGAGCAGCGCGAGCGTCGCGGGGAGCCCGAGCGCGTCGCGGACGAGCGGCAGATCGCGCTCGAACAGCTGGTCCTGCAGCGTCTTCGTCCCCGTCGAGACGATCACCTTGCCGCCGTAGAGCAGCGCGGGGACGAGGTAGGCGAAGGTCTTGCCGGTGCCGGTGCCGGCCTCGGCGACGAGCGCCGAGCGCTGCGCGATCGCCTGTGCGACCGCGGCGGCCATCGCGAGCTGTTGCGGCCGGAAGCGGAATCCGGGCAGCGCGCGGGCGAGGGCGCCGCCGTCGCCGAAGATCGCCGCGAGCGCGGGATCGGCGGCCTCCGTGGCGCCGTCGCTGCGCGCGGTGGTGGCGACGTCGATCAGTTCGCGCTCTTGGCCGCGGCCGGCGCGGCCGAGGCGGTGGCCGCCTTGGCCTTGCCGGCCGGAAGCGCCGCGCGGACCGCCAGCGCCCGCTCGCGAAAGACCTCGTAGGGCTTGTCCACGCGCGCCTTGTACGCGGCGTCGCTCTCGTCGGGGATCCACTTGAGCTCGGCGAGCGACTTCAACCACGCGTCGTAGATCGAGCGCAGCCCGTCCACGGCGGCCCGGTTGCCGGTGGCTTCGCGCAACGCGGACTGGTAGGGGCGCGTGATCGACGCCCGGTGCTTGTCGACGCAGTACTCGCTCTTCGCGCCGTTGGTGCCCTCGGTCGACTGGGCGTAGCCGAACTCGATGATCTCGATGCTCTTCACCTGCCGGCACATCGTGTAGAGGTGCTCGACCGCGTGCAGGAAGCAGTCGACGGCGCCCCCCGTCGCGTACGGGCAGAGGTAGGTCTCGGGCTTCGGGGGGGCGTCCGCCTTCTGGGCGAGCAGCGGCGTGGCGAAGCCGAGCAGGCCGACGGCGAGCAGCGGGATGAGGTGGCGCAAGAGGCTGGGCATGGGAGGGGTGGCGAAGTTGGCGATCGCGAATCCTACCGCGCGGGGCGGGTCGGGCTCAAGCCGGCCGGATGGCCGAGGGTCCTGGACGGGGGCCTGCTGTCCGCGGCGGGAGCCTGCCGGGGACGGTGCCGGCGGAGCGCGCCGGATCAGAGGGTCGCGCCGCCGGAGACCTCGATGACCGCGCCGTTGATGTACGACGCCTCGCTCGACGCGAGCCACGCGTACGTGGCCGCGATCTCCTCGGGCTTGCCGAGCCGGCCCAGGGGCACGCGCTCTTCCATCATCCGGATGATCTTCTCCGGCATCGTCGAGAGGATCGGCGTCTCGATGAAGCCGGGGCAGACCGCGTTGGCCCGGATGCCCTTGCGGCCCAGCTCGCGCGCCCAAGTCTTGACCATGCCGATGACGCCGAACTTGGTCGCCGCGTAGTTGGTCTGGCCGAAGTTGCCGTAGATGCCGACGATCGACGACGCGTTGAGGATGCAGCCGGAGCTTTGCGCCAGCATGATGTCGACGACGGCCTTCGTGCAGTTGTAGACGCCCTTGAGGTTGACGTCGATCACGCGGTCGAACTGCTCGTCGGTCATCTTCCGGAACTGCGCGTCCTCGACGATCCCCGCGTTGTTGACGAGCGTGTCGATGCGCCCCCACCGGGCCATGACGCCGTCGACCATCTTCGTGATGGTGGCCTTCCGGGTGACGTCGACGACGAAACCGATCGCCTCACCGCCGGCCGCGTTGATCAGCTGCACGGTGTCCTGCACGGAAGCGTCCTTGATGTCGCAGACGACGACCCGGGCGCCTTCCTGGGCAAATTTCACGGCTGTCGCCTGGCCGATCCCCTGGCCGGCCCCGGTGATGATTGCCACGTTGTCTTTCAGGCGCATGAATGCGGTCTCCGCTTGGGAACTCGGGGTTCCCGGCCCCGGGAAACCCAAACGGTCGAATTATAGCGCATTTTGTGCAGCGCACAACCGGATTTCCAGGCCTCGTCGATTGCAGGCGACGATTCTACAACGCAATCATTTCAATGTGTTGCGCACAAAATGAGGTCGAGACGCGACGAATTCGTCCGCCTTCGCCCTTTCTTGCCTTGCCGGCAATGCTGCGGCTGCGCATCCCGCGCACCCGGCTGCGGCATCTTGTCACGCCGCCTGCCAGTGCTCGACGACCAGCTGCAGCGATGCGAGCCCGTTCCACTCGTTGACGTCGGGGCGGTAGGCGATGCGCACGGCTGGCGGCAGCGGGTCGCTGTGCCGGAACAGGATGGCCTCGAACCGCTCGCCTCCCCGCGCGAGCGCGAGCTTCGTGTGCGCTCCGCCGACGACGCGCTGGTCGATCACCGCGAACGTGTCGTCGAAGACCGGCGAGGGAAAGCCTTGGCCCCAGACCTCTTCGCGCAGCGCGCGCGCGAGGTCGAGCGTGAGCTCCCCTTGCGCGAGGGCCCCGTCGGAGGCGATGGTCCGCGCCAGGTCGGCCGGCGTGAGCTGCTCGCGCGCGATCGCCTCGAAGAGGGCGCCGAAGCGCGGCAGGTCCGCCTCGGCCAGCGTCAGGCCCGCGGCAAAGGCGTGCCCGCCGAACTTCGCGAGCAGCCCCGGAGCGCGCTTGCTGACGAGATCGAGCGCGTCGCGCAGGTGGAAGCCCGCGATCGACCGCCCCGACCCCTTGACCTCGCCGGCGCCGCCGCGGGCAAAGACCACGGCGGGGCGGTGGTAGCGATCCTTCAGCCGTCCCGCGACGATGCCGACCACGCCCTGGTGCCACTCCGGGTTGAACAGGCAGAGCGTGTACGCGTCGGCATCGGCGGCGTCGGCGGCGCGCGCCTCGAGCTCCACGAGCGCCGCGTCCTGCATCGTCGCCTCCACTTCGCGGCGCTCGCGGTTCAGCCGGTCGAGCTCGGCGGCCAGCGGCAGCGCGGCCGCCGGGGTTTCGGCCAGCAGGCAACGGATGCCGATCGTCATGTCGGCAAGGCGGCCGGCCGCGTTGAGGCGCGGTCCGGCCACGAATCCGAGGTCGTAGCTGGTCGCGCGACGCGCATCGCGGCCGGCGACCGCGAACAGCGCCTGGAGGCCCGGCTGCGCGCGGCCCGCGCGAATGCGCGCGAGGCCCTGCGCGACGAGCGTCCGGTTGAGGCGATCGAGGGCGACGACGTCGGCGACGGTGCCCAGCGCCACGAGATCGAGCAGCGCGCCGAGGTTCGGCTCCGCGCGCCCGGCGAAGTGCCCGCGCTCGCGCAGCGCCGCCCGGAGCGCGAGCAGCACGTAGAACATCACACCGACGCCGGCCAGGTGCTTGCCCGGAAACGCACATCCCGGCTGGTTCGGATTGACGATGAGGGCGGGCGCAGGCAGCGTCGCGGCCGGCAGGTGGTGGTCGGTGATCAGCACCTCGATGCCGCGCGCCGCCGCCGCCGCGACTCCGTCGTGGCTCGCGATGCCGTTGTCGACGGTCACGATGAGCCGCGGCTCCCGCGCCGCGGCCTGCGCGACGATCTCGGGTGTCAGACCGTAGCCGTACTCGAACCGGTTCGGCACCAGGAAGTCGACCTCGGCGCCCATCGCGGCGAGCCCGCGCACCGCGACGGCGCAGGCCGTCGCCCCGTCGGCGTCGTAGTCGGCGACGACGAGGATCCGCTCGTGCCGCGCGATCGCGTCCGCGAGGCGCGCGCTGGCGGCGTCGATCCCCTTCATCGCGGCGAACGGCGGAAGCGTCGCGAGCCCGACGTCGAGATCTTCGGGCGTTGCGACACCGCGCGCGGCGAACACGCGCGCCAGCACCGGATGGACGCCCGCCGTTGCCAGCGTGCGCGCGGCCTCGGGAACGATGCGGCGGACGATTTCCATCAGCCGCCCCGGCGCGCGCTGGCGAGGAGCGTCGCGACGTCCGGCGGCCGCAGGCGCCCGGCGATGCGTTGCCAGATCGCCGGGCGGGCGGCGTGCCACGTCACGGCGTCGCCCCGATCGTCGGCGGCGAGCGCCACCGCCGCGAGCCTGCCCGCGGCGAGCGCGGCCCACGCGGGCGCGGCCCATGCGGACTCGAGCGCCCCGGTGTCGGAAGGGGAATCGAGCGCGACCACGACGGATTCGGCGCCGGCGGCTGCCGCGAGGGCCTCGTCGAGGCCTGCGGGCAACGCGCGCGCGGGCCTGCCGGCGTGCGCGGCGAGCGCGACCGCGATTCCGGCGCTCGCGTACGTGCACACCGAGGGCGGCGGTGCGGATCGCGGCGGCAGCGTGCCGCCGCCGGAAAACCACAGGCTGTTCGCGGGGGCGCGGCCGGCCCGCTCGCGCGCGAGGTTGACCGGGTGCTCGTGCAGCAGCATCTGGATCTCGCTCTGCCAGCGGCGCCACGTGCCTGCGTCGGGACCCGCGGGCAGCAGCTCGCGCAACGGGCGTCCCGCCGCCGCGGCCACCGGGTGCGTGGCGAGCCGTGGCCGGCCGTTGACGCGGACGAAGACCGCGTTGGGGCGCGGGGCGACGAAATTGAGGCCGTCCGCGGCGAAGTGCGCGTCGAGCGTGGCGATCAGCGCGTCGACGTCGCCGCGGTCGAGATCGTCGACGATGCCACCGAGCCGGACTTCGTCGCGCCCGACGACGAGACTCACGGGATCGGCGGCGAGCCAGTACGCGTCGCCCGGGTCCGCGCCGAGCGCGGCGAGCCGGATCGGCGCGATCGGCCAGTCGGTCTGCCGCGGGACCCGATGGAACGCTGCCAGCGCCGCCGCGATGTCGCCCCGACCGCGGGCCGGCGTCCCCGCGGCGGCGAGCAGCCGCGCGAGCGCGGGCGCGTGCGCAGCCGGCGCGTCGGCAGCACGCGGCGCGAGGAGATCGGAGACGACGAGGAATAGCTGCATGCGGCAGTGCGGCGGGGCGGCCGCGATCCCGCGGTCGGGGCGACGGCACGCGCGGCGGAACGGGACGACTCGAGTCTAGCAGGCCGGTCCCGGACCCGCGTGCGATAATCGCCGCCGGCTTCCCCCTGCCGGCGGGCAACCCCGCCCGCACGGCAAGCGATCGATTCCCGGCACGGATCCCCTCGTTGTCACTCTACGAAGTCACCGTCGGCCTCCGGTACACGCGCGCCCGCCGCGGGTCCGGCCGCAACACGTTCATCTCGTTCATCGCGCTGATGTCGATGGCGGGCATCGCGCTCGGCGTCGCGGCGCTCATCGTCGTGCTCTCCGTGATGAACGGCTTCCAGGAAGAGCTGCGCAACCGGATCCTGGCGGTCGCGTCGCACATCGAGATCCGCGGGCTTCCTACGCTCGCCGACGACGCCGAAGTCGCGCGCGTGGCGCTCATGAACCCGCGCGTGAAGGCCGCCGCGCCGTACGTGCTCGGCCAGGCGATGCTTTCGGCCGGCGACGTCAACCGCGGCGCGCTCGTCCGCGGCATCGATCCCGCGCGCGAGGGCGCGGTCGCCGACATCGGGGCGCACATGCGCGCCGGCGCGCTCGAGGACCTGAAGCCCGGCGGCTTCGGCATCGTCCTCGGCGGCGAGCTCGCGCGCGCTCTCGGCGTGCGGATCGGCGATCCGGTCGTCGTCATCACGCCGCAGGGAACGATGACGCCGGCGGGAACGCTGCCGCGGCTCAAGAGCTTCCGCGTCGTCGGCGTGTTCGAGGTCGGCATGTACGAGTTCGACAGCGGCCTCGCGCTGATCGACCTCGACGACGCGAAGAAGCTCTACCGCCTCCCCGGCGTATCCGGCGTGCGCCTGAAGCTCGACGACCTGTTCGCCGCGCCGGCGGTCGCGCGCGCGCTCGCCGGAACGCTCACCGTCGACGCGGAGATCCGCGACTGGACGCGCAGCCACGCCAACTTCTTCCGCGCCGTGCAGATCGAGAAGCGCGTGATGTTCATCATCCTGACGCTCATCATCGCCGTCGCGGCGTTCAACATCGTGTCGGCGCAGGTCATGACCGTCACCGACAAGCAGGCCGACATCGCCATCCTGCGCACGCTGGGCGCCTCCCCGTCGTCGATCACGGCGATCTTCATGATCCAGGGGGCGCTGATCGGGTGCATCGGCACGCTGATCGGCGTGGTGGGCGGCATCCTGCTCGCGCTCAACGTCGGCACGGTGCTGCCCGCGATCGAGCGGCTCTTCAACGTGCAGTTCCTCGACAAGACCGTCTACTACATCAGCGAGCTGCCGTCCGACCTGCAGCGCGGCGACGTCGTCACGATCGCGGGCATCGCCCTCGCGCTGGCGCTGGTGGCGACGATCTATCCCGCGTGGCGCGCGGCGAAGGTGAATCCGGCGGAGGCGCTGCGCTATGAGTGAACCGGCCGCGCCGGCGACGCCCGTGCTGGAATGCCGCGGGCTCGCCAAGACGTACGTGAGCGGCCCGCTCGAGGTGCCGGTGCTGCTCGGCATCGACCTCGCGGTCGCGCGCGGCGAGCGCGTCGCCATCGTCGGCGCTTCGGGCTCGGGCAAGAGCACGCTCCTGCACATGCTGGGCGGGCTCGACGCGCCGACCGCCGGCACCGTGACGGTCGACGGCGTCGATTTCACCACGCTGTCCGAGAAGCGGCGCGGCGAGGTGCGCAACCGCGCGCTGGGTTTCATCTATCAGTTCCATCATCTGCTGCCGGAGTTCACCGCGCTCGAGAACGTCGCGATGCCGCTGGCGATCCGGCGGATGGCGCCGGCCGCGGCGCGCGCCGCCGCCCAGGCGATGCTGGAACGGGTCGGCCTCGGCCATCGCATCCGGCATCTGCCCGGCGAGCTGTCCGGCGGCGAGCGTCAGCGCGTGGCGCTCGCCCGCGCGCTCGTCACCGAGCCGCGCTGCGTGCTGGCCGACGAGCCCACGGGCAACCTCGACCGGCGGACGGCGGGGCAGGTGTTCGAGCTGATGCTCGAGCTCAATCGCGCGGTCGGGACGAGCCTCGTGATCGTCACGCACGACCCGGATCTCGCCGCGCGCACCGACCGGACGCTGCAGCTCGTCGACGGCGTGCTGGCCGGGACGAGCTGACGTTTCCTAAGCGAGACGGAGCGGGCGGGTCCGCCGCTGGAGTTGTGCAATTGAGCGGGTGGGTCCGCAGCTGGCGTTGTGCAATTGAGCGGGTGGGTCCGCAACTGGCGTTGTGCAACGGAGCGCGTGGGTCCGCAGCTGGCGTTGTGCGACGGAGCGAGCGGGTTCGCGGCGGGCTTAGGGTGAGGCATGCGCCCACCGCGAACCCGCTCGCTCCGCTGCGGCGCGCCGAGTTTCGCGAAGAACCGCGTGCACTCTTTCTACGGCTTGGGCTGGCCGGGGTCGTTTTGCTGGGGCTGGGGCGGCGGGCGCATGCCTCACCTTAAGCCCGCCGCCCCAGCCCCAGCAAAACGACGACGCGGCATGAGTGAGATGGCCCTGCGACACCTTGCGCTCAGAGCGCAAACGTCCCCGGAAAGACCCAGAGCAGCAGCGCCGTCATCGTCACGTAGCGGGCGAACTTGCCGATCGCCATGTAGAACACGCACGGCCAGAACGGCAGGCGCAGCCAGCCCGCCACCGCGCACAGCGGGTCGCCGACGATCGGCAGCCACGACAGCAGGCACGCCGGCGGGCCGAACCGTTCGAGCCAGCGCAACGCGTGCGGATGCGCCGCGCCGGGATCCTTCGTCACCCGTTCGTAGACGCGCTCGGCGCCGTAGCCCATCCACCAGGTGAATGCGCCGCCCAGCGTGTTGCCCGCGGTGCCGACCAGCACCGCCGGCCAGAACAGGTCCGGGTTCAGCTTGACGAGGCCGAACACGGCAGGCTCCGAGCCCATCGGCAGCAGCGTGGCCGAGACGAACGCGACTACGAACACGGTGGAAAGCCCGTATTTCGGCAGGGCCAGCGCGGTCAACAGCGGCGCGAACCATGAGTCCATCGCGCCATGATACGAATTCCGGCCCGGCCGTGGGCGGGCAAGGGCGCCAGGGCAAGGCGGGAGGCGGCGCCGCGCCGTCCCGGGCCGATGCACCGCATGGGGCGCCGCGCGGACCGGAAAGGGACGGTTTCCTGCACTTCACGCCTGCCGGAGCGCATTGTGTCGTGCGGCGCTGGAGTCCGGGTAGCCCCTCCCGTACGCTTGGTGCTTGACAGGCAGGCGAGAGGAAGGCAACGCATGAGCACGCACCGACACAGCCCGGGCGCCGACGACGACGAGCGCGGCAAGCGTGGTTACACCGCGCGGCCAACCACGACCAGGCAAGCCCTGCGGGAGATCCGCGGCGGCATCGTCGCGATGTGGTGGGGATTCTTCGACTGGCTGGCCATCGTGTCGTGGAAGATGCTGCTGCTCGTTTCGTTCCTGAGCCTCGTCCTCGCGGGCGGCATACTCCAGCGCCCGACGCCTGCCTTTCTGCTGATCGTCGCCTCCTTCATCATCAAGGCGGTGGCCGGCGGCAAGCGCAAGGCGGAGCTGACCGCCACCGAGGCCACGAAACGGGCCGATACGGAACAGCTCGAGCGCACGGTGCTGGAAGCACGAATGGAAGCGCTGCAAGCCCAGATCGAGCCGCATTTCCTCTTCAATACGCTGGCGAGCATCGATCAGCTCATCCAGGCCGACCCGCCGCGCGCCTCCAGGATGCAGCAGAGCCTGATCCGCTACCTGCGCTCGGCGATGCCCCAGATGCGCGACGGCAGGCGACCCACGCTCGGCCAGCAGGTCGATCTCTGCGGCGCATTCCTGGAAATCATGGCGGTGCGGATGGAGGGCCGCCTGCAGCCGGTCGTGAAGGTACCGGAAGGCCTGAAATCGGCGGTCTTCCCGTCGATGATGCTGCAGACGCTGGTGGAGAACGCCATCAAGCACGGCCTCGAGCCGAAGGCCGAGGGTGGCCGCATCGAGATCGGCGCCGAGGTCGCCGATGGCCAATTGGCCGTCCACGTGCTCGACACGGGCGTCGGCTTCATGCCGAAGGGCGAAGGCGGCGTGGGACTGGCCAATATCCGCGAGCGGCTGCAGGCCTTGTACAACGGCCGGGCCGAGCTGATCATCGGCGTGCCGCCCGCGGGTGGCACCTGCGCCACGATCAAAGTACCCTACGAAATCGCCCCAGCCACAGCGCCCGCCTGATTGGACGAGTGCCCGCATGCGCCCTGTCCCTAACCCCGCCCCCACCGCCGTCGTCGCCGACGACGAACGCCTGATGCGCGACCAGATCATCGGGCGGCTGAAGGAAGCCTGGCCCGAGCTCGAGATCGTCGGCGAGGCCGGCAATGGCCGCGAGGCCGTCGCCCTCGTGCAGAGCCTGGAACCCGACGTCGTCTTTCTCGACATCAGCATGCCCGTGATGGACGGCATCCAGGCGGCGCAGGCGCTGGCCGGCAAGGCGCACGTGGTCTTCGTCACCGCCCACGACGAATACGCGATCCGCGCGTTCGAGCAGGGCGCGGTCGACTACGTGCTGAAGCCGGCGGAGCCGGAGCGGCTGGCGCTGACCTGCGAGCGCCTGCGCGCGCGGCTCAAAGAGGCGCCGGATCCGATGAACGAGCTGCTCGCGCAGCTGTCGCAGCGGCTCGGGGCCGGCGGCCTGAAGCCGCGCGAGTACATGCGCTGGGTCCAGGCCAGCGTGGGCCCCAACATCCGGATGATCCCGACGAGCGACATCCTGTTCTTTCGCGCCGAGGACAAATACACCCGGGTGCAGACCCGGGGTTTCGAGGCGCTGATCCGCAAGCCGATCAAGGAGCTGATCGACGAGCTGGATCCGGACGAATTCTGGCAGATCCATCGCGGCACCGTGGTTCGCGTCGACGCCGTCGAGCAGGTCGGCCGCAACCTCCGCGGCAACCAGGTCGTGCACGTGAAGGGCAGCGA
>Ga0209253_10000801_pt1 | contig 27318 bp, 28 predicted proteins | sample FrelakmetBRP12BR_FD_187145 | JGI IMG/M metagenome (GOLD analysis project Ga0209253, IMG submission 187145) | Freshwater lake sediment microbial communities from the University of Notre Dame, USA, for methane emissions studies - BRP12 BR (SPAdes)... | ecosystem: Environmental > Aquatic >...
CAAGAGTCCAGGAAGAGAACTTGTTCCTGACAAAGCAGCACATTTGGTACAACACTACTGCTACCCCTGGATGGGCTCAAGCTGCGATAGTCATCGTAAATACGGGCGGTAAAGACGTTGTGATTGACAAAGTAACTGTTAGAGGACAAGCAGCCGACTGGGCAAACGTCTACTACAACCGAACACAAGGTGTTGCGATATCAGATGACTTAGAGGTAACACCGAGTAAGCCAACCGGACCCACCTTTGACATTACAGTCCAAGGCGCAACCAGAACATTCAATGTAGCTTCCGACGACATAACATTGAAATCAGGATACACAATGGTGCTGTATATTAACGACCCAGGCAGTATTTCTCTGAACGATGTCGGTATCCCCGTTGGCATAACGATCTTCAGCGCAAACGCTCAGTACTACAAAGAAACTAACGTCCAAGCTGCTCAATAAAAAGGCAGATCCCTACCCCTTTTCCTTTTCTCTGTTTTTTTATCATCGTTAAAGTCATTGCTGCTAGCGCAGAACATCGATAACCGCTGATCTTGTTGGTACAGTTTTGAGCTACTGATTCAGCATACTTATGTGTAGTACCGTTCTACGCACAGCATCTTATCTTTGCACGGCATTGAAACATTCTATACAGCACACCACAGAGGAGACTATCCGAAACGCTACACAGAAAACGCTTCGCGATGCAAGTGAGTAAGTTAATCGCGTCCAAAAAGGCATTGGCTATTCCAGTGACCTACTTGTTCCTCTTCGTTTCGCTCATCGCGCTTGTGTCTATGACTTACGGTTTTGCCATAACCAAGATTGGCGCCAAAAGCGCCGCAATTAAAGTAACAGTCGCCAAACAGAACATGCAAGCTTTAGACAACACGGTGCAAGCAGTTGTGTGGAGCTTCGGCGCCTCAGAAATCGTCTATATGGATGACTGTGGAAGCGTATTCAGGGCAGTGCCATCTGCGAAACGACTCACTCTGAACTTCACGGATGAGCAAACATTCAGCAGTATCGTGTTCAATAATTCACTTGGAAAAGTCTTCTACAATCTTGAACCTTCAGAATTCAACGATGCTGGTTTGTATGTTAGGGGCGACGGAAGGGCAATAATCAATCAAACTGCGTATTCGATGTCTCAGCTTAACTTCGTTGCTGGGGGCGAAGCACAGGACATAGTTCTCTGTTATCGTCCGTTGGTGACTGTTGCGGTCGTAGGCACGCAGGATGGAAGACCGCTAAACCTTGCGCGCATACACATCATAAATCTAAGTTATTCGCAGAACTTGGGCTTGACTGAGAAGTTCTATCTCAAAATAACATCGTTGAACGTCACAGCTAATACGTATCCCCATGTCTTCAACCAATCAATGACTTCCATCGCCTTGAAAGCAAACTTTGACGGGGCCCAGACAACTGTTTGGATTCCTATTTCAAGCAACACTAACGGCGCAATCGTGAACTTGGAAACCATGGTCTGCAACATAAAGATACAGAGTGCGGGGGCATAACTTACGCCATCAATAGCGCCTAACTACCTTTACACCTTCGTCGCTCTGATAGCTGTCAGCGCACTGCTCGTGTTTTCGTTTATGGCTTACGCGAATACACTGCAGTTTGCGACTGAAGCAAGACGATTGAAAAACCTGATGGATCAAGTGGCGGCCAAATGTACAGAACTGGCAACGCTTACTCTGGTCACAAATGCAACAGCCGAAGACTTCATCCAAATGCCTTCTGCCATAGGCAACAAGCAGTATTGGCTCCGGCTTCGGAATAATTCCGCAAATGCTTGGATAGAAGGCGGTTTCGGGAGTACTGCCCTAGACGGGACGGATCTGCGTGTCTATCTTCCTCAGGAAACGTCAGCTGCTGGATTTTTTTTGGGTGGCCATGGAGCAGCTCACATAGAGTGCAATGCTGTTGCAGGTGCGCTTCACATTACGTTAGGTTCCAAGACAAGAGGGTAGAAAAATGAAGTTTACCGTAAGACCGAAAAGAGACAAATTACAGGAGAAAGAAGCTTTTCAACAGATGATGAACGATGAGAGCGGCCCAATCGAGTCTCTGGACATTAAGAAGTGGAGCATTCCTGAAGGTCATATAGAAATCGAAAACTATCCACTTAAATCGCCCTTCTCCTATGCTGCGATTGTCCAGAGCGAGGACACGTTGGAATACTTGTACATTTTAGATGAGCTTCCATTATCCAAAGATGAGCGAGACGCTTACTATAGGTTAAGAAACATTTTAGAGTTTGAACTGATGGCGCCTGAAGGCGAGGAAACCCTGTTAGAATCTTTTCGAAGGCAGATGCCAAAAATAATTGAAGAGCACCAGAAGCAATTCAGCCAGATCTCTCCTGTGGGGTTGCGCAAAATTTTCTATTACCTCGAAAGAGATATCGTGGGCTACGGGAAGGTAGATCCGTTAATGTACGATGATAACGCAGAAGACATTGGCTGCAGCGGAATAAACAAACCCATCTTCCTTTGGCACAGAAAATATGAGAACATAAAAACCAACATCATTTTCAGAGATGAACAAGAACTCGATGATTTTATCATGCGCGTAGTCCACAAATCTGGAAAGCATGTAAGCATTGCCTTCCCCATAGTAGACGTTACTTTACCAGAGAAACATAGACTCGCTGTTTCGTTTGGAAAAGAAACGACCCCTGCCGGAACAGCTTTCACGATAAGAAAATTCCGCAAAGACCCATTTACTATCATAGATCTGATTGAAAACGAGACAATAAACGAGAGCATTGCCGCGTACCTCTGGCTTTTGATGGAAAACAAAATGTCTGTCATGATCATTGGAGCAACAGGAGCAGGAAAAACCACAGCATTAAACGCCGTCGCTTGTCTCATCCGACCAAACCACAAAATAATCTCGGTTGAAGAAGTTGCCGAGATCAATCTTCCACATGAAAACTGGACCTCCAGCATTGCCCGCTCAGGCTTCGGCGTGGAAGGCGAAGGCGAAATCACGCTGTACGATCTAATCAAATCAGCGGTTAGACACCGGCCCGACCTCATCATCGTAGGTGAGGTTCGAGGAGAGGAATCCTACGTACTCTTTCAAGCGCTAGCAACCGGCCACGGAGGTTTATGCACACTACACGCTGAAGACGTGGACACAGCCACCAAACGGCTTACACAGCCGCCCATGAGTATTCCGGAAACAATAATTCCGCTCATGAACTGTGTGATATCAGTCAAAAACGTTCGGACGCCAGTCTTCCTAGATTCAGGGAAACGCCTTTCGAGCAGAAAATTCATCAACGTTTCCGAAATAAGGAACGCAAGCAGTTTCCAAGAAGTCTTCAACTGGAACCCATCAACTGACACATTCCAAGAGAACGTGGCCAGCAGTTATCTCTTGAAGAAGATGTCGCAAAGCCTTGACATTCCTGTCGGCAAGCTCGTCGACGAGATAGAATACCGTAAGCGCGTGCTTGTTCATATGGTTGAGCATAACATCCGCGATTACCGAAGCGTGAATAGAGTTCTCAGCAAATACTACAGCAACCCGCAGCTTTTCCAAAAAGAGTTCCTAGAAGATACAAAGTGGTGAGAAAATTGCAGACGCAGATTAAACCAAAAATATTCGGATGGATAATGAGCGTCTATAACAGCGAAGCCACAAACGAGCTCAACCGTGAACTCCCCTTCGCTGCACTGCTTTTTACTCTGCTCGCGGCTAGCGGAGTGACAATTTTTGAAAGCTGGAGAAAACTTTGCAATGTAGATTTGTTGCCAACCTTTCAGAAAGAAGCCAAAGAAATCGTGCGGCAAGTGGAGGTTCTGGGCTACGACCCGTTGACAGTGATGCACAAGCAGGCAGAAAGGACGAAGTCAAAAAGCTATCGTGAATTTCTCCTTGGATATGTCTCCTCGGTCAGAAGCGGCGGAAACGTGGTCGCTTATCTGAAGAGCAAGCTGCGTTCAATATTCGATGTCCAAAATGCCGCGTCCATTCGTTCAATCGAGAGACTCAGTACGCTTGTAGAGGCGTATGCAGTGATGCTCATCGTAACCTTGTGCTCGTATATTCTCTTCATTGTGTTTGCAACAACGTCAATTTTCGAACCTATGAAGGCCAGCGGCACACCAGGCATGTCCAATACAGCTGTATGCCTTCTCATATTTTTCGTAACGCCACTCATCTCAATAATCTTCATGGTAATCGCACATTTTGAAAGAAAAAGCAATCTAATTGAAGTCAAGCAACCTTACAAAGCAGCCATCATTCCGATAATCGCCGTTTCCGCTTTTCTGGCAACAATCATCCTTCTACCACCTCTGAGCTATCTAACAGGCCCAGACATTTTCCCATTCGTAGTCACCGCATGTCTTCTAGCGATTTCGATTCCGCCAACAATGGTCTATGTGCGAGTAACCAGGACAAATGCTGACGCGGAGAACTTCATGCCGAGCTTTCTCAGAGACGTAACCGAAGCCAGAAAGATCGGGCTTTCGCCTGAAAAAAGCATAGTTCATGCCGCCAAACGCACAGGTTACGGTCGCTTCACTGACACTCTCCAACTTGTGAGGAGCCAGATGGAGTGGGGAGTTTCGCTCAAAAAGACGTTCGCATACATCAAGCAGAAAATTCAAACGTGGCCCGTCCTCGTCAACTTTCTGATACTTGTGGAGACGATCAAGATCGGTGGAGGCTCAGCCGCGGCTCTAGACACTCTAACCGAATACAGCGAAAGGCAGAAGGACATTGACTCCAACAAGAGATCGCTTATGCGACCTTATGTGATTTTGGCCTTCATTTGGAGTGTTCTCATAGCCTTAACTACGACGATGGTCGCCATGACCATATATGCGTTGACACAGCTATCGCTTCCTGGAACATCCACATTGCCGCTTAGACTGATGCAGGATCAGATAAACCTCTTCTCTACCGGCATAATTTTGCAGTGTTGGCTCTCCGGGTTCTTTGTAGGCAAAGTTAATGAGGGTACGTTTGCGGCTGGTTTCAAGTACTCAGCAATGCTCGTGATAACCGCTTATGTTTCGTTACTTATCTCGCAGAACTTTATCGGCGGACTTTATGGCGTTATTTCAATTCCAACCTAAAGATGGAGGATGAACTGAGTGCCAGTAATATCCATCGACACTTTTTTTGCATGTTCACTGATGGTCTTGCTGACGCTTTCAGCTATGGCTGCATCTTCGAAGCTTCTTTACCCGTACATCAATAATGCGGTTGACGTGAATTCAGTTGAGAGATTTAGAGAAGCTTCAAAATATATGCTCCTTAGTAAAGGTTCACCAGCAGATTGGGGGCAACGGGACTCGACAATTCTTGAGCGGTTCGGTCTGGCCAGAGCAGGTTCAGATGCTGCTTACGAGCTTGACATCGATAAGGTTTCGAGGCTAAACGACGAAAATTCGTACGCGGTGCCTTACGCTCAAATTTTTGAGGCTCTAAAGATGTCTGATGTTTCTTTCAGGTTAGAAGTGAAACCCCTTTTCGAAGTGTCCATAAATCTGACATCCACCTTTAATGCGGTAAACGAAACAATTTATCAATTCGAAATATCGACTCAAAGGCACGGTGCTCAAGTTCCAGCTAGCCTAAAATGTTATGCGGTCACAAGCAACTATTTTAACGTGGGCTTTGTGGGCTCTGCGAGTGGACAAGCATACGTCAATGTGACTCTTCCGAACAACATCGGCGGACCAGCACTTCTAGCAGTGTTAGCAAAGGCAAACAGCAATACTAACGTCGTGTCCTTCAATGCATACGGTTTTGCTCATAATTCAGCTCAACCGAAGCAAAAAGGCACTTTTCTGAAACTTGGGCCGCTGAACTACACATTGACTGCTTCGACTAAGTATCCAAACATAAACCTATCAGAAGCTTATGCGCTAGCCTTCAACTACAATTCGACATTAACAAAAACGACTGGTAATGACACATTCTCCACCTACAACATTCCACGCATCCTAGACTCAAGCCCAACGTTGCTCGTAGTAACAGGTGAGAACTCCACCGCGTTCTTTGCTGAATGGACAGCATATCCACAAATCCCTGTTGAAGTAGGTGCAAACTTCGCTAACCCAACCACAATAGCATTGACAAATGTATTCGCATATCCCTACATCATCACGATAGGTTCAGCCTTCTACGAGTGCACAGTTTGGATAGGAGGCCCGAGAGGATGAGACGAGAGAACGCTGGACAAATCAGAGTTCTCGAAGCCTTTTTTGCAGTGCTCGTTGTCTTTTCAGCCTTCACCGTCACAACAAGCTTTACAGTGTCGCCGAACAACGCAAAACGCGAAGACTTGGCTTCCATCGGGCTGCAAGCGTTGTTAAAGCTAGATTCTGATGGAAGTTTGGGAAACTATGTTTCAGGCGGCAACTGGAGTCTTTTGCGAGACGTTTTAGACGAAGTTTTGCCAATAGGCGTTTGCTTTAACCTTACAGTCTATGATGATCAAATGCAACAAGTCAACAATGCCATTGTCGCCAACGGCGGCCTTAACAATCAAGAAATAGCATTCGTGGAATACGCTTGCGCATCTCGCAATCCCGTCTTTAATTGTTATACAATTCACATGTGGTTGGCGGTGGCTTCATGAGAAGACTGCGTGCAAACAGTTCAGGGCAACTCCTGATAATCGCTGCCCTAGTCATCGCCCTGCTGATTTCATCAACCACTACTTACATCTATGAGCTCACAAAGGAGACAGATACATCAAAAACACGCGCGATCAACGATTTTATCCTCGCTTTAAAGCAGAACACAAAAAATGCTATAATAAGCTCGCTCGCAAACGTCTCAAACGGTGGAGCAAAAATAACATTGAAATCGAACCTGAACAAGTTGTCTGAAGTTTTTCGGAGTTTGCGACATTCTGGAACGTGCAGCCAATTCTTCATGGTGCATAACGATTCAAATTATGATTCAGGCACATGGCTTTCATGGAACACAAGCGGCCTAGGCGTTTCTAGTGCCTACGCCAATTTCACTTTAACAGTCTATGGAATAACTGCAAAAATAGACATGCCTTACGCGGTTAACGTGACAACTACCATAACAATTAATGGCTCTTACTCTGTTGTGAGTGGAGACGAAAAGCAGGTAACGTTGATTTGCAGAACGTTCAACGAAGCTCAGCCAGCCCTGTGGAAGAACGTTACAGTGTTCTATGAAAGCGGTGGAAATTGGGTCCAAGTCAACTCGACGAACAATCTGTCGATTGTGAATTATGGCAATGGAACCTATAGCGCGTCTTTCACAATCACACTGGCTTCTGACACCGTGGGGGTCTCAACTTGCATTCTCGATTCGCGCGATATTTTTGTTCGCGCCAACATAACATGCCATGCAGTTTAGCTTTCGAGCTGCTTAAATACGTAAGGCATCCTTTTACTTCGGGAAGCTGGGCTCTGCGAATGGCTGAACAGATCTATCGCCATCTTTTCACACTTTTGAGATTAGCTGAGATGGGAGCCCACAGAAGAACCGCGAAAATTTCAACAGAATATTTGGCTGGAAAAATGGGAACTTCTCAGCAGACTGCCTCACGCTATCTCATTGAATTGGAGCACAAAAGATGGATTCAGCGAACCATAACGCCTGAAGGTTGCTTAATAAAGATTACAGACGCAGGTTTAAAGGAGCTCCAAACACTTTACTCAAAGCTACGTTTGCTGATAGAGACCACAGACCCACCGTCAGTAACATTAGAAGGCATCGTCTTCTCAGGCTTAGGCGAAGGTGCATACTACACTTCAAACGATGGATACCGAAAACAGTTCATCGAGAAGCTTGGGTTCGATCCTTATCCCGGAACTCTTAACCTAAAACTCACGACCGACTATGACATGAAGTCGCGTTCAGAACTTGAAGTCTACCCTGCGATTGAGATTGAAGGTTTCAAAAGAGAAGAACGCACTTTCGGACCCGTAAAGTGCTATCCGGCAATACTTGAAAACAGCATTAAGGGCGCCATAATCTCAGCCACAAGAAGCCACTACGACGTGTCAGTCATTGAAATAATAGCCCCTATCAATCTTCGTAAACATCTCAAACTCAAAGACGGACACAAAGTAAAAGTCGAAGTTCTTACGTTACCATAAGACTAGCGATCTTGCATTGGTTCTGAAAAATCCTAAAAGAATCTTGCGCGCGCGCATTCCACGCAATTGTCATAACGCCATAGAGTAAATTCATTGCACTGCATGCTACTATCCGTGCATGTAAGCTAAGAACTAAGCTGAGTGACGATATTGATAAACCGCTTTAAATTTGCGAGTCACCGCAAGTATGTAGCCAAACAGGAGTCCAACAATCAGCCCGCCTAAATGGGCTAAGATGTTAACCTCGATTCCGGCGCTTAGTACCAACAGCATGAAGGCAAACATCAATGCACCTAGAACAGGTTGCCCGAGTATGCGTCTAGCGTAAATGGTGACTGCTCCAAATAGTCCGAAGATGGCACCCGACGCACCAGCTGAAAGCACATATGGCCCTATCAAAAGAGTCAGGATATTCCCAGTCAAACCGCTGAGCAGATATATGAGCAAGTACTCATGTGACTTAAACATTTCTTCGGCTCTAAGTCCGAAAATGAGCAGGAAGATCATGTTACCTGCAATGTGAACGATGTTTATGTGGACGAACATGGCAGTGAAAAGTTGCCAGTACCAACCAGATTCACGAATAACAAAATTGTATTGTCCATATCGCTCAAGAACAGAGTCATCAATTACCATGACGTTCTGGCTGAGGATGGCAGTATAGGCATAAACGGCAATGTTCAAAACAATAAACAGGTAAGTGAGCATAAAACGGTTGGAACCTTTGAAAAAGTGGTTCATCTTCTGAAATCCTCAATGATTTTCTGCTTAATCTTTGAAGAGCTGTCCAATTTGTCTGCGCTAAACCGGCCAATACGCACAACCCTAACCGATGATTCATGCTTTTTTAAATAATTGCGCACAGTTTTCTCCATTCCTTCTTGATCATAACCAAGCGCGATCACTTCAGGTTTGATTTTTTCAACGACCTTTGCAATGTCAAACTCTTCAAAGCCGAGAATTGCTTCATCAACTACCTTCAGCGATTCTACGAGTGTGCGTCGCTGATTTTCTGTCATTATGGGTTTCGCGCCTTTTCTTTTCGAAGCTGTGCTGTCTCTAGCCACGATGACTACAAGCTCAGCGTTAGGTCCGCCCGCTCGTTTTGCCTCTTCCAGGAATTTTACGTGTCCTAAATGGAGCAGGTCAAACACGCCTGAGGCCAAAACTATTTTTCGCTTCTTCTGGTCTTTCTTGCTAGCCATTCAAATTTCACTGCTCCCAACAACCTCAGAGCATCCAATAAACCTTCGCAATACGCAACTGAAGCCAGACTGACCTCAAACTGTCCTTTATCGCGATAGTATTTTGCGTCGTTCAAATAATCTTCAGCATGCTTTAAAACCTCTTGGAGTTCATCAACATCCACGTTGATGCAGACTTCAGAAACCGCAATCTTGCCGAAAACATGCTCTGCTGAACCAATATACTTCGAGACGAGTTTCTCCAAACTCATTTGGCAACCTTCCTCAACTCTTTAGGTGCACCAGCTAGTACTATGAGCGCCTCAGCCTCCATAAAATGTAGCTTTCCGGGAAAAACCAGAGTATAAGGTGGGCCGCCAAAATCGTAGCTCAAAAGCGCTCTAATAGAATCAGCTTTTACTACGGGGTTTTTGCTTCCGGCTCTAGCCACACCTACTGCCATAGTTCCAGATGTTATAACATTTTTTCTCTTTGCCTCTTCAACTTTCAAGAGTGCCTGTAACCCTTCATGTATGCTCAGATAACGCTTTTCCTCAGCCTTAATATCTAGCAAGCAGAGTGTGTGCAACCCAATTTTCTTATTCTGCACAATGACCATGTAAGGAGTCTCAGTCGAAGTCTCGTTAGGAAACGGTATTGTAACGCTCTTGCCAAACTTGTAGTTATGCAAGCCAGACAAACCTACAACGGCCGAGAACACTGAGGCGCCATGGACTATTCGAGACCTTATTCCACGTTTCTCAGCCTCTAGCCGCAACGCAACATGCGTTGTCGCTATCAACGGATCGCCTGGAACAAGAAAAACAACTTTACCCACTTGGCTTGCTTTGAAGATCGCTTCACCATTTTCATCCTCCAAATTTTTTCTGGACACGACGAGTAGCTTTTTTCCGCAGATTGCTTCAAGACGCTTCATAGAAAAGTCTGGCAGAACGCTTGTGTAGAGCTCAATGAATGCGCTGTCAGCAGTCTTTAACTCTTCCAAAGCTTGCAAGCTCATTCCGTTCTCGTCATTCAGACCCATTCCAGTGAAAACTATTTCGCCCAACAAGTTCACGCTCTATAAGCGAAATTGGTGTTGAAGTTAAAAACTCTTAGCCTCAATCTGCCAGAGGAATTGCCATTCTTATGACACGTATCTTGAAGGTAAATTTATTAAAAAGGCTAAATGAACTATTGGGGGTACAGTAAGCGGGCCCGTAGCTCAGTCAGGCCAGAGCGGCGGACTCTTAATCCGTAGGTCGCGGGTTCAATTCCCGTCGGGCCCGCCATAACCCTTTTTGTACTCTAACTGCTGTAGTTTACTGAGATGCTACGCAATGGCTTTTTGGGCCTTCTTTGCAGCATTATTCAGACTTGCTTTTTCATACAGTAAGAAATATAAGCAGCCGTTCAACGTGAAAGTTGATTGGTGCATTGTTATGAACACATGGAAACTGAAGCTATCCATGGTTGGAACCCTAGCAGTCATATTTGGGTTATCCACATTGTTTCTAACAATCATACTGAGCTTGATAGGCTCCCTGAGCATACTCACATTAGCTATCTTCGTTATTGGATTTAACTTCATACAGTGGTTGGTATCTCCTTATTTGATTGGCGCTCTTTACCGTGCAAGAGAACTGCCTGAGAACGAAAACCCGGAACTGCATGCAACGATCGAAAACCTTAGCAGGAAAAGCGGAATTGCAAAACCAAAACTCATGTTAGCGCAAATTCCAATTCCGAACGCAATGGCCTATGGAACACCTATATCTGGAAATCGGATTGCCGTCACGAGTGGTTTGTTGCAGACATTGAACAGCGGAGAAGTTGAGGCCGTCATCGGGCATGAGTTGGGCCATTTAAAGCACAGGGATGTTCAGATAATGATGTTCGTTTCGCTGCTGCCTGCTCTGCTATACTACATTGGGTATTCACTTACACTGTCTTCAATGTACGGCAGACAAAGACAAGAAAACGGCGGCGGAGCAATATTGGGAATACTCTTCATTTTCGGCTGGTTCATTCTATACATGTTCACCCTGTCGCTGAGCCGCATACGCGAATACTACGCAGACAGACATAGCGTAGCAGTAGTAGAAAACGGAGCGCAGAAACTCTCTACGGGCCTGACAAAGATAGTAAACACGACCAGAAACATGGGAAGGACCAGAACGCAGACAAAGAACCTTAACGCCTTCAAAGCACTGTTTATCACAGACCCAGACCACGCTGAAATAGACTCTGCACAAATCACGCAAGTAGCACATGCAGGCGATTGGAAACAAGTAGAACAAATCCTTTCTCAGGAGGTCACAACCGGAGCCAGAATCGCAGAGGTCTTTTCAACGCATCCAAACATAATAAAACGTCTCAAAGCCCTTCAGGAAATAAGCTAAAACCCCTGCAAACTAATTGCCTTTGATGTTCTACAAAAGCGTTAAAGACACAAACCGCAATTACTCTAACCATCAAACGTGAGACCTATGCAACTCCAGAACCTCGCCCACGAAACCGAGAAATTAAAAGATACGATGGTACAAACCCTCAGCGAACTTATCCGCATTCCTGCCATAGGCCCAGAAAACGGCGGAGAAGGCGAATCAAAAAAAGCCGAAAAACTCATGCAAATTCTGCAAACCATTGGCTTCGACAAGATCGAACGCTATGACGCAGATGACCCACGAGTCCCTTCTGGAAAGCGACCAAACATTATAGCCTATTGTCACGGCGAAAACGAGGCCGAAGTGCTCTGGATAATCACTCATCTAGACATTGTTCCTGCCGGTGAAGAGTCGCTCTGGACAGCGACTAAACCCTTCCAGCCACTTGTTGAGGATGGAAAAATATACGGACGCGGCAGCGAAGATAATATGCAGTCAATGGTCGCATCCATTTATGCCATCAAAGCTTTGAAGAACCTCAAAATAAAACCAAAAAGAACCGTGGCTCTAGCGTTCGTCGCCGATGAAGAACACGGAAGCAAACATGGGATTCAGCATATCATAAGCCAAAAACTTTTCAAAAAAGACGACTTGATAATCGTTCCCGACAGCGGAAACGAAAATGGCTCATTCATAGAAATAGCCGAAAAAAGCGCTCTTTGGTTCAAAGTATGCACAGTAGGTAAGCAAACCCATACCAGCAGACCCCACTTGGGATTGAACGCTCATCGTATCGGCATGCAATACGCAACTGCCCTAGACAAGCTACTACACGAAAAATACTCAGCAAAAGACACGTACTTTGACCCTCCTGAAAGCACGATCGAGCCAACAAAGAAAGACAAGAACGTAGATGCCGTGAACATAATTCCAGGCGAAGACGTAACATACTTCGACTGCAGAATGCTGCCAGACTACAACTTAGATGAAATGCAGGCAGACATTCAAGCATTAGCTGAAGAGTTTGAGAAAAAAACTGGCGCAAAAATCAAAATTGAAGTCGTGTCAAAGAGCGTAGCGCCGAAGCCTACTGCGGCCAGTGCCAGAATAGTCCTCATGTTAAGAGACGCAATAAAACAAACACGACAGATCGAAGCGAAAGCAGGAGGAATAGGCGGAGGAACTTGCGCCGCATTTTTCAGAAAAATCAACATACCCGCCGTCGTGTGGAGCACAATAGACGAAGTGGCCCATCAACCCAACGAATACGCGAAAATCGACAACATCATCAACGACGCAAAAATCTACGCTCATCTCGCCACTATGTAATATTCTACTTTCACCTCGGATCATCTGTAAGCGCCTTTGTCAATACCATGTTTAACACAGAGAATGTACAAACACTCTATAGAGCGGTTGTACACGCGCGTTATGCTAGCATAGAAGACAAGACCTGGTTTAGTATTATATCCGTGCGAATACTTCCAACGCCTAATCGACTTAACTTGTTAGCATTGTAGGAAAAGACCTTAAATAATCAGAAACATTAAACTAGTTTTTCGTTGTGAGAGGCTGAACGTTGAAGCAATCTGCAGTAATAAGCAAAGCATTGAAAGAGGGCAGAAAAAGCCTGCTTGAAACAGAAGCAAAAGCCCTATGCAAGGAATACGGAATCCCTGTCACCCGAATTGAATTAGCAAAAAATGAAAAAGAAGCAGTAAAGCTCGCGGGGTTAATTGGGTATCCGGTTGTTTTAAAGATAGTTTCACCTGACATAATTCATAAATCAGATGTTGGCGGCGTCAAAGTCAATATAAGGAACGCAAAAGAAGTAGCCGACGCCTACAATGAGATACTCCGTAATGCTAAAAAGAGCAGCCCAAAGGCGAAAATCGTGGGTGTACTTGTTCAAGAAATGGCACCACAGTCAACAGAAGTTATCGTGGGCGCCGTTAAGGATCCACAATTTGGGCCAACAATAATGTTTGGGCTTGGCGGGATTTTCGTCGAAGTCTTGAGAGATGTTACTTTTAGAGTCGCGCCTATAACTGAAGATGAAGCCCGAGAAATGTTGAGCGACGTTAAGGCCTATCCCCTTTTAACAGGCTATAGAAACATGCCGAAAGCAGATCTTAACGCGATAGTGAACATCCTCTTACGAACTTCTAAACTTGTGTCCGAACATGAAGAGATAAAAGAAATTGACTTGAACCCAATAATGGTTTATGAAAAAGGAGCAAAAACAGTCGACGCAAGAGTAATCCTTGAATAAGCAAAGCTAATCAGAAAGGATGCAAACTAACAGAACAGAAGAGTGCTTGACATTTGTCCAAACAACAGAAAATCGAGGAACTAACCGAGAAACTTTCAGACCTCAGAGAGCAAAGAGAGAAACTTGAAGCAGAAGCAAGAACAGCAGCAGAAAAGCGAGACAAACTTAACGAGCAATTCAAGAAAGTTCGAGTTGAAATTGCTGAACTAAAGAATAAGAGAGACGAAATAAACACAAAGGTCAAAGAGCTAAAACAGCAAAGAAGCGAAGCACGGACAAAAGCAGACGAAAAGATCGAGGACGCCAAAAAACTTCGAGCTCGTCTAGCACACTTGACCAAAGAGAAACCTGAAGGTAACATTTCAGTTCTACAGAAACAAATAGAGGAGATTGACTGGAAAATCCAAACATCGTCTTTGAGTCAGCCAGAGGAAAAAGAACTAGTCGCCCAAGTTAAAGAACTTGCAACACAGTTAAGTGCCCACAAAAAAATCGCAAATGCCAAAGCGAAGCATTATGCTCTGCAGGCTGAAATTACAGCAGTAAGGTCTCGGGGGGAACAATCACATTCAACATTAACAAGCAACGCGCAGAAGAGCCAAGAAATACATCAGAAAATGCTAGAAAAAATTGAAGAATCAAGAAAGCTGAAAGCAAACGCCGACGAACTGCACAAGCAATTCATACAAACCAGAGAAAAAGCAAAAACTTTCCAAGATGAAATCATGTTACTAATAGTCCAAATCAAACAGCTTAAAGGAGAAGTCAGAGAGGACGCCGAAAAAACAAGGAAAGAATCTGAAGGTATCTTACGAGAAAAGCTAGAAAAGTCGGCAAAAGAAAAACTGCAACGCGGCGAAAAGCTAACGTGGGACGAGTTCAAAATGCTCAGAAGCGAGGATGAAGCACAAGATTAAAGTGACCCCCGTGTAGATGATATTGGAGACAGAACTCTGAATGGCTCCGAAAGAAACTGAGGCGAAAGAACCTAAACGGACACTTATTTTATGTGTAGACCGAGATGGTGATCTGGGAGCCAAGGCTCAAATCAAAACACCTGTAGTCGGGAGGAAAGATAACATTAGTGCGGCCGTTGCCCTTGCCCTTCGCGACCCAGAAGAACCGGATGCAAACGCAATCTTTGAAGCGGTGCGAATCTATGATCGGTTACAGGAAGAGAATAAGGGCGACGAAATTCTTGAAGTGGCCAGCATATCTGGCTCTGAACTTGGTGATGTTAGTGCAGATAGGAAAATTGTTGGCGAACTGAATGAAATATTAAATTCTTTCTCGGCAAGCGAAGTTGTGTTGGTGACGGATGGTTATTCTGATGAGGCCGTTTTGCCTTTGGTGGAATCTAGAGTACCTGTTTCATCGGTAAGACGTCTGGTCATACGGCACAGTGAATCTATAGAAGAGACCGCTGCCCTGTTCACACGTTATTTGAGAATGATTGCTGAAAACCCACGCTATGCACGATTGGCATTGGGTTTGCCAGGCCTCCTTTTTGTCATTCTAGGAGTTTTATCGTATTTTAATCAGCTGTACATTTTTTGGTACGTGTCAATTTTCTGTATCGGCGCTTTTATGCTTGTGAAAGGATTTGGAGTTGACAGAGAGGTGGGAAAGGCCATTAAATGGGTGCGAGAATACGAACCTCCATCACTTCCTGTTCAGATCTCTAATTTTGCAATGATTGCAGGCGGGTTGAGTATACTTCTTGGATTTTATTCTGGGGGAACAAATGCGGCAGGAAAAATCAATCTGCCTGGAAACATAGCTGGCTGGCTGAGCATCTTTCCTCAGGTTAGTGGTTATTTCATCAAAGGGTCCATGGATCTTATAGTGATAGGCATTGGCGTAATCTTTTTTGGAAGAGCCATACGGATGTATTTCGAACGTGACGTTAGGTTATTACGGAATGCGGCCCTGATAGTTTCTATCATATGGACACGCCAAATCCTAGATGGCGCTTCGGACGTACTACTTGACCCAGCGATGGGTTACGAAAAACTCATTTTCTCAATAATCGTCGGTATATTGATCGGTTTAGCCTCTGTGCTAGTTATTTTTGTGATCCACAGGTCCACGAAAGAATTTTTTGGGGAGATTGAGGAGCCGATTGACCATCCAAAAGAAAATTAACGTTGCGATTATTGGTGGATCAGGTTTTGAACGACTATTTAGTGATGCTGAAACTCTATCTGTAGGAACCCCTTACGGATCTGTTCACCCTCTTTTCATGGGAAGAATAGCTGATAGACAGGTGATTTTTCTTCCTAGACACAAACCCGAACATTCTATTCCACCGCACAAAATAAACTATCGCGCAAACATTTACTCGCTTCATAGCATCGGTGTGGAAAGAATTTTAGCAACAAACGCGATAGGCGCAATAAACCCTAATTTTAGACCTGGAGACATCATAATTCCTCACGATTTTGTTGATTTCACAAAACTTCGAAATACAACATTTTATGATGAAGCGCCAGTCACTCACATTGACTTCTCCAAGCCGTATTGCCCTGAAATGCGCGAACTACTGATTAACACTGCTAGAAAACATCAATGGCGCACATGGGAAAAAGCAGTAATGGCTTGCACCGAAGGCCCACGCTTTGAAACCCCCGCCGAGATCGAGATGTTTCGCAAAGTAGGATGTGACATTGTCGGAATGACTGGTGCACCTGAGGCTGCGCTTGCGAGGGAGCTCAGCATGTGCTACGTGACGATATGCTACGCTTCAAACATGGCTGCTGGAATGCAAAAACGCTTGACGGCTACCGAAGTAGCAAAAACTTCCAAGCAAACCTTGCCAAGAATAGAACAACTTTTAATTGAGACTGTGAAAGCCCTACCTTCGAGACGCGATAAAAAGTGTCCTTGTGCTAGGGCACTTGAGAACGCGAGGTTTGAATGATGATAAAATCTTTCCTGTCTACAGTTGGTGCTTATAAAGCCTATGAGAAATGGCTTTGGCGCCAAATCAAAGCAGGAGCGAAACCGGGACACATTGCGATTATTCTAGATGGTAACCGCAGATGGGCTTCTGAGAATACTCTCGACCCATGGCTTGGTCACGAGAAGGGAGCAGAAAAAGTTGAGCAGCTTATTGATTGGTGCATAAAACTCGGAGTAAAGTCCATAACACTATACGTGTTCTCTACTGAGAATTTCAGCCGTTCCAAGACAGAAGTTGAAAAAATAATGCGCATCGCAGAGGATAAGTTCCGAAAAATCCTCAGCGACGAACGTATCCACAAGGACAAGATAAGAGTTACCGTCATAGGCCGTGAAAGCTTATTGCCTGAAAGTCTTCAGAAACTTATAACTGACGTCGAAAAGGCAACGCAAAATTATGATGGTCATTTTTTGAATTTTGCCATAGCCTATGGTGGCAGAACAGAGATTGTAGATGCTGCACGAAAAATTGCAGAAGAGATTACCAAGGGAAAAATAAGTGCAAATGATGTCAACGAACAGACCTTCGAGAAATACTTGTATACTGCTCACCTACCTGATCAGGACCCAGACCTTATCATAAGAACTTCTGGTGAAGAGAGGCTGAGCGGTTTCCTGCTATGGCAATCTGCTTACAGCGAACTGTGTTTCCTAGACGTATTCTGGCCTGATTTTCGTCTAATAGATCTGCTACGCGCAGTCAGAACTTTCCAAAAGCGGAAGAGGCGCTTTGGTGCATAGGCAAAGCTAGGCTCGTTTTTTGGCGCTTATGATTGACAGAACGTCGCCATCTTTGAGCACGTGGTCTTCTCCAATTCTTTTCTTTTCTCTGGCTTCAACAGCGTGTATGAAGCCCTCGCCAAGCTCCGTGTGAATCAGATAGGCAAGCTGGCGAGCAGTCGTTCCATATGGCACTAAGTAAGCGTCTGGTAAAACTCGGCCATTATGATCTGATAAGTGCTCTATGTCTTCAACAGGATAAACTGTAATCATGCTAAGTAGCTTATAGAAGGCCGTGTTTACAGCTTCCTGAATGCCTGTTGACCCGAACTTGAGTAAAACCTTCTCTCTTATAGCTTCTAATGCTTTGATCTGGCCTTCGCTAAGCCTTTCTGGTTTAAGTATGCTGAAGTTGCAGTCTCCAGGTTTGTAATCGATCAGTTCCTTCTCTGCTGCTCTTCGTAAAGCCAATTCGGCTTCAGCACACGAAGGAACTACAGTGTAACCTGTTTTCTTCAGTTTTTCCAAATTGTTTTCAGCGGCAGGTGTGTCCATTTTGTTGGCTACTATGAGCATCGGCTTTGCGGATTGCCGCACTGTTTCGACAAACTTCAGAAAGTCTTCTTCACTCCATGTGGCTGGTTTGTCAGCGTTTAGTCCAGATCTTCTAATGGCCTCCAGTATGTGGTTTCTTTTTATCGACAAGCCGCTTAATCGTTCTTCCATCATTGCATACAGGTCTTTTGATTCGGCTTCTACAGTTCTTGCGATCTTTGGCCAATCTTTCTTCAGTATGTTTGCCATCCACATTGTTATTTCATGCTCAAGAAACTTCACGTCGTCCAAAGGATCATGTTCGCCTGCTCTGCACAATCTCCCCTCACAATCCGTTCCACCTGACGCATCAATTATGTGAAGCAGCACGTCTGCCTTCCTGATCTCATCCAAAAACTGGTTGCCTAAGCCTCTTCCTTCCCATGCGCCCGGTACAAGCCCAGCGCAATCAATAAACTCAACTGGAATGAGCCGCACGCCGCCTAGGCATATAGAATTCGATGGATTGTCCTTAACAGCAAATTCCTTGCAAACGCAGGGCGTTCGTACATACCCGACTCCTCGGTTGGGTTTTATTGTTGTAAATGGATAATTCGCGATTTCAGCAGGGGCTAGGGTGGTTGCACTGAAGAAAGTTGATTTGCCAGTGTTTGGTTTGCCAACGATTCCAAGCAGTTTAGAGTAGGACTTTTGCATTTGGATTCCCAAGAGCATGGTTGCAACGTTCACGGGTACGTTGTATATCTAGTTCTATTATGCAAACCTCTATATGGTTTGTGTTATCCGCAGCTATTATTCTTGCTAGCAAACAACCAACAACAACTGTTTTTGTCTAAAGCGCTTTGACATATCCGACCTTCGTAGCTCCAGATTAATATAAAAGCACCCAATCTATAAAAAACATAAAACAATCAACAAAACGGAGAAGGGAAGTTGACGCTAAACCTAGACAAAGACAGATTTGCTGAAATGTATCAGAAAATGCTTGAAATCCGCCTTTTCGAAGAAAAAATTTTCGAACTGTACGCACAGAACCTAGTCCCGGGCACAATTCACCTCTACGCTGGAGAGGAGGCTGTGGCTGTAGGCGTCTGCAGCTCTCTGCGAAAAGACGACTACATCACCAGCACTCATAGAGGTCATGGACATTGCATTGCAAAAGGCGCTGATTTGAAACGAACAATGGCTGAAATTCTGGGCAAAAAGACAGGCTACTGCAAAGGCAAAGGCGGTTCAATGCACATAGCCGATTTCAACGTGGGCATGTTAGGCGCGACTGCCGTCGTGGGTGCAGGTCTGCCAATAGCTGTTGGGGCGGGTCTCTCGATACAACTCAGAAAGACAGATCAAGTTGTTGTTTGTTTTTTTGGCGAAGGAGCCTCAAATCAAGGGACATTTCATGAAAGCATTAACATGGCGTCTGTGTGGAGGTTGCCTGTGGTTTTCGTTTGCGAGAACAACCTGTATGCTATGGGGACACGGCAGTCGCGAGTCATGAATATCACGGACGTAGCCAACAGAGCGGCAGCATATGGAATTCCTGGAGAGATAGTTGACGGAAATGATGTCTTAGCAGTCCACGAGATCATAGGGAAGGCTGTAGAAAGAGCACGGAAAGGTGAGGGACCAACTCTTGTTGAATGCAAGACTTATCGGCACAAGGGTCATTCGCGGGTTGACCCAGCGAAATATAGACCTAAAGAGGAAGTTGAAGAGTGGTTAGGTAAGGATCCGATTAAAAACTTCAGAACATATCTCCTCGCGGCGCATTTTATGACGGAAATGGAAATCCAGCAAATTGAGCAGAACGTTTCAATCAAGATCGAAGAAGCGGTCAAATTTGCCTTAGAAAGTCCTTTCCCGCTCGCGGAAGAGGCCCTAGAAGACGTGTACGCCCAAATGGGAGGGAAATAGCAGATGCGAAAAATATCTTTTAGGGATGCGTTGCGCGAAGCTCTGAGGGAAGAGATGCACAGGGATTCGTCTGTTTTTCTTTTAGGTGAAGATATCGGTAGGTATTGGGGAGGTGCCTTCAAAGTCACTGATGGGCTAGCGCAGGAGTTTGGTGACGAAAGAGTCAGAGATACGCCTATATCTGAGTCAGCGATAATCGGCGCAGGTGTCGGGGCAGCGATAACTGGCATGCGGCCTGTGGCAGAAATAATGTTTGGAGATTTGACCGCGCTGGCCATGGATCAGATTGCGAATCAGGCAGCAAAAATGTGCTATATGTTTGGTGGTCAGGCCAAGTGTCCTCTGGTGATTAGAACGCCTTTTGGTGCAGGAGTAAACATTGCCTCTCATCATTCACAGAGTTTCGAGGCGTGGTTTATGCATGTCCCCGGTTTGCATGTGGCAGTGCCTTCCACACCTTATGATGCGAAAGGTCTTCTGAAAACGGCAATTCGGGGCAATAATCCGGTTTTCTTCTGTGAGCATAAGTTGCTTTATCCTGTTGAAGGCGAGGTTCCAGAAGAGGATTACACAATTCCTTTCGGCGTTGCAGACATAAAACGGAGAGGAGAAGACGTAACGATTGTGGCCACTCTGTCTATGGTCCATAAGGCTCTTAATGCAGCCGAGGAACTTGCAAAAGAGAGCATCAGTGTAGAAGTCATTGACCCTCGAACATTGACGCCGTTAGATAAACAGACAATAGTTGCGTCCGTCAAGAAGACTGGAAGGTTGATTATCGTGAGCGAGGATTGTAAGACGGCTGGAGTGAGTGCAGAAATTGCTGCAGTAGTGGCTGAGGAGGCTGTGGATTATTTGGATGCACCGATAAAGCGTGTAACTGAACCAGATACACCTATTCCATTCAGCCCCACTTTAGAGCGATATGTAATTCCAGACGAAAAAACCATAATCAAAGCGATCAGAGAAGTGATCTAAAATGGCTACGAAAATTGTAATGCCGAGATTAAGTTTGACGATGAAAGTGGGAACAGTTGGTAAATGGTACAAGAAAGAAGGAGATGCGGTTGAGAAAGGGGAACCAATAGTCGAAATAGTTTCTGAAAAAGCAACGTATGATTTAGAGTCACCAGCATCAGGGACACTTAGAAAGATTGTTGCGAGCGAAGGAGTTGATGCGCAAGTTGATACAGTCCTAGGGTTTATAACCGCGCCAGATGAGCCATTTTCGGAAGTGGAAATGGGTATAGGCGAGTCTGAAACAGGTGAGAGAGCAGAGGCAGAGCAAAGGACTTTGGCTTCTCCGGCGGCCAAGCGTTTGGCAAGAGAAATGAACATCGATTTGTCTCTTGTCAAAGGTAGCGGTCCAGAGGGCAGAATTGATGAGGAGGATGTTAAGCGATTTTCGGAAGAAAAGCTAGGAACCAAACCGAAAGTGAAGGAGATTATTCCATTATCTGGCTTTAGAAAGATATCTGCCGAGAGGCTGTCTATGAGCTTCAGGACTGCACCGCACAGCACGATAATGATGGATGTTGATGTATCGAAAGCAACGGTGCTTCATGATACCCTGCAGGTGTCTTACACAGCGATTCTTGTGAAAGCTGCCGCAGGAGCTCTGAAGGAGCACACGCCTATAAACGCGAGCTTGGATGGAGAGAAAATAAAAGTCTTTGCTGACGCTAACGTGGGCGTAGCCATTGCTACCAAGTATGGCTTGGTTGTTCCTGTTGTACACGGTGCAGGAGAAAAATCGTTAAAGGAAATTGATGCAAGACTTCGAGAACTTGTGGAAAAAGCGGAACAAGGGAAGCTCTCGCGAGAGGAACTAAGCGGAGGAACTTTCACCATCACTAATCTCGGCATGTATGGAGTAGATTTCTTCGTGCCTATTATCAATCCACCTGAGGCGGCCATTCTTGGGGTTGGCAGAATCGTTGAAAAACCGCATGTGGTAAGCGGAAAGATTGAGATTAGATCAGTCATGACGCTGAGCCTGTCGTATGATCATAGGATTGTGGATGGAGCTCCTGCAGCCAATTTTCTGTTGAAGATTAAAGAAAAAATCGAGAAAGCATCAGACCTTGAAGACTAAGTTAAGGCTCTTTCGTGTCCACTTTCTCGGCGGCTTCAGCAACTTCTTTAAGGCTCTTCCTAACGAGCTTTAGTTTGACATCCTTTTCCATTGTTACGCCGCGACTGGAGATTATCGAACCTGCCCATATGCTCAGTATGAAGATGAAGAAGATTAAGCAGACGTTACTAAACGTCGCTATGGCGGTGGTAAGCTCGCTTTCGTTTCCAGCTGGAAGAGGAACGAGTTGCGGAACATGTGCGCCGCTTAGGAATATTGCTAAGGCCAAGATCGCTGGCGTAATTATTAAGATCAACCCTACAGTCAGCAGCACGTATCCGACGATTTTTTCGGCTTTTTCTGGCTTCATGGCAAAGGCTTACGTATTTCTTTCAGTAAAAGGTTTCGCAGTCTCTCTTCCTCGAGACAAGTTGGCAGTGGATGTTTTTGGAAAGTCTTAAGTGTTGAGTAACAGAGAAACCAGTGAGTCAAAATGAAAGCCGCCGTATACTACAGTCAACAGGACATACGGATTGAGGAAATGCCTGAACCTGAGATCGGTGAGGATGAAGTTCTTGTAGAGATGAAAGCTTGTGGAATATGCGGTTCAGATCTGATGGAATGGTATCTAAAACCGCGTAGTCCACTTGTTCTCGGGCATGAACCTGCAGGAGTAGTTGTAAGAATAGGGAAAAATGTCATTAATCTCGATGTTGGCGACCGCGTTTTCGTGCATCACCATGTGGCATGCCTAACCTGCCATTATTGTTTGCACGGCGACTACACACTCTGCGAGCAGTTTCACAGCACAAACATTAAACCGGGCGGCTTTGCGGAATACTTCAAAGTTCCGGGCCCAAACCGTCAAATCGACACGCTAGGAATCCCATTGAATCTGTGTTTTGAGGAAGCCACACTAATTGAGCCAGTAGGTTGCTGCTTGCGGGCTATCAAGAAATGCAGAATCCAAGTGGGTGATTCAGTGGCCGTTATCGGAGCAGGAGTTACAGGCATAATTCACACGGCATTGGCAAAGATTTTTGGAGCCTCAAAGGCTTTTGTGAGCGACCTGTTTGAAAACAGGTTAGCCAAAGCGAAGATGTTTGGAGCCGACATAACAGTCAATCCTACTACGCAAGATTTTTCGCGCGTTGTTAAAACCGAAACGGAAGACAGAGGCGCTGACGTAGCAATTGTCACCGCGCCTACCTTAGAAGCATACAAAACTGCTTTGAATGTTTGTCGTAAGGGCGGCAAAATTTGTGTTTTTGCGCCAACAATGCCCGGAAAGACTCTGGAGATAAGCCCGAAGGAACTGTTTTTTTCAGAGATTCAGATAATTCCTTCATACTCAACATCTCACTTGGAAACACGTGAAGCTTTGGAGCTAATACGAATGGGGACGATTAATGTGAAGGATCTGATAACACATCACTTTAGTCTTGCAGAGACTGAGAAAGCATTTAAGACGGCTTTAGAAAGCAAAGAGAGCTTAAAAGTAATGCTTGTAAGTGGGGGAGAAACTTGAAGGCAGCCATGCTTTATGGCGTGAAAGACCTGAGAATCGAGAATGTTGAAGTTCCATCAGTTGAGCCTGATGAGGTTCTTGTCAAAATTAAGGCCGCAACAACATGTGGCACTGACATCAAGATTTTTCAGAGGGGCTATGTAGAGAAAGTCATACGGCTACCAACGATCTTTGGGCATGAATGGGCAGGCGAAGTTGCTGAGGTTGGTAAAAACCTGAAATGGCCTCAGAAAGGCATGCGAGTTCGTGCCGGTAATAGTGCACCTTGTTTGCGCTGTCCGATGTGCCAGAAAGGCAAGTACAATCTTTGTGAGAGCATGCTTTGGCTTTGGGGAGCCTATGCAGAGTACATAAAGGTTCCCGCTCACATGGTCATTGTGAACATGCAGGAAATACCGTCGCATGTTTCTTTTGAAGAGGCATCAATTGCTGAACCGCTTGCGTGTGTTCTGCACGGTGTTGAAGAAGTACGTGTGAAGCTTGGCGACACTGTGGCGATAATTGGCGCAGGGCCAATCGGGTTGCTACACCTACTAGCCGTTAAGAAGCTAGGTGCGGAGAAGGCAATCATGATAGACCTTGTAGATGAGCGGCTGAGTTTTGCGTGTCGAATGGGTGCAGATGAGACCATTAACAGTGGAAGAGAAAACGCCGTCGAAAAAATTAGAGAGTTAACTAATGAATCTGGTGCTGATGTTGTCATTGAAGCAATCGGGTTGCCTGCTACTTGGGAGCAAGCTCTTAAACTCGCAAGAAAAGGCGGCACAGTGCTAGAGTTTGGCGGCAGTCCACCAGGAACAGAGATCAAAGTCAGCACGGAAATGCTTCATTACGGAGAACTGACAATTCTAGGCACTTTTCACGCAACACCTTTGCACTTTAGGAAAGCGCTCAACTTTATTGCATCCAGAACCATTGATGTAAGGCCGCTCGTTACAAGGAAGATGAATTTGGACGAGATACGAGAGGCTTTCGAAGTGCTATCTACATCTAAAAGTGAAATTAAAATAGCCATAATACCCTAATCTTCGGCATAATACCTTATTTTCTCTTCCTGAAGAATGTCAATCCGTCTTTTTCGTATATGTACTCAAAGCCCACTTCCAGCAGTTGAGTGATTTCTTCTGTTGTTTTAGCGATTCTGACGTGGAAGTTGTCGTTTTCAGTTTGAAAGATTGCTGACTCAAGGTTCACGTAGATCAGCGTGTTTTCGATCTTCGCGCGCTAGAAACATTATAATCCGGATTGGGTTTTACAAAACAGGGATTGCAATTTTCTTAAAGTTTTGCTGCAATTGAAAGCCTATTCCTACGAGAGCACGATCTCCTGTCTTACTAATTCTATGAGCGAAGTACATTCTTTGAGGAGATGTTCTCTTTCTCTCCTTTGTTCTTGAACCAAAGACTCTTTACGTACTTCCTCAAGAATGCTCTTAGATATTTGATTTATCTTATGTTCATTCGAAAACTCCCCTTCAGACTTATTTCCGACGTAGACTATTATTCGGAACTTTCCATACTCTCTACCTTTTTCAGTCAGAAAATCAAAAGGAGTCTTGTCACAGAAAATCGGCTCCATGATTGGTACACTTAGAACCTGTCCTCCAGCCCAAATCTGGAATAAAACTTCACGGCCAATTTCATGTTTTGCCAAATCTCTGTTGATGTAGACTTCAGTTGCACTGCGAGCTTCATGTACTAGTGTAGCGTAAAGCGGCAACCTCTTTTGAAGTCCTTCAAAACGGTGACGCAGTTTCTCTTGAACAAGATCATACCTATAGTCTTTCGTTATGAATCCCAAATCAGCAGCTCGATCAATAGAACCAGTGGGTGACTGAAATGCTCTCAGGTCCTCAAGTAACAAGCTCAGTTCTCGGTGGAGAGGACCATAAACGTATTCGGTCATTTTTTTGTCAAACTCTCGTTTTCGTCTTTTTCTCTCAAGCCTTTCTTGAGTATACAAAGTGAAACATGCGCCAGTTATGAACGTGGATAGTGGCACTAGGCCCATGCGTTAAGCCATGCGTATACGCTTAGAATTGATGACAAGATTGCCCCAATACCTGGCCAAATATCGGAACGACCTGAAGACATTTCCAAGCCTCTACAATAGAACTATTCGCTTGTCACTCTTAAGAAATTGTATGCACGTCTTTGAGGAACAATGTTTGATAGCCTTGCCTTATTCATGTTCGGCAATTTCTTGCCTATTATGGGACTCGGACTCAGATAAGGTTAGAGTTAAGAGCGATTAGTGCGCGGTGAGGGATAGGATTCGTGAACACAAGGGCAATCTTTGACAGAAAAGGCTAGGCCTGGCAGCACAAAAGAGCCAGGGCTCTATGAAGATTCTTGCAGGTACTCATGACACAGATCATAGTATAGCGCGCGCCTCAAAGCTTTTATTTAATTCTAGCTTAAACAATTTGTTTTGGGAATGTGAAAATGTCAAACTCTGACATTCTGAGGAAACTCGATGACATAGAACAGAGAATACGGAACATTGAAGGCCACCTGAATAGTATCGACAGCAAACTCACTCAAATTCACAATGATCTGCCATAAGCTCATATATCCTTCCTTCCTTTCTTCACCCGATTTTTCACTAGGGCTCATATCAACCGAAGACATAACAGAACCCCGCCGGATAATATATAAGTATAAGTAGAAAACTTGCAATGGGCGCTCGTGGAATAAATTTAAATTCTGATGTGCGTGTATCGTTTGGTTGTTGTGGGAAAGGTAGAGCCGTATGGTAAAGTATGTTTTTATTACGGGCGGTGTTTTAAGCTCGGTCGGCAAAGGTATTTTGACTTCTTCTATAGGCAAGATGCTCCAAGCTCGAGGTTTGAAGGTCACCGTCATAAAGATTGATCCTTACGTGAACGTTGATGCGGGAACGATGAACCCGTACATGCACGGCGAAGTGTACGTGACCGATGATGGCGGTGAGACGGACCTTGACTTGGGCTGGTATGAGCGTTTTCTTGATTTGAATTTGAAGCAAGACAATAACCTGACGACTGGCTCGATCTACCGGACAGTTATAGAGAAGGAGCGCAGAGGTGATTTTCTAGGTCGGTGCGTTCAAATTATTCCACACGTGACTAATGAGATCAAGCATCGATTTAAGGTGGTTGCAAAAGGCTCTGATGTTGATGTAGTTTTGACTGAGGCAGGCGGCACGGTTGGAGACATCGAAGGTTTGCCATTTCTCGAAGCCATTCGTCAAATGCGTCTAGAGGAGGGTTTTGAAAACACTCTTTATGTGCATGTTGCGCTGGTTCCAGTTCTGGACGTCACTAAGGAGATGAAAACTAAGCCCCTTCAACATAGCGTCAATGAGCTGAGACGTATCGGTATCCAACCCGATACTATTGTTGCCAGAAGTCCTGAAATGATAGATGCGGAATCACGTAGGAAGATTGCACTATTCGGCACTATTCCGGAAGATGCTGTCTTTTGCTCGTATAATGTTGAGACGGTCTATCAGGTGCCGCTTATTTTGGATGAGCAAGGGATGGGCGATTTTATCTTTAGAAGATTGGGCTGTTCAGATCGGAAAAAAGATTTGAATGATTGGAAAAAAATCGTCGACATTATGCTACATCCAGAGC
>Ga0209253_10000802_pt1 | contig 27295 bp, 22 predicted proteins | sample FrelakmetBRP12BR_FD_187145 | JGI IMG/M metagenome (GOLD analysis project Ga0209253, IMG submission 187145) | Freshwater lake sediment microbial communities from the University of Notre Dame, USA, for methane emissions studies - BRP12 BR (SPAdes)... | ecosystem: Environmental > Aquatic >...
CCAGCCCAGCCACTCGAAGAAGGGAACGGAGAACTCGAGGGCGAGGACGGTGGTGTAGCAGACCACGCACCAGGCGACCTCGAAGAGAACCGACTGGGTCCCGTTGTTCGAGAAGATGCCGATCATGTTCCAGGGCTTGCCCAGGTCGGCGATGAGCCCGATGACCGCCATCATGTAGCCGAGGAAGCCGGTCAGGATCGCCGGCCGCTCGATGGGGTGGTACTCGTCCAGGCCGAAGATCTCCACCGTCGCGCCGATGGTGAACCCTCCGGCGGCCAGGGCGATGCCGGTCATCATGTCGAACCCGATCCACAGCCCCCACGGCTGGGTCTGGGACAGGTTGGTGGTGGCTCCCAGGCCCAGGTAGAACCGGAGGAAGAGCACCGGCAGGCCAACGACCAGGAAGGCCGCGCAGACCACGTTGAAGGGCGTCCAGAGGGACTTGAGGTAGTCCCGGAAGCTCATGCCGAGCAGGATCCGTTCCTGGACCCAGGACCCCGACTGCGCGCTCGTGGCGGTGACGACGTCATTCATGGCTGCCTCCGTCGGCCTTGCCGGCCCCGTGGTCGGAATCGTGAGACTTGGCCTTGCCCTCTCGGTGTGAGAACGCCCAGAGCCCCATCAGGAGCGGCGGCCAGAGCGTCATGACCACCGGCGGAACGCCCAGGGCGCCCTTCACCAGCTTCGGGTAGGAGTTGTCGTTGACCGCGACCTCGAAGCCCAGCTTCTCGAACGGGACGTCGGTGATGTACATCCAGTTCGTCCCGCCGGCCTCGTGCTCCCCGTAGATGTGCTGCGTGTACTTGTCGGGGGTTCCGTAGACCCGGCGCCGCGCCTCCTTGATGAGCTGGCCCCGGGTGCCGTAGGTGAGCGCGCCGCTCGGGCAGACGCCGATGCACGCCGGGAGCTTGCCCTCGGCCTGGCGACCTGCACAGAAGGTGCACTTGCGGACCATGGGGATGGCCTTGGCGTACTGGTACTTCGGCACCGAGAACGGGCAGGCCACCATGCAGTAGCGGCAGCCCATGCACTTGCTGCCGTCGTACGCCACCGGCCCCGTGGATTGCTTGTCGAGTGCGCGAACCGGGCAGGCCGAGGCGCAGGCCGGCTCCACGCAGTGCATGCACTGGCGCTTCACGTACCGCATCGTCCCGTCTGGCTTCTCCGTCCGGTTGACGACCGTGAAGGTCTCCGGGCCCGTGGGGCGCATGGCCGCGAAGGCCTGGCCATCGGTCGGCGGGTCGGCCAGCGAATTGGCCTCGGCGCAGGCGGCCTCGCATCCGCGGCAACCGACGCACGCCGTGGTGTCGACGAGGACGGAACGCTCGTCCTCGCCGGGGGTGGTCGCCGACCCGGCCGCCTGGGCCCGTCCCGGCAGGGTGACGAGCGCCGCGGTTCCGGTTGCGCCGGCGATCTGGAGGAAGGTTCGTCTGCCGAGCTTCATGAGTGTGTTCCTTTCCTCTCCGGAGAGTTCTTCAGTTCGGTCTCTAGGTCTTCGATGGTGTGGAGGGCGCGGGCGAGGGCCTCGCGGTAGAGGGCGCATCCGTTGAAAGCCTCCCCCTCGCAGGCCGACGCGGTGCTGATGCGGTCGGTGGGGATGAGCTTCTTCTGCGGCGATGCCTGGCAGAAGACCATCGTCACTTCGGTGAGGTAGGGGCAGGACATGGGGTTCGAGGCCTCCTCACCACTCCCTCGCAAGGGGTGGGCCAGAGTGGGCCGCCAGCCGCGTCACTGGAAAAGAGGCGTGTTCACCGGGAGTTGCATCCGAGTCCCGCCCGGTCGTCAGGACCGGCCAGAAGACCATCGGTGAATTCCTCAACGGCCCGAGAACGCTACAGCGGACGCAACGATACGGAATCACGCACCTTTGCCGGAATTCGTCCCTCCTGTCGGAATTCTCACCAAGCGTTGAGCCCTTCAGCACCCGGAGGGGTTCGACGAAGGGGCCGCTTCCGAGGGCTCAGCCAGCCACCGGATCGGCGTCCTCACCATCGCGGCGGAGCTGGTACTTGCGGATCTTGTTGTAGAGGGTGACCCGGTCGATGCCCAGCAGGCGCGCGGCGTGGCTCACGTTCCCGGCGGTGTGGGCCAGCACGTCGGAGATGTGCCGCTTCTCGACCTCGTCGAGGGACACCGGCTCGCCCGGCGCGTTCGAGCCCGGCGCTCGGGCCGGAGCCGGGGCCAGGCCGAGGTCGGAGGGCTTGATGACGTCCCCTTGCGTGACCACTGCGCCCCTCTCGAGGACGTTGCGTAGCTCGCGGACGTTGCCGGGCCAGTCGTGGGCGAGAAGCGACGCCATCGCCTCGGGGGAGACCTTCACCCGCTTCTTCATCTCGGCCTCGAGCCGATCGAGGAAGTGCTCGACGAGCAGCGGGATGTCCTCCTTGCGTTCCCGCAGCGGGGGCAAGGTGACGGGGATCACGTTCAACCGGTAGAAGAGGTCCTCGCGGAAGGAGCCGTCGGCCACCGCCTTCTTCAGATCCTTGTTGGTGGCCGCGATGATGCGGACGTCCACGTCGATGGGGTCGTTCCCGCCCACCCGCTGGAACTTCCGCTCCTCGAGAACCCGGAGCAGGTCGAGCTGGAGCTTGGGGGAGATGTCCCCGATCTCGTCGAGGAAGAGCGTGCCCCCGGCAGCGGACTCGAACTTCCCCTTCCGGCGGGCGTTGGCGCCGGTGAAGGAACCCTTCTCGTGGCCGAAGAGCTCGCTCTCGAGCAGGGTCTCGGTGAGGGCTGCGCACGACATGGCGACGAACGGTCCCTCGGCCCGCTGGCTCTCCTCGTGGATGGTTCTCGCCAGCACCTCCTTGCCGCTGCCGCTCTCGCCGAGGACGAGGATGGTCGAGTTGGATCGTGCCGCGACCTGGGCCAGCTCGAAGACCCGCTGCATGGCGGCGCTCTTCGAGACGAGGTCGCGGAACCGGTGCTCCTTCTTCAGGGCCATGCGCAGGACGGCGTTCTCGCGCACCAGGCTCTGCTGCGCGACCACCTTCTGCATGAGGAGCGAGAGCTCCTCCGGGTCGAACGGCTTCACCAGGTAGTCGAAGGCGCCGAGCTTCATGGCGGTGACCGCGGTGTCCACCGTGGCGTAGGCGGTCATCATGATGACGGCCGCTTCCGGCTGGAGCTTGCGCGCCTCCTCGAGCACCTGGAGCCCGTCCATCCCGGGCATCTTCAGGTCCACGAGCATGACGTTCCATCGCTCGCCCTTCATCTTCTCCACGGCGATGCGCCCGTCGGCGGCGGTCGAGACCTGGAAGCCGTCCTCGTGCAGCCAGCCGCTCAGGGATTCCCGGACGATCTCCTCGTCGTCGACCACCAGGACCCGGGTGTTCTCTCCAGTCATTGACTCTCTCCCCCGCTTCGCACCACGCGATCGCGGCATCTGCTGCAGAATTCGCCTCGCTTCTTGTCCACGTCGCGGGCGCTGGACGAACGCCCCATGACGCAGCCCGGGCTGTCGCAGTGGACCAGGCCAAAGCAATGACCCAGCTCGTGCACGCTCTCCTTGGCGAGCCGCTCGAGCGCAACCCGGGGGTCGGGCAGCCCGGGCTCCCCGAGCCGGGCGGCCGAGACCACGGCGGCCCGGCCGTTCAGCTGCGCCTCGCCGAAGACGAAGGTCAGGATGGGGATGAAGAGATCCTGATCGGTCACGGCGAGGACCTTCCCGGGTGGGCCGACCGTCCCGAGCCAGGCCAGGATCTTGGCGGTGGACCACTGCTTGCGCCGGTGATCGTAGGCGTCGGGCGGCCGCCCCGGGTCGTCCCAGATGCGCACCGGCGCACCCAGGGCGCGCTCCAGGTGCTGGCGTACGTGCTCGAGCGCCCTGGCGCCGGGTTCCTTCTCACCGATCCACCAGAGGTGTGTGGCCTCCACGTCACGACCCGCGCGCCGCCGGGAGCTGGATCGTGAAGCTCGTGCCCTTCCCCGGCTCGCTCTCCACGGAGACGCGCCCTCCGTGCCTCTCGACGATCCCGTAGACCACCGACAGGCCGAGGCCCGTCCCCTTCTCCTTCGTGGTGAAGAACGGGTCGAAGATCTTCTGCATCAGCTCGGGAGGGACGCCCGGGCCGTCGTCCTGGAAGACGATCTCGACGGCGCTGTCCTCGGGCAGCGGACGGGTGGCGACCCGGAGGTGACCGCCCTTGCCCACCGCCTCGACGGCGTTGATGACGATGTTCATGAAGGCCTGGCGAAGCTGGCCGAAGTCGGCGTTCACGTTCGGAACCTTGGCGAGGTCCTTCTCCACCTCCACGCCCAGGATCGCGGTCTGGTGCGACACCAGCGAGAAGATCTCCTCCACCACCTGGTTCACGTCCACGTCCTTCAGCTGGAGCGGCCGCTCCCGTGCGAAGTCGAGGAGGTTGCGGACGATGGCGGTGCAACGCTCGGTTTCCCGCTGCACGAGCGCAAGCTGCTTCACCAGAGTGCGGCGCTCGACGTCCCCCACCGGACCGTGCTCGATGGTCCGGATCATCAGCTTCGCGAAGGTGAGGATCCCCGCCAGCGGGTTGTTGATCTCGTGGGCGATGGAGGCCGAGAGCTTTCCCAGCGAGGAGAGCTTCTCGGTGCGCACCAGGGTATCCTGCGCAGCCCGGAGCTCCCCGGTGCGCTCCTGCACCTTCACCTCGAGCTGCTCGGTGAGGAGGTGGAATTCCCCCTCCACGCGCCGCAGCGAGCGAACCATCTCGTTGAACGAGGCGGCGAGAAGGCCGAGCTCCCCCCTGGCGTCGATGTGGATCTCGATGTCGAGCTCGTCCTTGGCGACCCGCCGGGTGGCCTGTACGAGCGCCTCCACCGGACGAACGACCCGATGGTGGACCACGTACCAGAAGACGGCCCCGAGCAGGAGCGCCAGGATGGCGGTCACGATGAGGCTGGCACGCCGGAACGCGGCCAGGTCGGCGTCGACGGGAGCGAGCGAGATGCCCACGTCGAGGACGCCGAGCACCGCCTTCTCTCGCGGATGGACGTGGCAGGCGCTGGTGGCGCAGTCGGGGCTGGTCCGGAAGGGCGTCACCGTGGAGAGGATGCGCCCGGTGCGCCCCTCGAAGATCCGGGCGCGCAGCGCGTCGACGGGCACCGTGAGACTCTCGTTCTCCTCGTGGCAGGCACGGCAGCCCTCGGCCCGCTTGTCGACGAGCTTCCCCTTTTCCCCGGAGACCGTGGAGAAGGTGATCCGCCCCTCCTTGTTGAAGATGCGGACGTGGGAGATCTCCGCGTGGCGGCCGATGTTGTCGATGATGGCGTAGGCCTCGGCTCGCTCGTCCCGGAGCATCGCCAGCCGCACCGAGGCCGCGATGGTCTCGCTCAGCAGCGCAGCCGAGTCGGTCACGCCGGACAGGCGCTGGCGGGCGATGGCCATCTCGACCACGGCGAACGCCGCGATGGCGGCGAGCATCAGGGCGGCTGCCACCCCGAGGACCTGGGTGGAGAGCCGGTCGCGCCAGGGAATGGAGTCGAGCGCGCTCCGGTCGTGCCGCCGGCCAGGCTTCCCTGGCGCCGATGGCGAACCCGTTCCCCTGACGTCCGATTCGCTCGACGACCCGTCCCGCACCCCTGTCCTCCCCGCGCGAGAACCTTCGAGTCACCCTACTCCCCCCTGGGTAAACGTCCATTGTCCCGAGTCAACCCGACCCGAGAGGTTTCCCCGGCGAAGCCGGCCGCGGTAGAGAGAGCGGACATGCACGCCGTCCTCCTCATCCGCTGCGCCGACCGCCCGGGCATCGTGGCCGCGGTCTCCACCTTCCTCTTCCGCCACGGCGCGAACGTCGTGGACCTCGATCAACACTCGACCGAGGAGGTGCCCGCGACCTACTTCATGCGGCTGGAATTCCAGACCGAGGGACTCGACACGCCCCTGGACAGGCTCGGCCAGATGTTCGGCGACGAGGTGGGCGACCGGATGGGCATGGAGTGGCGGCTGGCCAGCCACGCCGACCGGCGGCGGGTGGCCGTGCTGGTCTCGCGACAGGACCACGCGCTCCTCGACCTGCTCTGGAACTGGCGCCGCGGCGACCTCCGGGCGGACGTCTCGTTGGTCATCTCCAACCACCCGGATCTACGCGCGGCGGTGGAGTCCTTCGGCGTGCCCTTCCTGCACGTGCCGAACCATCCCGGCGACCGCCCCACCGCGGAGGCGCGCATGCTCGAGGCCCTGGAGGGGAAGGCCGACGTGGTGGTCCTCGCCCGCTACATGCAGGTTCTCTCGGCCGGGTTCGTGGACCGCTTCCCCGGACGGGTCATCAACATCCACCACTCTTTCCTCCCGGCCTTCGCCGGCGCCGACCCATACCGTCAGGCCTACGAACGAGGAGTGAAGATCGTGGGGGCGACCGCCCACTACGTGACCGCCGAGCTCGACGCCGGCCCGATCATCGATCAGGACGTGGCCCGGGTGAGCCACCGCGACTCGGTGGACGATCTGAAGGCGCTTGGGCGCGACCTCGAGCGGCGCGTCCTCTTCCGCGCAGTTCGCTGGCACTGCGAGGACCGGATCCTGGTGCACGGCAACAAGACCATCGTCTTCGCCTGAGCCGCGGAGGGGCCATGGAGCACGAACGGCTGGTGGATGGGATGGAGGCCATGGTCCGCGCCCTCCAGGATCGGATCGCCTCGGCACTCGAGGCGGCAGACGGAACCGGGCTGTTTGCCCGCGATTCCTGGGAGCGGCCGGGCGGCGGGGGCGGCACCACCTGCGTGCTGGCCGACGGCGCCCTGCTCGAGAAGGCGGGAGTGAACGTCTCGCGCGTGCATGGAAAGGTCCCGCCCCGCATGGCGGCGCGGCTTCCCGGCGACGGGGACGAATTCGCCGCCGTGGGGCTCTCGCTCGTGCTGCACCCGCGCAACCCCTGGGTGCCGACGACCCACGCCAACGTGCGGTTGCTTGCCCGCGGGTCGAAGGCCTGGTTCGGCGGGGGCGCCGACCTGACCCCGTACTACCTCTTCGAGGAGGACGCGGCCCACTTCCACCGCGAGTTCCGGGGCGCCTGCGAGCGCTATCAGCCTGGCAGCTACGCCCGGTTCAAGCGCACCTGCGACGAGTACTTCTTCCTGCCCCACCGCGCCGAGCACCGCGGGGTGGGCGGCATCTTCTTCGAGGACCTGGGCGGCGACCCCTGGAGGGAGCTTTCCTTCGTGGAAGATGTGGGGAGTGCCTTCCTGCCCGCGTACTTGCCCATGGTGGAGCGCCGGCGCGGGCTGCCCTGGGGCGAACGCGAGCGAACCTGGCAGGAGATCCGGCGAGGGCGCTACGTGGAGTTCAACCTGCTGCACGACCGTGGCACCGTCTTCGGCCTGGAGACGGGCGGGCGGACCGAGTCCATCCTCATGTCGCTGCCCCCGGTGGTGCGCTGGCGCTACGACCACCACCCGGAGCCAGGAAGTGCCGAGGAGAGGCTGCTGGCGGTGATCCGGTCGCCCCGCGATTGGGCGTGACCCAGGTTTTCGGTTGCCCGAGGGGGAAATAACCACTACATCGGCCCCCATGCTGACGCAGAAATTCCTCCAGCTGAACCTCCTCGGGGCCGAATGGGTCAACTGGATCCTGGTGCTCTTTTCCCTCGTCGGCGTCGCCATCACCGCCGACCGCCTCCTGCTCTACTTCCGCACCCGGGAAGGCTTCGCCGCCCTCCAGGCCGGGCTGCAGGGGGCGCTGCGGCGCCACGACCGCCCCGGCGCGCTGGCGCTGGTGCAGCGGGACTCCCTCATCCGCAACGTGCTGCGCTCCGGCCTCGACGCCGTGCAGCGCGGCGAACGGGACCCGAAGGCGGTCGAGGAGGAGATGCTCGCGACGCTGGCAGCCGAGCGTTCGCGCTACGACGCGCGCGTGGCCTGGCTGACCACCATCGCCAACATCGCTCCCCTGGTCGGGCTCCTGGGGACCATCATCGGCATCGTGGGCGCCTTCTACGGCCTCGGTCAGGCCGGGACCACCCAGTCGGCTGGAAACCCCCAGGTCATGGTCTCCATCGCCGAGGCGCTGGCCTCGACCGCCTTCGGCATCTTCGTCGCCGTCCCGGGCGTGATCGCCTACAACCTGATGCGCGCCCACATGGGCGTTCGCCTGCGGCAGGCCGAGGCCGTCATGCGCGAGTTCCTGGCCAACCTGGGCGCGCTGGAGCGGCTGGACGGCGAGGACTCCCCGTGAACACCGGCGGCTTCGGGTCGGACCCGAACGACGAGCTGGTCACCGGGGTGAACATCACGCCCATCGTCGACGTGGCCCTGGTGCTGCTGGTGGTTTTCCTGGTCACCTCGTCGCTCATCGTGTCGAAGAGCATCCAGGTGGAGGTCCCCAGGGCGGCCACCGGTGCCGAGACCGCGGTCGGGTTGCTGGCGTTCGTCGTCACCAGCGCCGGCGACCTCTACGTGAACGGACAGCCCGCGAGGGTGGAGGACATCCCCGGCGCCGTGACCGAGGCCCGGCGCCGGATCGATCCGGGGCAGAAGCTCTCCGCCTTCGTCTCGGCCGACGTGGCGGCTCCCTACGGGCGTTTCGCCGAGGTGGTGGACCGGCTGCGCCAGGTGGGCGTGACCGACATCGCGCTCGACACCAGGCCCATCGAGGCCGCGGCACGGTGACGCGGGTCGGCCACACCGGTGCGCAGGGATGGGGCATCGCGCTCATCCTCTACGCGGCGATCTTCGCCTGGGCGGTTCTCTCGCCACCCTTCCGGCGGTCGTCCGAGCCCCGGCCTCCTCCGACCCGCGTACGTCTGGTGGAGACCCGGCCAGCCGAGCCCGCCCCTCCCCCGGTGCCGAAGGAGCCTCCACCGAAGCGCATGGAGGTGACGCGACGCGACCCGAAGGCCCCTCCGGTTGCGCCGGCGCCCTTGCTTCCAGCTCCGGCAAACCCGAATCCACCGCCACCCGCGGCGCCGCGCCGCTTCGAGGTGTCGCTCGAAGCCACGGTCCCGGGAGGCGGCATCGCCGTCCCCACCGCGCAGCCCGGGTCGGGTCCCTCGCTCCGTGCGACGCCGGGCGGGACGGGCACGGGCCCAGACGCACCCGCCTTCTACGTGGAGCCCGATTCGGCCCCGAGCCTCATCGCCCAGCCCAGCCTGGCCGAGATGCGCGCCCTCTACCCGGAGGCCGCGCGACGCGGCGGCGTGGAGGGGGACGTCCGCCTCGAGCTCGAGGTCTCGGCCAGCGGGGAGGTCACCGGATCGACCGTGGTACGCTCCGCCGGAAACGGCTTCGACGAGGTGGCCCAGAAGCTCGTCCGCCGATTCCGCTTCAGGCCGGCCACGAAGGGCGGGAAACCCGTCCCGGCGGTCGTTCCTTGGACCTACAAGTTCCGGCTCGAGGGGTGAATCGATGACGCGACTTCGCCGCACCGCGAGCCTTCTCTCCCTCCTGGTGCTCCTCTGCGCGTCTTCGCCGGCCCTGGGGCAGCAGCCCCCGCCCCCTGCCACGCCCGCCGAGCCGACGCTGGCCACCCCCCCACGCCTGAAGGAGCTCGTCCCGGCCGACGTGCCTCCGGGAACGAAGTTCCCGACGCCGGAGGTGGTCGTCGTCCTGTCGCTCGACGTCACAGCCGAGGGAAAGGTGGAGAAGGCGACCGTGGAGAGTGGCGCCGGTGAGCCCTTCGACGCGGCCGCGCTCTCGGCTGGCCGCCGCTTCGAGTTCGAGCCCGGCCGTCTCTCCACCGGCGACCCGGTGCCGGTCACCGTCACGTTCCGGCTGCGAATCCAGGAACCCGTCGCCCCGGCCGCTCCGCCGCCAGTGAAGCTCACCGGCTGGATCCTGGAGCGGGGGTCGAGGGTGCCCCTCGCCGGCGTGCCGGTGGTGGCGCGCGTCGGGGACCGGATCGTCGCCGGCGCGACCACCGACGGGTCGGGCCGCTTCGAGCTGGAGGTACCCGACGCGGAGTTTCAGCTCTCCGCATCCCCTCCCGACCACCAGAGGCTCGACCTCCTCGTGAAGGCGCGTCCGGGCGAGGTCCGGGAGGAGAACTACCTCCTCGAGACGAAGGCCGGCGCCAACGAGACCGTGGTCAGCGCCTCCGCCATCCAGCGGGAGGTCATGAAGGACGTCCTCACCGCCGCGCAGGTGGCCACCCTCCCAGGGTCCGCCGGAGACACGCTCAAGGCCGTCCTCAACCTGCCAGGCGCGGCGCGAGCGCCATTCGGCGCCGGGCTCCTCGTGCTGCGCGGCTCGGCGCCCGGGGACAGCAAGGTCTTCCTCGAGTCCCAGCAGATTCCGCAACTCTACCACTTCGGCGGGATCCGCAGCACCTTCGCCCCGGCCTTTCTCGAATCGGTCGAGTTCGTGCCGGGCAACTTCTCGGTCGACTACGGGCGGGCCCAGGGCGGCATCATCGACGTCCGGGTCCGGGACCCCCGCCAGGACGGCTTCCACGGCCAGGCCGACGTGAACTTCTACGACGTGGGCGTGGAGATGGAGGGCGGACTCGGCAAGGGCTGGTCTCTCGGCGGCGCGGCCCGGCGATCCTGGATCGACACCATCCTGCCGCTCTTCCTGCCCAAGGACTCCAACCTCTCCTTCAGCACCGCTCCGCGCTTCTACGACTTCCAGTTCATCGCGGCCTGGAATCCGGACGCGAGCCAGCGGCTGCGGCTCATCTTCTACGGCTCGATGGATCGCCTGGTGGCGCTCTTCGACAAGCCCATGAACGACCCCACCATCACCGGATCGCTCGACGCCCGGGTCTCCTTCTACAACCTGCAGGCCGAGTACTCGTACACCTTCGCCCCCAACTTCCGCCAGGACAGCTCGCTGGTGATCGGGCTCCAGGAGATCAACACCCAGATCGGCCCCCAGTACTTCTTCGACCTGAACCTTCAACGGCTCGCCCTGCGCAGCACCTGGGTCTACGAGTTCTCCCCGCAGTGGATCCTGCGCGGCGGTCTCGACATCCAGCTCGACCGGGCCAAGATCGCCGTCAACCTGCCCAACGGCACCGGACCGAACCCGCTGCCGCCTTCCTCGCTTCCCCAGATCGGCGCCCAGCTCACCACCTGGATCTACTCTCCGGCCGCCTTCGTCGAGCTGCGCTGGGCCCCGATCCCGAACCTCTCCATCCTGCCCGGCGCGCGCGCCAACTGGTTCTCCGGGATCCGGCAGTGGGGCCTCGATCCGCGGCTCCTGGCCCGGTGGGAGGTGGTCCCGGGCACGGTGCTCAGGGCCGGCGTCGGCATCTACCAGCAGTCGCCGAACGAGCAGAAGAACAACGCCGTCACCGGCAACCCCCTCTTGCTGCCCGAACGCAGCCTGCAGGCCAGCCTGGGAGTGGGGCAGAAGATCGTCGACGGCATCACGCTCGACGTGACCGGCTTCTACAAGTCGCTCACCCAGCAGGCCATCCCCAACCCGGACGCCAACTACAACCCGAGCGCGCCGCGCTACACCAGCACCGGAACCGGCCAGATCTACGGCGTGGAGACGCTGCTCAAGGTGAACATCGGCGAACGCTTCGCCGGCTGGCTCGCCTACTCCTTCCAGCGGTCGCTCCGCACCGATCCCCCGGACTCGCAGCGCCCCTTCGACTTCGACCAGCCGAACAACCTCACCGTGCTGGGAACCTACCAGCTGGGGCGGGGATGGTCGGCGGGAGCGCGCTTCCGGTACGTCTCCGGGAACCCCTCCACCCCGGTCGTGGGTTCGGTCTTCGACTCCGCCACCGGCGTCTTCGTCCCGGTCTACGGGTCGACGAACACCGACCGGCTGGCCGCCTTCTGGGCCCTCGACCTCCGCATCGACAAGATCTGGACGTTCCAGGGCTGGACCCTGACCCTCTACCTCGACACGCAGAACGTGACCAACCGGGGGAACCAGGAGGGCTGGACGTACAACTTCGACTACACGCAACGTACGCCCACGACCGGCCTGCCCATCCTGCCCATCCTCGGCCTGAAGGGGGAGTGGTGATGAACCGCGCTCTCGCCGCCTCGCTCCTGGTCTCCCTGGCGCTCCTGGCCGGCTGCACGAACGACTTCGTCCCGCAGAGCAGCCTCGAGGGCCTTCGAGTCCTGGCCCTCGTCGCCGACCCGCTCGAGCTGGCGCCTGGACAGGCCATCACCGTCCGGCCGAAGAACTGGTTGCCCCCGGGCTCCTCGATCGCGGAGCAGCGCTTCACCTTCTGCCCGCTCAGCGCCGGCGCCGTGGCGGCCTACGCCTGCGCCGTGCCCCAGTGCGAGGTGAACCTCCCGCCGGCGCCAGACGGCTCGGTGACCGCCAACCCCACCCAGATCATCACCCAGTGCCTGGGCGCGGCCGGCGGAGGGATTCCGGCCAGCCTCCCCGACCAGATCCTCACGGTCTTCCGCTACCGGGTCCTCACCGACCAGGGGGAGGCGCGCGACGCGGTGATCCAGATCCCGCAGTGGACCCGCCTGCCGCCGCCCGACCCGAACCTGCCGCCGATCATCACCGGCGTGGAGATCGGCGGGGTTCCGGCGCAGGTGGGCGTTCCCACCCCACCCCTACCCGTGAACGGCCTCCTGCCGGTCCGGCTCCTCATCGATCCGTCGAGCGTCCAGACCTACGTGGACGCCGCCGGCGTCAGCCGGACCGAGACCATGACCGGCTACTACTACTCGACGGCCGGCCGGTTCGCGAACGGCCTCGCCACCGGCGTCGACACGACCGTCGACCTGGAGGGCACGTACCTGCTGCCCGGCCAGGTCACGGCGGAGGTCTGGGTCGTCGCCCTCGACCTTCGGGGCGGGCAGGCCGTCGCGGGTCCCTTCACGGTGCCGATCGGGGCCGGCGCCCGTCAGGAGTGAAGCATGGCCAGGGTCCAGATCTATTCGAAGAAGAGCTGCCCGTTCTGCGTGCGGGCCAAGGCGCTCCTCGACCGCAAGGGATTCCCCTACGAGGAGATCGACGCCGAGGGAAACGACGAGCTCCGCGTCTGGCTGGCGGAGACGTCCGGGCAGAAGACGGTGCCCCAGATCTTCGTCGACGGGCGCCCGCTGGGCGGCTTCTCCGATATCGACGCCCTCGACAAGCAGGGGAAGCTCGATTCCCTGCTGCGCGGCGAGGGCTGAAGCCTTCAGGGCTCGATGGCGGTGAGCGCCACTGCCTCGGCCCGCGCCTTGCTCCGCCGCTCGGCCGTCTCCCGACGCAGGACGTGTGGGCGTACCGCAGCGAGCAGGAGCGGCAACGCGAGCGCCAGCGTCCCCGAGAAGAGGGCCAGCTTCCACATCCCCTCGAGCCGCCCGCCCTCGCCGGTGGTGAGCACCGCCGAGGAGAGCAGGGCTCCGGCCGCGGAGGCGAGGTGTTGAACCGCCGACTGCGTGGACTGGAAGCGGGCGCGCTCGGCGGGACGCGGTACCCGGGAGGCCAGAGCGCTGAGCGCCGGGTTTCGGATCGAGTTGGCGAGGACGAAGAGCAGGAAGAGCGCCCAGGCCGGGAGCAGGGGTGAACCCGGGACGAAGTCGAGCGCCAGGTTCGCGAGCATGACGGCCGTCCCGGCGGCAGCCGTCCGCGGGGCGCCGAAGCGGTCGACGGCCCGACCCACCAGGCGAAGGACCGCGAAGGAGAGCACGCCCCCAAGCATGTAGAGCTGCCCGAGCCGCTCACGCGGCCAGCCGGCGTTGAACTGGATGAAGGCCGCCAGGTTGGGGACCAGCGCGAAGGTGGCTGCCATGGTCGTTCCGGTGGCGGCCAGCGAGAACAGGGACGCCGGCTCCCGGAGAAAGGCGTACCCGCTCCGGGCGGCTTCGGGGACTCGTGCCAGGTGGGCCCGCATGCGCGGCATGAGGAAGAGCGCTGCAGCCCCGACCGCCGCACCCAGCCCGGCCACGGCAAGGAATGGAAGCCTCCAGCCCCCGGCCTGGGCCAGCCACAATCCGGTGGGAACGCCGACGACGGAGGCCACCGAGAACGCGCCCATGACCACCCCCATGGCCCGGCCGCGCCTCTCCGGAGGAACGGTGTCCGCCACGATGGCGAAGGAGAGGGAGGTCGCCGGACCGCCGAAGAACCCGGCCGCCACGCGGGCCGCGAGCAGCGTCCCGAGCCCGGTGGCCAGCCCCGCGACCGCCGTCGCCGCCACCAGGCCGGCCATGGCGACGGCCAGCGCCGAGCGCCGGTCGAAGCGGTCGAGGAAGCCGGAGCCGATGGCGCCCGCCGCTGCCGCTGCCAGCGTGTAGCTCCCGGTGACGAGACCGAGCCTCGACATGGGAATGCCCAGGGCGGTGGCGAAGTCCGGTCCCAGCGGGACCACCATGATGAAGTCGAGGACGTTGACGAACTGGACCGCCGACACCATCAGCAGGACGGTCCGCTCCTGGCGGCGCTCGTTCACATCGGGTCCGGCGTGGAGCCGGACTCCACCAGCTTCAACCACCCGCGCAGCTCCTGAAAGGTCACGACCCGGGCGCCGTAGGGAATCCACTCCGGCCAGGGGCCCGATCCGCCCAGGAGCAGGTGGACTTCGCCAGCCCGGCAGATGGCGCCGAGCCGCTCGGTCTGGGCCAGCAGGTCGCCGGGGTCGGCCATCGAGCTCGCCGCCACCGCCACGGCATCCACCGCCCCGCTGGCGACGTGGGCGACGATCTCCGAGAGCGGCACCCGCCGCCCCGCCCAGAGGACCGGCCAGCCGTGCTCGCGGATGACCATCTCGGCCAGCGAGAGCCCGAGCGTGTGCTCCTCCCCCTCTGCGGTGGTGAGCAGGAGACGCGGGGCATCGGCGCGCGAGGGGAGCTGGTCCGACACCTGGGCGAGGATGCGGGACAGCCTCTCGCTCGCCATGTGCTCCTCCAGGATCGACAGGGAGCCCTCGGACCAGCGCTCTCCCATCTCCTCCAGGACGGCGGCCATCGATTCGGCCACCTTCCACCAGGCGCCCAGCCGGGCCCGTTCCGCGTAGAGCGTGGCGAGCAACTGGTGTGAATCCGCCCCGGAGAGGAGCAGGTCCAGCCAGCCTTCGACGTCGGGGCCGTGCTCGGGCTGGACCTCACCGGTCTGATCCTTGCGGAACCGATCCACCTCCACCGGGTCGAAGCGGCGGTGCCTCCCGACCGTTCGAACGCAGCGCAGGAGGCCAAGGTCCGTCCATCGCTTCACCGACCCGGGCGTGACCCCCAGGATCTTCGCGACCTCGGCGCTGGTGAGAAGCTTGTCGGTCATCCGGTGTTCGAATTGTCGAATTTGCCGATTCGTTTCAATGGATTCGACCGAGCGATACCCGAATGGGGCTATTCCTCGCCCGCGACCCTTGCTCCGACCGTGGGGCAATCGAGTAGACTGCGCGACCTTTTGCCCCGGAGGACGTCGCGCCCATGGAGCCGGAAAGCGGGACAGCGAGGACGGGCTTGCTCTCCTGGTTTGCCCCCCTGGACCGGATGATGCTGACGTTCATCGCCGCCCTGGCGCTGGTGGCTTGCTTCGCGCACGACGAGCCCCTCCACTTCCTCGTTCTGCTCGGCATCATGGCGGCGCTCTTCGTGGCGGTCGCTCTCTGGGCGCGACACTCCGAGCTCGGGCGGGTGGCCCACGCCTTTCTTCCCCTCCCCGTGGTCGTGACCATCTTCAACGTGGCCGGCCCGCTCATCGGCGTGCTCAACCCGATGCGCTGGGACGCCACCATGGCGTCGCTCGACGCGGCCTGGTTCGGACCTCTGGTGCCGGCGTGGCGAAACCTGCTCGGTCGCCCCAGCTGGCTCACCGACGGCGCCTCCCTGTTCTACGTGAGCTACTACTTCATCCCCTTCGGCATGTGCATCGCACTCTGGGTCCAGCACCGATGGAAGGACTTCGACGAACTCGGATTCGTCCTCATCACGACGTTGCTCCTCTCCTACGTGGGGTACTTCCTCGTCCCCACCACGGGCCCTCGCGTCCCGACCGAGATGGAGCTCCAGGTGCTCGGCGGCGGGACCTTCAGCGCCCGCGTCCGCGACTTCCTGCGCGCCGCCGAGGTGAACCAGCTCGACGCCTTCCCGAGCGGCCACACCGCGCTGTCGCTCGTCTACCTCGGCTACGGATGGCGCCTCTTCCCGAGCTGGAAGATCCGCGTGCCTCTCGCCGTCTCGGTCGTGGGCATCATCTTCGCCACCGTTTACCTGTCGCTCCACTACCTGGTCGACCTGCTGGCGGGCGCGATTCTCGCCGCGCTGGTGCCCTTCGCGGTGATCGCACTCCGCGGGCTGTTCGGCCACGGCGGCGCGGCCCAGGACATGGCGGTCCGGGCCGATCGCCCCTGATGCCGCGGTGTCACGAGGCGAGCCCTTCCCGGTAGGTCGGGAACCGGAGATCGAGCCCCAGCGCAGCCCGTGTTCGCTCGGCGTGGATGCGGCGGTCGGGAAGCGAGGACGGCCGGGCGTCCGCCGGCAGGTGCGGTGGGGAGATCCCCAGGCGGCTCGAGACCCACTGCACGAGATCGCGCCTGCGAACGGGCTCGGCGTCGCTCGCGTGATAGACGCTCCCTGCCTCGCCCCGGGCGAGCCCGGCCAGCACGGCGGCGACCGCGTCGTCGAGGTGGCACAGGTTGAGCCAGGCGCCGTCTCCTGGCCCGAGCGCGATCTGGCCGGCCCGGACCCGTTCGATCGGCCAGGTTCGCCCCGGTCCGTAGAGCCCCGATAGGCGCAGGACCATGCTGCGGATGCCGTCCCGGGCGGCGCCGAGCACCAGTTCCTCCGCCTCGACCAGCACCGCCGCCGCAGGGCTGGCCGGCGCGGGCGGCGTCTCCTCGTCGACGTCGCCGCCGTCCCGCTGCCCGAACACCCCGGTCGAGCCGGTGTAGAGGAGCACGGCCGGGCGGCCGGAGGACCGCAGCGCGTCGAGGAGCGTCCGCGTGCACGCCACGTACGCGCGGCGATACGCCTCCGGCCCGTCGGCGCCGGCGCTCTGGCAAGCGACGACGGCGTCGAGGTCGCGAGGGAGCCGCTCACCCGCCCCCGGCCCCGACAGGTCGAGCGCCAGGGGGTCGATCCCGGGTGACAGGAGCGCGGCGGCCCGGCCCGGGTCCCTGCGAACCGCAGTGACCCGATGCCCGTTTCCAGCCAGCGCGCGGGCCACGCTGGATCCGAGCCATCCAGCACCGGCGACGAGGACGTGCATGCGGTCTCTCCGGGGGCGAAGCGCTACGGCGGCATGCCTTCGACCAGGACCCTGTCGCTCTGCTCGGGGAGCCGCTCCTCGGTGAGGTCGATCAGGTGCCCCGACCGTCGGGCCTTCGTCTCCAGGTAGAATCGGTTGAACTCGTTGGGCGGGATGACGTGCGGGATCCGTCCGGACACCGTCACGCCGTGCTGCTCGAGTTGCCGGATCTTGTCGGGGTTGTTGGTCACCACCCGGACCGACTTCACCCCCAGGCTGCGCAGCATGTGGGCGGCCACCGCGTAGTCGCGCTCGTCGTCTCGGAAGCCGAGCGCCTGGTTGGCCTCGACGGTGTCGAGTCCGCTCTCCTGGAGGGCGTAGGCCCGGATCTTGTTGAGCAGCCCGATGCCGCGCCCCTCCTGTCGCAGGTAGAGGAGGATGCCCCGGCCCTCCCTCTGGATGGTCCGGAGCCCCTCGGTGAGCTGGTCGCGGCAGTCGCAGCGCAGCGACCCCATCACGTCGCCCGTCAAGCACTCCGAGTGAAGTCGAACCGGGACGTCGTCACCCTCCACGACGTCGCCGTGGACCAGGGCGACGTGCTCTTTTCCGTCCCGGTTGTTCCAGAACCCCACCAGCCGGAAATGCCCGAAACGCGTGGGCAACTCGGCCACGGCCACCACCCGGACGCAGACCCGGGCCGGCCCGAATCCATCGCACTCGTGGTCTCGATCGCGGACCACCAGGGCTTGAAGCGCATCCTTCGCAGCGGTCATGCCACCTCCAGGGCGGCGAGACGCCTCCCGAGTGCCCTTCCGGATATCCAGGCCGCCTCGACGCCGCCACCCGGGGCGAAGCGATCGCCGCAGATACCCACGGACGCCCCGGAGGGTAGCTGGACCAGGACCGGGCCCGAAAGCTCGGAGGAGAGGTCGGTGCGGGCGAACTTCCAGCGATGGGCGTGGGTGGCCGACGGACTCGCCGTCCACGTTCCCAGGACCCTCCCGGCCTCTGACAGGAGCGCCTCGGGCCAGGCCGGGTCGTCGACGTGCCGTCGGGCCCACGAGGGACGAGCCTGCAGGACCAATCCCAGGAAGGGCGGGGCCTCGCGCTTCCCCGACTCGTGGGCAATGAACTGGAGGATGCTGGAATCCTCCGGATAGCAGGCATCCCATGGAGGCACCGGCGTCCCCGCCGGGTAGGCCGCGCAGAGGGAGAGCGATGACTCGCTGGAGGAGGTCTCCAGGAGCGCCACCACGGAGGCCAGGGGGCGTGGCAGGTCGGGCACGGCGGCGAGGAGACGCAGGACCTGCTCCGCCGCGAGCGCGAGGACGACGTGGCGGGCCTCGATTTCCTCCCCTCCCTCGAGAACGATCCGCGGGCCCTCGCGGGTGAGGTCGAGTCGCTCGACCCGCGCCCGGGCACGCACCGCGAGCCCGCGCGCCAGGTGCTTCGGAAAGGCGGTCACGCCGTCCACGAACGCCAACCGCTCCTCTCCGGCCTGGAAGGCCTCGGGCTGGCACGGCCGTCCCGAACCCCGGATCGCGCGCGGCCACCCCTCGAGCTTCCGCCCCGGGACCTCGCGAAGCGCCGCGAGAAAGTCCGGATCGCGCCCGTGCAGGAACGAGACGCCCAGGTCGAAGGCGATGCCGTCAAGCCGATGCGACGCGCAACGGCCCCCCACGCCACGGGCACGATCGAGCACCTGGACCGAGTGGCCCGCCGCGGCAGCCTCCCGGGCGCAGCTCAGCCCGGACACCCCGGCGCCGACCACCAAGACATTCACTTCACGTGACATGATCCCCCCTCGGCTCCCTGCCTCGCGGGCCGGGAGGGGCATGCTACTCCGCACCCCATCGGAACCGACACTTCCCTTTCGAGCCGTGGGAGACTGCAGCCCGCCGACAAACCGCGCCCGGAGGCCTCGTGAAGCACACACCCAGCATCCCCAGGACCACCATCGGCATCTTCGGTGCCGCGCTGACCACGGTCTCCGGGGTCCTCATCCTGGGACTGGCAGCGGCCGCCATGCAGGGGTTCGTGGGGAACCCCTACATCGGCATCTTCGCCTTCCTGGTTCTTCCGGGCTTCTTCATCCTGGGCCTGCTCCTCATCCCCTTCGGGGGCTGGCTGGCGCGGCGACGGGCCCGGCTCGCCGCCGAGCGAGGAGAGGAGATCCCCCACCTCCCCATCATCGACTTCAACGACGACCTGACGCGCCGTCGCGTGCTCGTCTTCACGGTGCTCACGGTCCTGAACGTCCTCATCCTCGGCGTGGCCGGCTACAAGGGACTCCAGGTGATGGAGTCGCCCGCCTTCTGCGGGTCCTGCCACTCGGTCATGGACCCGGAGTTCACGGCCTGGCGGCGTTCGCCCCATGCGCGGGTCGCCTGCGCGGGGTGCCACATCGGCGAGGGGGCAAGCTGGTTCGTGAAGTCGAAGCTCTCCGGCGCCTGGCAGCTCGTCTCGGTCACCTTCGACCTGTACCAGCGCCCCGTCCCCGTCCCCATCGCCAACCTCCGGCCGGCCCGCGAGACCTGCGAGGAATGCCACTGGCCGTCGAAGTTCACCGGCGACCGGCTGCGCGTCACCACGAGCTACGCCGACGACGAGGCCAACACCGAGAAGAAGTCGGTCGTCCTCCTTCACGTCGGCGGAGGGCAGAACGCCGCCGGCCCGATCGATGGCATCCACGCCCACGTGGCCGCCGGCGTGCACATCCGGTATCTCGCCGACGCGGACCGCAAGGAGATCAACACGGTCGAGGCGACCCGGGCCGACGGGAAGGCCGCCGTCTTCCGGACCAAGGGATCGCCGACCACCCTCCCGCCGCAGGAGTCGTGGCGCCTCATGGACTGCGTGGACTGCCACAACCGTCCCACCCACCTCTTCCGTGAGCCGGGACGCGAGATCGACCAGGCCATCCTGGCGCAGCGCATCGACGTGAAGCTCCCCTGGATCAAGCGGGAGGGGCTGAAGGCCGTCCAGGCGGCGTACCCGAGCCAGGAAGCCGCGCGGGACGGAATCGCCAAGCAGATCACCGATTTCTACCGGCAACTCGACCCATCGGCCTTCGCGTCACGCGAGGCCGCCGTCACGGCCGCCGCGACCGCGCTGGGGGACATCTATTGCTGGAACGTCTGGCCCTCGATGAAGATCACCTGGGGAACCTACCCGAGCTACCTCGGGCACGACCAGGCGCCCGGCTGCTTCCGCTGCCACGACGGCGAACACGTCGACGCCAAGGGCAAGGCCATCTCCCAGGACTGCTCCCTCTGCCACTCGCTGCTGGCGGTGGACGAGAAGGATCCAAAGATCCTCACCCAGCTCTCGCAGTGAAGCGCTCCGCCGGAGCCGCCGGCGCTAGCTAGCGCGGCATCGCGCGGCGCAGGGCCGCCAGCCCGGCCTTGACGTCCGAGCCCAGGTGGACGCGCACCACGCGCCGCCCGCGCTCGGCCAGCACGCCGTGATCGCCGACGGCCTGGGCACGGGCCAGGACGCCGAACCCGAAGCGCCGCCCGGGGATGGGGAGGGTCTCCACGTCGTCGGCCGTGATCACCAGGAAGACGCCGGAGTTCGGCCCACCCTTGTGCAGCTGGCCGGTGGAGTGGAGGAAACGGGGGCCGAATCCCAGCGTGGTGGCCACGCGCGACGACTGCCGGACGGCCTCGCGGATCTCCTGGAGCGCGGAGGTGGTCTGGGGGCTCGCTTCCAGGAATGCGTTGATGGCGAGGTAGTCCCCCTTGCCGAGTCGCCCGAGGTGGGCCCGGAGCCATCCGGCCGGCGTCTGCTCCCGCGCCGAAGCGGCCAGGAACTCGGCGTTGACGGGATCGGCCAGAAGCCGGAGCCCGTCTCCCTGCACCGCGGCGACCTCGGGAGGGAGCGTTCCCGTCTCCTCGTACGCGGCGGTCACCTTCCGCGCCGCCACCTTGGCGGCCTCGACGTCGGGCTGGTCGAAGGGATTCACTCCGAGGATGGACCCGGCCACGGCGGTGGCGATCTCCCAGCGGAAGAACTCCTGGCCCAGGTCGGCGAGATCGGCGACGTCGATGCGGATCACCGGCGCCCCGCTCTTCTGGAAGGCTGCCACCGCGCGGTCCTGCTCCGCCGAAGGGGAGGAAGCGAGCCGGATCTGGACGTGAAGCCTGTCCTCCCCCTGGGTGCGGGGCGTCCCCGTCTGCTCACCCACCACCGGCACGACGCCCCTCCCGTGCTTGCCGAGCGACTCTGCGACGAGCTGCTCCACCCAGTCGCCCAGCGCCGCGAGCTTCGGGGAGACCGTCAGGGTGAGCTTGTTGCGCCCGTCGCGCGCCGCGGCCCCGAGCGCTACCCCCAGCACGAGGCCCGGGTTCTGCTCGGCCGGGCGGTCAGGCGCGCAGGCATCCGCCATCACGGCTGCGCGGTCGAGAAGGCGCGGGACGCTCACGCCCATGGCGGCTGCCGGCACCATTCCGAAGTGGGAGAGGGCCGAGAAGCGGCCACCGACGCTCGGCACGCCGTGGAACACCTTCCGGAAGCCTTCGCGTTGCGCCAGCTTCTCCAGCTCCGTTCCCGGGTCGGTGATGGCCACGAAGCGGCTCCCCGCGCTCGTGCCCATGAGACTCCTCACCCGGTCGAGGAAGTAGGCCAGGAGGACCGCCGGTTCGAGGGTCGCTCCGGACTTGGAGGCCGTGACGAAGAGTGTCCGGCGGGGATCGATCTCCCGCTCGATCGCGCGGATCTGTGCTGGAACCGTGGAGTCCAGGACCCGGAGTTGCGGAAAGCCCGGAAGCCGCCCGAAGGTTCGCGCGAAGACGTCGGGGCAGAGGCTGGAGCCGCCCATGCCGAGCACGACGACATGGCCGAAGCCGGCCAGGCGCACGTCCTCGGCGACGCGCCCGAATTCCTCCCTGCGGGCACGCTGCTGGTCGATGAGGCGAAGCCAGCCCACCCATCGGTCCTCGTCCCGGCCGGTCCACAGGGCGGCGTCGCCCCTCCAGAGGCGCGCGGTCCTCTCCCCGGCGGCCCACTCGGCGAGCGTTCCCCGGACCTCGACCGCGAGGCCGGGCGGAAGAGAGAGTGTCTGGATTCCGAACGTCGACGGCGCGGGGCGTGATCGCTGGGGACCCAGTACAACGCGGGGTGCGGGTGCGACGCGCTCCTTGTCCGCGCGGGTCGGCGTCGACGCAGGCGGGGCCTTCTCGTGCGGTCTCGCCGCGGTCTTCCTCGGAGCGGGCTTCCCCGGAGCGGGCTTCCTCGCCGCGGGCTTCCGTTGGGCAGGCTTCCTCGGAGCGGGCTTCCGCGCCGTCACGGGGCGCCGGGGGCCTTTGGCCCCGCGCAGGGCTGCGCGCTTCTTCGCCTGTGAACTGGCCGTCTTCGCCATCGCCTGCCTTTGTTGTCCGACCTCGGGAGGAGGTTCCAGCCTCTGGAATCGTGGAGAATGAGCGAGGTCGCGCTCCTGTGCAAGAGGGGGGGAAACTCCCGCCCTGCTGCTAGCGCTCCACCCATGCGGTCCTGAGCCGGGCCAGTTCCTTCCCGTCCTCCTCCCGCCGGACCGAGTGGACGAAGGCCCCTTCTCCGAGCGGAGCCGAAAGGGAGCGGATCCGGCTCCCGTGGAGACACTCGGCGATGAAGTGGGCCTCGAAGGAGCGCAGGCGCGACCGGCGCCAGGTTTCCTCCGGGACGGCCTCGCAGGCCCACCCGAGGTAGCTCGCGTTGGTGACGTGGAGGTTGCGATCGATGTCCATGTAGCGCGTCGAGAAGGGCCGGTCGATCTCGGCTGGGTCGGGGGCCGGCGGCCTCGACGACGGCAGCCGGAGCACGTGGGGGGTCTCCTCCACGAGCTCGACCGGCAGCACGGACCGGGGACGGACGGGCTTTCGGGTGGCGAGGTCGAGGACGATCCACTGCGCGACGGCCCGGATCCGGACTTCCCCCCCGACCCGCACCTCGAAATCCCGAAACGCGCTCAGTCGGTCGGTTCCGCTGGGCCAGGTCGCCACCTCGGCCCGGTCCCACATGGCCACCGGGCGGTCGACCTCCACCGCCTGGCGCGCGAGCACCCATGTGAGGCCCCTCTCCTTGAGGACCTCCACACCCACTCCGAGTTGCTCTGCGTGGCGACCGGCAGCCTCCTGGAGCCAACCCGAAAGGGCCGGGGCCGAGAGGAGGCCGAAGGCGTCCACCGCATAGCTGTGCGCCTCGAAGACCTCCAGGAGCGGTGGAATTCCCACGCCGCCGACTGAACCACGGGTGCCTGGGTCGTGTCGACGTCGTAGAGTGTCGACTCCATGACCCGCGTACCCTTCGCCTTCGCCCGCCTCGCATCACACTGGACCCCGGGCACCGCCCCCGAGCGCGCCCTCGTCGAGGAAACCCGGGGAGCCCTCCTCACCGCCCACCCCGGCGACCTCGCCCCTGTCGTGGAGCTGGTGGAGGCGCTCGACGCCTGCCTGGCCTCCCCCGTCACCCGGGGGCCGGCGCGGCGCGCGCTGTTCGGCCTCGTCGACGCGGCCCGACGGAGGCGCTTCACGGAGGCGATGGTCCCCGAGGACATCGAGCCCTGGACCCGGCTCATGGTCTCGGTGATCGACCGCGCCGACCACACCCTCGGGGACGTGCTGCGCTCCCGGGAGGAGACCGACCCGAAGGTCATCGCCATGCGCGTGCTCGGCTCGGACCGCTCGGAGCTGACGGTTGCCGACCTGGCGCGACGCACCCGCGCCATCGCCCGTGGGCTGCTGGCGCTCTCCCCCGATGAGCCGGATCTCAAGGTGGCCATCCTCGCCGAGAACTCCCTCGATACCGCGCTCGCCGACCTGGCCTGCCTCTCGAACGGGATCCTGGACTTCCCGCTCCCGGCCAACTCGACGCCGGAACAGGTGAGCTACATGTTGCGCCACTCCGGCGCCCGGGTCCTCGTCGTGTCCGACGAGGAGCAGCTCGAGAAGGTTCTTCCGGCGCTGCCCGGTCTCCCCGACCTGAAGGAGGTCGTGGTGGTGTCGCGCGCCGCCGCCGACCGGCACGGGCTCCTCTCCCTGGAGCAGGCCGTGGCGCAGGGGGCAGGCGCCTTCGACGACGCCGATCGAGCCGCTCGAGCCGAAAAGGTACGGAGCCGCGACCTGGCCACCGTGATGTACACGTCGGGTACGACCGGGCGACCCAAGGGGATCGTCTTCAACCACCTCAACCTGGTCTCGAAGCGGCTCTGCCGCGGGTTCGCGCTCCCGCACCTGAACGAGGGCGACATCTTCCTCGCCTACCTGCCGCTCTACCACACGTTCGGTAGATTTCTGGAGCTGTCCGGGTCCCTGTGGTGGGGAGCGACCTATGTCTTCGCGCGCTCCACCGGGCACGCCTCCCTCGTGGAGGACTTCCGGACGGTGAGACCCACCGTGTTCATCTCGGTGCCCAAGAAGTGGATGGAGATGCAGGAGTCCGCGCAGCGGCAGGCCGCTCCCGACGACGTCGAGGGCGCCGCCGGGCAGCTCCGGGCGCTCACCGGCGGCCAGCTCGCCCACGGCCTCTCCGCGGCGGGGTACCTCGACCCGGTCGTCTTCCGCGCCTGCCACCGTGCCGGGATAGAGCTCTGCTCGGGCTACGGCATGACCGAGGCCACGGGCGGCATCACCATGACGCCGCCGGGCGAGTACGTCGACGGGTCCATCGGCAAGCCCCTCCCGGGCATCGAGTGCGTCCGCGCCGAGGACGGCGAGCTGCTCATTCGCGGGCCCTACGTCAGCCCTGGCTACTTCCTCGCGGAAGGAGAGGAACTCGAGGCCCACGACGCCGAGGGATGGTTCCACACCGGGGACCTGGTGTCGGTCGACGGCGAGGGGCACTTCCGCATCACCGGCCGCAAGAAGGAGATCTACAAGAATCGCGCCGGCCAGACCATCGCGCCGCAGCGCATCGAGAACCTCTTCCGCGACTTCGACGACATGGCCCAGGCCTTCCTGGTCGGCGATCACCGCGAGTATAATACACTATTAGTGTGGCCCAACTACGAGGCACGCCCCGAGCTCCGGCAGCGTACCCCCGAGGAGCTGCAGCAGCTGATCTCGTCGCTGGTCGCGTCGGCCAACCGCTTCCTCGCCCCCTTCGAGCGGGTGGTGGCCTTCCGGATCCTCGACCGCGCGCTCGACGCCGAGCACGGGGAGCTGACCCACAAGGGCACCTTCAAGCGCGACGTGGTGGAGAAGAACTGGCTGGAGCTCGTGGAAGGGATGTACCAGCACCGCGCCCTGTCCCTGTCCGTGGACGGCATCGGCCTGCGAATCCCCAACTGGGTGCTCCGCGAGATCGGGGTGCTCGTCGAGGACGTGGTGGTTCGCGGCGGGGAGCTGCGCGCCGGCGAATCCCGCCTGCACGTCGCGGCCGACCCGCGCGCCCCGGGCTCGCTCCGGGTGGGCGACCTGGCCTATCGCTCCGAGGGGGGCCTGGTCGACCTGGGCTCGGTGCTGGCTCACCCCACCCTCTGGCTCGGCAACGAGGGGTTGCGCCGCTTCCTCGGCGAGGAGGCCTTCCGCACCCTTGCCGTCCGCCGCCCCAAGGGAGCCGGCGAGGTCCGGCTCGACCCGCGCGTCTGGGAAGCGCCAGACCCGGAGCGGATCCCGGTGCTTCTCGAGGCGGTCGGCCGCGACGAGCCAACGGTGGAGTCGGTGCACGCAGCCGGCGAGCTGCTCCGGGCCGAGCGCCCGGAGGCCCGGCGCGCCCTGTCGCACCTGGAGCGGGTCCTGGTGAGCGGACGGCGCGAGCTGGCGCCGCTGGCCCGCGGCCTGCTCCGACGCTGCGCCGAGTCGCCCGAGGAGGAGGTCCGGCGGCGGGCGTTCCGCGGCCTGCTCCCCTTCGAGGAACCCGAGCGAACCGTCGACACCCTTCGCCTCTTCCTCGACCGGCTCGGACCCCAGGCGCTCCGGGAGGAGGACCTGGCCTCCTTCGGCGAGAAGGGGCTCTCCGAGGCCCAGGTCGAGGCGCTGCTCGCGGCCCTGCAGTCGCCTCGAGCGCTCGACCCCGACCAGGACGTCTCCGAGCGACGCCTCCTGGCCGGCGCCATGCGACTCGCGGTGGCCTACGCCCTTGCCCACCCGGCCTGGTACCCCCGTGTCCGGGTGCCGCTGGCCCGCCTCACCTTCCACGCCGACGCCATCCTCGCGGCCCGCGCCGGCGAGGAGTACGACCGCCATCGCCGCGGCTTCCAGCACTGGCTCGGGCCCAACCTGCGCCTCGCCATCGATCCCGCCACCGGCGAGGAATACACCTGGCGCGACGTGGTTCGCTTCGACGGCCCGATCCCACCGCGCACCGGCGACCTCCTGCTCAGAGCCGTCGCCGAATCCACCTTCGTTCGCAGCTCGGCCTTCGTGCTCGGAAACGGCGCGCTCGTCTCGCTCGCCGACATCCCTCCGGGCGGTGCGACCGTGACGCTCCTCGGGCGGCGGCTCGGCAAGTCGGTCTACCGGATGTCGATCACCACCCGGTCGCGCGAGACCTTCGACTTCGCGGTGAACCACGCCGAAACCATGCCGCCCGCCGAGCTCCGCGACGAGGTGCTCTGGCTCCTCTCCTCCGGCGCCCCGCCGCCGCTCGTCGAGGCCTTCGGCAGCTATCACCCGGACTGGGGCATCTACACCGAGGAGTTCATCCCCGGAGAGAACGTCGAGCAGCAGCTCGCCCGGTTCCTCCAGAAAGGCGAGGCGCGCCGGCTCAGGAACCAGTGGCCCTTCCTGGTCTGGACGGCGCTGGCCGCCCACGTGGGGTTCTGGGATCGGACCGGACGCCGGGTCGCGCTTCGCGACCCCTCGCCGGCCGCCTTCATCGTCCCGTCGCACGACTACCAGACCGGCGCCCGGCTGGTCTCCATCTCCGACCGCGGAGCCGTCGACCAGCTCGACGACGTCCTCGATCGGTTCGAGAAGGCCTTCGTCCAGCCCGCCGAGGCCCTGTACCCGGATCTCCCTGGCGGCCTGGGGCCGACCCTGCGCTTCTCGGCGGTGGTCGAGGCCCTGGGGCTGGACCGCGCCCGCACGGCCCTCTCCTCGCTCCAGCCCGGCCCCCGCGCCGAGGCGGCGATGGCCTTCCTCGCGTCGATCGACGCCACGGGCTTCACGTCACGCCCGGTCCACTTCGCCTGCGAGCGCTTCGGTCGCTGGCGAGCGCTGAACCCCAACGCGACCCAGGAGGCCCAGGGGACCATGCTGGGCGAGCTCTGGACCACCTACCAGCTCGGCGAGGTGGAGCGGGACTGGCCCGACACCCGGATCCGATTCTTCCGGCGCACGGTCTTCGCCGGCGCCCGCGAGCCGCTGGC
>Ga0209253_10000803_pt1 | contig 27283 bp, 24 predicted proteins | sample FrelakmetBRP12BR_FD_187145 | JGI IMG/M metagenome (GOLD analysis project Ga0209253, IMG submission 187145) | Freshwater lake sediment microbial communities from the University of Notre Dame, USA, for methane emissions studies - BRP12 BR (SPAdes)... | ecosystem: Environmental > Aquatic >...
CGACAGGTAGAAGCCCATCACGATGATGAACAGGATGACGCCGAGGCTCATCAGACCGTAGTCGGTCGTGAACAGCAGGCTGAATTTTTCCATCGGGTGCTCCGGGAACGTGGCCGATCAACCGGTCAACGGTAATCCGCTGCTTGTTCCCGGGGCAGTGGTGAAAGCCGCAATCGCGCCCTCACGCCGCCGCGGCGTCCCCCGACGCCGGCACCGGCACCCGGATCAGGTGGTCGAATGCGCTGAGCGCCGCTTTCGAGCCTTCACCCATCGCGATGATGATCTGCTTGTACGGCACCGTCGTGGCATCGCCCGCCGCGAACACGCCGGGCAGCGACGTCTGGCCCCGGGCGTCCACCTCGATCTCGCCGCGCGGCGAGAGCGCAATCGTACCCTTGAGCCAGTCGGTGTTGGGCAGCAGGCCGATCTGCACGAACACGCCTTCGAGCTCGACGCGGTGGATTGCGCCTGAGGCGCGGTCCTTGTAGCTCAGCGCATTGACCTTGCCGTCCGCGCCGTGCACTGCAGTGGTCTGTGCCGAAACGATGGTGTGGACGTTCGGCAGGCTGCGGAGCTTCCGCTGCAGCACTTCGTCGGCGCGCAGCTTGCCGTCGAATTCGAGCAGCGTGACGTGCGCCACGATGCCCGCCAGGTCGATCGCGGCTTCGACGCCGGAGTTGCCGCCACCGATGACGGCGACACGCTTGCCCTTGAACAGCGGTCCATCGCAGTGCGGGCAGTAGGCCACGCCCTTGCCGGAGTACTCTTTTTCGCCCGGCACGTTCAGCTGCCGCCAGCGCGCACCGGTGGAGATGATCACGGTCCTGCTTTGCACGCGCGCGCCGCTCTCGAGCGTCACCGTGAACAGGCCATCGTCACCCGCGGGCTCGAGCCTGGCCGCGCGCTGCAGGTTCATGATGTCGACTTCGTAGTGCTTGACGTGCTCCTCGAGCGCCGCCGCGAGCTTCGGGCCCTCGGTCGCCTTGACCGAGATGAAGTTCTCGATGCCTAGCGTGTCCATCACCTGGCCGCCGAAACGGTCCGCGACCACGCCCGTGCGGATGCCCTTGCGGGCGGCGTAGATGGCCGCGGAAGAGCCCGCCGGGCCACCGCCGACGACGAGCACGTCGAACGGCTGCTTGGCGCTGATGGTCTCGGCGGCGCGCTCACCGGCGCTGGTGTCGATCTTCGCCAGGATCTCCTCGAGGCTGATGCGGCCCTGCGAGAACTCCCTGCCGTTCAGGAACACGTACGGCACGGCCATGATCTGCCGCGCTTCGACCTCGGCCTGGAACAGCGCGCCGTCGATCATCGTCGTGCGCACGCCGGGGTTCAGCACGGCCAGCAGGTTGAGCGACTGCACGACCTCGGGGCAGTTGTGGCACGACAGCGAAATGAAGATCTCGAAGTTGAACTCGCCCTCGAGCGCCTTGATCTGCTCGATCACGGGTGCGTCGACCCGGGGCGGGTAGCCACCGGCCTGCAGCAGCGCGAGCACCAGCGAGGTGAACTCGTGGCCCAGTGGGATGGCCGCGAAGTCGACGCCCATGTCGGCGCCGGCCCGTGTGACCCGGAACGACGGTGTGCGCTTGCCCGCGGGAATCCCGCTGCCGCGCAACTCGCGATAGCTGATCAGGCTCGACAGCGGCACGATCTGCTGCAGCAGCTCCTGCATTTCGCGGGCCGCGGCGGAATCGTCGAGTGCCGCCGCGATCTCGACCGGCTGCGTGAGCCGGCCGAGGTAGCCCTGGAGTTGTTCCCTGAGAGCGGTGTCGAGCATCAGATCTTGCCCACGAGGTCGAGCGACGGCTTGATCGTCTTCGAGCCGTCGTTCCACTTGGCCGGGCACACTTCGCCCGGGTGCGCGGCGACGTACTGCGCGGCCTTGAGCTTGCGCAGCGTTTCCTTGACGTCACGCGCGATGGCGTTGTCGTGGATCTCGAGAGTCTTGATCACGCCGTCCGGGTTGATCACGAACGTGCCGCGCAGGGCGAGGCCCGCTTCCTCGATGTGCACGCCGAAGCCGCGCGTAAGGGTGTGCGTCGGGTCGCCGACCAGCGGGAACTTCGCCTTGCCGACGGCCGGCGAGGTCTCGTGCCACACCTTGTGCGAGAAGTGCGTGTCGGTCGTGACGATATAGACCTCGGCGCCCAGCTTCTGGAACTCGGCGTAGTTGTCGGCCGCGTCCTCGACTTCCGTCGGGCAATTGAAGGTGAAGGCCGCCGGCATGAAGATGACGACCGACCACTTGCCCTGCATGGACTCGTTGCTCACTTCGACGAACTTGCCGTTGTGGAAGGCCTGCGTCTTGAACGGCGGGACGGTGGTGTTGATCAGCGACATTGCGTGTCTCTCCAGGTTGGTTTGCCGTATCTGGCAAGGGGCAAGAGCTTCGATGGCGCGCATTGTCCGGGGTGCAGCCCGGTAGGGCCAATAGATTGTTTTTGCGGGATCGATAGGAATGGGCTATCGATCGATGCAAGCGATTGATTCGTGGCGCCTGCGGCGCGATCCTCGCGCCCATGACCACGGAAATCGTCGACGCCTGGGCGCAGCACCCCACGGCGCGTCACCTCAATCACCCGATGTTCGAATCCCTGCGTCGCTGGACGAAGGTGGGGCTCGAGGCTGCAGCGGGCGAGCCGCCCGTCGCCGCCACGCTCGCGGCCATGGACGAGGGCGGCGTGGGCCGCAGCCTGATCAGCGCGTGGACGGGACCGCACGGCGACCTGATCGCCAACGACGAAGTCGCTGCGTTCGTGCGGCAGGCGCCCGACCGGCTGGTCGGAGTGGGTTCGCTGGACATCTCGAAGCCGCGGGCCGCGGTCAGGGAACTGCGCCGCTGCGTGCGTGAGCTCGGCTTCAAGGCCGTGCGCGTGCTGCCGTGGCTATGGGAACTGCCGCCGACGCATGCGCGTTTCTATCCGGTCTACAGCGAGTGCTGCGAGCTCGGCATCCCGTTCTGCACGCAGGTCGGGCACACCGGCCCGCTGCTGCCGTCGGAGTTCGGCCGGCCGATCCCGTACATCGACCAGGTGGCGATCGACTTTCCGGACCTCGTCGTCGTCGGCGGCCACATCGGCTATCCGTGGACCGAGGAGATGATCGCCGTCGCAACCAAGCATCCGAACGTGTACATCGATACGTCGGCGTACACGGTCAGGCGGTATCCGGCCGCGCTGGTCGACTACCTGCGTGGCCACGGTCGTCACAAGGTGTTGTTCGGCACGAACTGGCCAATGATCCGGCCGGCGCGCGCGCTCGAGGGCCTGGCAGAGATGCAGCTCGGCGCCGAGATTGCGGCAGGCTTTCTCGGCGCCAATGCGCGGCGGGTATTCCGCCTCTAGGGTCTACTTCAGCTGGCCGCGGATCTCGCCGACGCGGTAGTCGCCCGGACCCGAGTAGGGCGGGTCCACGCCGTCGTAGGTGTGCACGTTGACGTACGTGTTGCCGGCGCGAATCTCTTCGATGAACTCTGCGATCGTGGAGCCGGTCATCGGGCCGACGAAATCGCCGGCGTCGAACGAGCCTTCCACCAGCACGCCGGTGAATTCGCCGCGCTTGCCGGCTGCGCTGCCCAGCGGCCACAGCTTGACCACGACCTGGCCGTTCTGGCTCGCGGGGCCGAGGTGCAGGTCCGCCTGAGACGGGTTCAACAGCTTGTCGAGCGTGATCTTGTAGTCGATCTTCTTGCCGTCCGCGCTCACGCGGAGTTCGACCGCGCCGGTCGCCGGCGTCTGGATCGAGTCCGGCAGGCACTGTGCCCCGTCCATGGCTGCCGTGAACACACTGTCGGCGGCCTGTGCAGGAATCGCGAGGCAGGCGGCGGCAGCCACGAGGCTGATGAGGACGTTACGGCTGGTGAACATGGACGGCTCCTGGGGCTTTTCTAGCATGGGCAATGTGCGTCCCCGGAGCCGCGGCCGGAATACGTAGTTGCTGCGAACTGGTCGCGTTCCACGTCGTCACCCGGGAAGCTTTCGCCGCAATGCCGCAATCTGCGCCCGGCGCTGTTCGAGCACGCCGTCGACCGTCGGGTCGAGACCGCGGCTTTTCAGCCGGCGCTTGCGAAACGCCAGCTCGTTCTGCGCGTTGACCAGTGCCGCCGAAACCCGCGCGTGGCGCGGATCGATGCGTCGCGTGCGGAAGGTGCGGTCCGCTGCGATCGCCGTCAATTCCCCCGCGGTGACGCTGCGCCCCACCTCGTCCGCGAGTTCCTCGACGAGCACACGGCGCTCGGCCTGGCCGCTGCGATAGAGGATGAACGCGAGCAGCAGCGCAAACGGCAGGAACACGACCAGGTTGGTCAGGCTGGCCGTGACCATGGCTTCCCAGACGGTGTACGTCGGCGGCGCGAGCACTTCGGTCGGTGCAGCCTCGCCGGACTGGGCGGCGGCCAGCGCCATGAACAGCGGCAGCGAGTTGTTCCACGCGTGCCCGAGCACCGCCAGCGCGAACCCGCCGACGGGCGCGAGAACACGCAGCCAGAGCGTCGAGGTGGCGCGCGACACGCCCAGCGCGGCGCCGAAGATTCCGGAGAACAGCGCATGGCCTGCGAGGCCGAGCCAGGCGAAGCGCGTGCCGATCTGGAATCCGTACGGTGCGGTGCCGAACTCGACGAAGTTCTGCTGCACGTACAGCGCCGATTCGAACCAGTTGAAGCCGACGCCGATCAGGGCGCCGTAAATGAACCCGTCGCGCACATTGTCGAACTCGCCGCGCAGCAGCCAGAAGAGCAGCACGATGCCGATGCCCTTGGTCGTTTCCTCGACGATCGGCGCCGAGAGCGGCGCGCCGACCATCATCGCGGCGTCGGGGCCGAGCATCTGGCCGAGTTCGGGAAACTGCTCCAGCCACTGCGTGACGGCCATGATCGCCGCCGTGTTGAGCGGCAGCGCGATCGTGGTCGCGATGAGGCCGCCCCACAGGAACGCCGCGGCGTACGCATAGGGCGACTCGCGTTCACGGCGGTCGAGGAACCGGAGGATCAGGATCGGGAGCAGCGACATCGCGGACGACAGGGCCAGCGCGCGCACGAACACGCCGGTGGCGGCGGAACCCAGCCCGGCCACGACCGTGCAGATCAGCAGGGAGGCAAAGGCGAGCAGGATGCCGAGTGTCCACGTCAGTGCGCGCGCCACCCGCGGCCGCCGCAGCGGCGAAGCAAGCGGGTCGAGCGTGGTATCGATGGTTTCCTGCGGCATCGGCTGGCGCTCCCGGCATGATCCGCCGCGGGTCAGGTGAGGAGGACTGCGCCGACGCCGGCGACGAGTATGCCGACGGTCGCGACGAGCACCGAACCGCGCAAGGCCGGGCTGCCGAGTGCCGTGACCATGCCCGTCTTGATGATCGTGTTGCTCAGCACCGCGATCGTGATTGCATGCGACGCGACGGCCGCGTTGCCCGTGCGCGCGTATTGCGCCATCGACAGCGTGATCGCATCCACGTCGGTCGTGCCGGCCAGCGCGGCGACGTAGTACAGGCCCGTCTCCGGCGCGTATGCCTGCGCGAGCTTGACGACCAGCAGCACGGCCGCGAACAGCGCGGCGAACTTGATGGCGGCGGTCAGGCTGAAAGGATTGCGCAGCGGCACGTCCTGCGCCTGGACCTCCTGCCCGGCGCGCCGCTGGTGCCATGCCGCGAAGGCGGCACAGACCACGGTCATCGAGATCATGGCGGGCAGCAGCGACGGCAGCAGGGCGCGGTTGACCACCAGCACCTCCACCAGCACGCGCACGAAGCTCACGGTCCACGCGAGCAGGATGCCGCTCGCGATGGCCGAGTTGGCTGCCGCGTATTGCAGCTCGCGGCTTTGCCGCGCGAATGACAAGGTGACCGCAGTCGATGAGACGAGGCCTCCGGACAGGCCGGTGAGCGGAATCCCGCGGTGCGCGCCGAGCAGTCGCGTGAGCACGTAGCCGACCAGCGACAGGCCTGCGATCAGCAGCGCCAGCAGCCACAGCGACTGCGGATTCAGCGCGTCCCAAGGGTCGATCGTGGCGTTCGGCAACAGCGGCAGGACGATGAACGTCGCGATCAGCAGTCGCAGCACGGCGTAGACGTCCTCGCTGTCGAGCCGGCCGACGAAGCCATGCAGGGGCTGCTTGTAGGCGAGCACCGCGGCCACGATCACGCCGATCCCGACCGCGAGTTCGCGCTGGCCCAGCGTGGCGAGCGCGCCGAGCAGGAAGGTCGCGACGGCGGCGACCTCGGTTGTCAGCCCCAGGCCCTCCGGATTCAGTCGCACGCTCAGGACGTAACCGGTGAGCACCGCCGCGGTGATCGCGATGAGGCCGGCCGCAAGCACCCACGACGTCGCGAGGACCAGGCTGACCCAGCCGCTCAGCGCGCCGAACAACGCCACCAGGATGAAGGTGCGCAGGCCCGCGATCTCGGGATGTTCCTGGCGCTGCTTGTGCCGCTCGCGCTCGATGCCGACCAATGCGCCGATCAGCAGCGCGGTGGCGAAATTCCAGGCGAGGGTGAGGTCGAGTTCCGGCACGGCCGCTCCTAGCGCTGCGCCGTTTCCGGTGCGATCGAGTCGATCATCCGTTCGAGGGCCGATTCGCACACGCGGCAGAAAGGCACCTCGTCGCGGGTGAACATGATGCAATCGAGCTGCGGACGGTAGTAAGCCTGCGCGTCGTAATTGGCGCCCTGGAACGCGCCGACGGCCGCGTGGTCGCGCTCGCGACCGAGCAGTTGCGTGACGTGCGCCTGTTCTTCGCGGAAGAGCGCGTCCATCTCGCTTTCCGGCCGGCGGTCCGCGCGAATCTGCTTGCGGCGCGCCTGCACGTCGCGCTGGTAGGTTTCAAACGCTGCCTTTGGCCACGGCGTCGGCACCGGCGTGCTCGTCGCGACGAGGTGACGCCACTTGAGCTCGTCCCGGTCGAGAGCCGCAGTGACGTTCGGCTCCCACGGCTCGACGATCGTGGTCGGCGCCGCGTAGGCGACGGGCGAGGTGTAGTACTCGTCCGCGAGCGCCGCGAAGTGGTGGCCGAACTCGTGCACGAACAGGTAGTCGGCCCACGAGCTGTCCACGGCCAGGGTCGAATACAGCCCGAAGATACCGCCGCCCCCGTACGTGTCGTCGTTGGCGAGGATCACCAGCGCTTCGTACGGCGCCTGCGAGGCGATCTCGCGCAGCGCGCGGTTCTCGAACGTGAGCAGGTAGCGTTCGCTGCCGAAGGCGTCGTAGGTGGCTCCGGCCGGGGAAGCGCGATGGATGCCCGTGGAAGGGCGTGACACGCCGGATTCCGCTGCGGGCGGGCAGAGTCCCCAGACGTTGAAGTCCTCGCGGCGGCGCGCGAAGGGCTGCACCTTGAACAGCGCTGCCGACACGCGCGCGGCATCGGCGCGGAATTTCGCGGCGCATTCCGCGGCGGTGTAACCGTCGCCGAGCAACAGCAGGTCGACCTTGTCCGCGGCTGCACCATGCTGCTCGATCACGATCAGGTCTTGCGCCGCGGTCGGGGACCGGTCGACGAACATGTCCGTCGTGTCGAGCTTCGTCTCCCACAGCGGCTGGAAGACCTGTTGCGCGTCGCGCCGGTAGATCTGCACCTGCACCGGTCCCGGCTTCGCGGGTGCAGGAAAACGCAGCGATTCGTGGAAGGTGCGGTGCTGGTGCTGCGCCTCGTCGGTCGTCACCCACTCGCCGAAGATCGATGAGTAGCCGCGCGCCTGCAGCAGCTGGCCGTCGGCATCGCGCACCTCGAAGCGGTAGACGCCGGACTTGCCGTCGTCCGTCGCGCGTGATGGATGGCCGGGCCACGGCAGGGGCTCCTGCCGCAAACGGTCGACCGCGAAAATTTCCGTGCCTTTGCCGCCGGTGTGGAAGAGGTCGAGGCGGTACGTGGCCGGTGCCACATCCGCGGCCAGGCTTACGGCCGACATCGCCAGCGACAGGAAACCGACGGCGATGCGTTTCACTGGCGGATCCGGGCCCGGCGGGCAGGCGCGGCGGTCGACTTCGCGACGTGGCCCGCCGGTTCGGCGGCAGTCTTCACTTTGCGTTTCGCGGCGGGCCGGCGTGCGCGCTTCTTGCCCTCGAGCCGCGCCAGCGCGCGCTGCTCGCGTGCCTGCAGGACCACTTCGACCTGTCGCAGCTGGGTCATGAACAGCTGCGCGACGCGCGAAAGCGGGCGCTTGCGCGTGTAGAACAGGCCGTAGCTCAACTGCAGCCACGGCGCCGTGAACGGCAGCAAAGCGATCTCCCTGGCGCGGATGTCATGCTCCAGCGCCACGAGCGGCGCCAGGCCCACCGCATCGCCTGCCATGACCGCGTTGCGCGCCACGGCGAAGCTGTCCACCATCAGGCTGGGCGTGAGGTCGCCGGTTTCGCGGTCGATGCGCGCGTGTGCGGCATCCTTGCCGAGATGCACCGCCATGCGCTGCGGCAACCGCGGCGACACCAGCGGGAACACCAGGATGGTCTCGAGCGAGTGTTCCCTGGCGGCGACCAGCGGATGTCCCTGCCGCACGAAGAAGAACATCCGGTGCTCCGCCACGGGCTCGATGGCGAGCCGCGTCGGGTGCCGCTCGGCACCCGCCGTGTCCCCGACGGCGAACTCGAGCTTGCCCGCCAGCACCTCGCGCGCAAGGTGCTCGAAATCGCTGGTCTCGGCGTGCACGCGCAGGCGCGAGTTGGCCGACGCCATGCGACCCAATGCCGCGCCCAGCGGCAGTTCCGCGGCGAACAGGTCGGTGCCGAAATGCATCTCTGGCGCCTGCAGGCCCGCGAGTTCCTCGAGGTCGCGCGTAAGGTCGCGCGCCTGCGTGAAGATGCGGGCCGCGTGGTCGATGACCAGGCGACCGGCCTCGCCGGGCTTGAGTGCCCGTGTTGCCGTGTCGACCAGGCGGGTGCTGATGCCAGTCGAGTCGAGGGCCAGCAGGCGTTTCGTCAGTGCTTCGGGGTCCAGCCCCAGCGCCTTCGCAGCTCTAGCAATGTCCGCGGCCGGAACGAGCGCCAGGAGGTCCATCAGGCCAGGTGTCTTCGCCATGGCGCGACGCTAGCAGAGGCAGGTCGTGCTGCCCAGACGGGCTTGTTGGAAGGCATGGGCATTGTCCCGGGTGGCAGCGTGCCGCCGAGGCGTATCATGGAGCGTTGATCAGGAAGACGGAGTCGCGGTGACGGCAGCAACGAAGACGCCCGGTGCCCGGTGCATGTTGATCACGGGGGCGTCCTCCGGCATCGGCGAGGGCCTGGCCCGCGAGTTTGCGCGGCGGGGCTACGGCCTCGCCATCGCGGCGCGCCGCCTCGATCGCCTCGAAGCACTGGCGCCGCAGTTGCTCGCGGCCGGCGCCGCGCAAGTCGTGACGATTGCACTCGACGTCGCCGACACGGATGCGATCGAGCCCGCCGTGCAGCGAGCTGCAGCGCAGCTCGGCCGGCTCGACGTGATCGTGGCCAATGCGGGCGTGGGACCCCTCACGCCGACGGGCAGGGGCAAGCTGCCCCTGATGCGCGCGACGATCGACATCAACCTGGTGGGCGCGATCGCGACGATCGAGGCCGCATTGCCGATCTTTCGCGCGCAGGGTTCGGGCCACGTCGTCGGCGTGACGTCGGTCGCCGGCTCCAAGGGCCTGCCCGGCTTCGGCGCGTACAGCGCGAGCAAGGCGGGTCTGCATCGTTACCTGCAGTCCCTGCGTGCCGAACTCCGTGGGACGCCCGTCGTCGTCACCGAACTGGCGCCGGGTTTCATCGACACCGACATCAATCGCGACAAGGGCGCGCGGCCGTTCCTGATCGACGTCGACAAAGGTGCTGCGATCATGGCCCGCATGATCGAGCGCCAGGTGGGCAAGCGCTGGGTGCCGGTGCTGCCGTGGACGATCATTGCCCAGTTGCTGAAGATCCTGCCTGCCGCGGTGCTCGCGCCGCGACAGAAGCGCAGCTGACCGAGGACACCGCCATGGATTTCGAACACTCCCCGCGCGTCAAGGACCTGCAGGCGCGCCTGGCCGCGTTCATGGACGAACACGTCTATCCGAACGAAGCGCGCTTCTGCGCCGAAGTCGAGGCGAACAAGGCGCAGGGCAACGGCTGGGTGCCGACGCGCGTGATGGAAGAGATGAAGGCCAAGGCGCGCGCCGCCGGGTTGTGGAACCTGTGGCTGCCCGAATCCGAGCACGGCGCCGGGCTCACGAACCTCGAGTACGCGCCGCTCGCCGAGCTCACCGGGCGATCGCACATTGCGCCCGAAGCGCTCAACTGCGCCGCGCCCGACACCGGCAACATGGAAGTGCTCGTGCGCTACGGCAACGACGCGCAGAAGGAGCGCTGGCTCAAGCCGCTGCTCGCAGGCGAGATTCGCTCCGGCTTTGCCATGACCGAGCCGGCCGTGGCTTCCTCGGATGCGACCAACATCTCGGCCAGCATCGTGCGCGAGGGCGATCACTACGTCATCAACGGCCGCAAGTGGTGGACCTCGGGCGCGTCGGACCCGCGCTGCAAGGTGCTCATTTTCATGGGCAAGACCGACCCGTCGAACCCCAGCGTGCACCGGCAGCAGTCTATGATCCTGGTGCCGATGGACACGCCCGGGGTGCGAGTGGTGCGTCCGGTGCCGGTCTTCGGTTACCTCGACGAGCCGCACGGCCACCCCGAGGTGGACTTCGAGAACGTGCGCGTGCCGGTCTCGAACCTGTTGCTCGGCGAGGGTCGCGGCTTCGAGATCGCGCAGGGTCGTCTCGGCCCGGGCCGCATCCACCATTGCATGCGCATCATCGGCGCGACCGAACGTGCGCTCGAGGCGATGTGCCGCCGCTCGCTGCAGCGCACCGCGTTCCACAAGAAACTGGCGGAGCAGGGGGTCTGGCGCGAGCGCATCGCAGACGCCCGCATGAAGCTCGACCAGGCGCGTTTCCTGACGCTGCACGCCGCCTGGAAGATGGACGTCGCCGGCAACAAGGCGGCGCAGAAGGAAATCGCGATGATCAAGGTCGTGGCGCCCAACGTCGCGTGTGAAGTCATCGACCAGGCGATCCAGCTCTTCGGTGGCGCGGGCGTCACCGACGACCACGGTCTCGGCTGGGCCTATGCGATGGCGCGCACGCTGCGCATCGCGGACGGCCCCGACGAAGTGCACCGCAACCACATTGCGAAGCTCGAGCTGTCGCGTTACCTGCCGGCCTGAGGGTTGCGGATGCAGATGAAGGACAAGATCGCGTTCGTCACTGGCGCGGGCCGCGGCATCGGCCGTGCGGCTTGCCGCGAACTGCTGCGGCGCGGCGCGGCGGGCGTGGTGATCGCCGATCTCGACGGCGCCATGGCGCAAGCGACGGCTGCCGAGCTCGGTGGCCTGGGACTGCAGTGCGACGTGTCGGACGAGGCCGCCGTGCGGGCGGCAGTGGCGGCAGCGATCGCGCACTACGGTCGCGTGGACGTGCTGCTGTCGAATGCCGGGTTCGGTGCGACCGAGCTCGATCTCGACGATGCGCTGGCCGAGCCCAACGCCCTCTGGGCCCGCATGTGGCAGGTGCACGTGATGGCGCACGTTTACGCCTCGCGCGCGGTGCTGCCGGGAATGCTCGAGCGCGGCGAGGGCTACCTCGTGAACGTGGCTTCCGCCGCAGGGTTGCTGTGCCAGGTCGGTGACGCCGCCTACAGCGCGACCAAGCACGCGGCAGTCGGGCTGGCAGAGTCGCTTGCAATCACCTACGGCGAGCGCGGCATCCGCGTGTCCGTCGTGTGTCCGCAATACATCGCCACCGCCATTACCGGCCTCGACGAAAAACTGCCGGCCGACGCGCCCGCCGGCCTGCTGTCGGTCGAACAGGCCGCCACGGCGATCGTGGACGGGCTCGAACGCGAGTCCTTCCTGATCCTGACCCACCCCGAAGTCCTGACCTACGCCCAGCGCAAGTCTGCGGATTATGACCGCTGGATCGGCGGGATGCGCCGGTTACGGGCGGGACTTCGGAACGGCGAAGGGTTCCTGAAAGTCCGCAAATGATAGACTCGGGCGAAACCAGGACGCGTGCCACCGGCACCGGAAGGACGATGCGCTCATGAGGCAGTTGCGCGGCGAAGACGCCCGGTTCGTGTACGGCGAATCCGGCCACGCCAATTCGAACATCACGCTCATCTCGATCTACGACCCGTCGACCGCCCGGGATGGCCGCGTCCATTTCAAGGAACTGCTGAAGCACATCGAAAGCCGGCTGCACCTGTCGCCGATCTTCCGGCAGAAGCTGCTGCGCGTGCCGATGGAACTCGATTTTCCGTACTGGATCGAGGACGACGACTTCGACCTCGAATACCACGTGCGTCACATTGCGTTGCCGAAGCCGGGCGACTGGCGGCAGTTCTGCATCCAGGCTTCGCGCATCCACGCGCGCCCGCTCGACCTGTCGAAGCCCCTGTGGGAGCTGTACCTGGTCGAGGGTCTCGATTCGTTCCTGCACCTCCCGCCCGACAGCTTCGCCATTCTTGCCAAGGTTCATCACGCTGCGATCGACGTGCGCGGCGGTGCCGAGATCACGACGCTGCTGCACGATACGACGGCGCTGCCGCCTGCGCCGGAACCGCCCGAGCCCTGGTTCCCGGAGTCGCCGCCGGGATCGATCTCGCTGCTCGCGCGCGCGACGATCAACAACTTCCTGCGTCCATTGATGTTCGCGGGACCACTCGCGCGGGCGATCGGCAGGGTGACCCCGGCCGTGCTCGGGTCGCTCGGCGAGTTGCTGCGCAAGGACCGCTTTGCGGTCACGCGCTTCAACTCCGAGGTCTCGCAGCACCGCGTCTTCGATTCGCGCCGTTTCTTCATCCACGAGTTCAAGCGCATCCGCGACCTGGTGCCGGGCGCCACGATCAACGATGCGGTGCTCGCGGTTTGCGGCGGTGCCTTGCGCCGGTACCTGCTGGCGCACGAAGAACTGCCGGGTGAGAGCGTGGTCTCGCTCGCGCCGTTCTCGGTGCGTGCCGCGGGAGCCAACGTCGAAGAACGCCCCGAACTGAGCCTGATCCGCGTGCCGCTCGGCACCGAGATCGAGGACGCGAAGAAGCGCCTGCGCGCGATCTACAAGCACACGTCGACGCACGCGGACATCGACCAGGCCGTGCGCGCCAAGGAACTCACGGAGTTCGACAAGCACGCCCCGGCGGCCACGCTTGCGCTGTCGGCGAAGCTGCTGGCGGGATCGTCGCTCGGTTCGCCGCGCGAGCCGCTCGCGGGGTGCACGATCATGAACGTGCCCGGCCCCGCCATCCCGCTGTATCTCGACGGCGCGCGCATGACGTACTTCTCCGCGATCATGCCGATTGCGGACGGCATGGGGTTGGTGTTCTCGGTGACGAGTTACGACGGGATGATCTTCATCTCGCCGACGTCGTGCCGCGAGCAGTTGCCCGACCCCGAATTCTTCGCGCAGTGCATCCGCGACAGCTTCCAGGAGTTGCTGGCGCTGACGACGAAGCCGAAGAAAGGAAAAAAGAAGAAGGTCGTCGTGCGAAAGGCGGCAGCGAAGCGGAAGGCAGCGTGAGGAAGGGGTTAGGGGATAGGGGTTAGGGGTTAGTCGGAACCAGACCGTGGCGCAGCCGCTCTTGACTCTGACTATCCCCTAACCCCTAACCCCTAACCGGGAACGGCCACGCCCTTCCTGAGACCCTGGTCAGGCGGCCCCAGGTATTTCGCGATCTTGCGGTAAGCCCTGCCGGCCATGCCGTCCGGATCGAACGGACGCCATTCACCCTCGGCCTGCGCCAGCCGGTTGGCGAGAATCCACATCACCGCGCCGTTGAAGCCGAGTCCGACGTGACTGCCCGGCACCCAGATGTTCTCGTGCTGGTCGTCGTCGCTGTCTTCGATGCGAGCGGCCTCGGGTGGCACGATGCCGTCCGTCATCGAGAACACGCAGGTCGATGGCACGGGCGGAGGTGAGCGCAGAACCTTGGATCGCACGTGCGCGAGGTGCGCGACGGGACCCATCGGATGTGCGAGGTACCGGTAGGCAGCCTTCACGACGACGGGCACGTCGAGCAGTTCGTCGGTGGAAAACTTCATCGGGCTGCCGAGCGAAACGACGGAGCGCACGCATTCGGGGGCGCAATGCGCCGCATAGAACGCGTACACGCCGCCCAGGCTCCAGCCGACCAGGCTGACCTTGCGACGATGACGGTGGTGCATGAAGCGCAGCTTCTGTTCCAGCGCCTGGCTGAACTTGAGCTTGAAGCCGGTGTTCTGGCCCAGGCCCCAGGTCTCGACGTGGTAGCCGCGCGAGCGCAGGAAGGCCGACAGGCCGACCAGCGTGGCATCGCTGGCGGTGAAGCCGGGCACCAGCAGGACCGGGTGGCCGTCGCCGTGGGGCGTGCCTCGCAACAGTGGATACAGCGCCGGCAGCAGCGCCATCTCGAGCAGAGCGCGACCCTCGAGCAACGTGAACAACGCCCGGGGGGGTCTCGGGATGCGCGAGCCGTTGGTTGCTTTCACCACTGTGTGACCATGCCCCGTGGGTGACCGGATCTTTCAAGTCTGGCTGCACCGCAGCAATGTTAACAGGATCGTCACACGTTGCGACCATCCACCGGTCTAGGCAAGCTTGCCGCCTCTTTTTCGTAACCGGGTCGACGGTTTCGGGAGTTCCGATGCAGTTTCATGCCAGTTTCCGGGCATTTTTCGCCATATCCGCGCTGGTGCTGGCCGGTCCGGCCCCGGCAGCGGAGCGTTCCGAGGTGCCGGTCCGGTACCAGTGGGACCTCAAGGACTTATACGTAGACGAAGCCGCCTGGGTGGCGGCCAAGCAGGAACTCGTGCAGTCGCTGCCGGCCCTCGGTGCCTGGCAGGGCAAGCTGGGTGCATCGCCCGCCAGCCTGCTGGAAGGGATGACCGCCTGGGAGCAGGCCAGCCGGCGGACCGAGCGGCTTTACGCCTACGCCTTCCAGTTGTACGACCAGGACACACGCGTGGGGCGCAACCTGCAGATGCAGCAGGAGATGTCGCAGGTGTATTCGAACTTCCAGTCGACGACGTCGTTCATGCGGCCGGAGATCCTCGCGCTCGGCCGCGAGCAGATCGACAAGTACCTGGCGGCCGAGCCGAAGCTCGGCCAGTACCGCATGTTCTTCGACGACATCCTGCGCGCGGCGCCGCACACGCTGACGCCCGCCGAAGAAAAGGTGTTCGCGCGCATGGCCGCGCTGGGCGAGGCGGGCGGCACGCTGCAGTCCGTGTTTCGCGCTGCAGACCTGCCGTTCCCGGAAGTCACGTTCTCGACGGGAGAGAAGGTCCGGCTGGACGCAGCCGCGTATTCGAAGTGGCGCGCGTCGCCGGTCAAGGCCGATCGCGACCTGGCGTTCAAGGCGTTCTGGACGGCCTACAACCAGTACACGCGCACATTTGCGACTGCACTGAACGCCCACGTGCAGTCGCACGTCACCTACAAGGACGTGCGCAACTTCCCGACCGCGCTCGACGCCGCGCTGTTCGACTTCAACATTCCGCGCAACGTGTACTCGCGCCTGCTCGACGACGTGCACGCGAACCTGCCGACGCTGCACCGCTACCTGAAGCTGCGCCGGAAGATCATGGGCCTGCCGCAGCTGGGGTACGAGGACCTGTATGCACCCATCGTGCAGCAGGTGGACCTGCAGTACACGCCCGAGCAGGGCATGCAGATGACGCTCGACGCGTTCGCGCCGCTCGGCGCCGGGTACGTCGAGACCCTGCGCAAGGGCTATGGCGACCGCTGGGTCGACTTCATGCCGAACACCGGCAAGAGCCCCGGCGCCTACAGCAACACGGTCTACGGCGTGCATCCGTACCAGCTGCTGAACTTCAACGGCGCCTGGGAGGACGTCTCGACGCTGGCCCACGAATCCGGCCACTCGATGCATTCGTTCATGTCCTCGGCGCAGCAGCCGTACGCGACGGCGTCGTACTCGACCTTCGTCGCGGAAGTGGCGTCGACGCTCAACGAGAACCTGCTGCTGCACCACGTGCTCGACCAGACCAGGGACGACCGGACGCGGCTCTTCCTGCTGTCGAGCTACCTCGACAGCATGCGCACGACGCTGTTCCGGCAGACGCTGTTCGCCGAGTTCGAACTCAGGATCCACGAGCTGGTCGAGCGCGGCGAACCGCTCACCGGCGAGTCGCTCAACAAGCTGTACCTCGAGCTGCTGCGCAGGTATTACGGGCACGATGCCGGCGTCGTGAACGTCGACCAACTGTACGCGGCCGAGTGGGCCTTCATTCCGCACTTTTATTCCAACTTCTACGTCTACCAGTACGCCACCAGCATGATCGGCGGCATGTCGCTGGCGGACGGCATGATCGGCAAGGACGCCGTGAAGTCCGGCAAGGCGCAGCAGAATCGCGACGCGTACCTGCGCCTGCTGGCGGCGGGCTCGTCGAAGTACCCGATCGACCTGCTCAAGGACGCGGGCGTCGACATGACGACGTCCGAGCCCTTCAACGCCGCCATCCGCGAGATGAACGCGATCATGGACGAGATGGAAAAGATCTACGCGAGGGGCAACGTCGAGTGAGCGGCGCGCGGCGCAAGGGCGCGTCGATCTACGCCGGGCTGCAGCAGCTCGGCGCGACGACTGCGCAGCCGACGACGCCGGAATCGGCCGTGCTCGAGCGCGTGTCGAACCCGCACCCGCGCAAGCTGTACCTGGCGCGGTTCGCCGCGCCGGAGTTCACGTCGTTGTGCCCGATCACGGGTCAACCGGACTTCGCCCACCTCGTGCTCGATTACGCGCCGGCGAAATGGCTGGTCGAGAGCAAGTCGCTCAAGCTCTACCTCGGCAGCTTCCGCAATCACGGTGCCTTCCACGAGGATTGCACGCTCGCCATCGCCGACCGGCTCGTCGATTTCCTGCGGCCCCGCTGGCTGCGCATCGGCGGCTACTGGTACCCGCGGGGCGGCATGCCGATCGACGTGTTCTGGCAGACCGGGCGACCGCCGGCAGGCCTGTGGCTGCCGGAGCAGGGCGTGCCGCCTTATCGCGGCCGCGGCTGAGAGTGTTGATTTCTTTACCAGGGTGAACACGTGCAGAAGTTCCATCTTTTCCTCGTCACCACCGCGGCGACGCTGTGCGCCGGCTCCGCCGTCGCCGACCTGCACGCTGCCCCGGCAGCGGGCACCGGGACCCGGGCGGGTAGTCCGCAAGTCGTCGCCGCCAGGGAAACGCCGGCCAAGCGCGCAGCCGTGAACTCGATCGACCGCCACCAGGCCGACCTGGTCGGCCTGTCCGACAGGATCTGGGCCTACGCCGAGACTGCGCTGCGCGAGACTCGCTCCGCCGCCGCGCTCGCCGATTACGCGGAACAGCAGGGATTCAAGGTCGAGCGTGGCGTCGCGGGCATGCCCACTGCGTTCGTCGCGACCTACGGCTCGGGCCGCCCGGTGATCGGCATCATGGGCGAGTACGACGCGCTGCCGGGCGTTTCGCAGAAGGCGATCCCGGTGCAGGAGCCGCTGCAGGCAGGTGCCGCCGGCCATGGCTGCGGCCACAACATGTTCGGCCCGGCCAGCCTCGGCGCCGCCATCGCGATCAAGGAACAGATCGCCGCGGGCAAGCTCAAGGGCACGGTGAAATTCTTCGGCACGCCAGCCGAGGAAGCCGTCGGCGGCAAGGTCTACATGGCCCGCGAGGGACTCTTCGACGGCGTCGACGCGGTGCTCGCGTGGCACCCGAGCGACGAGACCCAGGCCGACATGGTGTCGAGCCAGGCGATGGTCAGCCTGATCGTCGAGTTCGAGGGCCGCACGGCGCACGCGGCTGGCGATCCATGGAACGGCCGCAGCGCGGTCGACGCGGCGGAGCTGTTCACGCATGGCATCAACATGATGCGCGAGCACATCAAGCCGACTTCGCGCATGCATTACGTGATCCTGTCCGGCGGTGACGTACCGAACGTCGTACCGGCGTATTCGAAGGTCTCGTTGTGGCTGCGCGACTGGAAGCGCGACGAAGTCGAGCAGTTGCTGGCGCGCACGCGCAAGGTGGCGGAGGGCGCCGCCATGATGACTGAGACCACGGGCAAGGTGACGGTGGACGGCGGCTCATGGGACATGCTGGTCAACGAGACCGGCGCGCGCCTGCTGCATGCGAACCTGCTGCTGCTCGGTCCGGTCAAGTACACGAACGAAGAGCAGGCGTTCGCGCGGCAGATCCAGCAGGCGACGGGTGTGCCGGAGGTCGGCATGTTCGAGGGCGTCAAGCCGCTGGAGGGGCAGGAACCGGAGGGCGGCTCGACGGACGTTGCGGACATCAGCTGGGTGGCGCCCACGCTCCACGTCTCGGTCGCCACGTCGCCGGTCGACGCACCCTGGCACGCCTGGCCGGTGGTTGCGGCGGGTGGCATGTCGATCGGTCACAAGGGCATGGTGCAGGCTTCGAAGGTGCTCGCGGCCACGATGGTCGACCTCTACGAGCAACCGCAGGTCCTTGCGGCGGTGCAGGCTGAATTCAAGGCGAAAAAGGGCGCAACGCGCTACCAGCCCTACATTCCGGACGGTCCGCCGCCGGTGCCGAAGGACTGAATTCGGCATGGTATGATCGCGACTCTCCAATGGTGGCTCGCGTCGGATCCCTCGCGACGGCCAGCCGCAAACCCCGCCAGGCCCGGAAGGGAGCAACGGTAGCGGCCACGCCGGGTGCCGGGGGTATTCTGGCGCGGGCCGCCGCCCGCCCCAGAGGGCAGACCTGAGCCCGTCCACCGCCCGAGCGCAACGCAGAGCACCCACTCGCCCGATGAGTTACCTCGTCCTCGCCCGCAAATGGCGCCCGCGCACGTTCGACCAGCTCGTCGGCCAGGACCACGTCCGCCGCGCGCTCACGAACGCGCTCGATTCCGGCCGCATCCACCATGCGTTCCTGTTCACGGGCACGCGCGGCGTGGGCAAGACGACCATCGCGCGCATCTTCGCGAAGTCGCTCAACTGCGAGAAAGGCGTCTCGTCGACGCCGTGCGGCCAGTGCCCGGCCTGTGTCGACATCGACGCCGGCCGCTTCGTCGATCTGCTCGAGGTCGACGCGGCCTCGCGCACCAAGGTCGACGACACGCGTGAGCTGCTCGACAACGTGCAGTACTCGCCGGCGCGTGGGCGCTACAAGGTCTACCTGATCGACGAAGTCCACATGCTCTCGACGCACTCCTTCAACGCGTTGCTGAAGACGCTGGAGGAGCCGCCTCCGCACGTGAAATTCCTGCTGGCGACCACCGATCCGCAGAAGCTGCCGGTGACGGTGCTCTCGCGCTGCCTGCAGTTCCACCTGCGGCGCCTGCCGTTGCCGCTGATCTACGACCGCCTCGCGCAGATCGCCACGGCCGAGAAGGTCGAATTCGAGCCGGCCGCGCTGCGTGCGATTGCGCGTGGCGCCGAGGGCAGCATGCGCGACGCGCTGTCGCTGCTCGACCAGGTGCTCGCGTTTGGTGGCGGCCGCGCCATGGAAGCGGAAGTGCGCACGCTGCTCGGCACGCTCGACCGCAAGCACGTGCAGGGCATCCTGACCGCGCTGGCCGGGAAGGATGGTGCTGCGCTGATGCAGCAGGCAGCGCAGCTCGACGAGCGCGCGCCGGACTATCACCAGGCGCTCGGCGAATTGTCGGGCGCCATCCAGCGCATGGCGTTGTTGCAGGCGCTGCCGGACCTTCCGCCCGGCGACGACGAGGACGAGGACAAGCTGCTCGCCGGACTGGCCGCGAAGTTCACCGCGGAAGACCTGCAGCTGCTGTACCAGATCGCGATCAACTCGCGCCGCGATCTCGACTACGCGCCGGACGCGCGTGCGGGTTTTGAAATGGCGCTGCTGCGCATGCTTGCATTCCGGCCGCAGGGCTTGCCGCCGGCAGCGGCAGCGGCTGCGGGCGGTGGCGGGGCCGGCATCGCGCGAGCGACGGCGGCTGCGCGTCCAGCGAGCGTGCCGTCACCAGCAGCGGCGGCAGCTTCCGACTGGGATGCACTCGTCGCCACCCTCGGCCTGCAGGGCACGGCCAGGCATTTCGCGGCGAACTGCGTGCTGCTCGAGCGCAAGGCCGGCCTCGTCCGCCTGCGCCTCGACCCGGCTGGCGACTCTTTCCGCCGGCCGCAGATCGAGAGCCGGCTGGCCGAGGCACTGTCGCAGCATTACGGCGAGACGATCCGCCTCGAGATCACGCAGGCCGCGACGCCCGGAGAAATCTTCACGCCCGCCAGGCGCGACGCGCTTGCGGCCGAAGACCGGCAGCGCGCGGCGGAACAGTCGATCGACAGCGATCCCGCCGTGCGCGCGATGCGCGAGGTATTCGGCGCGACGGTTCGGCCCGGTTCGGTAAAGCCGCTCAATTGAGCGCGCGTCGCTCGTCACTGATCACCCTCACTTCCGCGAGACGCACATGATGAAAGGCGGCATCGGCAACATGATGAAGCAGGCGCAGGCGCTGCAGGCGAACATGCAGAAGGCGCAGGCGGAGATCGCCGCGATGGAAGTCGTCGGCGAGTCCGGCGGCGGCATGGTCAAGATCACCGTGAACGGCAAGCACGAAGCGAAGCGCGTGCAGATCGATCCGGCCGTGCCGCTCGACGATCGCGAGATGCTCGAAGACCTGGTGGCGGCGGCGATCAACGACGCCGCGCAGCGCGTCGAAGCCGCGACGCAGCAGCGCATGTCCAGCGTCATGGGCGGCATGAACCTGCCCCCGGGCTTCAAGATGCCGTTCTGAGCGGCGCGCCGCAGTTCCACCGATGCTCTATCCGCCTTCACTGAGCCGGCTGATCGAAGCCTTCCGCTGCCTGCCGGGCGTCGGCCCGAAGTCCGCGCAACGGATGGCGTTCCACCTGCTGGAGCGCGACCGCAACGGCGGCAGCGAGATCGCGCTGGCCGTCGCCAATGCCATGGACAAGCTCGGGCACTGCCGGCGCTGCCGCATGTTCGCCGAGGGCGAACTGTGCCCGGTGTGCGCCTCGACCGGCCGCGATACGTCGCTGCTCTGCGTCGTGGAATCGCCGGCTGACGTGGTCGCGATCGAGCAGACGGCGAGTTTCCGCGGCTGCTATTTCGTGCTGATGGGCCACCTGTCGCCGCTCGATGGCGTCGGCCCGGCCGAGATCGGCATCGGCGATTTCGAGAAACTCCTGGGCGCAGGCGAGGTCAGAGAGGTGATCCTCGCCACGAATCCCACCGTCGAGGGCGAGGCCACGGCGCATTTCCTGGCCGAGGTCGCGGCACGGTTCGGATTGCGCGCATCGCGTATCGCGCACGGCGTGCCGGTGGGTGGTGAACTGGAATACGTCGACGGCGGCACGCTCGCGCACGCGCTGGCGGGCCGCACGCCGGCACTCTGACAGACGGGACGACGATGACACACGCAGCGACGATTCGAATCGCACTATTGGCGACGCTTTCGCTCGGCGCCTCGACCGCGCTGCTCGCGGCTGAACCTGCGCCGACGCCGGCTGTCGCGCCGGCAGCAACTCCTGCGGCCACTCCCGCACCTGAAGCACCTTTCGATACGGCGAGCCGGCTGTACCAGGCAGGCAAGCAGGCCGAGGCGCTGGTCATGCTGCAGCGGCTGGCCGAGGCGGGAGATGCGCGGGCGCAGTACCTGGTCGGCCTCGACCTGCTCGAAGGCAAGTACATCAAGCTGGACAACGCGCAGGGCTTCGCCTACCTGGTGCTCGCGGCCGAGGACACGCAGTGGGGCGACCTGGTCGCTCCGCGCGCCCGCGAGGCCCGCGCGGTCGTCGAGCCGCAGCTTTCCGGGCCGGATTTGATCCATGCGGACGCGTTGATCGGCGCGTACAGGCAGCGCAGGAAGTAGCCGCCCACGCCCAGCGCACTCCCGCTGCAGCGGGAACGGGTGTCGGACCTACGCCTTGGCTTCGTTCGCGAGGAACAGCCAGGTTTCGACCACGGTATCGGGATTGAGCGACATGCTCTCGATGCCCTGGTCGAGCAGCCAGCGCGCCAGGTCGGGGTGATCGGAAGGCCCCTGGCCGCAGATGCCGATGTATTTTCCGGCCTTGCGGCAGGCCGTGATCGCCATCGAGAGCATGGCCTTCACCGCGTCGTCGCGCTCGTCGAACAGCCGCGCGATGATCGCCGAGTCCCGGTCGATGCCCAGCGTCAGCTGGGTCATGTCGTTCGAGCCGATCGACATGCCGTCGAAGAATTCCAGGTAGCGGTCCGCCAGCACTGCGTTGGTCGGGATCTCGCACATCATGATGACCTTGAGGCCGTTCTCGCCGCGCTTCAGGCCATTGGCCGCGAGCAGGTCGACGACCTGTTCCGCTTCCTTCAGCGTGCGCACGAAGGGCACCATCACCCAGACGTTCTTCAGCCCCATCTGCTCGCGCACGCGCTTCAGCGCGCGGCATTCGAGCTCGAAGCAGGGGCGGAAGCCTTCGTCGACGTAGCGCGCGGCGCCGCGGAACCCGAGCATCGGGTTTTCTTCGACGGGCTCGTACTTGCGGCCGCCGATGAGATTGGCGTACTCGTTCGACTTGAAGTCCGAGAGGCGCACGATCACGGGCTCCGGCGCGAAGGCGGCAGCAATCGTGCCGATGCCCTCGCAGAGTTTCTCGACGTAGAACTCGACCGGGTCGGGGTAGCCGGCCATCTGGCGCCGGATCGTGTCGCGCAGGTCGGGTTCGAGCGAATCGAACTCGAGCAGCGCCTTCGGGTGCACGCCGATCATGCGGTTGATGATGAACTCGAGCCGCGCCAGGCCGACGCCCTTGTTCGGGATCGCGGCGAAGTCGAAGGCCCGGTCAGGATTGCCGACGTTCATCATGATCTTGACGGGCAGGTTGGGCAGCGAGTCGAGTTCGATCTGCGACTGGCTGAACGCCAGCTGGCCGTCGTAGATGTAGCCCGTGTCGCCTTCGGCGCACGAGACGGTGACGGGCTGGCCTTCCCGGATCTTCTTCGTCGCGTCGCCGCAGCCGACGACGGCGGGGATGCCCAGTTCGCGCGCGATGATCGCGGCATGGCAGGTGCGGCCGCCACGGTTGGTGACGATCGCCGACGCGCGCTTCATCACCGGCTCCCAGTCCGGGTCGGTCATGTCGGCGACGAGCACGTCGCCGGTCTCGACGCGTGCCATCTCGCGGATGTCGCGGATGACCCGTGCCGGGCCGGCGCCGATGCGCTGGCCGATGCTGCGGCCCGTCGCCAGCACCGGACCTTTCTGCTGCAGCGTGTAGCGCTGGATCGTGCGGCCGGCGCGGCTCTGGACCGTCTCGGGGCGCGCCTGCAGCACGTAGATCTTGCCGGTCTCGCCGTCCTTGCCCCACTCGATGTCCATCGGGCAGCCGTAATGATCCTCGATGATCAGCGCCTGCTTCGAGAGTTCGATGAGGTCGGCGTCGCTGATGCAGAAACGCATGCGGTCCGCTTCGGGGACGTCGACGGTGAGCACGCGCTTCTCGGCCTGGGCCGCCGGCGCGTAGATCATCTTGATCGCCTTGGCGCCGAGCGTGCGCCGCAGGATCGGCTGGTGGCCGTCGCGCAGCGCCGGCTTGTAGACGTAGAACTCGTCCGGGTTCACGGCGCCCTGCACGACGGTTTCGCCGAGGCCATAGGACGCAGTGACGAACACCACGTCGCGGAAGCCCGAATCGGTGTCGAGCGTGAACATGACGCCGCTCGCGCCGATGTCGCTGCGGACCATGTACTGGATTCCGGCCGACAGCGCGACCAGCGAGTGGTCGAAGCCCTGGTGCACGCGGTAGGAGATCGCGCGGTCGTTGAACAGCGACGCGAAGACTTCGTGCACGGCCTGGACGACGTTGTCGGCGCCGCGCACGTTGAGAAACGTTTCCTGCTGGCCCGCGAACGAAGCTTCCGGCAGGTCCTCCGCCGTGGCGGATGAGCGCACGGCGACCGCGACATCCGCGCGGCCAGCGCACATGCGGACATAGCCGTCGACGATGTCCTGCTGCAGTTGCGGCGGGAAAGGCGTGGACAGGATCCAGTCCCGGATGCGGGCGCCGGTCTCAGCGAGCTTTGCTACGTCGTCGACGTCGAGCTGGTCAAGTTCCTGCTTGATGCGACCGGCGAGGCCATCGTGCGCGAGAAATTCGCGGTAGGCGTCGGCGGTGGTCGCGAAGCCGTCCGGCACGCTGACTCCCAGCCTCGCCAGGTTCGAGATCATTTCGCCGAGGGAGGAATTCTTGCCGCCGACTTCGGCCACGTCGTGGCGGCCGAGGCTGGAAAAAGGAAGGGTGTAAGGACGCACGAGCGACCCCTTGCTAGGTCAACGGACTAGGTGAAACACTGCGCACAATTCTGTGCCCTGGGAACCGCCGTGCCGATGAATCGCCGAACGGTATTTTTCGTATCTGACCAGACCGGCGTGACAGCCGAGACGATGGGGCACAGCCTGCTCACGCAATTCGAAGGCCAGGAATTCAGGCAGGTGACTCTGCCATTTATAGCCAGTGTTGACAAGGCAGAGGAAGCCGTACGAAAGATCAACGCGACGGGTCACGAAGACGGCCTGCGGCCCATCGTTTTCAGCACCCTGGTGAAGGAAGACCTGCGCCGCGTGGTCAAGGCCAGCAACGGCCTGTTCCTCGATTTCTTCGACGCATTCCTCGGTCCGCTCGAGGGCGAACTGATGGTCAAGTCGAGCGAGCGGGCAGGCCGCGCGCACGGCATTGCGGACCAGCTCGTCTACAGCACGCGCATCGAGGCCACGAATTTCGCGCTGGCTGCGGATGACGGCGCGATCACGGCGGACTACGCGCGCGCCGACGTGATTCTCATCGGCGTGTCGCGCTCGGGCAAGACCCCGACGTGCGTCTACATGGCGATGCAGTACGGCGTGTTCGCCGCCAATTATCCCTTCACCGAAGACGACTTCGACGGCAAGCAGTTGCCGGCGTCGGTGCGCGGCCATACACCCAAGCTCTTCGGGCTCACGATCTCGCCGTTGCGGCTGCAGCAGATCCGCAACGAGCGCCGGCCCGGCAGCCGCTATGCCTCGATCTCGCAGTGCGAGTTCGAGGTGCGCAGCGCCGAGAACCTGTTCCACCGTCACGGCATTCCGGCGATCGACACGACCGAGTGCTCGATCGAGGAGATCGCGAGCCGCATCATCGACCGCAAGGGCATCGAGCGCCGGCTGCGGCCGTGATGCGGCAATGCTGGGCGTGCAGCCGTTCGCAATGAGCGGGGTGGCCCGTCCAGGGTTCGTTGCGCAACCCGTATCACCCGCCGCAGCCCGGGCGTAGCTGCGAGGCGGTCACGCTCTTTCCGGCCAGCCGTTGGCACCATTCGCCGAGCGGCCGTCCGGGCAAGGTTCGCCGTGAATCGTGCGGTTCCTCCGTACGATTCACGATGCGCGGGTGATCTCGGGTTGCGCAACGAACCCTGGACGGGCCGCGCCGCCGCAGTGTTCGTCATGCGCACGTCTCAGAGCTGCGAGCCGCTTCACAGGCGCGCCGAAACCCTGTGCTATATTCGGGCCATGTTGCTCGATCACCTCTGCATCACTTCCTGGCGCGCGCGGCCGGTGAGCTTCGTGAGCCTCATGTCGCTCTACGAAAGCAATTTCCTGCGCCTGAAGGAACTCGCGGGCGACATTCGCCGCCACCACGGCATGGCGGTGTCGCGCACGAAGGTCGATTGCGACCTGCACCTGTCGGTGCTCGAGCACACGCCCTACACCTCGGCGGTGCGGCTCACGTACCACTTCGAGGAAACCGATGCGACGGTGGCCGACCCCGACCTCGAGATCCGCGTCTATCACGACGCGCGCCTTGCCGAAGTGAGCGCGTGCGGCCGGTGGATACGTCACCAGAGCCTCGCGCACGTGCGGGCCGGCATCCCGGCGCAGCTCGGCGAGCGCTGGCTGCGCAACATGATGCTCAACAAGTGGCTCGACTACTGCCTCGAGCGCGGTCACGAATTCACGCCGGCAGCGAAGGTTGCGGCGAATGCGCCTGCCTGAGAGTCTGCGCCGGTTGCGCAACCGGCTTGCCGGTCGCGAACCAAACATCGAAGACGAACGGCTGTTCGCGCTGTTCCGCAATCGCGTCGAGCTGAAGAAAGAACTCACGGCGCTCGACGACGATCGCCACCGGCTGCTCGATCGCCTCAAGCTGCAGGAAGGCTCGACGATGCGCGTCGAGGAGCAGATGGCGTCGCTCGAGCAGTACCTCGCCCGCCCTGACGAAGGCTACAAGAGCCTCGCGTATTTCCGGCTGAAGGCGCTCTGGCGCGTCACGTGCAAGCGGCTCGAGCAGTTCGGTGCCGAGCTGGCGCGGCAGCAGAAGGATCGCGAGCGCAAGACCCAGCTCGCCGAGTTCGACCGCGCCAGGCGCGAGCGCGTGGCGCTGGTGGAGCGTGAGCTGATCGAGGCCAGGGTGCTGGACGAGCAGTTGCACGCCGAGCAGAAGCTTGCACGGCTCAAGCTCGCGTCGCTGAAGGGCTTCTGGAACTATTTCCGGCGACGTGGGCTGCTCGACGCGATCCAGGCGCGTGAGCTGCGCATCGTCGCAGCCGCCGGCCAGGTCGAGTCGCTGGTCGCGCAGGTCCAGGCGATCCAGTCCGAGCCGCCGCCACTGTTCGAGGGCTTGAGCGTGGACGGGCGACGCGCCGTGAACCTCGCGGTCATCGGCTACGCCGAACTGCTTTGCGACCGCCTGGCCCCGGGTGGCCTGGCGGAGCTCGCGCGCCAGAGCACGCTGAAGCGGGTGTTCGACGCGAGCTACGGCACGCAGCAGGAATGCCAGGCGCTGATGCACCAGGCGTCACAGGCAGTCGTCGACATCGAGCGCATGAGCGAAGACCTGACCGAGATCAAGGCACGGTCCGATCGCCTGCGCAGTTCCGTCGTGTATCGCAGCCCGGAAGAGACGGTGCCGAACGCGAATTCCATCGCGCCGGCCGACGCCCACGCGGGCACGCGGCGCATGGCGCCGAACGTACTGCTCGACGAATATTGGGAAATCCACAACGCCCTGGTCCGCTGAGCCCGCGGTCCGCAGGCGCGGCGGGAGCCCGTCTCAGGTGCCGGGCTCGGCCTGCGGCGAGCCGCTCGGGGGTACGTCGACTGCGGGTAGTGCGCGGGTGAAAACGCGCTTGCGCCACAGATTGAGGTCGTCGAACCAGACGTAGAACATCGGCACGATGATCAGGGACACCACCGCCGAGAAGGCGAGTCCACCCATGATGGCGCGCGCCATCGGATGGTACGCGGGGCCCTCGCCGCCACCTCCCACCTGGGCGTCGCCGATGGCAAGCGGGAGCAGGCCGAGCAGCGTCGTCAGCGTCGTCATCATGATCGGCCGCAGGCGGTCGCGTCCCGCCTGCAGGATGGCCTGGTGCCGCGGCAGCCCC
>Ga0209253_10000804_pt1 | contig 27250 bp, 33 predicted proteins | sample FrelakmetBRP12BR_FD_187145 | JGI IMG/M metagenome (GOLD analysis project Ga0209253, IMG submission 187145) | Freshwater lake sediment microbial communities from the University of Notre Dame, USA, for methane emissions studies - BRP12 BR (SPAdes)... | ecosystem: Environmental > Aquatic >...
GACTCCAGCCCATCCATTAAAGCCAATAGCTGTGCCACCACGCGCCGTTCCGTCTCCCCGCTGACCTCGTCCCTCTTGGGGGCGATGGAATCGATCTCGTCGATGAAGATTATGGAGGGGGCGTTCTCCTCCGCTTGCTTGAAGATCTCGCGCAGCCTCTCCTCCGATTCGCCATAGAACTTGCTCATGACCTCCGGTCCGCCGATGGAGGTGAAGTTGGCGTTCGTCTCGCCCGCCACCGCCTTGGCGAGGAGCGTCTTGCCTGTGCCGGGCGGGCCATGGAGCAGCACACCCTTGGGGGCTTCCACGCCCAGACGCTCGAATAGCTCGGGGTGCTTCAGAGGGAGCTCGATCATCTCCCTGACCTTCTTGACCTCCTCGCTCAGGCCGCCGATGTCCTCATATGCTACCTTGGGAATGCGCGCGGCCGATTCCTTGACCGGTTTCTCGGAGATCTTGACCTCGGTGTCCCTGCGGACCAGCACGGCGTCGGCCGTGGGTGCGAAGGAGACGACCACCAAATCGATGCGCCGCCCCATGACGTTGATCTCGATGACGTCGCCTCGGGTCACCGCCCGACCTTCCAATGCCTGGTTGAGGTACTCCTCTCCTCCCATTATCCGCAGCTGCTCGGTGGGCGCGAAGGCGATCTTCTGCGCCTCTTTCACGTTCACCTTCCTTATGGCAACCTTTTCGTCGATGCTTGACTCCGCATTCCTTCTGATGGTGCCATCGATCCTGATGAGCCCACGGTTCGCGTCCTCCGGATAACCGGGCCAGACTATGGCCACAGTGCGCTTCTTTCCATCGATCTGCACCACGTCTCCAGGCGTGAGGCCTAATATCTCCATCACCGCTGGGTCCACGCGGGCTATGCCTCGCGACGCGTCCTTCGACTTGGCCTCAGCGACCTTCAGCACTTTCTCTGATGAATCCATGCTAACCTTCACTTCCATTCAGGCTAGAGGTCCTACTTGACCTCGACCTTCTTCTTCGCTTCCTTTTCGCCTTTCTTCTTGGGGATTTGTAGCTTGAGGACGCCGTCCTCTAGCTTGGCCTCGACCTCCTCCGCTATCGCGTCCTCGGGAAGGGCCAGGCGTCTGTGGAAGGAGTAGTATCCTCGCTCTTTGCGGATGTATCCTTCCTTCTCATCTTTGCTCTCATGGCTCATCGCCGCGGAGATGTCTAGCACGCCCTCCCCGATCATGATTTCCACTTCCTCTTTGGCAATGCCAGGCAGATCCGCCTCAACCACGTACTTTTCCCCCGCGTCCTTCACATCGATTGCGGGGAAGCGCGGCGGGGAGGTAATCAAGGAAGGCCAGAGCGGATAGTCGAAGTTTTCCTGGAATTCGTCCATCATCCGCTGCATTTCGCGTATTAGGTTCGAGGCGCCTACTGGCCCCCACGGAACCCTCGTCGTCATCGGGCCCCAGTACCTAATAGGTGCCAGTTCATTTCTCTTCTTTTTATCTTCCGCCATTTTTCATCACCTTTTCCCATTAGATATCAACCATTAGTTAACAACTAATGACTGTAATCCACTATGTTAGGTTCTTTATTTAAATTTATTTCTTCCCTCTGATGGACTTTTGGATGTCGTCGGCGTACCTTTCCATCCGCATTCCCATCGATTCCACATTCTTCTGGAGTTTCGGGATATCTTCCTTCATATCTGAGATGACGGTGCTCACCACATTCCGTATGTCCTTCTCGAAGCTCTTCGCCTCCCTCGGCAGCGAATCGTAGACCTCTTCGCCTACCTTCTCCATTCTTACCGCAGCCTTCTGCAACTCCTTACCTAGATCCTCCAAGAGCTTGGACAGCTCACTGGCGTACTTCTCTGTGTCCGATCTAATTTTTTCCCTACTTGGCATCAGTTCTCACCCCGTCTTTTGCTTAAGTCTCTTTATTGTCAGATCCACGATATCATCCCGTAAACCCAGCTCAGTGGCGATTTGCTCTGGACTAAGCTCTGGCCTTTGCACATATTGGTAGACGATTCGCCTGACCTGATAATCCTGGATGGAGCCCTCTACGATATGCCCGGCCTCCTCGAGGGCACGCTCCTTAATCTCAATCAACCTTGCTCTCCGTGTCTGGATGTCCTCCAGCTCGATGTCCACGCCCGCGATTGTCTCTCGCAAGCCCATCAACCTGTCTCCTATCTCGGACAGCTCGCTCGGCTCGACCTCTTCCTCCTCATCGAGTCGAGGAAAATGGAGGACCTCCATGGCCATCTTGATGAACGCGGTGTTGAAAAGGCCGGGGCCAAAATCCACGATTATGGTGAATTTGGTGGTCGGAACATACCTCTTCCTGGTCGGCCCTCCCTGGTCGCTCTCCTCAGGGAACGATCTTACCAGATTATAGTCCTCCAGGACCTTGAGATGCTTCATTATGGCTTGCTGGCTCATTCCCAGCTCTTTGGATAGCTGAAGCGGGTAGTGAGGTTCGCGTACAAGAGCCTCCAAGATCCTCCGCCTCGTCGGATTCTCGATCACCGAAAGGAGCATGTCGAGATCGGTCAGGTTCGGCATTTGAACACCGTTGTTAACTTTAAGTTGTAAACAATTAGAAAAAAGAAATACATAAACTTGCTTATTATGGTAGGTAAGGTTTCGTTCCCAGATGCATCCAGCTCACATACAATGTTCTTAGCATGGTATAGGTTTCTGAACCATTGGGGGATCTCCGCGCGAACCGGGTCCTTCAGGTCCAGCGCAAGGTTGGGCCACGCCTTGCCAATCATTGAAATCGGCCATGCAAAGAAATATGTTTAATTAGGGGGGACCGATTGACGAACATGCCCGGAGAACTGGTCAACGACTCAGTACGTTTGAGCGATGCCGCCGAGGCCAGCCAGATTTATAACAAGGGCTATTATGGCTATCCAGTGACCGGAGGAGGGATCGAGCTCGATTTCCTGGAAGCGGTCTATCTCGTAGAGTCCGACCGCCTCACGGTATTGGGGGATGGAGCGCCGCTGGATCTCAGCTCCTTGATCAAGCTCGCCTCCTTGCATTACGATGGTTTTGAGATCTTATACATCGTCTACCGCGACCTGCGTCAGAGAGGATATATCGTGAAGACCGACGCGGGCGACTTCCACTTCCGCGTCTTTCCCCGTGGCGGGACGCCTTCCACCACACCAACGAAGTATTGGGTACTGGCCATTTCGGAGCGCGCGGTCTTCGACATCCGCACCCTGTTCGAGGAGGTGGAGCGTTCGGAGAGAACGAGGAAGGAACTCCTTCTAGCCGTGGTGGACGAGGAAGGAGACCTTACATACTATAAGCCGTCCACCGGAGCTCCCCAGGGAATCCGCATAGATGGTGCAGCGGAGAGGGCAGAGGCGATCCTGCTCGAAGATCGGGTCCTGGTCATGGACGAGAAGGTCGGAGGATCATTGTACCAGCATGGCTACTTCGGCAAGAAAATTGGCAAGACCTTGCAGCTCTCCCTAATCGAGACAGCACATCTCATGGTGGAGGGAAGGATCGTGATCCACAATCCAGAAACGGGAAAGAAGATGTCCTTGAGCGCATTCAAGAAACGCGCCATTGAGATACAGCCTGACTTCGAACTGCGCCTGCGCGCTTATGATGACCTTAGGAAGAAAGGGCTGGTGGTCAAGACAGGGTTCAAGTATGGCTCTCACTTCAGAGTCTATGACGGCGACCCTGCCAATCATCATTCCAAATACTTGGTGCATGCGGTGCCGGATGATTATGTCACGATCTGGCCAGAGATCTCACGGGCTGTGAGGTTGGCTCACGGTGTGAAGAAGGACATAATCTTCAGCAGGATAGCGAAACACAAGGTGGACTATGTAAGATTGAGAAGGGTCAGGCCATAGCGCTCAGAGCCGATTGGCGAGTAAGTCCAAAGTGGCCGGTTTAAGCAGCCGGGTCCCTATTTCTTCTTTCTCTTCTTCTTCTTCGTGGGCACGAGCTGCTCCCGCTTTTTCGCAGCCCCGCTCACATCGTTCGGGTCCAGTCGGATTGCCTCATCCAGCAGCTTCAATGCCTCCTCCTTCTTGCCTTCCTTCAAGAGCGCATTTGCTTTTCCCACCAGGTCCGTCGCCTTGATGAACCCGACGCCACGGAAGTCCGCCGGGTCGATAGCCAATGCCTTTTCGGCCAGTTGGAGCGCCTCGGGCACGTTTCCTGCTTTGTGGCTCTCCAAAGCCCTCTGGGCCGTGTCCCGGGCCAATATCTGGTTCTTAAGGTTCCTAGCCCCGGAGGCATCCTCGGCATCCAAATCCAGCGCCGCGTCTAATAACTTGAACGCATCATCCTGCCGGCCCGAGCTGTCCAGTACGACGGCCATCTTGACCATGAAATTGCAGCGCTTTCGGTCGAACTCGGTGTAATGGATGGCCTTTCTGTAGGACTCCAACGCCTGATCGGTCTCCCCTGCCTTCAGGTAAACCTCGGCCAGTCTGGCGAAACGCACCGAACGGGCCTCCGGCCTCGCCTCCTCCTCGGAGAGCTTCTTCAGGGTGTCTATGGTCTTATTAATGGCTTCTGGAGGCTCCATTATCTGACCGCAGCTGGGGCATTTCTCGCTCTTCACGGTCAGGAGGTTGCCGCAGTTAGCGCACATCCTTGGAAGGGGAGTCCCGCATTGCGGACAAAGGACCCAATCCTTCTCCACCAACTCGTGGCAATTAGGGCATTCCGAAGCAGTCTTGACCGTGGACGCCGTCATCCTTTTCATGGCGATCTCTATCTCTTGTTGTGAAGGCATGAAGTCCTTCCTCCACACGTAGAGCATTATGACGATCACGATCTGGAAGACCGCGAGCAGTACCATTCCGAAGAATATGAGAAGGCTTTGAATTGGCATGACTAAGATGTTGCTATTGAATGTGATAAGGACGCTGGAGCCAAGAAACAACAAAGGCGACAACGTGACCGCTGATATGATGGCAATCATCATGGTCGTCCGCCAGCTCCCGACCTCCCTTCCCCACAATGACCGGAACGAGGCTAACTCGAACCCTCCTATCAATGCCAAGAAGATGAACAGTAGAAGGCCGACCAACGTCCCCAGCGGAGAGTTCTTGGAAAATAGGATAAGAAAGCCTACGATGATTATGAAGAGCCCAACGATGATGGCGATGATGGCGGCAAACCTGAAAAATAAGCGATGGGCAGCCAACTATTACACCTCCTGCTGGATGCGCAAGCGCTCATAAATAAATTGTGTAACGCCCGCCAGTGTGGCGGGAAATGGGTTTCTAATTAGAGCTGGATTTCGATGCCCAATTTCTCGGTCAGCTCTTTGTAGCGGTTCCTGATGGTGACCTCTGTAACACCCGCGATATCCGCCACCTCGCGCTGCGTCCGCCGCTCGTTGCACAGGATGGAGGATATGTATATCGCCGCCGCGGCCACGCCGGTCGGTCCGCGCCCTGAGGTGAGCTCCTTCTTCGATGCGTCCTTCAGAATCTCCGCTGTCTTGGCCTGGACCTCACCGCTCAGCTTGAGCTCCGAGCAGAACCTTTGCACATAGTCCTGCGGTCGAGTGGGCATAAGCTTGAGCTTGAGCTCCCGGGTCATGAACCGATAGGTACGACCGATCTCCTTCCTACCCACCCTGGAGGAGTTGGCTACCTCGTCCAACGTCCTCGGGACATTGCATTGTCGGCACGCCGCGTATAATGAAGCCGCGACCACGCCCTCGATGCTCCTGCCCCTAATCAGGTTCTTGTTCACCGCCTTCCTATAGACCATGGCGGCCGTCTCGCGCACATTGCGAGGCAGACCCATGGCCGAGGCCATTCGGTCCAGCTCGCTCAATGCAAAGGCCAGGTTCCTTTCCGTGGCGTTGGAGACGCGGATCCTCCTCTGCCACTTCCTGAGCCTATAAAGCTGCGCCCTGTTACGGGTGGGGATGCTCTTTCCATAGGAATCCTTGTTCTTCCAAGAGATCTCCGTTGAGAGACCCTTATCATGGATGGTGAAGGTCATTGGGGCGCCGGTACGCGCGCGCTTCTCTCCCTGTTCCACGTCGAATGCTCTCCACTCTGGACCTTGATCGATGAACTGGTCGTCGATTACCAGGCCGCATTCCTCACAGATTAGCTCCCCTCGTTCGTAGTCCCTCACGAGGTGACCGCTGTTGCACTCAGGGCAGCGTTCGATCTCATCGGCCCCTTCTTTTATCGCCTTTGCCATGCTCTTCTACCCCCTCGATGTAGACCTGTTTGCCAATAGCCGATAGCAGGTTTGAACCGCCAGATACCTCAACCGATATGTAGGGTGCCTTGACAGGACCGAAAACCCGAGCCACCCGGCCCAAAGGCTTCTTCTTGTTGTCCATAACCCTGTCCCTCGGTTGGGGAGCGAAAACGCCCCTGACGATAAGCTTCCCGTCAAAAGTCACCTCTTGGACCTCTCCAAGTAACCTCATGACCGTTTGCAGCTCCCCGTCGGTTCCCGGCGCTTTTGCCTGTCATACTGTTAATACTATTTAAATATTTTGCAAAGGTATATAGCTTTTTTGTCGGGAGGTAATAAAGCGTTACTATGAGAGGTATGGCTGCGGGTATTTGAGTGCACCGCTCTGACACCGATCGAACTCGACCATCGTTTCCGGTGCAGGGGAGGCGCAAGGAATCCTTTATCCTTTCGAAGGATTCTCCATCGCCCGTGCAGGTCTCCAAGGATCATCCTAGGTACAAATCCCTGGTCGTGCGGGAGATGATGTCCAAGATGGTGAAAGAGGGCATCGTCACCCCCACTGGTATGATCGCCCATGGCCGCGGGGAGGCCTTCGATTATCTTTTAGGCGAAAGGACAACCGAGAATGCCTTGAATGCTGAGGAAACGGCGGTTGCCCTTCTGCTCAAGGCTTCAAAGCCCGTGATCTCGGTGAACGGGAACACCGCTGCTTTGTGTGGCAAAGAGATCGTCCATCTCGCCAAGATGGTAGGGGCCAGGATAGAAGTGAACCTCTTCCACAGGACGAGGCTAAGGGTAGACAAGGTCTGCCGCCATATGGAGAGAGCCGGTGCTAAGGGAGTCCTAGGGAGAGAACCAGACGCACTTCTGCCCGGTATCTCATCGGAGCGAGCCAACAGCACCATAGAGGGCATTTTCTCGGCAGACGTCGTACTCGTTCCTTTAGAAGATGGGGATAGGGCTGAGGCGCTCGTCAAGGCGGGAAAGAAGGTGATCGCCATCGACCTAAACCCCCTGTCCCGAACGGCCAAGGCCGCTAGCATAACCATAGTCGATGAGCTGACCCGGGCGATCCCCAACATGATCACGATGGCATCGAGCCTCAAGGCTGACCCAGAAAGGCGCAGGAGGTTGATCGAGAAATTCGATAACTCGGAGAACCTGGCCGAATCGTTGGAGATCATCAGAGCCCGGCTCGAACATCTGGCCCAGGAAGGCAAAGCATAAACAGCCTCCTGGCAATTTAGGGGTCGATCGCGATGAAAGACGAGCTTCTCTTGAAGGGGGTACGCCGGCTGGACTGGGCGGCCACGCACATGAAGGTCCTGGCCGAGATCAGAGGAAGGATGATCAAGGAGAGGTCTCTGGAAGGAATCAAGGTAGGCATGGCGCTGCACGTCGAGGCAAAGACCGGCATGCTCGCCGTGAGCCTAGCGGAAGCCGGAGCCAAGGTGCGGCTGGCCAGCTGCAACCCACTATCTACGGACGACTCCGTGGCCTATGCCTTGCGTGAGAGGTTCGGCATCGAGACCTTTGCCAAGAAATGGGAAACGACCGAGGAGTATTACAATAACTTGAACGCGGTTCTGGACCTCGGCCCCAATTATGTGGTGGACGACGGCGCGGACCTCATCACCTTATTACACACGAAGCGCAGGAGCCTGATCAAGAGCGTCAAAGGGGGGAACGAGGAAACGACCACGGGCGCCATCCGCCTCCGCTCTATGGCGAAGGAGGGCAAGCTCAAGTTTCCGGTCATTTCGGTCAATGACGCCCAAATGAAGTTCATGTTCGACAACCGCTACGGGACCGGTCAAAGCACCTTCGACGGCTTCATGAACGCCACCAACCTGCTCATCGCCGGCAAGAGGCTGGTAGTCGCTGGCTATGGGTGGTGCGGCCGCGGTATAGCCATGCGGGCCAAGGGCCTGGGGGCGAGCGTCATCGTCACAGAGGTGGACCCGGTCCGGGCCATCGAGGCGAAGATGGACGGGTACGAGGTCATGACCATGATAGAGGCCGCCAAGGTGGCGGACATAATAATTTCTGCCACTGGATGCAAGGACATTGTCAGGGAGGAGCATCTGAAGGTGCTCAAGGATGGTTGCGTCATGGGCAACTCCGGTCATTTCGACAACGAGGTTTCCAAACAAGCATTGGAGAAGTATGCGGGGCCACCGAAGAAGGTCAGGGAGTTCGTGGACGAGTACAGCCTTCCCGGAAAAAGGAAGACCTACCTCATCAGCGAGGGCAGGCTCATGAACCTGGCCGCTGGGCAAGGGCATCCCGTGGAGATAATGGACATGAGCTTCTCCATACAGGCGCTGGCCTTGGAGCATCTGGTCAAACATCATGAAGAGCTCGAGCCCCAGGTCTATGAGGTCCCGAAGGAGCTGGACGAGCTGGTGGCGCGACTCAAGCTCAAGACCATGGGGGTTAAGATCGATTCGCTGACCCCGGAGCAGCTCAAATACCTCACCGCATGGGAAGAGGGTACCTGATGACCAAGCCCTTCCTCTGCGTGTACGGCCACACAAACCTGGATTATATCATGTCGCTGGAGCGGTTCCCGGAGCTGAACACCTCCGTTAATGTGCGGGAGAAGAGGAGCTACTTTGGTGGGACTGGGGCGAACGTGGCCACCATCGCGGCCAGCCTGGGCGTGCCCACGGCGCTCTGCTCCTACGTGGGCAATGACTTCCCTGAGGACTTCAGGGCTTTGATGAGAGAGAAGGGAGTGGACCTGCGAGACCTGGTGGAGGTGGAAGGTCAAGAGACCCCAACTGTCTGGGTCATCTCTGACGGTGATCACAATCAGATCGCCTATGTCTACCAGGGCCCGATGGCGAGGATGGAAAGCATGCCCCTTCTCTTATGTGCTGCCAAGGAGGCAGAATGGGTGCACATCATAACGGGCCGACCGCCCTACTATCTGAAGGTGATGGAAGAGCTCAAGCGCACGGGGAAGAGGATCGCCTTCGATCCAGCGCAGGAGATACATAACGTCTGGAACAAAGGTTGGTTCTCCAAAGCCATCGAAATGGCGGAGGCCTTCTTCTGCAACGAGAGCGAGTTGCGCACCGCCCTGCGCTATCTGGACATGTCAACTCCTGAAGAGATTCTTGAAAAGGTAGGGTTGTTGGTGAACACCCGCGGTGCGCATGGGAGCGTGGTCTACACGAGGGAGGAGAAGATCACCGTTCCTGCCATCAAGCCTGCGCGGATCGTGGACACGACCGGGGCGGGGGATGCATTTCGAGCCGGGTTCTTTGCTGGCCTGCACCGAGAGCTGCCTTTGAAAGAATGCGCCCTCGCAGGGTCCGCGGCCGCATCCTATGTGATCGAGGCGAACGGCTCTCTCACGAATATTCCCACCTGGAAAAAGGTGCAGGCGAGGATGGAACGCGCTCAACGAAATTGAATATTATCATCGGCCAGAGGTATCGTTCCAGGATACTCGTGTTACCTGGCCATCACAGAAAGTTTTATTTGAGATAAAGCCGTAACCCGGTGCAGGTGAACGCATGGCGGTGGGGTTCGTCCTGATAAGCACGGCACCTGCGAAGGAGCATGAGGTTTACAACGAACTCCTTAAAGTTAAGGAGGTAGTGGAGCTTCATCCGCTGTTCGGAGAGTATGACTTGATCGCCAAGATCGAGGCCGAGGACTTCAACCTTCTCGGGCAAGTGGTCGTGGACAAGATCCGGTCGATCCCTGGTGTCATCGATACTAAGACTCTTACTGGAATTAAGTTCTGAAAAAGAAGGTGAACGAAAAATGTCTCTAGAAGATTTCTTGACTGTGATGCTGCTGACATTCGCCCTGTTCATGGTTCTGGCAGGCGCATTCACCGCCTACTTCGGTAGCGGTAAGAGCAGGATGATCGGCGTCGTGCTACTGGTGGTCGGCCTCGCGGTCGGTCTGCTGTGGGTGTATTTGGCCGGATTCACGGACATCGTCGACGTCTGGCTCGGCGACGTCATTTGGGTGGCGTTCCTGAACATCATCGCCGCGGTCATCGGTGCCTTGATCGCCATCGGCCTGTTCCTGTTGGCTATAATGAAAAGCTGAAATGGGCCTAGAGCCCCCCTTTAACTTTTCCTATCCGAAATTCTTTTATTCTTCCACCCTCTGAGAGGGCATTATGCCCGCTGTCCTGGTCATTCTCGGCTCCAAGAGCGACCTCGAGGTCGGTCAGAAGGCCGTTGCTACACTGAACAAGTTCGGCGTGAGCGCGAAGATCCTGGTGGCCTCCGCTCATCGCACCCCGGATCGGGTGAAGAAGCTGGTGGAGGAGTCCGAGGCGGAGGTGTTCATCGCCATTGCCGGGCTTTCCGCGGCGTTGCCCGGGGCGATAGCGTCTTTCACGATTAAGCCCGTGATAGGGGTACCGGTCAGTGGGAAGGTCAATCTTGATTCTATCCTCTCCATAGTGCAGATGCCCCCAGGCATACCGGTGGCGGCGGTGGGCATCGACAGGGGGGAGAACGCGGCTCTCTTAGCCGTGGAGATCCTCGCCTTGAAGGACCGAAGGCTGAGGAAGGAGCTATTGAAGCACCGAAAGGAGATGGCAGAGCAGGTGGAGAAGGACTCGATGGAGGTATCCAGCTGATGTTCGATCCGCAGGAGTTCATGGATGAGAAGATCCCCGAACTGAAAAAGGCCATCACGGGAAAGGCCATCATCGCCTGCTCGGGGGGCGTGGACAGTACGGTGGCCGCGGTGCTGATGAGCGAGGCCATAGGCGCACACCTTCTCGCGGTCTACGTGGACACAGGCTTGATGAGGAAGGGCGAGACCGATTCGGTCCGGGAGATGCTGCACCGCCTTGAGGTGAACTTCAGGATCGTCGATGCTTCGGGTGAGTTCTTCTCCGCGCTCCGCGAAGCGGTGGATCCAGAGACCAAGAGGAAGATCATCGGCGAGAAGTTCATCCGCGTCTTCGAGCGTGAGGCGAAGGAATTCAAGGCCGAGTATTTGGTGCAGGGCACCATAGCCCCCGACTGGATCGAGAGCGGGGACGACTTCCGGGACACGATCAAGAGCCATCATAACGTTGGAGGACTGCCATCCGACATAGAGCTGAAGCTGATCGAGCCGTTGCGGGACCTTTACAAGGACGAGGTGAGAAAGCTCGCTAGGCACATGGGCATCGAGGTCTCGGAGAGGCAGCCCTTCCCTGGACCGGCTTTGGCCATCAGGATAATCGGGCCGGTAACGCCGGAGAATGCCGAGATTATCCGAAACGCATGCGCCATTGTCGAGGAGGAATTGGAAAAGGCCGCCCAGGAGGGCAGGATGGAGCTGCCTTGGCAGTACTTCGCGGTTCTGCTCCCCGTCCAGTCCGTAGGTGTGCATGGGGACCGGAGGGCCTATGGAAAAACGATCGCCATCCGCGCAGTGCAATCCATCGATGGCATGAGTGCCGCCTATTCTAAGGTCCCCCACGACGTGCTGGAGATAATATCGATACGCATAACCAACGAAATGAAGGAGAAGGTCAACCGGGTCGTGTACGACATCACCAACAAGCCTCCCGCCACTATCGAATGGGAGTGAAACAACGCTCATTCCTGGCGGTATCGATCGACCCCAGCCGACGAAGGGACCTCAATCCCCGCCGATGTCCCAAGGATAGTCATCTTCGTCCGGGCACTGTCTGAGCATCACCACCAGCTCGCGCTCACGTCTTCGCTCCTCTACTACATCCACCATGAGCTCGCTTGTGTACTTGCGATGGCAGTCGGGGCAGAGGGTCTTTAAGTTACCTGGGTGGTCGCTCCCCCCTTTTGATCGGGGGATGATGTGATGGACCTCCAGGCGCTCCCAGCGATGCCCTCCCTTGCCATGGCGTAGATGAGGGTCATAGACCTTCCTGCGGGAGTGCCCGAAGGCGACTCCGCAATCCTGGCACGTGAATCGATCGCGTCGTAGCACCGCCTCCTTGACCCTGAGCCAGATTAGACGGCGCACCAAGTCGGGTGTGTTGACCGTATATGGAAGTTTGGTAGTGCCCGAATCGTAAAATTTCTTCTCCCCTGGAAATGCCTCGCGCATGCTCTTTAGAACATCCTTTACGCTATGCCATTCTTCGCAAAGCCTCTTGGCCGTCGAGCCTTCGCGGTGGCGCTTGTGGCACAATCTACAGGGCTCCAGTCTACCACCGATCTCAATCTTGAAGCTGGTTTCATCCCCCCTGAATGGACAAACGGTGGCAAGGTCCACATCGCAGCGTATCGGCCAAGTCTCCTCCTTACCGAAAAAAACCAAGGACCTTAGTGACGTGGTCGTATCGAGCATACGATTAGATTGCAAGAAGCAATAGCTCTCCTCTCCGCTCGTCAGCCGATGTAGGCAACCGATTCTCCTTCGCTTCTTCCTTGGCACTATTGGTGTATCGGTTGACGCGACTAAATCCTTCGCAATATATCCTCGAAATCAGGCCAGTTGTCTATCTTAAATGTGGGGACTATGGAATTGTCGTGGATGTAGAAATCTGATTTCTTCAATACCGTCCGCATACCCACATCCAATGCACCTTTGATATCGGCCTGTAGATTGTTGCCCACAAAAATCGTTTCCTCTGCCGTCGCTCCGATATTGAACAGCGCGATCTTGAAGATCCTGGGGTTGGGCTTCCTCAAGCCCACGTCGGTCGAGAACACCATGTCGTCAAAGAAGCCCTCAAGACCGTAGTATCTTATGTCTTTGAGCGGGAAGTAAGAGGGAAGTCCCCAAGCCACATCCGAAACAAGGCCGATGCTGAATCGCTGGTCCTGCACCATCTCTAGCATCTCCACCGTTCCAGGCACGATCTTCCTCCTCTCTTGCAGGACCCCATAGAAAGCCTCGAGGCCAATCTCTATGAGATCCTCGTCATGCTCGACCAAGAAGCGCTGGAAGCAATCGTTCAGCACCGATTCCAGCGGTATCTCGACGAACTCGGTGCTCTTCTTTCTCCTTCCTTGCTCCAACAGCTCCAGCAAGTAGGTCGAGACGTCCTCTTTCCTCACCCCGTTGGTACACCTTTCTAGCACCATCGCGGCCACGGACTCGACCGCTCGACGCTCTGGCTCTCTCCAATCGTTATGGTAATCGATCAGAGTGTGCCCGAGGTCGAAGAGAACGGCCTTCATTGAGAGTAATCTCAAATCTCGCTTTGACTTAAACCTTGCCCCAAGAGGCATCTGATTCCTGTAACTTCTGTAACTCTGAAGCCATTGAAACGATGCTGCCAATCATTAATAATGCCGATTTGGATTATCGGGCCTGATGAAGGTCTACGTCATCGATAATGGCGGCCAATGGACACATCGTGAATGGCGCGTCCTGAGATACCTTAAGGTGGAGACGAAGATCGTTCCCAATAACACCCCCCTCGACCAGATAGGCGAGGTGGATGCACTCGTGCTCTCTGGAGGCTCTCCCAGAATCGCCACTGATACAGCGCGCATGGGCAACAACGCTGAATATCTGGACAGGGCAGGTTATCCCATCTTGGGGATTTGCGCGGGCATGCAGTTCATGAGCGTGCACTTCGGAGGGGCAACCTCTCCGGCCAAGACCCCAGAGTTCGGCAAGGCCACTTTGCACGTCGATGACGAAGACGAACTCTTCAAGGGGCTACCACGACAGTTCACGGTCTGGCAGTCCCACAACGATGAGGTCTCCATCCTACCCAAGAATTTCAAGATCCTCGCCCATTCGGACAATTGCCCGATCGAGGCGATCCGCATGATTGACCGCCCCATCTTCGGCCTGCAGTTCCATCCCGAAGTGGAGAACACAGAGTATGGATACGACATCTTCAAGAATTTCTTGAGGACGGTCGAGGACTGGCATAAATGAACCCCAGGGAAAGGCTCGCGATAAGAACAGCGGTGGAGAAGAGGCGCAAGGACGAGACCTTTGAGAAGTCCCTGGGGCGGACCCTGAGGAACATGGATATGGATTATGAGACCTACATCCTTCTAATCGCGGAGGTCCGCGAGCACGCCAAGCGAAAGAAAATGACCTTGAGCGATGCCGCGCTTGATCTGGCCTTAAAGGAAGAGCAGTAGGATCGCCAATGACATGATGATAACTACCATGACGATCAGCACATAGAGCATCGCTCGTCTTCCTGAGCCGAAGACAATTGGTATTGGGCCGATTAGGAGGACGCCTCCAAAGTCCTTCTTTGCCGTAGCGACGTCCCTGCGTTTTTCACTCACAACTTGATCCGAACTGAGCGTCTCCTCGATAGGCCTAACGAAGCTCAGGAAGAGGAGGACTAAACCGAACACAAAAAGAAGTATAGCCAATGCGCCCAGCAATGTATTTCCATAGAGCGTCGGTATTATGAAGAAGAAAAGAGCCACCCTCACTTCTCCAGTCGCAACGGCATAGATGATCAACGCCGCGCCCCCTATCAGAAGCAGCAAGCCCAGAGCCCTCAAGGCTTTCATCTTAGACGCGTAGCGATTAGATGCGGACTATTATAGGTTTGGTACGAGCTTGTCGAGGTCCTGGAACCGCCTTCTGATGTTTGACCAATGCGAGCCTTTCCAGTATATCTTTCCACATTTTAAGCACCGAAAGAACTCGTGGTTGTTCGCCAGCACACCCTCGGGCACCATCCCCTTCGCCCCCTCTTTAGGCAACGATGCCAATTCGCCATTGCAAACGGTGCAACGGGCCTGCGACTCGTCCGCATTCAAATCGAAGGTCTTGGTAACCTGCCTGAGCTGGTCGTCGAGGTCATCGCTCTCGATGTAGAGCCCCCTTTCCCCCATCCTTCCCGCCAGTTCCCAATCCCGGGTGAGGATGACGCGCTCCTCCTTTCTCGCCGTTTCCACGATCTGGGAGTCCGTACGGTCCCTTTCATAGACTGTGTCGTATCCCATGATCCTCAGCCATCGCGCCAGCGAGCCGAGCATCTCGTCCGCTGCGAACCTAGGTCTTACCGCTGGCATCTCTAAGGACCTCGTAAATGAGGAGAACGCCGTCCCCCAGTCTCCTTGTATCCTTGAGGCTAAGCTTGATGGAGGAATCATCGCTGAAGCCCTCTCCGTCCACTGGGCTGGGCGCCGTCCTACCGCCTATGACCTTGCTCCCCACGAAAACCATGTACTCGTCCACCAGTCCCGCCTCGAAGAAGGACCAGATGGTCTCGCCGCCCCCCTCCACCATCACTTTCTTGACGTTGCGCTTCGCGAGCTCGTCCATCAAGACCCGAAGATCAACCTTGTCTTTGCCGCATCGCACCACTTCCGCCCCCGTCCAGGTCTTCACACAATGCTCAGAGGTGACGATGAGCGTCTTGGCCCTTTCATCTAAAACTCTGGCTTGCTCCGGGGTCTTTCCATTGGAATCGAGTACCACTCTCAAGGGGTTGCTGGAGGGGTCGAGGCCTTTCACGGTGAGATGGGGGTCATCCGCCATTATCGTATTGACGCCCACCAAAATCGCATCGCTCTCCTCTCTCATCTTCTTCACCCGATCCAGATCCTCCATCGAAGAGATCCTTATCTGCCTCCTGGCCTTTCCAGCGATCTTGCCGTCCGCGGTCATGGCGCAGTTCACAGTGACATGAGGTCTCATTTCAAGGAATCGAAGGCACCAGCGAAGGATAAAGCTTGCCTAAAGACCTCTCAAGAAAATCGATAACTGATAAGTACTGGAAGCGCGAATACTGCGCCGATGAACGGCATCGACATCCTCGACATCAAGGAGAAGAACATCAAGGGCGCCTATGTCATCGACGGTTTCCCGTCCGTCGGTCTCGTCGGGTCTATAGTCGCCAATTATATGGTGAGCTTCTTGAACCTCGAGCAGATCGCGATCGTCGACTCCGTCTACTTCCCTTCCATATCCATGATCCGGGAAGGGATTCCGCTAAGCCCAGTGCGCGTATACGCCGGTGCGCTGGGAAGCAAAGGTCAGGAAAAAGTAGCGGTCTTCGTTTCTGAGTTCCAGCCTGCCCCAGACATCCTCAAGCCTTTGGCCATTACTTTGATGGATTGGGTGGAGGACCATAAGTGTAAGATGGTCATCTCTCCTGAGGGGCTGCTGAGCAAGGAGGAATCGAATAAGATCGAGTCCTTCGCGAAGGCTGCGAAAGCCCAAAACGATGGGGCGGAATACGCGGTCACACCGGGAGAGAGCCATTCTGAACCTTCCCCTGGTGCACGGGTTTGGGGGGTTGGCTCCACTTCAAATGCTCGCTCACTGCTAAAGCAGATAGAGGTGAAGACCTTCGAGAACGGCGTCATATCTGGCTTCGCAGGCGTCTTGCTCAACGAGGGCGTGGCCAGGGACTTCGACGTCATCAGCTTGTTGGCCGAGGCTCACGCCGAGTTCCCGGACGCCAGGGCAGCAGCGGCCATCATGACGGTGATTGACCGTATGTTGTTACATGTTGAGCTGGACCTGAAACCTCTCCTTGAGGAGGCGGCGCTGATAGAGGAGACGCTCAAAGAGATTCAGAAGAAGACGACCTCGGAAGAGGAATCGTCGAAGAAACGCCCCAGCTACATGTACGGCTGAGGTCGCACCTCCACCCTCAGACCCCCTTCCAACGTTCGTGCTTCGATCTCCACCGGAAGGAACCTCTCGATCAGATTTATTTGCGTCTGCAGGTGCCCGCTCATCTCGCGCACGACGAAGGTCGAGGCGCCATTGGCAAGTGCCAGATAGGGCAACAATTGGTCAGCGGTGTGCAGGTCGAGTGTTGCTGCGCTACCCATCTCCGACCGTAGGGCCTTTGCCGCGTTCTCGCCCACATTCTCCGCGGGCATGCCTCGCTCACCAAGAGCGTCCCCTGATAGTATTGTGTGTGAATACCGCGCTAGCACGAAGCATCCCGCACCGGTCGAGATGCCCCGCCCTCTCTCCAATTCGAATGCTACTCCGTGACCTAGGAATGCCTTGGATGCGGCGGCGGTCATTCTTTGGCACACGTGGTACGGAAGGTTCTGCGCGAAGCATGTGCCCTCGATCGATTCGAGCTCGCCCCTTTCCAAACAAGTCCAGGGTTTGAGCATGGTATTGGGCATCAATGTCACTTCGACGCTCCCTCCCCCCTCGGGATAGAAACCTCGCACCACACGCTCGATGTTGATGTCCATCCCCAAGAATGTCAATTTGGGGAACAGCACCTCCCGATAGAAATCGATGGGTGGGGACCAGCGTACATTGGTCCCTCCGAAAATCTGCAGATGGAGCCTTTCCTTTGAGCGGCAAGCAGACAGAAGACAGGCCTGCAGAACCAGCGTAATGCTTCCAGCGGTGCCCACGTCCAAGCGATGCGTGCCACCATTGATGTCCTTAGGATGGAAGACCAGTTCTGTCGAACCGACCCTATCACCCTCCACGAGAGCGTTGCAGATGGCTGCCACTCCTCTCACGGCACATAGGTGCTGAGCCGCGAGGCCTGGTTCGGGGCGGTTCATCCGTATTCTGCTGACACGAACCTCTTGTTTGGTGAGTGCGGAAAGCGCTATGGCGGTCCTTAATATCTGGCCGCCGCCCTCCCCCTCGGAACCGTCTATCTCGATCATCCTTTCTGTGGTTCATAACCTGCTAAGATATTGGTCTTTTTGATGGCTGGGTTATTTCTAGACCTAACAGTCATTTAATAGAGACGATGCCAAACGCCTCTCAGAAAACCTACTTCTATTGGTAGTATTAATCGGCCCTTCTCAATATCTCAAATAGTGTGATAATATCGATTGATAATTCTATCATCAACAAATTATAGTGAACTTAAAAAGCGTCATCATTATGTCAGACAAGCCAGATGTTTGAATGCCTATAGGAATAACACAAACTATCTGGCTAGAAAGTATTTAGTATTCAATATTTACATTAAGGGAACCGGGATGCATGATTCTCATCGCTCCTTCGGAGGAACGATGAGACAAATAGTCTGCAATTCTGGACGGTCAAGAATAGTGCTGATATGACCCCAACAGACCGGAAAGAGTGTCAGACAAAGTGCCCTCTCAAAGAAGATTGGAGAGCCAGTGCACATCCCTAAAGCTGAGGCGGGATGAAACGGGCAGAAACCCTAGGATGAGTAACTGAGATGGTCGATACAGGTCAAGTGATGATGGAGGTTGGAATCATTATGCTATTCGCCTTCATTGGCGCGGGTTTGGCCGCCCGCTTCAAGCAGAGCGTGATAATCGGGTATATATTCGCGGGGATACTCATCGGACCGTTCATCCATATCACGTTCTTTGGCTATGAGTATAATGGGTTGATCACCGACACCTCGTTCATCGCGTACATGTCGCAGATAGGCTTAATCCTGCTTCTCTTCTTCGTGGGACTAGAATTCTCCATTTCCAAACTGAAGAAGACAAAAGGCCCCGCAATCATCCTAGCTATAGTCAATACCGGGATCGACTTCTTCCTGGGCGTCGTTCTAGGCCTAGCTCTTGGATGGCCCTTAATAGATACCATATTCTTGGCTGGAGTGGTTGCCATGGGCAGCGCGGCGATAACTGGCAAGTCGCTTATGGAGATGCAGAGACTCTCCTCACCGGAGACAAGCTTCTTACTTGGAATGACAGTGGTGGAGGACTTCATTTCCATGATCGTGCTGACCATCGTCGGTAGCCTAATTATGCCCAGCGGGGGCGTCGGCATAGGAGCCGGCAACTTCGGCATGATGCTCATAGGCGTGGTAGCGTTCTATGCCTTCTTCATCTTCCTGGCCATCTGGGTCATCCCACGGACTGCGGTTTATTTCCAGAAGATAAAGAACGACGAGCTCTTCGTCCTCTTCGCTTTAGGCATGGTATCTTTATCCAGCTGGTTAGCCATGATCTGCGGCGTGCCAGCCATAATCGGGGCCTTCTTCCTAGGTATGATATTCGCCGAGACCAAACTCGGAGAGCGTTTTGACGCTAAGCTAGCCCCTCTGAGGGATGTGTTCGTGGCTATTTTCTTCGTATTTTTTGGCATGCTCATTGATCCGGCCATGTTCGGCTCAGTCATCATCATCGTCCTAATGGCAGTGCCATTGGTGCTTCTGGGTGACCTTATTTCTACAGGGGCCATCGCATATTTGCTAGGCTTCTCTGGACGAGCGGCTACCTTCATGGGGTCCTCTATGTGTGGTCGCGGTGCCGAGTCCATAATGTATGCGAGCGTAGGTTCGACCGCGACTAGCGCCACAAAGGGAGCGGAGCTCAACCCCTTCGCCGGGCTGTTCTGCTTTATCCTGAGCGTCCTCACTCCTGTGCTGATGCGTGCCAGCGACACCCTGTACAGATTCTTTTGCTGGGTGCTCCCCTCATCAGTTAAGCAGAGCGCGGCCGTTATGTCGCGAACCATGGGCAAGATCGTTCTGCCCAGCTCCATCAAGCTTTTCAAGCGTGGACGCAGAATCGAGACCGGGCTTGTCATTTACTTCATCATGCTTATGACCGTTATTGTTACAGGCGGTTGGTTGCATATCGGGCTGTTCATCGGAACTCTTGTCATAACCATCTGGATATTGTATATGATTGAGGAAGAGCTGATTCCTATTGTCCGAACCGTAAACTATGAGAATTTGGGGGCAGTGACCCGTGATGGCAGGGCGATCGCTCATTTCATCTCCAACGTTATCTTCCTAGGTCTCCTTGCCATGCTCCTGATAACCTTTGTATTCCCGTACGCATGGTGGCTCTCCCTGGTGGTGTGCGCTGGGTATGTGGTGGCCATGCTGATACTGATGACGGCCAGCGCTAGCAAGGTCCGCTCCCCGCACCGTTCTGTCCATACCTCAGCCTCCAGGAAGGCTTGGGATATGGATGGGTCCGAGCCGAACATGGTCAGATTGCGCTCGGACATCGAGGGGGTGTCATCATTGCCATTATCCATGCCAATTGGTTCTAAGAGCGCCGCCATAAAAGGGCGTCCCCCCTCCTCTCCTTCGACGAAAAAGGACGACCATTATCGAACTCTTTAGAGTTGAAGTGAGTGTGATGCTGTTGCCATTAGTATTAAATTATGTGGAAACCTTAAGCGGAATAGATTTGTAGGGACCCATGAACGAGAGCAACGAAAGCATTCGGATAGGGATTGTCGCTTGCGACATCGTCAAGCGAGAGATCGAGATGTTGACCAAGGACGATCCCGATATCGTGCACCGCGAATACTTGGAGTTCGCCCTGCACATAGATTCTGCTTACCTCAAAGCCACTGTTAAGGACAAGGTCAACGCCCTCAAAGGCAAGGTGGACGCCGTGTTCTTAGGCTATGCTATATGCCAATCGTTGAGGGACATCACCAAGGAGGTCGAGGTTCCCACGGCCATGTTGGAGGCCGATGATTGCATCGGGGCCTTCCTGACTCCCTTGGAGTACGAGAAGGAGAAGAGGAGATGCACGGGGACATGGTTCTCTTCCCCAGGTTGGGCAGAATTGGGCATCGACGGTGTCGTTAAGGAGCTCCATCTGGATTCCGTGAAGGATCAGGGCTATGACCCCATGTACTTCCTAAATATAATTTTCAACGGCTATTCTCGATGCTTGTATATCCATACTGGCGTTGATGCTGAGACGCAATACATGGAGAAATCAAAAGATTTCGCGTGCAGGCTGAACTTGAGGCACGAACAGCGCCGCTGTGACCTCAGGGTTATCGAGATAGCGTTGAGCGAAGCAAAGAATCTAGCTCGAAAAGCCATTGAAGATGAAGGAACCCCCACAGAAGGCATTACCATCGAAGTCAGCGGCGCCTAATCCAATCAGGGCATCTACCCCTCTCTATCTTATTCTTTCCATGATCTTTGCCTTGAGGATCCGAGCCATCATTTTCTGGAAGCAACGATAATTTTGGTCTATCATTGAATCCTGACCTATTAGAGATGACATTTTAATAGTAATAGGAATGACAATTCTTCCAACCACCTCACTAGCTTTGAAGCTAGAATGACATCATGCCATCTAATCCGATGGTGAGATTACAAAGAAGACACATGTCCTATGGAGATTGGCTGGGGGAGTGGTTTTACGGGTTCTTCATGGTCGCTGTCGTGAGTGGGACGATTAGCGGCTTTGGCGACCTCGGATTGGACAGGGCCTAAGTAACTTGGCTCCCGCTGATTCTTACGTTTGGAGTGAACATATCCTGGGGGCTCATCGATGGCTTTGCCTCCATTTATGGCGGAATGACGGATAAAGCGGACAAGGATAAAATCATCAGCGAGTTAGAGAAGGATAGGAACAACAAGGAATTGAGGGGCAAGCTTCTGGACTCGCTAGAGGACTCTGCTATCGAGTATCTCACTGATGAGGAGCGGAAGGTCATAGAGGATTCTGTTGGCTCAATAAAGGCTTGGAAGACTCGGATGGATTAATAGATGGTCTTGCTCATGGCCAGATGAAAATGGATAGATGAAAGGTATGTGCGCCGAGACAAATCCCTTTTGATTGAAATCAAAAAATAATTGTCTGGATAGATGTGAGAGTGCGGCTGCCGGGATTCGAACCCGGGTTAGAAGCTTGGGAAGCTCCGGTCATAACCACTAGACCACAGCCGCCTGTTTGCAACCAAATTGCCCGATTGCTGATAAACCTTTGCCATTTTAGGAAAAGGCCAGGGTGCCAGGTCCCGGAACTGATTTATGAAAATCAGATTCTTACTTGATCGTTTCGAGCTGGCTGATGACGTTCCAAATGAGGGTTCTTCCGTGAAGCGGGATGTTCGGGTCGTTGGCTAGCTCATCAAGTATGAATATGGCGCTCGCCGCCCTGACATCCAATGCTTCCTTGTGCTGGAGCAATCTCTCCTTGGCGGAGGTCGCCCCACGCCTGATGTTCCTGGGGACCGACGTGTCCTCTGCCAGCTGGTCCAGCACCTCGATGATCTGCCTCAATTTTGCGTCTGCGTCCATGAATAAACCTCCTGTGAACTGGAAACCCCCGCTCTCTACTTCTCATTCTCTTTAGGCTCCGCAGGCTCAAACTTCAGATCGCTGCGTTCCTTGAACGTCGTAACGACCATGAGAGTCTTGGTGTCCTTGATTCCATCTATCTTGGAGAGGTCGTCAACGATGAACCTCTTCAGCTGATTGTAAGTCTGAACCTTGACCTTGGCGACTATGTCCGTGTCCCCAGTGACCAGGAACAAGTCCTCGACGACCAGAGAGCCGGATATCTGCTCGGCTATCTTGTCCGCGTCCTTGGTGTCCACCTTCAAGTGAATAATGGCGGTGACCTGGTCATCGCCATAATAATTGGATATGACGGTTTCGTATTCGGATTTCTCGTTTTCCTGCATTTGCACCCCCCCTTCCCTTCCTTTCGATTCGGTAAGAGCCCAAAATTCCTGGCCGCCTTCGAAGGCGTCCAGAAAAATCTGTCTGTTGGGCCTCGCCGTCCAATGGAAGGAAGATCACATCGCGGTCTCGAATTCCTCTTGGAGGTCGATAATAACTTGCTCCAGCACTTCCTCGAAGCTAGAGCTGCGGTACTCCCTCACCCCGCCAAGCTCGCTCTGCACCCGGGCGATGTACATGTTATTGTTCTTGAGGAATTCAACATTGCATAGGCTCTCTTCCATTGCTTCTTCACCTCTAGCCAAGTCCCGCGAGGGCTGATAACAACCGGCGAATATACGGTTCAGTATATAATGATTCGTTATCTTTGGACACGGACATTAAGCATGAGCCAGAATCCTTGGACCCCCTCAATTAGCGATGATAAGGGGAAGAACAGTCTCACGCTCTATTTCATGGCGTTCTCGGACGCAGCCCTTTCTCCATGTAAAAAGCGTCCTTCTGCTTTCCATAATAATCTGGGATGGTGCCCCTGATACGGAACCCAAAGCCGAGATAGAGGTTGACGGCGGCCACGTTGGTGACCCCTACCTCCAACGTCATCCTCTTCGAGCCCTTCTCCAACGCGATGTCCTCTAGCCTGCGCATCAATTTCTTGGCTAACCCCTGGTTCCTTTCTACGGGCCGGACGGCGATTGTAACCAATCGTGTGCTCGAGCCCTCTTCCTCGAAAAGGGTGCCATATGCGACCAAGACCCCATCCGATTCGGCCACCAGCGTCAAGAACCGCGGCTCTTTCAAGAACGCTTCCAGCAGCTCTCGATGATATGCATCTTTGTTAAAGGAGGCTTTCTCGATGCCCTCGATCTCCTTTAAGTCCTTAGGGTTAGCGGCTCTGATTTCCACGCCCCCGGAATCTCATCGTCGTCACGATAAACCTATCCTACCGAATTATTGAGAACAATGGCAAACCGAAAGGGAAAGATAGCCGTAAGTCGTTGGTCGAAAAGATGAGCTCTCCCAGGATGATCGGTCGGATTTTGGCCGAGCCGAAGATCGGCGAAGAAGAGCGGGTCCGGGGCTGGATATATAGGACGCGCAGCAGCGGGGCTATCGTCTTCGCGGTGGTGCGCGATTCCACAGGCATAATCCAGGTGACGGTCAAGAAAGGCAATCTCCCTGACCAGGAGTTCGAGGCCGCCAAGAGCGCTGCCATCGAGGCCTCGGTTTTCGTCACGGGCAGGGTATTCGAGGACAAGAGAGCCCCGGGCGGTCATGAGCTCAGGGCCTCCAGCTTCAAGGTCATCGGGTCAGCCAACCCCTTCCCCATCACCGAGTATCAAAGTGAGGAGCTGTTGCTTGATCATAGGCACCTTTGGATACGTTCGCGGGAACAGACAGCGGTCATGAAGATCAAGGCTAGCGTGTTAGAAGGGGCTAGGAAATGGCTGAAGGAGAACGATTTCATCGAAGTCACCCCTCCCATCCTCACCACCAACGCGTGCGAGGGCGGCGTTACTCTCTTCAAGCTGAAGTATTTCGACCGCGAGGCCTATCTGAGCCAGAGCGCGCAGATGTACCTTGAGGCGCTCATTTTCTCACTGGACAAAGTGTATTCGCTCACGCCCTCCTTCCGGGCGGAGAAGTCGCGGACCACGCGCCACCTCACCGAATACTGGCATCTGGAGCTCGAGGAGGCTTGGACGGATAACGCAGGCAATATGGAGATACAGGAGAACCTGGTCAGCGCCATGGTGGAAAGGGTGCTGGAGGACAGGAGGGAGGAGCTCAAGCTGTTGGGAAGGGACCCGAACACCTTGAAAGCGGTAAGGCCGCCGTTCAAGCGGATGCGCTACTCCCAGGTCATCGAGTTATTGAAGGGACAAGGGTTCGACATCTCTATCGGAAGCGATCTGGGCGCGGTGGAGGAGAGGAGCATCACCTTGCATGAGACCGCTCCCCTTTTCGTCACCAACTTCCCACGGGAGTGCAAGGCCTTCTACATGAAGGAGGACCCTGACGATCCGACCACGGTCAATTGTGCCGACCTGTTGGCGCCAGAGGGATACGGGGAGATAATCGGAGGGAGCGAAAGGGAGACGGACCTGGACAAGCTGACATCCAGGCTGGAGGGGCAGGGCATACCCATCTCCGCCTACGAATGGTATCTGGACTTGCGGAAGTTCGGCTCCGTGCCGCACTCTGGGTTCGGGCTTGGCATAGAGAGGGTGGTGCGCTGGATTTGCAAACTGGAGCACATCCGGGACGCTATCCCCTTCCCCAGGACGGTGGCGCGGGTCTATCCCTGAGCGAACCTTTTGCATAAGGTGATATAGAGCTCAATCGCCCTCTCCAGCTGCCATCTTTCCACGAACTCGTTATCGGCGTGGGCCATCTTCATCCCCCCTGGTCCGCAGACGATGACATTGGGGTTCACTGCGGCGAACACCGGAGCCTCGGTGGCATAAGGCACCACGATGAGTTCTGTGCCGGTCAGCTCGACGGCGGCGCGCGCGAACTCGGAATCGGAATCGGCGGCGTACGCCTCGAGTTCATAGAGCATCTGGATGTCGTAACTTTCCCCCTTGAGCTCGTCCATGATGATCGTCCTCACCTTCTGGTACGTGAATGGGGTGGGGAATCGGGCATCGATCTCCACCTCGCATTTGTCCGGCACGACGTTGCTCTTGATCCCTCCCTTGATCATGGAGACGCAGAGGGTGATGTCCTCGGTAGGACCCTGGGGCGCCTTGGCCCATTTGGAAAGCTTCTCCAGCAATCGGCTCATCTTCTGGATGGCGTTCTCTCCCAGCCAAGGAAGGCTGGCATGCGCGGCAGTGCCGTGCGTGGTCAATCTGAACCTGGATATTCCTTTCTCCTTGTAGGCCGGCTGCAGGTCCGTAGGCTCGCCCACCAATACCCCTTTGGCTTCGCTTAGCACATCCAGCTTCCTAAGCGCGAAGGCGCCGGTCATTCTCTCCTCCTCGTCGCTGGTTAGGAAGATGGAGAAAGGCACGTCCTCTTCCATTAGGTCCACGGCAGCGTGCAGCATCGAGGCAATCGCCCCCTTCATGTCCGCCGCCCCCCGACCATATATCTTACCTGCCAGCACTTCTCCCTGACCCATGCTCCATTTCATGCCCATGGGCACAGTGTCCAGATGCCCAGAGAGGATAATTCCGCCGGAACCATTGGTGGCGCAGATGGCGGGCGTGGACTCCTCGCCATGAAGGCGCACGTCCATCCCTAACCCCGCCAGCCAATCGCTGGCATACGAGATGATCTCCGTCTTATCATGGCTTGAGGTGCTGGGATAGGAGAGAAGCGCCAACAGGGTGGAGACGACCTTGGCTTCAGCCCTTTTTGGCATCCACGACCCTCCGTTCCATCGCGAAGGTCAGGGGCGCTTGAAGCCCGACCAAAACGTCCAAATCCATATGGTAAGTGGGGACTTTCACCGCACCACCTTTCTGAAGAACGGTGGGTGCATGACCTTGGCTCTGGCCGTGGCGCCCCTGATGACAATCTCGACCTCCGTTCCAATCTCGTGGAATGGAGGCCGCACGTAACCCATGGCGATGCCCTTCTTCAGGCACGGTGATAGCGTTCCGCTCGTGATCGTTCCCACGATCTCCCCCTTCACTATGATCTGATAGCCGTGTCGAGGCACCCCTTTCTCCAGGAGCTCGAGGCACACCAGCCGGGAGTAATCGTCAGCGGACTTCTGCTTCTCCAAAATACCCCTACCGATGAACTCATGGTCCATCTTCACTACCCAGGCCGGCCCGGTCTGAAGCGAGGTCTGGCTGCCGTCGAAGTCGGTCCCGGAGAGCAGGAAACCCATTTCTAGGCGCAAGGTGTCCCTCGCCCCTAGGCCCGCAGGGACGAGACCATGCTCCTTTCCCGCTCGCAATAGGATGTTCCAAAGAGGAACGACGGAATCGCGCTCGATGAGGATCTCGAACCCATACTCTCCGGTGTAGCCCGTGCGGCTCACATAGGTCAGCTCACAGAAATCGCCCATGCTGCCCTTGGTTCCAGGACGGCATTTCCTGGCAATGATGTCGCAAAGGAACCCGGTCTGCTGAAACCCTTCTACAAGGCCAGAAGCGCCCTTTCCCTCCGCTAAGAGTTCCACGAAGTCGGCACTGTTCCTCTTCAATTTCGTCAGGTCATAGAAGACAAGGTTCTCCAAAATCTCTGCCGCCTTCGGTCCCTGTAAGGCGATGCAGGCAAGGCGTTCAGAAACGTCTATGACCTCCTGTGTGGTGGTGTGTCTCTTCACCCATTCCAAGATCCTTTGGGTGGTAGCGGCGTTGGGTACAACGAGGTACTCTCCCTCTAACATATGGTACACGATCGTGTCGTCCAGTATCCTACCCTCATCGTCCAAGATATGCGCGTATAGAGCCTTTCCCACAGGAAGCCCCTCAACGTTGTTGGTGAGCAGGGCGTTGAGCAACTCCTTTGCCCCTTTACCCTTAATGATTATGTCCCCCATGTGAGAAACGTCAAACAAGCCCGCCTTCTTTCTCACCGTCACATGCTCGTCGATAATAGATGTGTACTGGATAGGCATTTCCCATCCTGCGAAGGGGATAATCTTGGCGCCGAGCTCGACATGAGCGTTGTAAAGCGGTGTTCTTCTCATTGGCCCTCCCTCGAACTTGATAACCGAGCGATGCCTAAATTACTTTTCCTTTGGCACCATATGAATGGGGGGTCTGGCTCAAGGGTCCTAATGGATCGTGGACTCTAGCCTCTCCCTCAACACCTTGGCCGGAATGTCAGGGAGGGAGATATA
>Ga0209253_10000805_pt1 | contig 27243 bp, 22 predicted proteins | sample FrelakmetBRP12BR_FD_187145 | JGI IMG/M metagenome (GOLD analysis project Ga0209253, IMG submission 187145) | Freshwater lake sediment microbial communities from the University of Notre Dame, USA, for methane emissions studies - BRP12 BR (SPAdes)... | ecosystem: Environmental > Aquatic >...
AGGGGCTTCCGGGTAGGTCGCTTGAGGCGCACGGTGACGTGCGTCCCAGATGGATGGTTGTCCTCGACAGAACCCGGCTTATCGGCCGACTCCCACCTCCTTCGCGCCACGTCGGCCCACCACGGGCCTGACAACCCACTTCGTCCCACCGGCCCGTTCACCCGGTGGGACGGGCAGCGCTGCGTTTCGGCCTCGTTCTCCCACAAAATTGCCCATCGTGCGCTGCATCCCAGTCGCGCAGTCGCCGCCGAAACCTGCCCCTGCGGTGTCGTTGGACGCGATTTCCCACGCCAGTCCAACCCTGACGTTCGGTTCAGGAATATTCGCTAAGTACATGATTGTTTTAGCAAAGCAAAATCGGGTACCGATACGCTGGATCGTCTCCAGGCTAAGTCACTGGCAGAGCTAGGAAAATTTTGGTGCGAACCGTTGACGCTGGCAACGCCCCGCCCCTATAGTGGCGGCGAGTGGGAAAAAGTGGGATGAAATGGGCTGCTGGCCCGGAAGACGCCTGAAATGTTTCGTGGAGCCAACAAAGTCACCCTCGATGCCAAAGGCCGCGTCGCCATGCCCGCGCGGTACCGGGACACGCTCGTCGAGCGCAGCGAGGGGCGACTGGTGGCGACGGTGGACCGTTCCGACAAGTGCCTGCTGATTTATCCCCTCCCGGACTGGGAGGAGATCGAGCGCAAGCTGATGCGCCTGCCGACCCTGAATCCTCAGGCGCGGCGGTTGCAGCGGCTCATGGTCGGGCACGCCACGGACCTCGAACTGGATTCGCACGGCCGCGTGCTGGTCCCGCCGAAGCTGCGCGAGTACGCGGGGCTTTCGCGCCAGGCGATGCTGATCGGGCAGGGCAGCCGTTTCGAGCTGTGGGACGAGCAGCACTGGAACGAGCGTCGCGACGAATGGCTGCAAGCGGGTGACGAGCCGGGCGACCTGCCCGCCGAACTCGAACAGCTGTCGCTGTAGGCGCGCGGGGTGGTGGCGCACACGCCGGTACTTCTCGACGAGGTGCTGGCCGGGCTCGCCGTCAAGGCTGACGGGCGTTATTGCGACGCGACGTTCGGCCGCGGCGGGCACACCGCGGCCATCCTCCAGCAGCTCGGTCCCGCTGGCCGCCTCTGCGCCATCGATCGCGATCCAGACGCCATTGCGGCAGGTCGCGAGCGGTTCGCGGCGGAGCCGCGTCTCACTCTGGTTCGGGGGTCGTTCGGCCGGCTCGAGGAGCGGGTCCGCGCGGCAGGTTGTCAAGGGGAGTTGCAAGGCGTGCTGCTGGACCTGGGGGTCTCGTCGCCACAACTCGACGAGGCCAGCAGGGGCTTCAGTTTCATGCAGGACGGTCCGCTCGACATGCGCATGGACAACGAGTCCGGATTGAGCGCCGCGCAGTGGTTGGCGCGAGCGGGCGAGCGGGAGATTGCGGACGTGTTGTTCAAGCTCGGTGAAGAAAAATTCTCGCGGCGCATCGCACGCGCCGTCGTGGCCGCGCGCGCTGCGACGCCGATCGGCACCACGCGGCAGCTGGCCGAAATCGTGGCGGGCGCAGTGCCGACGCGCGAACCCGGCAAGCACCCGGCGACGCGCACCTTCCAGGCGATCCGCATCCACGTGAATCGCGAGCTCGAGGAAGTCGAGGCCGCGTTGCCCCAGGCCGTCAACCTGCTCGCGCCGGGCGGCCGGCTGTGCGTGATCAGTTTCCATTCGCTCGAGGACAGGCTGGTCAAGCGCTTCATGCGCCGTGAGGCCCTGGGCGATCCGCTCTACGCGGAGCTGCCGGACGTACCGCCGCATGCCCGGCCCCGCCTGCAGCTCGTCGGCGGCGCCGTCATGCCTGGCGATGCGGAAACAGCCCGCAACCCGCGCGCGCGAAGCGCCGTGCTGCGCGTGGCCGAGAGGGTCGCGGCATGAGTCAGGTGCACTGGCGGCTACTGGTCGCAGCGTTGTGGGTGATGGTGCTCGCGTCCGCGCTCGGCGTCGTCTACGGCAAGCAGGAAGCGCGCAACCGTTTCAGCGAGTTGCAGAAGCTCACGACGGCGCGCGACGACCTCGACATCGAGTGGGGCCAGCTGCAGCTCGAGCAGAGCACGTGGGCCACGCATGGCCGCGTCGAGCGGGTCGCGCACGATGATCTCGGCATGGTGACGCCGCAGGCGTCCGAACTTCGCATCGTGCAACCATGAGGCGCGGCTCGTCGCTCCGCGATCATCACGCCCGCGAAGCGGCCCCGGCCGCGGTCGGCGGCTGGCGTCTGTGGCTCGTCGGCGCGCTGCTGACGCTGTGCGGGATTGCGCTGCTGGCGCGCGCGATCTACCTGCAGGTCATCGACCAGGACTTCCTGGCGAGGCAGGGCGACGCCCGCATCCTGCGTGACGTGAAGCTCTCGGCGAACCGCGGCATGATCATCGACCGCAATGGCGAGCCGCTCGCGGTCAGCACGCCGGTCGATACCGTCTGGGCCGATCCGCGCAAGCTCGCGCAGCATCCGCAGGAGTTCGCCAGGCTCGCCAAGGCGCTCGACCGCGACAAGAACTGGCTGGCCCGCCGCGTCACCAGCAACCTCGACCGTGAATTCGTCTACCTGGTGCGCCACATGCGCCCGGCCGATGCGGCGAAAGTGAAAGCGCTCGGCATCAGCGGCGTCGACACGCTGCGCGAATACCGTCGCTATTACCCCGCGGGCGAAGTGACGGGCCATCTGCTCGGCTTCACCAACGTCGACGACGTGGGCCAGGAAGGCCTCGAACTCGCGTTCGACCAGTGGCTGGGCGGCGAGCCGGGCAGCAAGCGGGTGATGCGCGACCGCGAAGGCCGCACGATCGAGGACATCGAGCGCATCAAGGCGCCGCGCCCGGGCCAGGACCTGCGCACCAGCATCGACCTGCGCGTGCAGTACCTGGCCTACCGCGCGCTGAAGCAGGCCGTGCAGGAAAACGCGGCGCACGGCGGCTCGGTCGTCGTGCTCGACATCCAGACCGGCGAAGTGCTGGCCATGGTGAACCAGCCGGCGTTCAACCCGAACGACCGCGAGCAGTACCTGCCGTCGCGCTACCGCAACCGCGCGACCAACGATTTCTTCGAGCCCGGCTCGAGCATCAAGCCGTTCGTGGTCGCTGCCGGCATGAAGACCGGGCGTTTCCACTCGGACACGCTGATCGAAACCGGGCCGGGCACGCTGCGCGTCGGCATCAAGACGGTCAAGGACAAGCACAATCTCGGCACCATCGACGTGCGCACGGTGCTCGAGAAGTCGAGCAACGTCGGCATCGTCAAGATTGCGCTGACACTGAAGCCGCAGGAGATGTGGTCGACGCTGCGCGACCTCGGGTTCGGCTCGGTGACCGGCTCGGGCTTCCCCGGCGAGTCGGCCGGCATCCTCACGGGCTACGATCACTGGCGCTCGATCGGCCAGGCCACGATGTCGTACGGCTACGGCCTGTCGGTCACGCCACTGCAGCTCGCGCAGGCCTATGCCGTGCTCGGTGCGGGCGGGATGCGCCGCCCGGTGAGTCTCCGCCGCGTGGACGTGCCGCCGGAAGGTGAGCGCGTCATGGACGAAGCGGTTGCCCGCGAGCTCGTGCAGATGATGGAGAGCGTCGTGAGCGAGGCCGGCACGGCCCGTCGCGCCGCGGTGATGGGCTATCGGGTGTCCGGCAAGACCGGCACCTCGTGGAAAGCGGCGGACGGTGGTTACAACTCGACCAAGTACATGGCCGTGTTCGGTGGCGTCGTGCCGGCGAGCAACCCGCGCCTCGCCGCGATCGTGGTCGTCGACGAGCCGAGTGCCGGCAGGTTCTACGGCGGTGACGTCGCAGCGCCCGTATTCGCCGAGGTGATGTCCGGCGCGCTCCGCCTGCTCGCCATTCCTCCAGACGACTTGCAGCGCGTGCCCGCCACGACGCTCGTGCAAGCGCAGGATCCGTGGTGAGCGCGCGATGAACGCACTCGGCAAGACCCACCAGAGCTCCGGTTACAACATGACGCTCGGCCGCCTGCTCGAGGGCCTCGACGTCGCCGCACCGCACGGCCTGCAGGTGACGGATCTGGTGCAGGACAGTCGCGCCGCAACACCGGGCTGCGTGTTCCTGGCATGCCCGGGCCGCACGACGCACGGCCTCATGCATGCAGCGACTGCCGTCGAGCGCGGTGCGGTGGCAGTGCTGTGGGAGCCGGGTGCCGACCTCGAGGCGCCGGTGCTGCCCGAGCGCGTCGCGGCAATCGCCATCCCGCACCTCAGCCGTCACGTCGGCGCGCTCGCGGATCGCTTTTTCCGTCGGCCATCGGCCGACCTGCGCGTCGCCGGCATCACCGGCACCAACGGCAAGACCACCACCGCCTTCCTGCTGGCGCAGGCGTCGGACTTCCTGGGTCGTCGTGGCTGGTACGTCGGTACGCTGGGCCACGGTCATCCCGGCAACGTGCGGCAAGCAGGACTCACCACGCCCGATGCGGTCACCGTGCAGCGCCGACTTGCCGAAGCGCGCGACGCAGGCGCCTCGACACTCGGTCTCGAAGTATCGTCGCACGCGCTCGACCAGGACCGCGTCGCCGGCGTGAATTTCGACACGGCCGTCTTCACCAACCTCACGCGCGACCATCTCGATTATCACGGCACGCTCGAGGCTTACGCTGCGGCCAAGGCGCGGCTGTTCCACGCGCCTGGCCTGCGCTGCGCCGTGATCAACGTGCGCGATCCGTTCGGCCGTGAGCTGGTCGAGCGACTCGATCCGACGCTCGAGAAGATCGTCTACACCACCGCCAACGACGTGTGGGCGGAGCGCGGCACGGGCTGGATCCGCGTTTCGGAGCTGCGCGCGACGGCGGCCGGTCTCACGATCAACGTCGAAACCAGCTGGGGTACGGGCATGCTGCGCTCGCGCCTCGTGGGCGAATTCAACGCGGAGAACCTGCTGGCCGTGCTCGGCGTGCTGCTCGGCTGGAACGTGCCGCTGCAGCAGGCGCTGGCCGCGCTGGCGCTGTGCGTCGCACCGCCCGGGCGCATGGAATCCTTTGGCGGCGGCGCGCAGCCGCTGGTCCTGGTCGACTACGCGCATTCACCCGACGCGCTCGCAAAAGTGCTCGACGCGAGCCGCGCTCACGCGCGCGGCCGGTTGCTCTGCGTGTTCGGCTGTGGCGGCGACCGCGATCCCGGCAAGCGTCCGCTGATGGGGAGCATCGCCGAGGCTGGCGCCGACGTTGCGATCGTCACCGACGACAATCCGCGCACCGAGCAATCGGCGGCGATCATCGCGCAGATTCTCGCCGGCATGCGTGACGCCGATGCTGCGCACGTGGTTCCCGACCGCGCCGAGGCCATCCGCCAGGCCATCGCCGAGGCTGAGGCTGGCGATGTCGTGGTCATCGCGGGCAAGGGCCACGAGGATTACCAGATCGTCGGCACCGAGACGCGCGCGTTCAGCGACCGCGAGACGGTACAGACCTGCCTCGCCGCCGGGGGCGCCGCATGATCAGCCGCGACCTCGCAACCTTCGCCAGGGTGAGCGGCGGCGTCCTGCAAGGCGCCAATGCGACGTTCGCGCGCGTCACCAGCGACTCGCGTGCACTGGAGCCGGGCGCGCTGTTCGTTGCGCTCCCGGGCGACCGCTTCGATGGCCACGACTTCGTCGCCGCTGCTGCGCAGCGCGGCGCCGCAGGCGCGATCGTCAGCCGACCGGTCGATTGCGCGCTGCCGCAGGTCGTCGTCGCCGACACGCTGGCCGGCCTGGCCGCCTTCGCGAATGCCTGGCGCCGCTCGTTCGCCGGCGTCGTGGTCGGCATCACGGGCAGCAACGGCAAGACGACGGTCAAGGAAATGACCGGCGCGATCCTGGCCGGCCTCGGCCCGTGTCTCGTGACGCAGGGCAACCTCAACAACCACATCGGCGTGCCGCTCACGCTGTGCCGGCTCGACGCCACGCATCGTTGCGCCGTCATCGAGATGGGGGCGAACCACCTGGGCGAAATCGCGCACCTGGCCGCGATCGCCGAGCCGACGGTCGGCCTGGTGATCAATGCGGGCCAGGCGCATCTCGAGGGATTCGGCGGTATCGAGGGTGTCGCCAGGGGCAAGGGCGAGATGTTCGAAGCGCTCGGGCCGGACGGCACGGCGGTGATCAACGCCGATGATCGCTTCGCCGCGTTCTGGCACGGCCTTGCGCGCCGCGCCGGTCGCGTCGTCACGTTCGGCCTGCGTGAACGCGCCGACGTCACGGCTCACGACGTGCGCAGCCACCTCGGTGCGACGGGCTTCGTGACGACGTTCGAACTGGTCACCACCTCCGCTACGCGATCCATCGAACTGGGTCTTGCCGGCGAGCACAACGTCATGAACGCGCTGGCCGCCACGGCGGCTGCAATGGCGGCTGGCGCCGGGCTCGACGCCGTGCAGCGCGGCCTGCAGTCGATGCGGCCGGTCTCGGGCCGGCTCGAAGTCAAGCAGGCGCTGCACGGCACGCGCCTGATCGACGACGCTTACAACGCCAATCCCGGGTCCCTGCGCGTGGGCCTGCGAGCGCTGGCAGCGGTGCCGGGCGAGCGCTGGCTCGTCCTCGGCGAGATGGCCGAACTGGGCGAGGAAGGCGCGCACCTGCACGCGGAGATGGGCGCGCTCGCGCGCGAATGCGGCGTCACCCGGCTGCTTGCCGTCGGCGCGGGTGCGCAGCCGGCCGTCGAATCGTTCGGTCCAGGCGCCTCCTGGCATGCGAGCACGGACGCCCTGCTGTCAGCGCTGCTACCCGATCTGCACGACGGACTCACCATCTACGTGAAGGGTTCGCGCGTGAATCGACTCGAACGCGTGACCGCGGCCCTGGTGCCGGGTGGCACGACGCAGGCAGGGGGGCACTAGATGCTGCGCCACGTCGCCGCCTGGCTGTCCGAATACTACTCGGGCTTCCACGTCTTCCAGTACCTGACCCTGCGGGCGATCCTGGCGGCACTGACGGCGCTGGCGATCTCGCTGCTGGTCGGCCCGCGCATGATCCGCTGGCTGGCCGAATACCAGGTCGGCCAGCGCGTGCGATCCGACGGTCCGCAGACGCACCTGAGCAAGGCCGGCACACCGACGATGGGCGGCGCGCTGATTCTTGCGGCGATCGTCGCGGCGACGCTGCTGTGGGCCGATCTCGCCAATCGTTTCGTATGGGTGGTGCTGCTGGTCACCATCGCCTTCGGCCTGATCGGGTTCTGGGACGATTACCTCAAGCTCGTCGTCGGCAATTCGCGCGGGTTGATCGCGCGCTACAAGTATTTCTGGCAGTCGTTCGCCGGGCTCGGCGCCGCGGTCGTGCTGTACGTCACCGCGCAGTCGCCCGCCGACACCACGCTGTACGTTCCGTTCTTCAAGCACTTCGTCGTCCCGCTCGGCGTGCTTTTCATCCCGCTCACGTACTTCGTGATCGTCGGCTCGAGCAACGCGGTCAACCTGACCGACGGACTCGACGGCCTCGCGATCATGCCGTCGGTGCTCGTCGCGGGAGCGCTCGGTGTGTTCGCGTACGCGTCGGGCAACGTCGTGTTTTCGAACTACCTCGGCATCCCGTACCTGGCCGGCGCAGGCGAGGTGCTCGTGATCTGTTCCGCGATCTTCGGCGCAGGCCTCGGGTTCCTGTGGTTCAACACGTATCCGGCGCAGGTGTTCATGGGTGACATCGGCGCACTGGCGCTTGGTGCCGCGCTCGGCGTCATCGCCGTGATCGTCCGGCAGGAAATCGTGCTGTTCATCATGGGCGGCGTGTTCGTCATGGAGACGGTGTCGGTGATCCTGCAGGTGGGGTCGTTCAAGCTCCGCGGCAAGCGGATCTTCCGGATGGCGCCGATCCACCACCACTTCGAACTCAAGGGCTGGGCCGAACCGAAAGTCATCGTCCGCTTCTGGATCATCACCGTGATCCTCGTGCTGCTCGGCCTCGCGACGCTCAAGCTCCGATGACCGGGACGCTCCACCCTCAGGTTCCGCTTGCCGCCGGCACCCGCGCCCTGGTGCTGGGGCTCGGTCGCACCGGGCTTTCCGCTGCGCGCTACCTGGACCGCAAGGGTCTCACGGTGCGGGTCGCGGACACGCGCGCGAACCCGCCAGGCGCCGATGCGCTGCGTGCAAATGTCCCGGCCGCCGAACTGCGAACAGGGGCGTTCAACCCGTCGCTGCTCGACGATGTCGCGCAGGTGGTGATCTCACCGGGCCTGTCGTTGCAGGAGGCGGTCGTGCATGAAGCGCTCGAGCGCGGGTTGCCGGTCGTGGGTGACATCGAACTCTTCGCCCGTGAGGCACGGGCGCCGGTCGCCGCGATCACCGGCACGAACGGCAAGAGCACGGTGACGACCCTCGTGGCGGAGCTCGCGAACGCAGGTGGACGGCGCGCGATGGCGGGCGGGAATCTCGGCGAACCCGCTCTCGATCTGCTGCAGCATTCCACACCCGATCTCTACGTGCTCGAGCTGTCGAGCTTCCAGCTCGAAACGACGCACTCGCTGCGCACCGTGACCTCGACCGTGCTCAACGTCACGCCCGATCACATGGACCGGTACGCGAGTCTCGAAGCATACGGTGCGGCGAAGGCCCGCATCTTCGACGGCTGCGGCGTGGCTGTGATCAACGCCGACGACCCGATCGTGCGTGGCATGCCGCGCCCGGGCCAGTCCGTGGTGTCGTTCAGCCTCGAATCGCACGACGCCGACTACACGCTCGAGCACCTGCCTGCGCCGATGATCGTGCGCCGGGGTGAACCGTTGCTGCCGCTCGCGGCGATGCGGCTGCAGGGCCTGCACAACGCGGCCAACGCGATGGCTGCGCTGGCGATGGCCGAAGCCCTCGAACTGCCGCTCGCGCCGGCGCTCGAGGCCCTTTGCGCGTTCGCCGGCCTGCCGCACCGCTCGCAGTGGGTCGCCGATGTCCGCGGCGTGCACTACGTGAACGACTCGAAAGGCACGAACGTCGGTGCGACGCTCGCCGCCGTGCGGGGCCTGGCCGGCCCGCTCGTCGTCATCGCCGGCGGCGATGGCAAGAACCAGGATTTCTCGGAGCTGCGGGATGCGTTCCGCGGCAAGGTCCGTCACGTCGTGCTCATCGGCCGCGATGCGCCGGCGCTCGCAGCCACGCTGGCCGGTGTCTGCGTAACGGAGCGCGCCAGCGACATGCCGGCTGCGGTGCGTGCGGCGCAGGCCGCCGCGCAACCGGGCGACACCGTGCTGCTCTCGCCGGCATGCGCGAGCCTCGACATGTTCCGCGACTACAGCCACCGCGGTGATGAATTCACCGCCACCGTCAGGAGTCTTGCCGCATGAGCGCGCCGGCTTCCACCGTCAACAGTTACGCGCGTTCGAGCGGCCAGCCGCGCCGCCTGCTGCTGGACCCGTGGATCATCGGCACCGTGTGCGCGCTGCTGCTGATCGGCCTGGTCATGGTCGCGTCGGCCTCGATCGGCATCTCCGAGAAGGAGACTGGCGCAGCGTTCCATTACTTCACGCGCCAGCTGGTCTACGTGGCGCTGGGACTGGTGGCTGGCTGCGTCGGGCTGGCCGTGCCGACGCGCATCTGGGACGAGTATTCGAAGTACCTGCTGGGTGGCGCATTCCTGCTGCTGGTCGTCGTGCTGATTCCCGGCATCGGCTACGAGGTCAACGGCTCGCGGCGCTGGATCCGGCTCGGCTTCATGAATTTCCAGGTGTCCGAAGCGACGCGCGTGATGCTGCTGATGTACGTCGCCAGCTACGCCGTGCGCCGCTCGGACGAGCTGCGCAGCGACTTCAGGTCATTCATGGTGCCGGTCGGCGTGCTCGCCGCCGCCGCCCTGCTGCTGCTCGGCGAGCCGGATTTCGGCGCCGCCACCGTGCTGTTCGCGACCGGGCTCGGCGTGCTGTTCCTGGCCGGCGCGCGCATCGTGCACCTGCTCGTGCCGGTCGTCGCCGGCTCCATCGGCCTCGCGGCGCTCGCCGTCGTCTCGCCGTACCGGTTGCGCCGGCTGACGGGCTTTCTCGATCCCTGGGGCGATCCGTTCGACAGCGGTTTCCAGCTGGTGCAGTCGCTGATCGCGATCGGCCGTGGCGAATGGCTTGGTGTCGGTCTCGGTGCGAGCGTACAGAAGCTCTTCTACCTGCCCGAAGCCCACACCGACTTCGTCTTCGCCGTGCTGGCGGAGGAGTTCGGCTTCCTCGGCGTCACGGTCGTCGTCGGCCTGTTCGCGTTGCTCGTGACGCGCGCGCTGCTGATCTCGCGCGAAGCCGCGCAGGCTGGGCAGGCATACCAGTCGTACGTGGCGGCGGCCATCGGCATCTGGCTGGGACTGCAGGCATTCGTGAACATCGGCGTGAACATGGGCCTGCTGCCGACCAAGGGTCTCACGCTGCCGCTGTTGTCCTACGGCGGCAGCAGCATGCTCGTGACGCTCGGCTGGATCGGCGTGCTGCTGCGCATCCACCACGACACGCAGGCCACCGGACGCGTGCGCGTCGCATCGCGCGAGGTCCGTCGCAGATGACGCGCAAGGTGGCCCTGGTCATGGCGGGCGGCACGGGCGGACACGTCTTCCCGGCGCTCGCGACGGCGCGCGTGCTGCAGCGTCGCGGCTACGACATCGTATGGCTCGGTACGCAGCAGGGCATCGAGGCGCGACTCGTGCCAGCGGCGGGCATTCCGGTCGAATGGCTGAGCGTGAGCGGGCTCCGTGGCAAGGGTGCAGCGACGCTGCTGGCGGCTCCGTTCCGCCTGCTGGTCGCCATCAACCAGGCGATGCGCGCGATCCGCAGGCATCAACCCAGGGTCGTGCTCGGTGCGGGTGGTTTCGCGTCCGGCCCGGGTGGCATCGCGGCGTGGTTGCTCGGCCGGCCGCTCGTCGTGCACGAGCAGAACGCGGTCGCGGGCCTCACCAATCGCGTGCTCGCGCGCCTGGCGCGGCGCGTGCTCGAGGGGTTTCCGAACAGTTTCGGCAGCGGCGTGCGGGCCGAGCGCGTCGGCAACCCGGTGCGTCCGGAGATCGTCGCCATCGCTCCGCCCGAGCGCCGTTACGCCGGTCGCGAAGGCGCCGTGCGCCTGCTCGTGTTCGGCGGCAGCCAGGGTGCTGCGCGCCTGAACGCCGTGCTGCCGGCTGCCATCGGCGAGTTGCCGGCGGCGCTGCGGCCAGCAGTGCTGCACCAGACCGGCAAGCACAATTTCGAGGAAACCGTGCAGGCGTATCGCTCGCGCGGCATCGAGGCCGACGTGCGGCCCTTCATCGACGACATGGCGAGCGCCTACGGCTGGGCCGACCTCGCCGTGTGCCGCTCCGGCGCACTGACGGTGACCGAACTGGCGGCGGCTGGCGTGCCTGCCATCCTCGTGCCGTTCCCGGCCGCCGTCGACGACCACCAGACCCGCAACGCGCAGTACGCCGTGCAGGCAGGCGCCGCGAAGCTCCTGCCCGAAGGCGACCTGACCCCGATCTCGCTGGCCGCGCTGTTGCGTGCGCTGCTCGAGGCGGGACGCCCGCTGCTCCTGCGCATGGCCGTGGCGGCGCGCGCGAGCGCCATCGTCGACGCGGACGAACGGCTCGCCGATGCCTGCGTGCAGGCGGCGGGGGAGGCGGCATGAAGGACCGCATGCGCCGGATCCACACCATCCACTTCGTCGGTATCGGCGGCAGTGGCATGTCGGGCATCGCTGAAGTGCTGCTGAACCTCGGCTACGCGGTGCAGGGCTCCGACCTGAAGCAGGGCGAGTCCACCGAGCGCCTGCAGCAGCTCGGCGCGCGCGTGCTGATCGGCCACCGCGCCGAAAACGTCGACGGCGCCGACGTGGTCGTGGTTTCGAGCGCGATCGACGCCGCGAACCCCGAAGTGGCGCGCGCACTGGCCGGGCGCATTCCTGTCGTGAAGCGCGCCGAGATGCTCGGCGAACTGATGCGCTTCCGCTATTCGATCGCCGTGGCCGGCACGCACGGCAAGACCACCACGACCAGCCTGATGGCGAGCGTGCTGGCCGAAGGCGGCACGGACCCCACGTTCGTCATTGGCGGGCGGCTGAAGAGCGCCGCCAGCAATGCGCGCCTCGGGGCTGGCGAGTTCCTGGTCGCCGAGGCCGACGAGAGTGACGCGTCGTTCACGCACCTGCAGCCGATGATCGCGATCGTCACCAACGTCGACGCCGACCACCTCGGCACGCATGGCGGCGATTTCGAGAAGCTGAAGCTCAGCTTCGTCGAGTTCCTGCACAACCTGCCGTTCTACGGGCTCGCGGTCGTCTGCAACGACGACGCGAACGCGCGCGCACTCATTCCCCGCATCGCCCGGCCTTACCTGACCTACGGTTTCGACGAATCCGCAGATGTGCGTGCGGTGGACGTCGAGCGACTCGCGGGCCAGTCGAAGTTCACGGTGCTGCGGCCGGGCGGCGCGCTGCCGTTGCCGATCACGTTGAACCTGCCGGGCCGCCACAACGTGCTGAACGCCCTGGCGGTGATTTCCGTCGCGACCGAGCTCGAGATCGACGATGCCGCAATCCAGCGCGCGCTGGCCGGGTTCCAGGGCATCGAACGGCGCCTGCAGTGGATCGCCGACGTCGACACCGGCGCCGGCATGGTCACGATCGTGGACGACTACGGCCATCACCCGACCGAGATTGCTGCCACCGTCGAAGCCGTGCGCCAGGGCTGGCCGGGACGTCGCGTCGTGCTGGTCTTCCAACCGCACCGCTACACGCGCACACGCGACCTGCTCGACGAGTTCGCACAGGTGCTCGCCGATGCGGATGCGCTCATCGTGGCCGAGGTGTACGCGGCGGGGGAGGCCCCGATCGCCGGCGCCGACGGCAAGTCGCTCTGCCGTGCGATCCGCTCACGGGGTCGCGTGGAACCCGTGCTGCTCAAGTCGCTGGAAGAACTGCCGGACGCGCTGGCCGGCATCGTGCGTGCGGGCGACGTAGTGCTGACGATGGGTGCCGGTCACATCGGCGCCGTCGCCAGCGAACTGCCGCGCACGCTGCCGGCTGCAATCGCGATGCGAGGCCAACGCGCATGACTTCGCCCTTGCTGATCCAGGATCCCGCCCGGTTCGGCCGCGTCGCCGTGCTGCTCGGCGGCACTTCGTCCGAGCGCGAGGTGTCGCTCGATTCGGGCCGCAACGTGCTCGCAGCGCTGCAGCGCCGCGGCGTCGACGCCACGGCCGTCGACGGCATTCCTGCCCTGGTCGCTGCACTGAACGCGCCGGGTGGCCGCAGATTCGATCGCGTCTTCAACATCCTGCACGGCAACCGCGGTGGCGGCGAAGACGGCGTACTGCAGGGGCTGCTCGAAGCCCTCGGCGTGCCGTACACGGGTTCGGGTGTGCTCGGGTCCGCGCTCGCAATGGACAAGATCCGCACCAAGCAGGTGTGGCTCGCGCTCGGCCTGCCGACGCCGGCCTACGTGAACCTGCAGCGCGGCGAGGACGTGGTCGCGGCGGCCCACAAGCTGGGCCTGCCGGTAATCGTCAAGCCTGCCTGCGAAGGCTCGAGCGTCGGCATCACGCGCTGCTTCAAGGATGCGGACCTCGCGGCGGCCGTCGAGCTGGCGGCGCGTTACGAAGGCTCCCTGCTGGTCGAGCAGCTGATCCAGGGCGAGGAGTACACGGTGGGCGTGCTTGGGCTCGAAGCGCTGCCGTCGATCCGGATCGTGCCGGCTGGCGAGTACTACGACTACCACGCGAAGTACGTGGCCGAGGACACGCAGTACCTGTGCCCGGGCATGACGGGAGCCGCCGAGCAGGAACTTGCGGCCCTTACCCTCGCGGCGTTTTTCGCGGTCGGCTGCAGCGGCTGGGGCCGTGTCGACTTCATGCGCGACCGCGCGGGCAAGCCGTGGCTGCTCGAAGTCAACACGGCGCCGGGCATGACCAGTCATTCACTCGTGCCGAAGGCGGCACGCCAGCGCGGGATCGAATTCGACGAACTCGTCTGGCGGGTCCTCGAGACGAGTTGCCGCGACCAGGAGGGACGTCGATGAAACTGCCGTTCGGCAAGAAGCAGCGCAAGCAGGCGACCCGCCCTGAGCCCAGGTGGTGGGAGCGCCTCGACTGGAGCGCGATCGGCACCACGGCCGCCATCGTCGCCGGCTGCGCCGTCGTGGCGCTGCTGCTGATCTTTGCGCTGGACCGTCCGGTGCGCCGGGTCCTGCTCGAAGGCACCTTCCAGCGCGTCTCGCCGCCGGAAATCGAGAGCGCCGTCGCGGAGGTCGCGCAGGGTGGCCTGGCCTCGGTGGACCTCGAGCGCATTCGCAAGCGTGTCGAGTCGACCGACTGGGTGGACAGCGCGGTCGTGACCCGCGTGTGGCCGGATGCAATCCGTGTCGTGGTCAACGAAGAGGTGGCGGCGGCGCGGTGGAACGACGCCGGGCTGCTGAACGCGCGCGGCGAGCTCTTCATCCGCAATGCGCGCTACGTGCCGCCGGAATTGCCGCTGCTCGAAGGCCCGGAAGGCAGCGAGACGCAGGTTGCGCAACTGTACATCGATGCCCAGGGCCGCCTGCTCGAATCCGGCCTGCGCCTCACGGGCGTCCGGCTCGACGACCGCGGCGCGTGGGAACTCGAGCTGGCGGATGGCCTGCAGGTCAGGCTCGGCCGGCAGGACGTCAAGGAACGCCTCGAACGCTTCATTCGACTCGCGAGCCCGACGGTGGCGAAGCGGGTCGCGGAGATCAATTACGTGGACATGCGCTACACGAACGGCTTCAGCGTGGGCTGGAACGCCCGTTCCGCACTGGCCGTCGCCCCGCAGGAGGACGCGACACCCGATGCCTAGAAAGCCCGAAAGAAACCTGCTCGTCGGACTCGACATCGGCACGTCGAAAGTCGTCGCCATCGTCGGCGAGCTCACCGTGGACGGCACGATCGACGTGGTGGGAGTGGGCTCGCACCCTTCGCGCGGGTTGAAGCGCGGCGTCGTCGTCAACATCGACTCGACCGTGCAGTCGATCCAGCGCGCGGTCGAGGAAGCCGAGCTGATGGCCGGCTGCCAGATTCACTCCGTGTTCGCCGGCATCGCCGGCAGCCACGTGCGCAGCCTGAACTCGCACGGCATCGTCGCGATCCGCGACAAGGAAGTCACGCAGAGCGACGTCGAGCGCGTGATCGACGCGGCGCGCGCCGTGGCGATTCCCGCGGACCAGAAGATCCTGCACATCCTGCCGCAGGAATTCATCATCGACGCGCAGGACGGCATCCGCGAGCCCGTCGGCATGTCGGGCGTGCGGCTCGAAGCGAAGGTCCACATCGTGACCGGCGCGGAAAGCGCCGCGCAGAACATCGTCAAGTGCGTGCAGCGCTGCGGCCTCGAGGTCGAGGACATCGTGCTCGAACAGCTGGCGTCGAGCTACGCCGTGCTGGCCGACGACGAGAAGGAACTCGGAGTCTGCCTGATCGACATCGGCGGTGGCACCACCGACGTGGCGGTCTTCGCGGGCGGCGCGATCCGGCATACCGCCGTCATCCCGATCGCGGGCGACCTCGTCACCAACGACATCGCCCAGAGCCTGCGCACGCCTACGCATCATGCCGAGGAACTCAAGGTGAAGTATGCGTGCGCGCTGTCGCAGCTCGCGAATGCGGACGAAACCATCGAGGTGCCGAGCGTGGGCGATCGCCCGGCACGGCGCCTCGCTCGGCAGACGCTCGCGAGCGTCGTCGAGGCGCGCTACGAGGAAATCTTCGTGCTCGTGCGCGACGAGCTGGCGCGTTCCGATTACCACGACAAGATCGCCGCCGGCATCGTCCTCACGGGCGGCAGCGCGAAAATGGACGGCGTCATCGAACTGGCCGAGGAAATTTTCCACGCACCGGTGCGGCTCGGCCTGCCCCAGGGCGTGAGCGGGCTGGTGGACGTCGTGCGCAATCCGATTCATTCGACCGGCGTCGGCCTGCTGCTGTTCGGACGCAGCACGCGCCACGTGCATCCACAGTCGCATGGCGGGATGGGCCCGCGCAAGACGATCCAGCGCATGCGGGATTGGTTCAAGGGGAACTTTTGAGGGGTTAGGGGATAGGGGTTAGTCGGAAGGACAGGAAGGGCAGGAAGGACAGGAAGGACAGGAAGGGTCGGAAGGAAAAGAGATTCTCGGGGCGCGGTAAGGCTGCCGCGCCAGGCAACAAGTCATTCGTCATTCGTCATAATTTTTGTTACGGAGCAGCACACCCATGTTCGTACTCGCAGATACGGAAAACCAGGGCGCAATCATCAAGGTCGTAGGCGTCGGCGGCGGCGGCGGCAACGCCGTGACTCACATGGTCAACTCGGGCATCGAAGGCGTCGATTTCCTGTGCATCAACACGGATTCGCAGGCGCTCAAGCACTCGAAGGTCAAGACCAGCCTGCAGATCGGCTCGAACATCACCAAGGGCCTCGGCGCCGGTGCAGATCCCGAAGTCGGCCGCCAGGCGGCGATGGAAGACCGCGACCGCATCGTCGAGCTGATCGAAGGCTCGGACATGATCTTCATCACCGCCGGCATGGGTGGTGGCACGGGGACGGGCGCCGCGCCGATCGTGGCGCAGGTGGCGAAGGAACTCGGCATCCTGACCGTCGCGGTCGTGACCAAGCCGTTCGAGATGGAAGGCAACAAGCGCACATCGCTCGCAGAACAGGGCATCAACGAGCTGCACAAGTACGTCGACTCGCTGATCACGATCCCGAACCAGAAGCTGCTCACGGTGCTCGGCGGCGACATGACGCTGCTCGATGCCTTCAAGACGGCGAACCAGGTGCTGCAGGGCGCCGTGCAGGGCATCGCGGAACTGATCACGCGTCCCGGCATGATCAACGTCGACTTCGCCGACGTCCGCACCGTCATGGCCGAGACCGGCATGGCGATGATGGGCTCCGGCCAGGCGAGCGGCGAGAACCGTGCGCGCGCCGCGGCCGAAGCCGCGATCTCGAGCCCGCTGCTCGAGGACGTGAACCTGTCGGGCGCCCACGGCCTGCTGATCAACGTCACGGCCGGCATGGACCTGCGCACGAGCGAGTTCCACCTCGTCGGCGAAACCGTGAAGCAGTTCGCCTCGGACGATGCAACGGTCGTCGTCGGCTACGTGATCGATCCGGAGATGACGGACCAGATCCGCGTCACTGTCGTCGCAACCGGCATCGGCCGTGCCATGGCCAAGGCGGTGCCGCAGCCGACGATCGTCCAGGGCGCCGGCCGCGGCGAGCGCCGCCGTGCGCCGCTCGGCGCGGGCGACTACTCGGCCTACGACACGCCGCCGCGCCTGCGCGAGCGTGCGCGTGCCGTCGGCGATGGCCTGAGCCTCGACCACGGCGACGAATCGTTCATCGACATTCCGGCATTCCTGCGCCGGCAAGCCGACTGACGACGGCCGCCTTTCCCGCCAGCCTCGGGCAAGGCAGGCAGAGTCCAGGTGGAGGTTCCCTGCTCCGGGCCTCCGCCTGGTCCTGTCCATCGGTTTCAGGGTGAACAGACATGGGTGCCAGCAGCACCGCCGGCCTGGGCCAGGCGCTCGACTTTCGCGACGAATGCGACGCACTGCATTCGGCGCTCGAAAACGCGCCGGCCGAAGCCTGGGCCGAACCGACGCAGTTCAAGGGCTGGACGTTCGACGACGTCCTCGGTCACCTCTATTTTTTCGATCACGCCTCGGAGATCGCCGCGCGCAGTCGCGACGACGTCCAGGCGTTGTTCCGCGACATCTTCCAGGCGAGTGCCACCGGCGTCTCGCTGATCGACTATTCCCGGCGCTGGCTGCAAGGCTGCGCGGGCTCCACCCTGCTCGGGCGCTGGCGCACGCAGTACCAGCGGCTGGCAGAAATATACGCCGGCTTCGAGCCCGGCCGTCGCCTGGCCTGGGCCGGCCCCGACATGAGCGCCCGGTCGTTCATGAGCGCCCGGCAGATGGAAACCTGGGCGCATGGGCAGGCGATCTTCGACGCGCTCGGCATCGATCGCGTCGAGCACGACCGGCTGCGCAACATCGCGGTGATGGGCGTCAACACCTTCGACTGGACCTTCAAGGTCAACCGCCGTGACGTGCCTGCGGTGAAGCCGTACGTGCGCTTGACGAGCCCGTCAGGCGCGCTGTGGGAGTGGAACGATCCTGCGGCGGCGGAGCGCGTCGAAGGCAGCGCGGTTGAGTTCTGTCGCGTGGTCACGCAAACGCGCAACCTGGCCGACACGAATCTTGCCGTGACCGGCGGGATCGCGCGGCAGTGGCTGGAACGTGCGCAGTGTTTCGCCGGTCCGCCGGAGCGACCGCCGGCACCCGGCACGCGGTTCAAGCAGGGTCACTACGACAGCGAGTGGTGATCAACCCTGCGCTGCGTCATCGACACCGATGACGCCGTCCGCCACGAGGCGGTCGATTTCGCCGGCTTCGAATCCCGCCTCCGTCAGCACGGCGCGACTGTCGCCGCCGGGGCGCGGTGCGTGCCTGTCCGCAGTTTCGGTCCCGTGGTGCCAGCGGAACGGCGAACGCGGTGCACGCAGGCGTCCTTCGGTCGGATGCTCGTACTCCTGGAAGAATCCCGTCGCGACCAGGTGCGGATCCTGCAACAGTTCACCGACCGAGTTCACGCGCGCACAGGGAATGTCGGCCGCACGCAGCAATTCGAGCCACTCGGCGGTCGGCCGCGCCGGCGCCACCTCGGCAATGATCGCGTACAGCGAATCCACGCTCTGGCTGCGCAGCACCGGGTCCTGGACCTGCGGCGAATGCGCGAGTTCGGCGCGTCCAATGATCTCGAAGAACGCTGCCCAGTGCGTGCCGTTGTACGGCAGGATCGCCATGAAGCCGTCCTGCGTACGGTACGGCTTGCGATTGGGTGCCGCCAGCCGGTCGTAGCCCGTGGGCCCGAGCGCGGGTATGAACGTTTCGCCGCCGAGCTGTTCCGACAGCAGGAACGCGACCGTGCTTTCGAACATGGGCGCTTCGATGCAGCAGCCCTTGCCCGTGCGAGCAAGGTGCGCGAGGCCCGTTGCCACCGCGATCGCAAGATGCAGGCCACCGACCTTGTCGCAGAGGATCGTCGAGAGGTACCGCGGTTCGCCCTGGGCATTCGCGTTCAACGCGGCAACGCCTGCCGCCGCCTGGACGATGTCGTCGTATGCAGGCTCGTTGGCGTTCGGACCGCTCTGGTCGTAGCCCGCTGCGAACGCGTAGACCAGGTCGGGCTTGATGCGTGCGAGCTGCTCGTAGGCGAGACCCAGCGGCTCGGCGGCTTTCGGCCGCATGTTGTGCACGACGGCATCTGCGCCGCTGACCAGTCGCGCCAGCACCGCGCGCGACTGCGGCTGCTTCAGGTCGATCGCGAGCGAGCGCTTGTTGCGGTTGAAGCCGATGAAGCCTGCGCCCATGGAGCGCGAACGACCCGGGCGCACCGTGCGAAAGAGGTCGCCCTGCAGCGGTTCGATCTTGATGACGTCCGCCCCGAGATCACCGAGCGTCTGCGTCGCATAGGGGCCGAGCACGATCGTCGTGAAGTCGAGGACGCGGATTCCTTGCAGCAGGGGCAGCATCGATTCTTACCCGGCAGTGTGCGAAAGCCCGCGCAGGATACGTGGCCGCGACCGGTCGATCCAACGCGGATCAGCCGATGCGAATCGACCGTATTTCGTCAGGATCGCCGAGTCCCCGCTTCCCTCGCCGACGCGTCGATGGTAGGAAGGCGGTCGCTCGAGACACATCGTGAGGCAGGAACGCATGGGACCGCTGCAGGGAATCCGGATCATCGAACTTGCGGGACTCGGCCCGGCGCCGTTCTGCGCCATGATGCTGGCCGACATGGGTGCGACGGTCATCCGCGTCGACCGTGCCTCGGCGCAACCCGGGGAGCCCGATCCGGTCGACACCCTGCTGCGCAACCGGCAGTCGATCGCGCTGAACCTGAAAAGCCCCGCGGGAATCGCTGCGTTGCTGCGGCTCATCGACGGCGCGGATGCACTGATCGAAGGCTTCCGGCCCGGTGTCGCCGAGCGCCTCGGCGTGGGACCGGATGTCTGTCTCGCGCGCAATCCAAAGCTCGTCTACGGGCGCATGACGGGCTGGGGGCAGTCCGGGCCGCTCGCACAGTCGGCGGGGCACGACATCAATTACCTCGCGCTGACCGGCGCGCTGCACCTGATCGGCGAACGCGGTCGCAAGCCGGTGCCGCCGCTGAACCTCGTCGCGGATTTTGGCGGCGGCGGCATGATGCTGCTGTCCGGCCTGCTGGCGGCGCTGCTGGAGGCTTCGCGCTCGGGCAAGGGCCAGGTGATCGACGCCGCCATGACCGACGGCACGATCGCCCTGCTCAGCATCTTCTTCTCGATCCGAGCCTCGGACCCGGGGTTCCGCGACGAGACCGGACAACTGATGCTCGCGGGCGCGGCACCTTATTACGGCACCTACGAGACCAGCGATGGCAAGTACCTCGCGATCGGCTCGATCGAGCCGCAGTTCTACGCGCTGCTGATCGAGAAGCTCGGCGTCGACAGGAAATTCCTCGCGGCGGGATACCCGGCTAGCCGCCGGCACTGGCCGGAAGCGGAAGCCGCCATCGCGACGGCGGTGCGGACGAAGACGCGCGACGAGTGGGCCGCCATCTTCGAGGGCACGGATGCATGCGTCGCACCTGTACTCAGTCTCGGCGAGGCGGCGCAGCATCCCCACAACGTGGCGCGCGGCAGTTTCATCGCGGTGAACGGAGTCGAGCAGCACGCACCCGCGCCACGGTTCAGTCGTACCGGGGCGGCACCGGTCCAGGCGCCGCATCGTGCGGGCGCCGACAGTGGCGAGGTTCTGGCAGAAGCGGGGTTCTCCGCAGCGGAAATCGAGCAGCTGCGCGTGGCCGGCGGCCTGGCCTAGCCGCGGCACGCGGCCATGCTGACGGGCCGCCGACCAGTCCTTTATGATGGTCGGTGGGCCCGGGCCAAGGGCCCGCCCCATCTCGCAGGTTTCAAAGAACTGCCACGCGGAGCGTGATCGCCCGCGCGGCCCGACCGGAGTCACACGCATGGCCGACGCCTTCATCTACGACCACGTCCGCACCCCGCGGGGTCGTGGCAAGCCGGACGGATCGCTCCACAGCATCACGCCGATACAACTTGCCGCGCAGACGCTGCAGGCCGTGCGCGAACGCAACCAGCTCGATACGGCCCTCCTGGACGACGTCGTGCTCGGCTGCGTCTCGCCGATCGGCGAGCAGGGCGCCGACATTGCGCGCGTGGCCACGCTCGTGGCCGGTTACGCCGAATCCGTGCCTGGCCAGCAGCTGAACCGCTTCTGCGCCTCGGGCCTCGAGGCCATCAACAATGCCGCCGCGCAGGTGATGTCCGGCCAGTCGCAGGCCGTCGTGGCCGGCGGCGTCGAGTCGATGTCGCGCGTGCCGATCGGCGCGGACGGTGGCGCCTGGGTGGCCGACCCCGCCGTCGCCTACAACACGTATTTCGTGCCGCAGGGCGTGGGCGCGGACCTGATCGCGACGCTCGACGGCTACACGCGCGAGCACGTCGATGCGTTCGCCGTGGAAAGCCAGCGTCGCGCCGCTGCCGCCTGGGCTGAAGGTCGCTTCGGCAGGTCGATCCTGCCGGTCCGGGACATCCTCGGCCGCGTCATGCTCGACCGCGACGAACACATGCGCCCGGATGCAACGCTGGCAGGCCTGGCGTCGCTGAAGCCCGCGTTTGCGGCGATGGGTGAGCAGGCGGGCTTCGATGCCGTGGCGCAGATGAAGTATCCGCAGGTCGATTCTATCAACCACGTGCACACGGCCGCCAATTCGAGCGGCATCGTCGACGGCGCCGCGGGCATGCTGGTCGGCAGCAAGCGCTTCGGTGGCAAGGCCGGCCTCAAGCCGCGCGCGCGCATCCGTGCGTTCACGTCGATCGGCAGCGAGCCCGCGATCATGCTGACCGGTCCCGCGCTGGTGACGCAGAAGTTGCTCAAGCGCGCCGGCATGACGGTCAAGGACATCGACCTGTTCGAAGTCAACGAGGCGTTCGCCTCCGTCGTGCTGCGTTTCATGCGCGCGATGGACGTGCCGCACGACAAGGTCAACGTAAACGGCGGTGCCATCGCCATGGGTCACCCGCTGGGGGCCACCGGAGCGATCATCACGGGGATCGTCCTCGACGAACTCGAACGCCGTAATCTCAACACCGCGCTGATCACGCTCTGCGTGGGCGCGGGCATGGGCACGGCCACCATCATCGAGCGCGTCTGACGCGCCGACCGAGCAGGAACCAGCAGTATGCCTAAGCACTTCAACCTGGCCGTCGACGCCGACGGCATCGCCCTGATCACGATGGACAGCCCGGGACGTTCGATGAACGTGCTGGGCCCCGACGTCGAGCAGGAACTCGCCGCAATCGTCGATCAAGTCGTCGCAGACGCGGCCATCCGCGGCGCGATCATCACGTCGGGCAAGCCGAGTTTCCTCGCCGGCTACGACCTCACTGAATTCCTGCGCAGCTTCGGCCCGCAGCTCACGCCGGTGCAGGTGTATGAGAACTTCACCGGCCTCGGTCGCCTGCTGCGCCGGATCGAAACCTGCGGCAAGCCTTTCGTTGCGGCCATCAACGGCCTGGCGCTCGGCGGCGGCTTCGAAGTGTGCCTCGCGTGCCATTACCGCGTGATCGCGGATGACCCGAAGGCGTTCGTCGGCCTGCCGGAAGTGAAAGTCGGCCTGCTGCCGGGCGGCGGCGGCACGCAGCGCATGCCGCGCCTGATCGGCGTGACGCAGTCGCTGCCGTACCTGCTCGAAGGCGGGAATATCCCGGCTGCCGAAGCGAAGAAGCTCGGCCTGGTGCACGAGGTCGTGCCGGCGGGTGAGCTGATTGCCGCCGCGAAGCGCTGGCTCATGGGTTCGCCGGTGACGGTGCAGCCGTGGGACCAGAAGGGCTATCGCGTGCCGGGTGGCGTGGCGTTTGCCAGCGCCGGTACGACGCAGACATTCATGGGCGCCACCGCGCTCGTCGCGAAGAAGACGCTGCACAACTATCCGGCGCCGGCGGCGATCCTGTCGTGCGTCTATGAAGGCACGCTGCTGCCGATCGAGAAGGGCCTCGAAGTCGAGTCCAAGTATTTTGCGACGCTCGTGACCGGACCGGTCGCGCGCAACCTGATCCGCACGATGTTCGTGAACAAGGGCAACGCCGACAAGCTCTCGGTGCGCCCGGCGGACGTGCCGAAGTCGAAGGTGACGAAGCTCGGCGTCCTCGGCGCCGGCATGATGGGAGCAGGTGTAGCCTACGTTTCCGCAATGCAGGGCATGGAAGTGATCCTGATCGACTCGACGGCCGAGCAGGCGGAGAAGGGCAAGTCCTACTCCGCGAAGCTGCTGGCGAAGGACGTCGAGAAAGGTCGTCGCACCCGGGAGCAGGCTGAGGCCGTGCTCGCACGCATCAAGCCGACAGTCGACTACGCGTCGCTCGAGGGCGCCGACCTGGTGATCGAGGCGGTGTTCGAGCATCGCGGCATCAAGGCCGACGTCACGGCGAAGGCCGAGGCCGTCATCCCGAAGACCGCCGTGTTCGCCAGCAACACGTCGACGCTGCCGATCACCGGGCTTGCCAAGGCGTCAAAGCGACCGAAGAACTTCATCGGCATCCATTTCTTCTCGCCGGTCGAGAAGATGCCGCTGGTCGAGATCATCGTCGGCAAGCAGACGGGCGATGAAGCGATCGCGCGCGCGCTCGACTACGTCGGCCAGCTGAAGAAGACGCCGATCGTGGTCAACGACAGCCGCGGCTTCTACACCAGCCGCTGTTTCGGCACGTACACCGCTGAAGGCGCGAAGATGCTGTCCGAAGGCATCGATCCGCAGCTGATCGAAAGCGCGGGCAAGCTTGCCGGCATGCCGGTCGGCCCGCTGGCTGTCAGCGACGAAGTGAGCCTCGAACTCGCCTACAAGGTGATGTCGCAGTCACGCGAGGACCTCGGCGCCAGGTACCAGGAGCCGGTCAGCTGGCCGGTCGTGAAGCACTTCGTCGAAGACCTCAAGCGCCTCGGCCGCAAGAGCGGCGCCGGTTTCTATGACTACCCCGAAGGCGGCAGGAAGGTACTCTGGCCCGGGCTTGCGCACGAGTATCCGCGACTCGCGCAACAGCCAGGCGTCGACGAGCTCAAGACGCGCCTGCTGTACATCCAGGCGCTCGAGACGGCGCGTTGCTTCGAGGAAGGCGTGCTGCGCAGCGTGCACGAAGCCGACCTCGGCTCGATCCTCGGCTGGGGTTTCCCGGCCTACACCGGCGGCACGCTCTCGTACATCGATACGATCGGGCCGGCGAAATTCGTGGCAGAGTGCAAGCGCCTGGCCAGGCTGTACGGCGCACGCTTCAAGCCGACCAAGGGTCTGCTGGCACGCGCGCAGTCGGGCGAGACGTACTACGACGGCGCGGCCAGGTCCGCAGCCAAGGCTTCGTGAGGAGATCGAGTCGCCATGAGTGAAGTGCTGGTTGAACGCCGCGGTCGCGTCGCGATCGTCACGCTGAACAGGCCCGAAGCGCTGAACGGCTTCACGACGGGGCTGCGCAATGCGTTGAAGAAAGAATTGCAGGCAGTGGCGGCTGACGAGTCCGTGCGCGCCGTCGTGCTGACGGGCGCAGGCCGTGGTTTCAGCGCGGGTGCGGACCTCAAGGCCGAGCCGATGACGTCGGGCACCGAAGTCGAGCGGCAGCTCAACGAGGAGTACGGCGCGGCGCTGCGTTCGATCGCGACCATGCCGAAGCCCGTGATCGCGGCCGTGAACGGTTTTGCGACCGGCATTGGCGGCTCGTTCGCGCTCGTCTGCGACCTGGTCGTGATGGGCGAGAGCGCCTTCTTCCAGGTGCCGTTCGCGAAGATCGGCCTGGTGCCGGACGGCGGTCTCACCTGGCTGCTGACCAGCCGCGTCGGTCATCGTCGCGCGTTCGAGCTCGCGATGACGGGCGACCGCGTGCCTGCTGCCAGATGCCTGGAGTGGAATCTGGTCAATCGGGTCGTGCCCGACGACCGGGTCGTCGCCGACGCCGTCGCGTGGGCCGAACAGCTGTGCGACGCAGCGCCGATCGCGCTCGGCTACATGAAGCAGCTGCTGCGCAGCGCACCCGACATGGGTTACGAACAGACGATCCGTGCCGAAGCCAGGTTGCAGGCGCCGTGCATCGACAGCCAGGATTTCGCCGAAGGCGTCGCCGCGTTCCGCGAGAAGCGCGCACCGAAATTCACGGGCAGGTGATGACCGGCAGCGGTCGCGGGGTGAGCGCATGACCGGAACGACGACCGTCTCGACGATCGAAGCCGCGACGACCGGGATGCGCCCCGGCCTGGAGATCGACCGCGATCGCCTGCAGCAGTACCTCGAGGCGCACGTGGCGGGGTTCGCGGGGCCGCTGTCGATCCGGCAGTTCAAGGGCGGGCAGTCGAATCCGACGTACCTGCTGACGACGCCGTCGCGGCAGTACGTGCTGCGTCGCAAGCCACCGGGCCAGTTGCTGGCCTCGGCCCACGCGGTCGATCGCGAATACAAAGTCATCAGCGCGCTCGGTCAGCACACCGACGTGCCCGTGCCGCGCACTTATGTGCTGTGCACCGACGAGTCGGTGGTCGGCACCTGGTTCTACGTGATGGATCACGTGGCCGGACGCATCTTCTGGGACCCCTCGTTTCCGGACGTGGCGAAAGAACGCCGACGGGAACACTCGCTGGCGCTTTGTGACGCGTTGGCCCGCCTGCACCGGGTCCGGCCTGAAGCCGCGAACCTCGCCGACTATGGCAAGCCCACGGGTTACTTGAGCCGCCAGATCGCGCGATTCTCGAAGCAGTACCTGGAGGACACCGCCGGTGGCCGCATCGACTCCATGGAGCGTGTCATCGACTGGCTGCCTCGCAACATGCCGGCGCAGGAACCGCCTGCCGCGGTCGTGCACGGCGACTACCGGTCGGACAACGCGGTGTTCCACCCGACCGAACCGCGGGTCGTCGCGATCCTGGACTGGGAGCTGTCCTCGCTCGGAGATCCGCTCGCCGATTTTGCCTACCACCTGATGGCCTACCGCCTGCCGTCGCTGTCGACCCCGATGCTCGGCGGCCGGGACGCGGCGGCGCTCGGTCTGCCGACCGAAGCGGAATACGTCGCGCACTACGAACAAGTCACCGGCTTCCGGCTGGATCCTCGCGACCTCGAGTTCTACCTGGCCTTCGGCATGTTCCGGCTGGCCGGCATCTTCCACGGCATCCGCAGCCGGGTGGTGCGGGGAACGGCCGTCAGCGCCCGGGCTCGCGAGTACGCGACCTTCACCGACTCGATCGCGGACCTGGCCTGGACCCAGGCACAGCGCGCAGCGTCCTCATAAGTCCATGAGAAACAGGGGCTTAGGGTTCTTCTGTCGCCTGTGGTAAAGTACGCGGCTAAGTTCGGGGTCAAATCGCCTTAATGCTGAAGCAACGCACGCTCAAGAACTCGATCCGCGCCACGGGCGTAGGCCTGCACACCGGCAAGAAAGTGCTGATGGTCCTGCGTCCGGCCCCGGCCAATTCGGGCATCGTCTTCCGTCGCACCGACCTCGACCAGCTCATCGACATCCCGGCCAAGGCCGGCAACGTCAGCCAGACCACGCTCGGCACCAGCCTCACGGCGGACGATGGCACGGTCTCGACCGTCGAGCACCTCATGTCCGCGCTTGCGGGCCTCGGCATCGACAACCTCGTCGTCGAATTGAGCGCCAGCGAAGTGCCGATCATGGATGGCAGCGCGGGGCCGTTCGTCTTCCTGCTGCAGTCGGCGGGAATCGAGGAACAGAACGCCGCGAAGCGCTTCGTCCGCATCAAGAAGAGCGTCAAGGTCGAGGACGGCGACAAGTGGGCGCGGTTCGATCCCTACGACGGCTTTAAAGTTAATTTTGAAATCGAGTTCGACCATCCGGTGTTCAAGCGCCGGTCACAGGTCGCCTCGATGGACTTCTCGACGACCACGTTCCTGCGCGAGGTCAGTCGTGCCCGCACGTTCGGCTTCATGCGCGACCTGGAATACATGCGCGCGCAGAACCTGGCCCTCGGCGGCAACCTCGACAACGCGATCGTGCTCGACGATTACCGGGTGCTGAACGAGGACGGCCTGCGCTACGAAGACGAGTTCGTGAAGCACAAGATCCTCGACGCGATCGGCGATCTCTACCTGCTCGGGCACAGCCTGATCGGCGAGTTCAGCGGCTTCAAGTCGGGCCACGGGCTCAACAACCGCCTGTTGCGCACGCTGATTGCGGATGCGAGCGCGTGGGAAGAAGTGACGTTCGAGACGCTGCAGGACGCGCCGATCAGCTACGTCGCCGCGGCTTCCGC